>JACCDR010276831.1_pt1 | contig 18079 bp, 17 predicted proteins | sample 7446431 | NCBI WGS metagenome assembly JACCDR01 (sample SAMN15323443, study PRJNA562643) | freshwater metagenome | isolation source: river surface water | place: USA:Blue River Watershed | collected 2017-08-17
CAAAAGATTCAGACATTTATTTCCTTTGTCTCATCACGGGAAAGAGGGCAGCACAATTGCTGCGCCACATGGGCCTGAGATAAGCGGTGGTTTGGTGGCGTGAGCCACGGGTTAAGTTTTAGATCCGTTTGGCCAGTGCGCCAATGTGCAGCGCGGAGGGAGCCAAACGGGCCAGGTTTTGCAGCTTATTTCAAAAAATTAAAAAGGCTGCTTTGCTTGCCACCAGGCCAACACTTGATCTACCGAAGCTTCGATAGACAACGAAGAGTTGTCGAGTTGGTAAGCATCTTGTGCCGCTTTCAAGGGCGCCACGCTGCGCGAAGAATCGCGAGCATCGCGGGCCTCTAAATCGGCGCGAAGACTGTCAAGTGTAGTCGAAATTCCCTTTGAAATCAATTGCTTATGACGACGTTCGGCGCGTTGCGCGGCGCTCGCCGTCAAAAACACCTTCAAAGGTGCATCAGGGAAGATGACCGTGCCCATGTCACGGCCATCGGCCAGGAGGCCTGGCAGGCGTTGGAAACTGTGTTGTAGTGCTACCAAAGAGGTACGAACAGTAGGTAAAACAGACACTTTAGAAGCATTCATGCCCGCTTCTTCGGTGCGAATCGCGTCGCTCACATTCTCGTCGCCCAGCCACACGGTTTCGCCTTCAAAGCGCACGGGCAGGGTGCGGGCGAGGTCGGCAATGCGCGCTTCGTTGTTCGCTTCGAGCGATAAACCAGCCTTCAATGCGGCATAAGCTGTGACGCGGTAGAGCGCACCTGAGTCGAGGTAGTGGTAGCCCAAAGCCTGCGCTACACGGCTGGCCAAGGTTCCCTTGCCCGAGGCGGTGGGGCCGTCGATACAGATGACGGGGATGTCTTGGGTATGGCTGTGTGCCACCGAGAACAAGGCTTCGAAATAGTCGGGGAAAGTTTTGGCCACGCACTTGGGGTCTTCGATGCGCACAGGTACTTGATCGGCGTTGAACGCCGCGAGCGAGAAACACATGGCTACGCGGTGGTCGTCGTAGGTGTGGATGCTGGCGGCTTTCCAAGCGTTTTTCGCCAGAGGGTGAACCGTGATCCAGTCTGGGCCTTCTTCCACTGTCGCGCCCAGCTTTCGGCATTCGGTGGACATGGCCACGATGCGGTCGGTTTCTTTCACACGCCAGCTGGCGATGTTGCGCAGGGTCGTGGGGCCGTCGGCGTAAAGCGCCATCACAGCCAAGGTCATGGCGGCATCGGGAATGTGGTTGCAGTCGAGGGTGATGCCTTTGAGTGGCCAAGCGCCTCGGTGAATTTCAAGCCAATTGGGGCCACTGCTGATCTTGGCCCCCATTTGTTCAGCGGCGTCCATGAAACGGATGTCGCCTTGAATCGAGTCAGCGCCCACGCCTTGAACGCGGATGCCTTCGCCGTTGGCGATAGCGCCTAATGCAATGAAGTAGCTGGCTGAAGACGCATCGGCTTCCACGTGAATCGTGCCTGGCGACTGGTAGCTGCATCCTTGCTCAATGGTGAAGCGTTGCCAGCCATCGCGTTTGACCGCGATGCCGTAACGCGTCAACAGATTGAGCCTGATGTCGATGGAGGGCTTGCTGATGAGCTAGCCGACCACATCAATCACGATGTCTTGCGTTTTCGCTGCGAGAGGCAAGGCCATCAACAACGCCGTGAGGAATTGGCTGGACACATCGCCGCGCACTTGGATAGGTGCATCCACCTTCAGCGATGGTTTGCCAATGTGCAGTGGTGGGAAACCATCGTTGCCCAAGTAGTCAATCGAGCAACCGAGCAAACGCAACGCATCAACCAAATCGCCAATTGGACGCTCGTGCATGCGTGGCACGCCCTTGAGCGTGAAGTCCCCCCCCAACACGGCGAGCGCGGCGGTCAGTGGGCGCATAGCGGTACCCGCATTGCCCATGAAGAATTCAATCGCATTGTGGTGTTTGAGCTGACCGCCTAAGCCTGTGATGGTGACGGTGGTGCCTTGCACGTCGACACCGCAGCCGAGTTGGCGCAGCGCGGCGAGCATCACGCGGGTGTCGTCGGAGTCCAGTAAGTCATGGACCACGGTCGTGCCTTCGCACAGGGCGGAGAGCAACAGCACACGGTTGGAAATGCTTTTCGAGCCGGGCAGGGTCACGGTGCCGGATGCGCCTTGCAAAGCGGGCAAATCGAGAAAGGGAATGGCGTACATGGTCAGAAAATTTCGATGGCGGCAGCGTGACCGTTGCCGTGGTTTTTAAGTGTCAGACGCAGGCGTGCAGGCGTTCCCCGCTTGCAAGGTCCAAGCCGAGCGAATATCGCTGGCCTGTTGAATCAGGTGTTGTAGCGCGGCGGTGTCGCCTTGCTTGAGAGCGTTTTCAAACTGGTCAAGTGCGGTGCGGAAGTGGGCTACTTGGCTGAGTACCTCTGCATGGTTGGCACTCAAGATGTCGCGCCACACGGCAGGGTCGCTGGCGGCAATACGTGAAAAATCGCGAAAGCCCGGGCCTGCCATGTCCAAAAACGCTGCGCCTTGCGCTTGCGAGGTGATGGCGTTCACGGCAGCGAATGCCAGCATGTGTGGCAAATGGCTCACGGCTGCAAATGTGGCGTCGTGCGCTTCGGGTGTCATGGCGCTCACGTGGCTGCCAATGGCGGTCCACACATCATGGGCCGCTTGCAAGCGATGGATGCCAGTTTTAGGCAGCGGTGTGAGGATGGTGCGGCGCTCTTGGTAGAGCTGACTTTCGGCATGTTCGATGCCCGCCACTTCTTTGCCGGCAATCGGGTGTGCAGGCACAAAGCAGCTCAGGCGTTCACCCAAAGTGGCTTGAGCAGCGGCAATCACATCGCATTTGGTGGAGCCCACATCCATCAGCAAAGCGTTGGGTTGCAGCACATCTCGCATGGCGGCGAAGCTATCGTGCATGGCGCCCACGGGCACTGCGAGCAAGACGAGGTCAGCGCCTTGCACGGCTTCGCCGACGCTGGCACAGGCTTGGTCGATGACTTTGAGTTCAACCGCGCGTTGGCGGGTTTTTTCAGACGCGCTGAAGCCGACGATGGTTTGCACAAGTCCAGCCTTGCGCAAAGCGAGCGCGAACGAGCCGCCCATCAGGCCGCAGCCGATGAGGGCTAGCCTTTGGAATTTCATTCTGAAACGGGGTAAGAACCCAACACTTTGTAAAACGCACACAAGCCTTGCAGCTCTTGCAGCGCGGCGGCCACATGGGGCTGGCTGATGTGGCCCGCGATGTCGATGTAGAAGTAGTACTCCCACTGGCCCGATTTGGCGGGGCGCGACTCAAAACGGGTCATCGACACGCCATTGTTTTTGAGTGGCACCAACAAATCATGCACAGCGCCTGGGCGGTTGGGTACAGACACCACAAGGCTGGTGCAGTCGTTGCCAGACGCAGGCGGTGTGGCCAAAGTTTGCGGCAGGCTGATGACGGCAAAGCGCGTGCGGTTGTAAGCCTCGTCCTGGATGGCGTGGTGCACGATGTGCAGTCCAAACTGGCTGGCTGCGCGTTCGCTGGCCAGGGCCGCCCACTTGGGGTTGGTGGCAGCCAGACGAGCGCCTTCGGCATTGCTAGACACAGCACGGCGCTCTGCCAGCGGCAGGTGCTGGCTCAGCCAGCCTTGGCATTGCGCCAGTGCTTGCGGGTGAGCCATCACAACTTCGATGTCGCTGTCTGAGTTGATTTGACGCATCAAGTTATGGCGCACCAGCAAGCTGACTTCACCCACCACATGCACGGGCGAGCGTAAGAACAAATCGAGCGAGCGAGCCACCACACCTTCGGTGGAGTTTTCCATCCCGACGACGCCATATTGGGCCGTGCCTGCAGCGGTGGCGTGAAAGACTTCGTCGAAGTTGGCGCAGTAAATCAGGTTGGCCGCGCTGCCAAAAAACTCAATCGCAGCTTGTTCGCAGAAGGTGCCTTGGGGGCCAAGCACCGCCACGCGTTGTGGTGCTTCAAGCGCCAAGCAAGCCGACATGATTTCACGCCAAATGGAGGCCACGTGTTCGCTCTTGAGCGGGCCTGGGTTGGCTTGGGTGATCTTGTCGATCACTTGGGCCACACGGTCGGGGCGGAAAAAGGGCGAGCCTTCAGCGCGTTTGATCTCGCCAACTTGTTCGGCCACTTTGGCGCGGTCGTTGACCAACTGCAGCAACTGTTTGTCGAGCGCATCGATCTGCACGCGCAGCGCGGCAAGGGCTTCGGATTGAACGGGTTGTTGGCTCATGTGTTTAGGCTTGTGTTTTTTCAAACGCTTGCATGTAGTTCACCAACGCCTGCACGCCCTCGATGGGCATGGCGTTGTAGATGCTGGCGCGCATGCCACCAACCGATTTGTGGCCCTTGAGTTGCAGCAAACCTGCGGCTTTGGCACCTGCCAAAAAAGCCTCGTTACGCGATTCGTCGGCCAAGAAGAAGGGCACGTTCATGCGCGAGCGGCAGTCGTGCGCCACCTTGTTGCTGTAAAAGCTAGAGCTGTCCAAAAAGTCGTACAGCAGTTTTGCTTTAGCGATGTTTTGCTGCTCCATCTCAGCCACACCACCTTGGCGTTTGAGCCACTGGAAGGTCAAGCCCGCCATGTAGATGCTATAGGTGGGCGGCGTGTTGTACATCGAGCCGTTGTCGGCCACGGTTTTGTAGTTAAACGCACTGGGGCAGGCTTTGAGCGCATGGCCCAACAAGTCTTCGCGCACGATGACGAGCGTGACTCCCGCAGGGCCAATGTTCTTTTGTGCGCCGCCAAAGGCCACGCCCACTTTTGACCAGTCCACACTGCGCGAGAGCACGTGTGACGAAAAGTCAATCACCAGCGGTGCGTCAGAGCCCAAGGCTTTGAGGTCGGGCAGGGTGTGAAATTCCACGCCGTGAATGGTTTCGTTGGTGCAGAGGTGCACGTACTGTGCGTTGGCACTCAGCTGCCATTGCGCAGCTGCTGGAATGGCGGTGAAGTGGCTCTCAGCGCCAGAGGCCGCCAAATGCGAGGTGCAGTATTTGGCAGCTTCTTTGTACGACTTCTCGCTCCAGCTGCCGGTGACCACCACATCCACGGTTTCGCCGCGGGAGAGGTTCAAGGGCACGATGGCGTTTTCTGCCAAGCCGCCGCCTTGCATGAATAAGATTTTGAAGTGTGCGGGCACTGCCAACAGCTCACGCACATCGGCTTCGGCTTGTTCGTAGATGCTGATGAACTCTTTGCCGCGATGGCTCATTTCCATCACGCCCATGCCGCTGCCGTTCCAGTTGGTCATCTCGGCGGCGGCTTGCTGCAACACCTCCAGCGGCATGGCCGCTGGGCCTGCAGAAAAGTTAAACGGACGCGTCATCTGCGAATCAAGCCTCGTCGCCTGTGGTGTTGTCTTCTGCGCTGTCGCTGTCGGTCGCGTTGGCATCGTTTTCAACGATGCGTTGCAAGCCGGACAACTTAGCGCCTTCATCCAAACCAATCAGGGTCACACCTTGTGTGGCGCGGCCCATTTCGCGGATTTCAGCCACGCGGGTGCGCACCAACACGCCGGTGTCGGTGATGAGCATGATCTCGTCGTCCGCGTGCACCAAGGTGGCGGCCACAACTTTGCCGTTGCGCTCAGATTGCTGGATGGCAATCATGCCTTTGGTGCCACGGCCGTGGCGGGTGTATTCGCTGATGTTGGTGCGTTTGCCGTAGCCGTTTTCGGTGGCGGTGAGTACGCTGGCGCGGGCGGCGCCCTCGTCGGTAGCAACGTTGGGGTCTTCTTGTTCAGACACCAACATGGCGATGACGCTTTGGCCTTCTTCAATCATCATGCCGCGCACACCGCGGGCGCTACGGCCCAAGGGGCGCACATCGTTTTCGTCAAAGCGCACGGCTTTGCCACCGTCGCTGAACAGCATCACATCGTGTTTGCCGTCGGTCAGGGCCGCGCCAATCAAAAAGTCGCCTTCGTCCAAGTTGACGGCGATGATGCCGCCCTTGCGTGGGTTATTGAATTCGTCCAACGATGTCTTCTTGACCGTGCCCATGGAGGTGGCCATGAACACAAATTGGTCTTCGGGGAAGGTGCGTGCTTCGCCGGTGAGGGCCAAGACGACGTTGATTTTTTCGCCTTCTTGCAGCGGGAACATGTTGACGATGGGGCGACCGCGTGAACCGCGTGAACCCGCAGGCACCTCCCACACCTTGAGCCAGTACAAACGGCCACGGTTGGAGAAGCACAGTAAATAGTCGTGCGTGTTGGCGATGAAGAGCTGGTCAATCCAATCGTCTTCTTTGGTGACGGCGGCTTGTTTGCCACGGCCACCGCGCTTTTGCGAGCGGTACTCAGACAGAGGTTGGCTCTTGATGTAGCCACTGTGGCTGAGCGTGACCACCATATCGGTGGGCGTGATCAAGTCTTCGGTGCTCAGGTCTTGTGCGCTGTGCTCAATCTCGCTGCGGCGTGCGCCGAGCTTGCTTTGGCCGAATTCGTTTTTCACCACAGTCAGCTCATCACCAATGATGGTGGACACGCGCTCTGGCTTCGCCAAGATGTCGAGCAAGTCGTCGATTTCGGCCATCACGTCCTTGTATTCGTTGACGATCTTGTCTTGTTCCAGACCCGTCAAGCGTTGCAGACGCATTTGCAAAATTTCTTGGGCTTGGGTGTCGCTCAAGCGGTACAGACCGTTGTCGCCCATGCCAAATTCTTTTTCCAGACCATCTGGGCGGTAGTCGTCCGCGTTGATCACGCCACCGTCAGCACGGCTGCGGGTGAGCATTTCGCGCACCAGCTGGCTGTCCCACGATTTGCTCATCAACTCGGCCTTGGCCACAGGGGGTGTGGGCGCATTGCGGATGATGCGGATGAACTCGTCGATATTGGCCAAAGCCACGGCCAAACCTTCGAGCACATGGCCGCGTTCGCGGGCTTTGCGCAGGGTAAAGATGGTGCGGCGTGTCACCACTTCGCGGCGGTGACCCAAGAAGACTTCAATCAAGTCTTTCAAGTTGCACAGCTTGGGTTGGCCATCAATCAAAGCCACCATGTTGACGCCAAAGGTGTCTTGCAGCTGGGTTTGTTTGTAGAGGTTGTTCAACACCACTTCAGGCACAGCACCGCGCTTGAGTTCAATCACCAAGCGCATGCCCGACTTATCGGACTCGTCTTGGATGTGGCTGATGTCTTCGATCTTCTTTTCGTGAACCAACTCGGCCATGCGTTCTTGCAAGGTCTTTTTGTTCACTTGGTAAGGCAGCTCGTCCACGATGATGGACTGGCGTTGGCCTTTGTCGATATCTTCAAAGTGGCACTTGGCGCGCATCACCACACGGCCACGGCCAGTGCGGTAAGCGTCTTTCACGCCGCTGATGCCGTAAATAATGCCAGCGGTTGGGAAGTCTGGGGCAGGGATGATTTCCATCAACTCGTCCACGCTGGCTTCTGGGTTGCGCAGCATGTGCAAGCAAGCGTCCACCACTTCGTTCAAGTTGTGAGGCGGGATATTGGTGGCCATACCCACGGCAATGCCAGATGAGCCATTGACCAACAGGTTGGGAATGCGGCTTGGCAGCACCAAGGGCTCTTTTTCAGAGCCGTCGTAGTTGGGGCCGAAATCGACGGTTTCTTTGTCGATGTCACTGAGCATTTCATGCGCGATCTTCGACAAACGGATTTCCGTGTAGCGCAGGGCCGCGGCGTTGTCGCCGTCCACCGAGCCGAAGTTACCTTGACCATCCACCAGCATGTGGCGCAGCGAGAAGTCTTGGGCCATACGCACGATGGTGTCGTACACCGCGCTGTCGCCGTGTGGGTGGTATTTACCAATCACGTCACCCACGATACGGGCGGACTTCTTATAAGGACGGTTCCAGTCGTTGTTAAGCTCGTGCATCGCGAACAAAACGCGGCGGTGCACGGGTTTTAAGCCGTCACGCGCATCGGGAAGGGCGCGGCCTACGATCACGCTCATGGCGTAGTCTAGGTAGCTGCGGCGCATCTCCTCTTCTAGGCTGATGGGCAGGGTTTCTTTGGCGAACTGGGTCATGAAAGAGGCCGTAAAGCAGGAAACCGAGCATTTTAGGCTGATATCTCAGCACTTCTTTTGTGGCAGCGATGCAACAGCCGCCTGCTTAATTTGTTAAGCCTAAGTATCAGTGGAAGTAGCTTGTTTTGGTTATGGCACAATCTTTCGAAGCGTCACAGGTGTGTCCACCTTGACTGCCCTGAATTCGCAGAGTGGTCTGCGGCTTATAAATCCCTCAGAGGTGAATCATGAAAAACTTGAAGAACTTGGCAGCTTTTGTTGCTACCGCTGCTTTGGCAACTGCTGCTATGGCTCAAAACGTTGACAACTGGCGCAACGCTTCTGGCGACGTCTGGAAAAACGCTTCCGGCGATTGCTGGCGCGATGCCAACTGGACGCCTGCAACTGCAGCCCCTGGCTGTGATGGCGCCGTTGCTGCTCCTAAAGCTGCACCTGCTGCTCCAGTGGCCGCTGCTTCCAAAGTGACTTACGCTGCTGACGCTTTCTTTGACTTTGACAAGTCAGTGGTCAAGCCAGCTGGCAAAGCTAAGTTGGACGACTTGGTTGCTAAAGTTAAAGGCATCAACTTGGAAGTCATCATCGCTGTGGGTCACACTGACTCCATCGGCTCTGATGCTTACAACCAAAAATTGTCAGTGCGTCGCGCTGAAGCTGTGAAGGCTTACTTGGTGTCTAAAGGCATCGAGAAAAACCGCATCTACACAGAAGGCAAAGGCGAGAAGCAACCTGTGGCTAGCAACAAGACCAAAGAAGGTCGCGCTAAGAACCGCCGTGTTGAGATCGAAGTTGTGGGTACCCGCAAGAACTGATCTCACTTGATCTAAAAGCAAACCCCGCCTTGGCGGGGTTTCTTTTTGCTTGAACGACAATACAGCCCATGCAAAACACAGTCACACACACGAACGTCGATCAGGCCGAATTGGCCAAATTTTCCGACCTTGCCCATCGCTGGTGGGACCCTGAGAGTGAATTTCGGCCACTGCATCAAATCAACCCCTTGCGCTTGGACTGGATCAACAGCATTGCGCCGTTGAATGGCAAAAAAGTGCTCGATGTGGGTTGTGGTGGCGGCATCTTGACCGATGCCATGGCGCGCGCAGGTGCGCACGCCTTGGGCATTGATTTGGCAACCAAATCTCTCAAAGTTGCCCAACTGCACGCCTTAGAGGCCCAAACGCCAAATGTTCAATACCGTGAAGTGGCTGTTGAGGCACTGGCTGCCGAGCAGCCAGCCAGTTTTGATGTGGTCACGTGCATGGAAATGTTGGAGCACGTGCCCGATCCATCGTCTATCGTGCGTGCGTGCGCACAGTTGGTAAAACCTGGTGGTCATGTGTTTTTCTCCACCCTCAACCGCAATGCCAAATCATTTTTGTTTGCGATTGTGGGGGCCGAGTATGTGTTGAATATGCTGCCGCGCGGTACGCACGAATACGCCAAGTTCATTCGACCGAGTGAGCTGGCACGTGATTGCCGCGAAGCAGGTCTTGAGTGGCAACACACCCGTGGCATGGAGTACAACCCACTCACCCGCCGCTACTGGTTGAGTGCTGACACCAGCGTCAACTACATGGTGGCCACGCAGAGGTCTCTGTGATGCTGAAAAATATCCGAGCCGTGCTGTTTGATTTAGATGGCACTTTGATTGACAGTGCACCTGACCTCGGTGCTGCCGCCGACAAAATGCGTACCGACCGAGGCATGACCTCGTTGCCCTATGAGTTGTATCGACCCTTGGCAGGGGCAGGTGCGCGCGGCATGCTGCGTGTGGCGTTTGACATGACGCCAGAACACCAAGACTTCATGGCGATGCGCGAAGAGTTCTTTGCCAACTATGAATCGGCCATGACGGTTCGCACCTATGTGTTTGACGGCGTGCACGACTTGATTGAACACATTCAACTGCGCCAAATGCCGTGGGGCGTGGTGACCAACAAAATGGCCCGTTTCACGGATCCGCTCACTGCAGCTATGCCGTTGTTTGCCAGTGCTGGTGCGATTGTGAGTGGTGACACCACGCCGCATCCTAAACCGCACCCAGAGCCGTTGTTTGAGGCGGCGCGTCGTTTAGAGCTGTCACCTGATACCTGTTTGTATGTTGGCGATGATGAGCGAGATATTGCTGCGGGTCGAGCAGCAGGTATGCGCACAGTGGCCGCAACCTATGGGTATCTTGGTGAAAAGACCGATGTCAGCAGCTGGGGGGCAGATTTACACATCGATTCTCCAAATAAGCTCTTGCAATTGCTTGCACAGGCCTAAAATAGGGAACATGGGGCTGCACTGGTTTCGACATGGGTTCGGACGCGTGGCAGGGCATGCCGAGGTTCTGTTACCTCGTAAAACCGCAGAAAAAAACTAACTGCAAACGACGAACGTTTCGCACTCGCCGCTTAATCCGGTGAGCCTTGCAACAGTTGGCCGATAGGCTGGGCTAGGGTACCGCAAGGTGTCCTAGCTGCAAGGGAACTCATATTGGCTGGCATCACATCGGGCATCTTGGTGTGGCGTGAGATTTAAGGATGCTGGTTTGGTACATAGCGTGTCGCTGCGCGATGTATCAGGCGAGACTCAAATCAGACGACTACGCATGTAGAACTGTACGAAAAAGACTTATGGACGGGGGTTCAAATCCCCCCAGCTCCACCATATTTTTGCATTGTAAAAATGCGACTGTGTCAATACGGATATTGCTGGTTGTTGCTGGTTCAGTGATGACAGTTGCGTACGCAAAATCCGGATTGACTTTTTGGTCTCTGGTTGAAGTCTGTTGACCGGAAGTGAATCTGAAAAATATTCACTCTCTTACAACTACAAGTAATCCTTATAAATCAATGACTTACAGGTGATGTGAGTTGTTGACTAAATGCGGACAAACTGCATTTTTCTCGCTAACTTTGAAATAGTCACAACTGTTTGTATTGGGCTATAGGCTCTTAACGAAAAATCCACTGGTGTTGGTCTCAGGGTGTGGCCGAATTAGACAGGCCTCTTCGTAGGCTTCGATGTCCTTTAAGCGGTACAAAACGCGAGCTCCAATTTTTAAATATGGGATTCCTTGACCCTCAACTCTCCAACGTTGCAATCGCGATGCAGAGCATAGCCAACGTTCGGCCAACATGTCTTCAGTGAGCAAGTCACGTGGTTGGTTTGGTTTCTGTGCGGCAACTCTTTTCTGGTGCTCAACTTGTCGCGGCGTTTTCTTGTTTTGGATTCTTGCGGCACCCATTGCAAGAATTTCAGAGACTTCAGAATGCCTTTCATCTTCTGTCATCTGATAGGGGTCGATAACATTGCCAACAGGCTTGGAGAAATCAATTGATTTCTTTTTTCTGGGAGCTTTTGATGCCATGCTAGTTCTCCTGGGTTTGTTTATAAATTCGCACTAAATAAAAAATTACGATTTCATCGCGAGACCACTAGGATGCAAATGTTCGCTCGCTAAATGCCTTTGGGCAGGAGTGAGTCATCGCTTTTAGATGATCCTCGGAAATGAGAACAAATTTGACTCGAGAAGAGCTCTATGAACTAGTTTGGTCCAAGCCTATGACACATGTAGCCAAAGAGTTGGGCGCGTCAGACGTAATGGTTGGCAAGCTATGCAGAGAAAAAATGGTCCCTTAACACCGCATGGCTATTGGGCCAATTTTGAGTCCCATATCAAGGTGGTTTTTTACGTCAAGCCTCCCTTACCGGATCTGTTTTCGCGAAGAACAGATTTCAATCAGGTGATCATGAACGAGTAGGAGCTTTTTTTTGTCTGATCAACTTACTTTGCTTGCCGTAATTCTGCCGAGCCTATGTATTCTTTGAACTGCTTGCACCAAATCAGCATACTGTTTACGTCGGCTGGATTTTGTGTCGGCAAGAGATAGAAAGCGGCACCATTAGGCTTTTTGAGCCGGCTAACTTCAATTTGTTGAACGCTAAATTCATCGTTATCTTTGATGGCAGATTTGCTACTGATGTAGACATGGTAGTCAGGGCCTGGACTGGATCTAAAGTTCTCGCTTGATTGCAAAAATAATTGATTTCCTACTTTGATGACAGACCACTCACCAGAGGAGTTGTGGATCAAATCCTGCCCCTTTGCTGTTTTGTCAATCTGCCCTCGCTTGATGAGTTCGCCCTCAATCTTTTGATGGTCATCAAAGCGCACCCTGATGTCTTGAGCGTGCCCACGAATTGCATCTAGAAGCTGAGCGTTTACGTTTTGTCCCAAGCAAAGCAAAAAGAAACTAAAAAGTACTTGAGGTTTCATAACAATGATTATTCAGCGAGCTTCAACGATTGAAGCACTGACTTGAGATCCGGCCCAGAATAATGTGGACGAGGTGTCAAAGCTTCAAATGGCAAATCTTGTCGGTTGACCCAATGCGTGGTGAAGCCAAACCAAGTTGCACCGAGCGCATCCCAAGCATTGCTTGATACAAACAAGACTTCATCTTTGGTAACGGAAATAGTCTGTTGAACAAGTCCGTAACTTTCGGGAGAGGTCTTGAAAAGGCGTATCGGATCGACTGAGATAACGTGGTCTAAAACATCTTCCATGCCTGCGCTTTTGACGGCTGATGTCAGCATATCCACGCTGCCATTTGAGAGTATGGCAGTGGTAAAGCCATTAGCCTTGATCTTTTGTAGGACCGCCAAGTTTTCAGGAAGCGGCGTAAGGTGAGCATATTGCTGCATCAGTTTTTCAACCTGACCTGATTCGCGATTTAGCTTTAGTCGGTCTAACGTGTACTCCAATGACAGGCGAGTCAACTCCCAAAATGGACGGAAGTATTGACTGCCAGATGCGTTGTGCGGATCTGACTGCGTAATCAATCTTGTGTATTCAATTTGCTTATCGCGCCACTTCACCGCGATGTCAGCCCCATGGCTCGGGTAGAGCTCTTCAGCTAATACTTGGATGGAGTAAACATCAAACAATGTGCCGTAGGCATCAAAAACAACCGCTTTTATAGTCATAGAAATTTCCTAACTGGGAATCAAACTACTGTCTTTGCATCTTGACCAAACAAAATGGACTTGGCGTTCTGGTCCACCGTAGGCGCTGTATTGATCGACTTAGCGATGTCATAGGCCTTTTGAGTTGAAGGACGGTTTTGTATTCGTTCAAACCACGAGGATAGATAGGGAAACTGGCTCATGTCTTGACGCTGACGCTCATGCGGTACGACCCAAGGATAAGCAGCCATATCGGCAATTGAATAGTCGCCGCATATGTACTCGCGGCCATCAGATAGATGCTTATTCAGCACGCCATACAAGCGAGATGTTTCTTTGACATAACGATCAATGGCATACGGCAGTTGCTCTGGTGCGTACTGAACAAAGTGATGGTTCTGACCTGCCATTGGGCCTAAGCCCCCCATTTGCCAAAAAAGCCATTGGAGGCATTCATTTCGACCACGTATGTCCTGAGGGATAAATTGATTCGTCTTGTCTGCCAAGTACAAAAGGATGGCACCCGATTCAAAAATGGCAATCGGTTCGCCTCCACCTTCGGGTGTGTGATCAAGGATTGCAGGTATACGATTGTTGGGCGCTATCTTCAAAAAAGCAGGGGTGAATTGTTCCCCCTTACTGATATTGATTGGTTTGATGCTGTAGTCAAGACCCGACTCTTCTAAGAACAGCGTGACCTTATGGCCGTTAGGTGTGGTCCAGTAATAAAAATCAATCATGCGTCACACCCCAGAGGCTTTGAGGCGCTCGTTAGATGGGAACAGCTTTTTGCGAGCGTCTTCATCCATTTCGGTTTTAAAAGCAAACTTGGTCTTCAAGGCTTCTGCTCGTTGCGCCGCAGGACGTGCGTTTATTTCATCAAGCAAGCGTTTGACGTGTGGCAGTTTTTCCCATGCGTCTACGCCTAAAACAAAGGGTGCAACCCGTGCCCAGCCCCAAACAGACATATCCACAATGGTGTACTCATTGCCCATCATGTATGGCTGATGTGCCAAATGGTCATTGATGATGTACCAATGACGCCATGCTTCAAAGTCATAGCGATTCACTGCGTATTCTTTGGGCTCTGGTGCGAAGTGCTTGAAGTGAACAGCCTGACCACAGTAAGGGCCAATACCAGTGGCCACAAACATCAGCCATGAATACATCTCAGCTTTGTTCTTTGGCGTATCTAGGGGAACAAACTTGCCAATCTTTTCAGCCAAATAAAGCAACATGGCATTGCTATCAAAAACTCGAATGTCGTCGTCCAGCATGGCTGGCGTCTTCGCGTTCGGGTTGATGACCTTAAAGCTATCTGAGTGCTGTTCGCCTTTGCGTGTGTCGACAGGAATGAGCTCATAGGGCTCTCCTGTCTCTTCAAGGTACAAGGCAATCTTTAATGGGTTGGGAGAAGGATGGAAATAAAACTTAATCACGATTGGTTCCTTTGTGCGTATGAATGAAAAATTAGATGAATGCCAGCCAGATACCTAGTGGCAAGAAAGCCAAACTCAACAAATGACCAACGATGACCGTCGAGGCCACCTTGTTGGGCTGTACCTGAAATTTGTCTGCGAGCATGAAATTGAAGACGGCGGATGGCAAGCATGCAAAAAGTATCAATGCGCCACGTTCTAGACCTTGCATGGGAATGAACCAAAGGGCTAAAAGTACAGCAGCAAGCCTGATGATCAAGATGAGAACGCCTGAGCGAGCACCCACCCAAGCATCAGCCACTTGACTACTGGCAAGTCTTGCTCCGAGTGACATCAGCATCATCGGCACCAACACACTGCCAATCATGGTGCAGGATGTTTGAACCCACTCTGGAAGCGTTATCTGTAATTGCGAACTAGCGACCCCCAACACTGTTGACCAAACAAGTGGGTTGGCATAAACCATCCGCCAGTCAACTTTTCCGCTCATCACGCCTGCACCAAGCGTGAAATGCAGGATATTGGAAATCACCAATAAAACTACAGCGGGTGCCATTCCCTCGGGTCCATAGGCCAGTGCAATCAACGGAATTCCAATCGGACCTACGTTGGTGAACATGGCACAAGGTAAAAATGCTTGCACTGTCGCGCCTGAGAATTTTGCTAATGGCCAAGCAATCAAGCCAGTCAGAAGAATCAACACGATAGATGCCACAGTGAATGACAAGGCTGAAATAGGATCGAATGACTTAGCGGACAAAGAGATAAAAATCAAAACGGGCAGTGCAATGTCCACCACTAGTTTGTTGGCCCCTCCAAGGTCAGGTTTGACACGTCGGCTGTAGAGGAAACCAACCAGCACAAGGGTAAAAATTGGCAACGTGATGGATGCGATTTTTGAAAACATGAGCCCTCACTTGTTACGTGAAAAAATTAGAACTGATTGCAGTATCCTGCACTTAGCGCAACAATTCGTACATATAAATTTGCAATTCGTACAAATGGACACTCCGCGATTAGATCGACTCACCGCCTTGCTTGAGGGACTTAGTCCGAAAGTAACCTTGGCAACTAAGCCAGACGGGTTTTCGCTGCACATCATCAAGACTGGGACATCTGAACATTCAACCGACAGTTTCTCGGGTATTCAGCAGGACGCCTTGTCATTGTTGGTTTGCCCGGCGTTGTACTCTTTTGAGAATCTTCTGCAAGCAGATCAGCAGTGCTGCATGAGCTTTGGTGTTGTCTTTGATGGGCCAATGGGGCCTAGCTTTTTAGCTGAGCAATCTAAGCCAATCGCAATCGTCATGAAGGATGCTGATCCATCTTTGGTGCAAGTCATGATGCTTATTGCAAACGAAATGCAGGCCAGTCGTTGTGGCCAACCCTTCTTCATGAATCGGGCAGGCGATATTTTGTTGGTTAGCTTGATGCGGCACCTGACATCTCGACCACAACAATCCACAGGGTTGTTTCAGGCTTTGTCAGATCCGCGGATTGCTAAAAGTTTGGTAGCGATGCATTCCAAGCCAGCGCATCCTTGGACCTTGGAAAGTTTGGCTAACTTGGCAGGGATGTCGCGAACATCATTTGCCAATTACTTCAAGGAAGTGATGCAGGTATCACCAGGAAAATACCTAGAAAATTTGAGGTTGGCTATTGCTCGGCAACTAGTTGACACTGGTATCGGGCTGAAACAAATTGCAACGCGAACTGGTTATTCCAGCCCATCAACGTTATCTAGGGCGCTGAGTCGCGTTGCTTAGATGACAAATTGGCGTTGCCCCCCAATAGCAGAAGCCACAAAAATCCAATGCTGCCCGCTGTTACAGATGCCAGCAATATGGCAATCTTTGATGCATTGACCAATTCAGCCTCACCAGTGAAGGCCAGATTGGTGATAAAAATTGACATCGTGAAGCCTATGCCGCCAAGCATTCCTGCGCCAAATACATGCTTCCAATTCATGCCGAATGGAAGTCGGCAGATCCCGAGCAATACGGCGATGAAGACAAGCAGTGTGATTCCCAAAGGTTTGCCAATAACCAAACCAGTCACTATCCCCATGCTATTTGCACTACTGAGATCTTGCGCCCAACTTGAACCGATCACGATTCCCGTATTTGCTAAGGCAAAGATTGGCAATATAAAAAAAGCAACAGGCTTGTGAAGGAGATGCTCAAGCTTGTGAGACGGCGATTCTTTATCTTCTTGTTTGCTTGAGTAAGGTATGGCGAAGGCGAGCAGTACACCTGCGATGGTTGCATGTACGCCTGACTTCAGCATCAGAAACCACATGATTGCTCCACCAATCAAGTAGGGCAGCAGGGCGATGATTCGCAGTCTGCGGTTCATTGCAACCATTAAGAAAAAGACCCCAATGGCAGCCATTAAATGTGCGGTTGATAGGCTTTTTGTGTAGAACACTGCAATGACAATGATCGCGCCCAGATCATCCATGACCGCTAAAGCTGTTAGAAAAATTTTCAGCGAGACAGGAACGCGGCTTCCTAGCAACGCCAGAACACCCAGTGCAAATGCAATGTCTGTAGCCATTGGTATGCCCATGCCAACCTGAGTTGGCATGCCCATATTCAAGCTAAAGTGAATGAGCGCTGGTAGGGCGATGCCACCTGCTGCGGCAAAAATGGGTAGCAAAGCGTTTCTGAAGTCCGACAGTTCGCCGCTGTACAACTCACGCTCAAGTTCAAGGCCAATGAACAAGAAAAAAATAGCCATCAAGCCATCATTGACCCATTGCTCAACACTAAGGCCAAGAATTTGGAGATGCCAGAAATGCAAATAGGGGTCGCTGAAAGGCGAGTTGGCAATTGCCAGTGAAACAAGGGTGCAAAGAAGAATCAGAACTCCACTGGATTTCTCCGAATTGAAGAAACGCTCGAAGGTTGCCGATAAAGGGCTTTGGACATTGACCATAGGTGATGCATAGAAAGATCTGCGAGGCGGCCCGACCTTCGCATGAACCTGCTGAAATAAAACAGCACCCATCCAAACTGTAACGGAATCTTGATCCTCTGATTTAGGCTAATGGCATTCCTTCATACCTCCAGGCACGTTAAAAGTCGCTCCTTGGCTCGAACCGGGGACCTACGGATTAACAGTCTTTAGCTTGATCGAAGTAAATAAACGCTGCTTCCATATTTGCTTCCACACCCCTTTAGGACGCGCGTAACCTGTTGATTTCATTGAGGTTTTATTTCTTGAAGCTGCTCATAACCGCCTTAAGTAAGCGCACAGCTTTGCGTAGAGTGTTTATCCATTGGATTCCTATCTGGAGGAGCACTCTCAATTTGTAACATCACTCTCAAGTTGCCCAACAAAACCTTAGGGCAGTTTTTGGGTTAGCAAAATACTTGTGGACTTCGTATCAAAACCGAGTGAAATTTTCGATTGAAAATGCCTGCTTCTAGAACTTTTTGTTGCTAGGCACTGCATACGCAACTACCGGTAACCAGATAGCAAGTGCCGTGGGTGAGTAATTGAATTAGAGTCAATAATGGACCACCATATGCAAGTTTAAAGGCCGCTAGGATTAACCACCTAGCGGCCTTTTTCTTTGGAAAATCAATAGGTTCAAAAACGCTAAATGCTCTGCTGACATTGCGGGGGAGGCTAATAGGTATGTCAGAAAATCTCCTCTAGACGATCTTAAAAAACACTTGGCTTGATA
>JACCDR012675023.1_pt1 | contig 18079 bp, 23 predicted proteins | sample 7446431 | NCBI WGS metagenome assembly JACCDR01 (sample SAMN15323443, study PRJNA562643) | freshwater metagenome | isolation source: river surface water | place: USA:Blue River Watershed | collected 2017-08-17
CATTGTTTAAGCAAGCAGTTTATCAGACAGATATGAATAAAGAAGCTGGTTTAGGCAGCTTCTTAGGTAAAGTTGTAGCGCCATTTGCAGGAAAAAAACTATGGTTAGGGTTGGGCAAAGGCGCAATCGGTCTTGCCATCTTTGCTGCATTTGGAGTTATTGAGCAGATTGTAGCAGGATCATATACTGCAAAAGATGATATTAACTACTTCCGTGAACGCTTTCAGTATTATATGCACGATTACGCAAAATCAGACCCGACATATAGTAAGCACAAACAGTTGTTCGACCGAATTATTCCAGAATGCACAACTGTTATTGGAAGTTATGATACGATGGATAAAATCCATGAGGAACTTGACGTTATACTAAAAAGTGGAGATACCACCAATCTACGCACAAAACTTGAAAAGGTTCGAACTGATATTGAGAAGCATCAGAATGACATCTCGAAGCTAACTGAGGACATCAGCTCTGTCTCGTCCATTCTGGTTGCTACACGCGATTGGGGTGGTGTTGCTCTCGATGCTCTGACAAGTTCAGTAATCCCGGTTGATTGGATTCCTCAGATTACAACCTACGCTCACTCTTTAGAACGAACAGCTAATGACTTATATGGTAAATTGGAAGGGCATAATGAAATTGCTAAGACGGCTCATGAAAAGGTTGTTGGTGCTATTTCTAAAATCCCAGCCACTGAAACCGCCACTGCAGCTCCAGCTTCTGAACCAGCATCTACATCATTAACTCCCAACGCAACACCGGCGCAAACTCCAACTCCAAGTCAGCCGATCGCTTATAACTCTTTCGCAGATGTGAGCGTTCCATCAATAGGCGCATAAGAAGAAACCCCGAAGATGTTCTCTCCGGGGTTTTCTCATCACCAGGCGTTGTAGCAATTATCACACATCTTATGCTTGTAAAACGCTGGCAGTTCAGCCCCGCAATCTACACAATATTTAGTCATTTTCATATTCATGTTAATAAGAGCGTTATCAATCTTGTTCGAGAGCGAAAGTTTCATCTCGACAATATCTTCCGTATCTGGACAAAACGGTCCAAATGATTTACGATGCGCGAGCCAAAGATAGATCTCACACCGATGCGTTTCATTCTCCGCAAGGTCTAAATCATCCCTGGTCTTAATATCCTTGCTAATGCCTGTCGGTTTGGGAATGAATTCGCCCTTACAGATTGCATAAACGCAATGCTTCCAATAGTTTTGACATCCGCGAGATACTGGAGCATTAATGATAAGGAACGAATCCTCTAATCCGAGATGCCGCTCTTGATCCTCCGTCAATTGCTGCGCGAGTTCAATACGCTCATCCAAATCAATAGGTGTAATGATGTCCCGAAGATTTTGCGGGATGACATTAAGCTCTCGCCATTTGGTTAATCGATCTGCCAACAAATGAGCATCAATCTGCGCAAGTTCCGGGACTGACGGCATGTAATACGCACGCTTCAAATCCGGCAATGTCATGGAAAGACATTTGCGAATGTAGTCCAGGTCATCGACATTCAGTGCGGAAACTACACCGGCATCGAAGAAACCTCGCCGACCTGCCCGACCCGCTAATTGCTGAACCAAATAGGGTGGAACTTTCCCCATACGCTTTCCATCCCACTTGTCTGTCGTGGATAAGATAATACGCTGAGCAGGGACGTTAACACCAAATGCAAGACAGTCTGTGGACACCCCTATCTTTGCCTCGCCTGTGGTAAAAAACTCCATCTGCTTGCGGCGAACCTCTGGACAAAGTGAACCATAAATCGCCATACAATTGCGATGCTTGCCGGCGAACAATTCCTTGAAATTCAAGACGTCATTCTTACTAAACGCGACAAGTATGGTATTGTCAGCAATCTTATTAAGCTTGTCAGGCTTATCAGCAACGGTCAATGGAGTAAAACGCTGATGCTCCTTAACCGTGAATTTGCGCCCCGTTCGCTCTAATATAGACGAAATCAATGGGACGGCATATGGAGCACAGATGATGTAGAAGTTCTTTGCCGTACATGTAATAAGCGTTTCTGTCCAACTTCCGCCGCGAGATGAATCCTCGCCAGATAACTGCGCCTCATCGAGAATTACGGTATGATGCCGCTCTTCCGAATTTGAACTCTGACGATAAATCTCAACAGTAGCAGAGATGACCTTGGCGTCCTTGGTAATCTTACGCTCTTGACCTGTAATCAATGAGGTCGGGATGTTTTCCGCATTAAGCTTCTCGTAAACCTCTACGGCAAGAATGCGCAAAGGAGCAAGGTAGAATGATTTAGAACCCTCGGGAAGGTCTTTGAGGTTGAGTAAAGAATTGTACGACTTACCTGAATTTGTGCAACCAGAATAGATGACGATGTTCTGCTCAGCATTGTCCTCAGAACACTTCTGGAACTTCTCAGTGACGATAGAGCCAATTTTAGTTTGCAGTTGTTCGCGGAATGACTTCTTGACCGCTTGTTTGGTTTGCTGTTTGCTTGGTTCTGACCCAGCATTACGGCGTTTTTTGAATTGTTTGATAAATTTGTTATCGTTGGTCATTAGTTTCCTATGAGGCTCTATTCAATTGAAGTATTGGTTATTAATTTGGTTTCACAGAGTTATGGGTAATGGTAAAATCATCCAATAAATATCTGCAATCACCATCAATTTCAAATCCGAAAAACTCTTCCGGCGGCAAAATTCGCGTTTTAAATCCAGTATGCAAAACATTATAGTTTCGTGCTCTGGCGGGGGCTTGCTTTCTCTTTAATCTCGTTGGAATTTCGGATGTATTTCCAGATATGGACATTCTGTAATATTCACCAGTGAATCCGATAGACGTAATTGATTTAGTGCATTTTTTAGGATAGGCGGACAAGCCCAAACTTCTTGCGATATATGCTATATCGTCCGCCAATTGCTTAGATTTTGTAATGTAATCATAGCAACTTCTTCTATCCAGATAGCCATCGGTATCTATTAGTCCAGCCAATATTTGTAATCTATCTTCTCTGGATGATGTTTTATATTCAAATGGTATAAATTTATTGCTGGATGATAAGCCAAATAAATTTAACCCTCTAAGTATTTCGGTCAATGGGTTTGCAGCGCCGCCCAATTGTCCACGAGTTATGGCGTATGTTATCGACTTATTATTCTTCTGCTGCTTACGCGCTACAACGTTTACATTTATTGATGTTGCGAGATTTTCTATCTCACAAACTATCTCGTTATCCATTGTGGTAATATTAGGTGTTCCATCTGTCAGTCCACCATCTCCCAGCAGCAGTCCGAGATAATATGGACTGAGTGGCAATGGTTTGCTTTCAAAATTTACAGAGGTTCTAATCAGTTTAAGTATATGCTTTTTACCTTTGGATAACGTTAGGTAATGTTGAATTGGTATATCTACAACATCGGCAACTTTTTTATATAGAGTTTTTCCTTTTATCTTTTTCTGTTCAGCAATCTTTATCAAGGTTAGCACGTGATTATTACTAACCACCCATGGCATGCCCTTGTTGGGGATGATTTCCACCATATCACCTATTCCACGTGACAACGATAGCACATTTCGCGGCATCGAATCCGGACCCATAATCTGGTCACCAACATTCACATCCTCGACATTTTTGATAGATCCATCGAACATAAGTATTCCCTGCCCTTTACGATGACAGTTGGATGATCCAATCTTTGCCTGCAACTGCTCTCTAAATGACTTCTTAACTGCTTGTTTGGTTTGTTGTTTGCTTGGTTCTGACCCAGCATTACGGCGTTTTTTGAATTGTTTGATAAACCTGTTATCGTCGGTCATTTTGCTCCTGTGGTTTGTCATTAAGGAATGTTTCTCGTTTCAATACGCTATCGGCTATGCATGCTTTAATGGCATCTTGCTTGGTTTCAAACGGTGTCCATGGGAATTCGCCATCCTGCCGTAAAATATCTCGCCACTCACAAATGCCTCGGCGGTAGTCAGATACCATGCTAATCCTTACTTCATGGGCATACCATGCATCTTTTAATCTGGAAACCCATCCCCACATTCCATCATCATCCGACGGCGCTTTGGACGAATCAATGATGCACTCACTCTCTATTAGGTATGAATATCCACCAAACCACATTAGCTCCTCTGTATGCCATATGCCCATAATACCTCACTTTACCAAAGGTCCATATTGTTTATATATCTCACGAACCCGCTTTCGCACATTTCCCGATGTGTATTTCAGTATGTTATCCTCGTCAATTAGATCAAGTAAAGGGATGATGCAGTCAATATTATCCTCGATAAGAGTATATGCACCTCTGGCGAAATCAATACTTTTAGTATGCTTACGGACAACATCAGGTGGTAATTTGATTATGGAGCGTGTATAGTTATATCGAGTACGATCGCTTTCACTCATACGTTCGTATATAGCATTGGTAATTATATCCATATCAACATACGATTGTTGAAATTCGTCGGTTAGATATATATACTCGTAATCTGTAAGCATTTCTGGATGGTATTTACAGAGATGATTCCAAAAGTCAATCATAGATATCGAGGACTTGTATTTTTCTACCAATTTAGGAGTGAATATTTTTGAAACGTTACGTGAGTTTAGCCAAAGATGATCCCATTGCAACTGTCCAATCGAAGCTAATGCATCAATCATCTCTGGACTATCAAAGAATGTTAAACCAATATCTTGAACGCGAAGATAACCTTTGCCAATATATTTCTTGTATTGATTCAATGATAGCTTGACATGTTTACCGACAATATACCAAAATCCTACCCCGAATGTATGGTGATACTTATTTACAAATGCTCGCGTGATTTTTCCTTGCAGACATAAGTTGTAAAAATCATCATAGCAAATCTTGCCCATTGACATAAGTTTCTCTATAAACGGCAAGCTTAAATCCTGTGTGCTAACAAGTGGTTGAATATGCAGTTGATTAATATGTTCGAGCATAAATCCTTCTGTTAGGAATGGTTGTCTCGAAATATCGAACCAATTATTATCTTTGATCATTTGTTCGATTTTGAGCTGCAGCTTTTTAACATCAATCATAATTCATCCCCAAATGAAAAACCGCGGGAGGATTAACACAAATTCCTCCCACCTAACATTAATTCAAATCACCCTTATCCGGGTCTTTTTTAATCTTGGGGAAGGTGAATACATTTGATTCATCTTCTTGTGCTGGTTTAGCCTTGCCGAGATTCACTGTGGATACGCTTGTTGCGTCGAGACCTAAAATCTTCAGTAGGTTCGCCACTTCTTCTGCGTTTGTTGTAGGTGTGCCATTGATAGTTGAAATCTGCTTTGCAACCAACTGCTTAGATATTCCTTCGACATCGGCGATGCAGAGCTTAACCTCTTCCAGCAATGTGTTATAGTGTCCGCGCAAAATTGAGCCAAGAACATCTGCTTGATCCGTTGCTGCAATGATATCTTCAATTGTAGATGCTGGTTCATTGACAACATCGTAAGCATATGTGGCAGCTTTTTCGTATTCAATTTTAGCGGCGGACGCTTTTGCCATAAAGAGAGTGAGGCGACGATCATATAGCGTAATAGCTTTGCTCATTTTGAATCTCCTGTTGCAAATTTCCCAGCATTTGGACCATCAACCCAACGCCACGACCAAATATATGTCCAGCCAGAACGAAGCGGATGAACTTTTGTGGCAAAACGACCTGTGGCACGATCGCGGATGACGGTTTGACGAACGAGTATTTTAGTTGCTTTCTGTTTCATTGAATTGATCTCCTGTCTTGACGAACGATGAACCCAGCGAATTATATCGCCGGTTTGCTTACATTATGTTTGGAAGTCTCAACTATTTCCATCACCTCAATTTTGCTCTCCGAAATAATGCATGAGCAATATCGTTCAACCTCCTTTTTGGTGTGGAAATACATGGGGAAAATATCACGATCCTCAAGATCGCGACAGATAATTACAAATGCAAAACCATCATCTATCGCTTTCTGCACATATTTTTGCATTTCAGGTGATAGGATCATACTCAATGCCCTTTACTGATGTATTCAAGACCAAAATCCTGCATGGCATATTCGACAATACTCCAATCGATCTTGGGACTATTTATGTTGGATTGTTTAGCATTGTGCCTAATCCTCCAACTGACAATACTGGTGTAGAGGTTATCGACACTGTTTATACCAGATTGCCTGCGACATTTACAGTCGTGGATCAAACAGCATCATGTGGACAGTTGATGTTTGCTCCTGCGGCGAGTGACATTGGGTTTATCACCGGATTTGGATTATTTACAGCAGCTACCGGCGGAGAATTGTCTTACTACGGTATGTGGTCTGATGTTTATAATATATCAGTGGGTGATCAGTTCATCGTTAATAGTATCTCGATTCATTTTGATCAGGCTTTATAGGGGGTGTAAGATGGATTTTTCAGTTCTATTCAGTGGTGTATTCCAGACAATTGCTATAATCGGGCTCGTGATAGGCGTTCTCACTGCCGGTATTCGCGCTGGTGTTGCTAAAATCTATGCGAAGATAGAGACCTTGGCGCTATGGAGGGAAGTAATCCTGCCATTATTGCCATTTGTTATGGGGGCGGCTATTGCATATTGTTCGCAGAAATATTGGGACAAGACGATTTTTTATTGGCACGGTCTGCTCGGGGCGATTGCGAGTTCGTATTTATACAGGGTATTTAAGAGCTATTTAAGCATAGCGCAGGCTAAACTCATTACGCAGGAGAAAGAAGCCATTGAGGAAGCGGCGAAGCCCACGGATCCACCGGTTGTCTAATGGACCTCATTAACGTTCGTGTTGTATATAAGCATGGCGACGAGGAGCAATTCCTTTGCGCCATGCATACCGCTCTAATTCCGGTAAAGGGAGCAATTGTCGTTTGTCAGAATTTTGTCGATGAGCGGTTGGTCGTCTATACAGGAATGGTGAGTGATGTAATTTACCACTACGGCATCATGGATACATTTGTGCAGGTATATCTAACAGGCGTATCGGAAAGTTAACGGAGATACGGATTGTTTTTCTCGTTTAATCCTGCCGTAGAACTTGCTGGCTCCTGCATCTTTTTCTTAATCATCGAGGCTACATTCTGTTGTCTCGTCTTAACGATCTCTGGAACCTGAGAAACATCTGCTCTCAAAGCATCGACGAGCTGATCTTTGTATGACTCCTCTTGCTCGACGACATCTGCGTATCGATTACGCTGAGATTGAATTTGCCGTTGAGGTTGTTGCGGTTGAACGGGCGCTTTCCTTTGTGGAGGAGTGGGTTGAGACGCCTGTTTTTGTGGTTGCAACTTCTCCTGCAGATGCATTTTATAGACATCCATATGATACGCTACCGAGGTAATGTTCTTGTATGGATTGAGCAAAAATACTACCTCAAAGTCTTGCGGAGGCATATTGGGCATAATATTGATGTAGCGTAGGAATTTGAGGTTGAACTTGTTGAAGTCCTTAATGATCCCACGGTATTGAATGCCATTAGCAATAAGAGAGCATTCGATATCGACGATGAATGGATGTTCTGTATCGGTCATTTGCTCATAAACTTTCGGTTTGAACCTGTTGATGATAATTTTAACACCGTATCTGATGCGCGGCGAGAGAGGGTAATGTAGTGATTTAGAGCAAACAATTTCTCGTTGAGCATAATGTTGAGTTGAACTCGCTTATCGCACGGTGCCGACTGAACATTTAGAAGAGCAGTTCGCACATCTTTTATCAGCGGGATGATTTGCGTTTCAATCTCACGAGAGTTGCACAGTGCATTCCATAGTTCTGACATAGCATGTTTCTCACCGTCGCTCGCACTGTCTCGTATTGCGCTCAGGTTGTCCACACAGGCAATCGATTTATGCGAGATAGACTCCTGAAGATCCAGCATCGCAATACGCGCGGATACCATAGTATCAAGAGCATCTTGCGACATCGATTCCATCTGCTTACGATTGGTTGCACGACCAATTTGCAATACTTGAACATCCTTATATATCATCCGATGTTTATGCATAACAACGAATGCCATAATCGCTGCTGCGTATGCGTATGTGAAATACAAAAACGCAACAAACGCTGCAAAAATGAGCACAGATGGAACCCGCGTATACCATTGCCAATGCGCGTATGCGTATGTGTGTGCGCACACGCCAGTAACAATATACATTAACACAATAGTAACCATTTGGTTAACGTATGAAATCGAGACATCGGCATTTTTAGATGTCTGAGCCCATTGTGGCGCGAAGATAAAGTATGAAGGATTTGGACTATCTCTTTCAATCATAATTGAGATATATGAATCATATCCTTTTGTAGTATCTGCGTAATACTTTGAGAGTAATGTATCCTTAGCAAGCATTGTTGCGTATTGGTTAGGGATTACTACGCTTCGTACTAAACCGTCATCATCCAAACGAACTGTTGTGTTAAGTTTGTCATATGATACATCGATGAATTTACCAAAATGAACATCGTATGCAATGTCGCACTTTGTGCAAAGTTTCACATTGGCATTAGGTAATTCAATTACTGGATAATCTAATGCTAATGGAGCATTTGCAAATTGCAGCTCAGAACCGCAGTGTAAGCATTTCATTGGTCGCCCTCAATCACATCTTCAGCAGAGATATTGTTAAGCCACGGACGCAATTGAATCCAAGAGAAAATATCTCCCATTAGTTTCTTCATATTTTCGCGATTGGTAAAGTCCATCTCTGCTTCCTTGACATTGTAGAGGAAGTATTGCTCCCAAAATGTCTGGAACTCTTCGTCTTCCAATGGTGGGTTGTAAAGATAGTACACTTCATCAGTAATACGATCGATAGATTCAACTTCCTTCTTATCGTAAGTTAGATTTTCTGTCGTATTTGCCAGGCGAGTATTTACTATATAATTAGCGCGCCGTTCCATAAATTCCGCTGCGCTTTTTACTTGCTTCAAATTTCTCTCAAGGATTGCTTTCAATGTCCCATGTAGATTTGCCATTCATCCCAACTTTCTTGATACAACTTTCATACTCACGCAAAATAAGGCGCTCAATCACCGGACGATGAATCCAGCGATTGAGCGCCCACATTATCCTACCGCATCTTCTTTAAAGCCGAGAGCAACGCTCGTCCTGCAACAAAAGCCGCACTGCCAAATTTACGACACCATTGAACCATAGCCCTTAGGACACCAGCAACGGCACTATAAGCAACAACCAATTTATTATAGGCAAAGATGCAATATGCAATTGATAACGTTACGGCGTATCGAATTTGAGCGCCGTAATCCCTATAAACAAATAAGCAAACAAGCAAAAACAAAACGACGCACACTATATAGATCGTCATCTGAAACCTCTTTTCGTTGGAGTTGTGATACCTATATCAGCAATCTGTGAATTGAATACACTCTAATGCGGAAAATCCTTTAACTCTATGCATATCTTCCGATTCAATCTTAAATGAGATGTTTCGCATCTTGATTCGTGTCAAATTGATTGTCCCTGGAATGCAAAATTCCTGTAGGTCCTTTATGAGCCTACGGACCACATACTCTGAACTAATAATATCCTCACTGATTTTTGCTACTACTTTTTTCATAATCATACTCCATCAAGTTTTGATTCAATCTTTGTCATCATCCATGAAAATTGGGTGAGCGATACCGCTACAACCCTTCCTAATTCGCCTACGTCTTCTCTTGTCTTTGCCATTGCCATCAACTTTTCCAGCTCGATAATGCTTTGCTGAATGCGATTTTCAACACTATCCAAATCTTGGCTCGGCATATTCATTCACCTTTTTATGCGTTCGTTTAATGCAACTCTATGCCATCTTCATCTGCGCGATGGTCATATGGATCTCCTTAAACACTGCGGTAATTTCTTGCTGTTGCTTAAAGGTTAGCTTACACCCTTTTATTGCCCTATCCATCGCGACATGCATAGGGATTTTGTCCGACGCGACACCGAATACCAATTGATGGAGATCGTGTGATGAAATGGTAAGCGGTTGAATTTTAGCAAAAAAGCGGTCGGCAATAGTGCGCGTATCGGAAAAGTAGATGCTATTGCGGCATTCTTCGAGACGCTGGGGGTAATCGTTAAATAGCATCATAAGGTCTTGCTTAAGCATAGATTGGTGCTGTTTGGGTGATTTATTGCTGCTTTTGAGGAAGTGATAGTGATTGAGGATTGTATTAATCAATCCTGTAATCCGCTGCAATGGCGGAAGGTCTTTGATACGAATGTTCTGAGTGAACATTCGATAGATATCGTTCACATTAGCGGATGGAAAGCGAAGCACTTTCTTAATCTCACCAGCATAATGGTTTGTAAGTTGCGTTGCGATTTTAGTCTCAGCGTTCATTGGGGTCTTCTCATTGGCGAAATTCCATCCCATATACTTACGATAAGTATGTGGGATGGATGTGGAGCGTCGGATTGCTTACATCTATATCCGATACTATTCCATTCTGTCGCCAATTTTGATATGCTGAAAATGAAAAACCCTGAACAAATCAGGGTTCATCTTTCAGGGTTGATTACGATGTCCTTTGTTGTTTGCGCCCATCATAGCGCTTGATGACACGCCCAAGTGACATATCATACACGCCAACCTCTACACGGACACGATCTCCGGCGAGGACTTTGATATGGTTCTTGCGCAATTTGCCACTGGGTTTGCACAGAACTTTAATATTTGATTCATCCAAAATGACCGTCAATGTATCTCGCGATGCATCCGTTACCATACCATCAAACTCTAAACGATCTCTATCGACATTCTCGTTGTTGCTCAATTGAATCTCCTTTGTAAAACCGCGCACACTTTCGCATGCGCTTTAATATGAAACTATGCCAATACGCGCTTAATCATTATGAATGTTGAACACTTTGCCAAATTTAGGCTTGAATTCGCCGTGGTTGGTAATAAGCCACATTACAGGACATTTAGGTGCCCGGATGTCATCCATCTTCTCGTAGAGATAACCATCTGTAATGACAACTATTAGGTCTGGTTTTGGGACTTGAAAGCGCTGAAGTTTCTTTTCGTACTCGTTGAAGTATTGGAGAAAATCAGTACCTCCACGACCTTTTGTTTGCAACCCCTTAAGTGTTTCCTTGTTGAACTTCTTTAGGAGAATGCTTTCATTCCAATAAATCTCGGCATCAGCCCAGGTTAGAATGCCAGCTCCACCTGTTAAACTTTGCAGTTGCGAGATGCCAAATGTGATGTCGTTAACCATATCCATCGAACCAGATGTGTCGCAAAGGACATTAACGTGGAAAATGCGCTCGGTCTTTTTTGGAACCATCATATAGCAGGCGAGCTGCTTTGATTTCAAACGGTTCCAGTCATTGCGACCATTTCCTTCGACCTGGCGGCGTTTGGTGGTCAATACGGTCTGCCATCGCATCTTAGGCTTAAAGAGTGCTCCAATTGCTTCCTCGTAGCCAGCAGGTTTGAACCCCTGCGATTTGGCATACATCAAAGCCTGCATTAGCTTGTTCTTGGCAATGGCTTCTGAAAGACCCTTGGACTTCTTGCCTTTCTTTTTACTTTTACTACCACCATCACCATTGCCATCACTTTCCTCTTCCTCTTCCCCCTCCCCCTCACCTTCTTCAGCATCCAAATGCTGGACGGCTTTATTCTCATTGAAATGAAAGATGTCAATCTTATGTGCACAATGGGGACAATCCAATGCATCAGTATTTGCCCAATCGGGATTAATGTGGGTATCGATATACTTGGAATACCCACCCCATAGATTGAACATATCGAGAATGCTATATCGATTCTTCTTCAGGCAATTAAACATCTGCTCGGTATCTTGATAGATGCGAGTTGTTCCAGACGCGGTATTTTCGCCATCTTCACCAATGGTTTTGATCTTACCGCGCAGTTTAGCCTGAATGAGATAAAATCCTGCGAGAGTATTGTTAATGCTCTTTTTAAGCACCTCAAAAATATCCTCAATAGGTCGGTTCTTTTCGATAGATGCGAGTTCAGAGTAAACATAACTAACAAATCCACCGAGAGATTCGATAAACCCCTTGTTGTATTTGATGACAGCACGCCCCTCTTTAATCTGCTGGTCATCGATTTTTGCCGCGTCAAAAAACACACTCTCTTTGATAGCGGCGTAATAGAGATCTTGCGCTTCCTTGAAGAATTCATTCATAGCAATATCGGCGGGCGAGTCCTTGCTTATAGAACAACTGCAGACATGCGCTTTATCTTCCTCTTTCTTATCTTCTTCCTTGTCTTCTTCCTCATCGATATGACCAGTATTATCCGGCATTGCGCTGGAAAGTTCACCGCCTCCATTACCGATCTTCTTTTCGTCGATAGTGTTCAAAAATCGACGCTCATCAATCAATTCTGCATCAGGGATAATCTCGCCAGATGGAAGTTCTACATTGTGCTTTTTCAATATAGAGCAGAGAAGATCGAGCAAATCATCTGAAGATGGGTATTTGTGCTTAACCTGCTCAAATATTGAGCGAGCATTTTCTCGAACATCCTCTGGTATTGGAAACATACCAACGCGCCCGCAATTATCGCACTTCTTCAACGATTTTGTCAAATCGTCATAGAGAGCTTCTGGCGTCTTGCATGTCTCAGGAATTTCTCGGTCAAAGTAAAACCGGACGCGTTTATTCTTAACGTCATCGCGGAGCAGGTTAATGCACTTGATGGTGTTCTCTCGTTCCATAGCGGATGGAATGACGCCGTATTCGATCATCATCTTAATATTGGTCTCGGCTTTCGGACCGCCATAAGAATGACCGACGGGGTCGAGCATATACGCACGCTCTTCGTCAATGGTAATAGGATCATCGCAACACATTGCGTCTTTGTAGAACTCGAAGTAGTCCTTGAACTGACCCTTTTGAATGGGCATAGATGATTCCCACCGCATCTTCAAATCGGATAGCGGGAGATTGTTCGCAAAGTAGTCGGCGCACTTATTATGAATAGACTTATGCCTATTCTTCATCTTCGGGACATGGTGTGAAACCGTATGCGTAATCTCATGGGCAAGGATGTAGCGCAAACCAACTTGCGAAAAGCAATCGATGAAAAATGGGTTCCAGTAATACTTTTCACCACTCGTTGCCGCCGTAGATATTCGACCATCGCAAACAGCGACATGAGGGTCCTGGCTCATCATAATGTAGAAAAATGGATCTCCGCCAAGCCCGGTGCTCGTGTATTTATCGGCTTTGGTAACAGCATCCCATTTGCACGCCAATTCTTGCTTCAATGCAGTCAATCGCAACTCAGCGCGCTGAATATCTTTTTGTGAGAGAAGTCCGTATGGATCAATTACTTCTTCGAAAACGGTCATGGAAAAAACCTCGGGTTGGGGATACTACGGTAGCAAATACAGCGGACCGATGATGCGCATAATGTATGTGGGTTCGGCAGTTAGTGAAAGTATATAAGTGTTTTAAGACTACTTGTAAAGAAAAAGGCGGGATAATTAACACCATCGGCATTAACCATCCCGCCCACAATTCACTTCGTCGAGTATGCTTCTTTAAGTTTCGCGGACACTTCATCCGACGATTCTGCGAACTTATTGAGAACGACATACCAATCAGGATGGCGATAGAGTTGATACTCGATCAGTCCGGTCTTAGTTCCCTTATTGACCTTTTTGATATCGCAATCGTAATTGGAATACTTGAAAGTGTCAATCGGATTGCGCTCGACATATTCTTTAAGGTATGCAGCATACTCGTTGCCAGAAATGTAATCGCCCCACTTAGACTGGACTGAGACGCCATTGCGTAGAATTGCAAGCAAAAGGTCGCCAGTCATAAGATGCGAATCGTTTCCGCCGCGCGAGGTGCTGGTCTTATCTGTTGCCGCACGAGCAAAGAATCGTCCGACCGCATCGATAAGAACAGTGGTTTGCGCGCACAGTGTATCGTGGTCGCGCTTTTGATTGTTCGACATCTTGTCATACTTGACCTTGTTGTAGCCCTTGAAGGCACAGATTGCGGTATCGACATGATTGATATAGTTGTTCATCATTGTCATAAACAGAACCAATTGCTTGGTCGTGCTATCGAATTGCTTGATTTTGTCCAGCGCCGTATCCACCGCTTCGAGAGCCTTTGCACGATTCGCTTCCTTCACCGCAGCAAAGATGGGGCGAATGATAGGGAGAAAGGACATGTAGTGGTCAAAGTAGACGATCATCTGCTGACCGACCTCGGCGCCGACAAATCCCTGAATGCGCTTGTAGAAGATGCGCTGAGCGGTTTCGGATTTGACACCACGCGCTTCTGCCGCTTCGAATTCTGTTGCGAGATCGGATACATACTCAAAGGTTCGCGATGACGCGGTCTTGTATGCCGTTTCGATATTGCTTGGCGAGTTTGTAAGGCATTGCGGCGTATCGATGACGAACGACATCACTCCGGGGTGAATGCGCTTGATGTTGTTCGAGTAGTATTGGAAGCCATCAATAGTCTGACGGATTATATACATCTCACAGCGATCGGTCAACGGAGGAATGATCTTCTGCCCACCCTCGTGCAGCATATTACCGGTCATGACAATCGCTTTGAGGTATGGGAATTTGGTGCCATTAACAGAGCGGAACTGAACGATTTCGAGAAGTGGTCCAAAGATTGACGGATCAGCCTTATCGACTTCGTCGAGAACCCAAACACATTCGAGTGGATCGGATTTGGTCGCCCGGAACTTGTAGTCGGATCCGGCTACGGGATTGGGAACAATTTCGGCTTTGACACCAAGTGAATGCAGCGTTTTAGCGATTTCAGCGATAACATCAGCATTGCTTCCATCGATGGTAATTTGATGGATTGGGTATTTGAGAGCCCATTCAGCAGCAGCGTGAATCTGTTGCTGCTCGGAATTGTTGAAGTCACCTAGCGCGAGGTTTTTGAGCGATGACTTGAAGTCGGGAACTTTGCCGCCTTCGATGAGAGATTTGAATTCCTCCACGAAACGGTATTCCACATATTCGGCATCTGATAAAACCTTGGGAATTCCGCCTAACTCCGGTCTTTCCTTCGTGGAAATGTTAGAATACACTTCGTGATATCCCAAACGACGAATAGTCTGCTTTGCTGAAAAAGTTTTACCCGAGCCTCGAGATCCGATGAATGCTATATTCCCACCAACGCTAATAGATGCCTCGAGATGTTCAGCCATGAACTGGTTTTCCAGAACACAGAGGTTGGTTTCAGTCATTGCTTGTTCCATCTCTTGCGCGTTGCTTTGAGCCATTGTTTGTTATCCCTTTTCCTTCGTTCGATGTCAAACAATTAAGCCCTATGCTCAATTGCCCTCTCATCTTCTTACTGTGTCAATCCTGCGATTAATGTGCTACATTATCTTACTATTGGAGTTTTCTCTGCATACTACCCGATCCAATCCAGCACACTCGCTATGCTTAGACAAAACCGATGATGCGTATCTTTAGTTACATAGGGTGCTCTCTTTCTTCATTCGGATGTTTCAAGACGCTTACAACCACCATTGGAAATATAGCGGACCGATGATGCGGTAAATGTATTACAAAAGCGTATTGGGTGCGATATGGCAAAAGAAAAACGCCCAGATCTTTGGGACCCAGGCGCTTCACTTAGATGTGATACTCTATATTGCGTCAAATCTGCCAGTGGCAACGATTCTTCGCATCTTCCTTAGCCTTTTTTAGTGCGAATAAAATTTACCAAAAGTGCCTTCCAAGTTTAGACCCAATATCTTTATGCTGTTCTTTGGTAATAGAATCTCCATTCAACACAAATAGAAAGTCTCGCAAAGATTCTATTTGTAAAGTTATAATATCTTTACTATCTAATCGAGATACTTCTTTTTTTACAGATGTGTAAAATGGCGGACACAAAACTCGACTATCTATAGTGTAATTAGGATAATCAGTCGTTAGCTTACTATTTAAATTGACAATCTTTTCTGCGGTCACTGATAGCTTTTCAGTATCTAATTCTATATTTGTTTTTATCTCTCTACAATAGATAACATTGCCTTTCTTAAAGACCAAATCCATTTCTTTTTCTCTGCCACCAGAAGTCGGAGAAATATACTTGTCTATCATCTTTATGTCTACTTCTGAACTAACAAGGTGATTAATCCAATTTTCAACAAAAATTCCAGCCTTAATCTTAATTGATTGGCTTAATGATGAGATTTCTAACCAAGTATGATTAGATTTAAAATTACCAGATTTATCTGGCAATCCTGTTCGAACCTTATTTTTCGTTGAGTTATAGTTATTGCTGAATTCTGATATGTTATTTAAATAATCCATATTTACTTTCTAATAATTAGTTACAATAAGATGTTCTACATCTGTGTTGAAACGGTTTTTGATATTAACACCATATTTTAATGTATAAGTGCTTGCAATCATGTCCGAATATAAAGATAATGTCAATTCTGATTTATCGATTATCATCATAACATTCGCATTTTTTAGAGCTCTTATGGTGGCGCACAATCTTTTCTGATCATCTACACCGAATGAGTTATCAGAGGAATATTCATTAAACACTCTGGTGTATGGAGGGTCCAAAAACATAAAAGTGTTAATGTTATCATTATTCTTCATAATGTTTTCAAAATCACCGTTAAACATCTCTGTTCTTTTTAATAAATCTATATGTGGCTGTGAGTGTATAATGCTGGTGTTTATTTTTTTATAATGACCAAATGGGACATTAAATTCACCGGAAGCATTAAACCGTCTCATTCCAGAAAATGCTAATTGATTAACTGTAAAAAACCTAACCGCTTGTTCAACTCCGGTTAGTTTATTTAAACCACTGCCTTTGTCAAAGTTTCTTTGTTTGTAATATTCTTCAGAAAGAAGGTCGTGGTCGGTAATTTTACCAATCCTATTCAGTTCAGATAGAAATAATGTATCGCTTATTGCGAACTGGTTGTAAAAATTAATAACCTGTGCATCGAAATCGTTTATAACATTTTTACCAGGATTATTTAAATGAAAATACACAGCGCCGCCACCAACGAACGGTTCGACATATGTATAGTTATCGTTTAGAAAATTGGGAAAGAAACTACTAAAACTCTTAATCTCGCGGCGCTTGCCACCAGTCCATTTGAAAATCGCATCTAAATTTATCATATTAGCTCCGTATATGCTTTTATCAACCAAGCCAACGTTACCTTACTAGGACTTGAAATTATCTATTTTGTTTAAATGATTTTTTTTATTTACCCCTTAGCTAAAGGTCTTGGTTTAGATTTTTATAACAAATAAATAATCAACAAATAGGGAGAATGATGCTCAATTTTAGCTTATCTCCGTATACTACCATGTCCAATATAGCGGACCGATGATGCGCATCTTTCGTCACATCTGTGCTTCAATTGGAGCATCTATACCCCTGAGAAACATTTCAGCATCAGTCGGATGGAATGTATAGCGTATGGATGTGAGCTTATGGAATGGATCGTGCGAATCGATTCGGGTATATCCACGACCGGAATCTACCAGTAGTTTCTCGAACTGTATACGTTCGTTTTCGGAGTTCCAAAAGTAGTATATCCATGTCCCAATGGGATATTCAAAAGTCGTGAGCGAAAACTCTTCCCCGATCTTATTCCACGCCTTACGCATACAGTATCGCTCAAGTAGCGTGCTTACGTTTTTCATATTGTTCATTTCGCCAGATCCTTATACTTACAAACCATCTTCGAAAACTTCTTGCGCCAATACGACGTCATTTGTTTATTTAGCAAAATATCGCCATCATATATTGCAATTCTTCCCATGTTTCGCATGATGAAATCTTCGGTAAGGTTCTGGGTTCTTGCAACAATCTGCCAATCGATCCAGTCAGCACATATATCGAGCACATCCAAAGGTAGCAGAAATTCTTGATCCATTGCCCAGTTTAGTGGTATTTTGTGTCCATGCTTTTGCCAGAACTCCATGTCATTAAGCAGTTCTTGCGGCATTCTGTTAATAATATTCTCCCAATGCACACGATCTACGAAGTGAATAAGATCAGCGACGGTGAACCAATTGTAATTCAGTAGCGACCAA
>JACCDR011131340.1_pt1 | contig 18077 bp, 24 predicted proteins | sample 7446431 | NCBI WGS metagenome assembly JACCDR01 (sample SAMN15323443, study PRJNA562643) | freshwater metagenome | isolation source: river surface water | place: USA:Blue River Watershed | collected 2017-08-17
ACACCACGATGCCACCGAAAACGGAGGACACGCGCGACGTCTCGTCAATGGCAGGGAAGCGAAGCGTAGACGACCCCATCGGGACGACCCGAGCGCGAGGCCGAACGACAGCGGACTCCAGGCTCAGACGAAGCAGCTCGGCGCGAAACTCCTCGGGAACCAGGAAGCCACCCTCGGAGGGCACCTTCTCCTGGTAGTTGAGGATCTGCTCCAGCTTGTTCTGCGTCTCCGGGTCACGGCTGCGGTTGCCGTGCCACGTCGCCTGCAGGTAGGAACCCAGGTCGTCAAACAGGCCGTCGAGCGGAGCGCCAACGGCTCGCTTGTTCTTGACGGCGCTGTACTTCGCCGGACCCTTGTTGTCGATCGGGTTGATGTTAAGCGCCTTCGCAGCGCCCTTGTCCTTGAGAAGCTCGGCGAGGGCGACCTGCGCCTGCTCCTTGACCTGCGCCTGAAGATCAGCCAGCGTCGCGTTCTTCGCCTCGGCAGCAGCCGAAACGTACGAGCTGACCTGATTCTTGAACGAGCCGTCCTTGATCGCAGCAGCAAACTTCTGCGGCGTGTCAAGGCCCGTGACGTAGTCCTCGAACTCGCGAGGAGTCGTCGGGGTAGCCGTCATTTCGTTGCCTCCTCGAAGGCTCCAAGGAGTTCAGAGGGGTCGAACCACTCGAACTCGTCATCATTCGTCTTGCTGCTCTTGCTAGTTGCGCTGTTCTTGTTGCGCAACTTACTGAGGTCGAACGCCAGGGTAGCATCATCGTCGGGCGCCCGGCCACCGACGCGGTCGATGAGTCCGGCATTCAATGCCTCGTCGGGAGAGTACCACACCTCGTCGCGCATCCTGTTGCGCCACTCCGTGACATCTCCGTTCGCCTTCTCGGCATAGATGCTGGCGATGTTGTCACTGACCTTGTCGAGGCGCTCCGCCATGTCTCGCATGTCAGCGGAGTTGCCAAGGCACATTCCCCAGGCGTCGTGGATCATCAGCTCAGTGTTGGGCTGCATCACCACTTCGTCCGCACCCATGACGAGGAACGATGCCGCCGATGCCGCGATCCCGTCCACGTACGCCACCACACGGCCCGGATAGGCGCGGATAGTGTTTAGGATAGCTAGGCCGTCGAAGACATCGCCACCGGGAGAATTGACGTGCAGATCCACGTCACGTCCGCCGAGGCTGAGCAGCTCTGCAACGAAGTCACTGGCGTTGACTCCGAACCAGCTGATCTCGTCGTAGAGGTACATCTGCGCCGGACCTGCATCGACAAGGTTAGTGACCTCGAAGCGAGGCTGACCCTTGACCAGGTTGAACAGCCGAGTCCTATTCCTCACTGGAACACATCCTTCAACAGCCGCATGGCGTCGGCCAGGTCGGCCGGGCTCAGCGTAACGTCCGTGTCAACCTCTCCGGGCTGCGGTGCCGGTGCTGGTGATACGGGAGCAGGAATAGCAGGAGTCTGGATTGGCTGCTTCTCCTCCCACTCGATCGGCGGCAGGCCAACAGCTTCGAGCACCGACTCGGGCTTGCCGCCCGCATTGATGAGCGCAACAGCAGCGCTGACCTTTGAGTCGCGCTCGGCGTTTTCCGACTCGCGATCTTCCGGAACAGGATTCTCGTAGCAGAACTCCACGTTACTGCTGGTCGGGCCGAACATCGGCAGGAACACACTGTTCAGTGCCTGCTTAATTCGCTCTAGACGAGGCGCCGTCTTCCATGCAGCAAAGTCTGCACCTGCAGCAACAGCATTGGCTCGGTTGACATCGTCGGCCAGGCCAAGCATGTGCTTGTGGATGCCGTACGCCTCGCGAATCAACTCGCGACTCAAGTTACGCAGCTCCACGAACTGCATGTCACGCAGCTTCGTCGTGGTGTCAACCCACTTCAGACCGTTCTCCAGAAGGCCAACACGATGCGCATTGCGCACACCCTTGTGTCGCTCGGACCACTGCATGACGACGCGATCAAACTCGCGGTCACTCAGTGAACCCTCGGCAAGAATCACACCAGAAGGCGCCGCGCTGTTTCGGAAGTAGTTCCGGTTGTACTGCGCAGATGCATGCACCGCTTCGAGGTCGATGCTAATTGCCTCGATCGGACTGAGCCCTCGGTACACATTGGTTGGGTTAGGCATCTTGATGTGCACGATCTCGTCCAACTTATACGGGATTCGCGTGCCATCTGGCTGCTTGTAAACCCATCCGATGAGGCCCTGCTCTGAAACAACTTCAATCATGCGGTCGGGACGAATAGGCCAGATACCGACAGGGATGCTACCCACGTCAGTCTTTTCGATAAGCCAGAACGATTCGCCCGCAAGATCGAGGTGCTGCTGGGTGCGCTCGATCAGCTCCATGCGAGTCATCAGGTCGTTCGGCTTTTTGAAGACAACGAGCGCCTGGTGCTGTGTCACCTCGACGCGGTTATCCTCGGCCGGACCATAGACTCGTCGCCCATCCACCGATTTGCGGTACAGGTGCCAATCGACCTGTGCCGTACTGGTGGCGAGCAGGTTGATGATCGAGTACAGCGTGCCGACACTGCCCATCGCTTCGAGCTGGCCTGCAGTCCAGCCCCCAGACATAAGGCCATACAGCCCGTTGCTTGGGTTGACGTACTTCGGTCCACCGAGATTGAACACCGACTTGACGCGGTTGAACACATCTCGGACCTGAATCTTCATGCGACCCACCTTACCCGTGCTTCGCCGCGCAGGTCACGTTCTGCGACCATGTATCGCATAGCATCCATCCCGTCGTCAAGTTCCTTCACGGGCTCATCTTTGTCCAGTCCCTTCCACACGTAGCCCGGAAGTTCCTCGACAGTGCAGGTTGGCCGCTTCATGTCTACGAGGAATGGATCGCGCTCGGTGCACGCGTCTCGCAGTATGAAGATACGAGGCTTGCCATTCTCGCCGATACGAAACCGACGCTGTACCGCCTCGATGCCAGCCTTCACCTTCTTGTTCGCCGCTTTGGTAGGCAGTCCACTGAACTTCTGGAACGTCGCCCGATCCTCTGCATCGTGGTCACAGATAATAGCGGCCGGAGGCGGTTCGATCCAGCATCCGTCGCGCTTCACTTGGGCCATCACGTTGGCTGCGTGCTGGTCAACAGTGCGACGCGTGTGGAATATCTCGGCATACAGATACAGATTGCCGTCAGGATCTTCAGCCCAGCGCTGAAGAATGAACGGGTGATTGAATCCGAAGTCAATAGTCCAGTAGCGTTCCCAGCTCTGGGGTATACTGAATCGATCAACAAGGTGCACAGCGGGATCGTACTCGTCATAGATGACGCCTTCTGCTGCGACCCATAGACCATCTCGCAGACGGTGCCGCCGGACGCCGGTGAGGTTGTCAAGCTTGTGCATATACGCGCGGCCTTTGTCGGTCAGCGTACCGTCTTCTCGATAATAAACCGGGTTGTCTTTGTGTCGTGATTCCAAGAAGCGCGTAGTACCAGTGTCACCACGAAGTTTGAGCCAGTGCGTGGGTACGTCAGGGTTGCAGTCAGCAATGAGCTGCTGGAATGAGATAACGCCGTTACGCAGACGTGTAGTGCACGCCTCCCAATCTTCTTCATTCAGCTCAACAGCTTCCTGCACATAGATCATGTCGTACTCGGAAGACATGATCTTCGTAGGCTTGTCCATCCCACCCACGGCGACGGAGGAGCCATTGGAGTATTTAAACTGGGCTGGCTCCTTGGCGCTGCCTCCGTACCACTTCACGTCGCCTGACATGACAGCTTCGGGAATGACTTGCTTGGTAAAGGTGACCAGCGCTGTGCTGGTCAACGACACGGCAGTCTTGCGTACGATCAATCCACGAGCGCCTGGATTGAGCAGCATGCACATGTGGAGCTTCTCCAGGCATGCACGTGACTTGCCAGTGCCCGCGGGGCCTGACATCAGAACTTCGTCGCTACGATCAGCAAACAGTTCCTTTGCCATGCCCCGCGGCTTGAACTTATGCGTCAGCTTCACGATCGCCTCGGTAGAACACTGGCCAATCGACCGGCTCGGTTGGAGTACCGAACACCTGGCTAACACCTCGCCGGAATGCAGACTCAATTTGCTGCGGCGTTGGGTGCTGCTCTTCCTTGGGGATCTCGATGCGCACAGTCTTCACAGCTTCTCCCACTTGACAAGACGCGCCGTAACTGCATCGACAGTAAAGTCGTCGCGCACAATCTCATACAGAAACTTGGCGTTGCGACAGGTAATAGAGATCTGCACACCAGGCTCGTAGCTCGTTGTGACAGACAGGACTTGACCGTCGGCCTGCTCAAGCAACTCTTTGCTGAACTGCTCCAATTCACGAGGCGGAAAGGTTCCACCATAGAAAGCTCCGCTGGCAGTAGTAACAATCATCACCGCAAGTCCTCCATGTCTACGCCCTCAACAGAATAAGTAACAGTCGTACCGACCTCGCCCGAGATGCTGACCCTGTTAGGCAGCTGGCCCAGCTCCTCAGCGACAGACTTCAGTGCCCGGTGCTTCGTTGCGAACAGGCCATCGTGCTGCGACGTCTCGCCCCGGCCACTACGAGCAGCCATTGCGGATGCTGGAATCTCGTCCAGCGCCTCGTTAACCAGGTCCACATCGGCCTGGTATTCGGCGACGCGGTTGCGCTTCTCGGCAATCCACAGACCCGCCATCTCGTTTTGCATGTCGGCGCGCAGGGCCTCGATGGTGACGATGTTGCGCGTCTTGAACTCATGCACAGACGAGACGGCACACCCGTACTTATTTGCGAGTTCTTGCAGCGTCGCCTCGCCCTTTGCGAGTTCAGTGCACAGTTGCTGCTTTACCCAGCCCCGCGACAGCTTGAAGTAAGGCCGCTTCTTTTCGGTTGTGCATTCGGTTTGAGCTTCACTTCCAGACACGTCAGCATCACCATTCGTCGGCCAAGAGTTGCTCATGTCAGTCATGGTACCCCTTCTCGTACGGTACAGAACATTGCCAGTTTCCCGACCACCCTACGTAATCGTCTACATGGTGTGGTCGCTTCGGTTTGCTTCGCTAATGCTTCAATATTTGCTTCAATAATAATATAGGTATAACTGCAGGTAGATGACGGTATGTGTCGGTGGTTGGGGAATATTGAAGCAACTGAAGCAGACGTTGCGGGGAGGGGACCGACGGACGGCGTTGGAGGGTTAGACGATGCTTCAATAATGCAAAAATCATTTCGGGGTGTTTCCGCAGGTCAGAGGGTGTTTGTAAATCGCAGCGGGGTCGCTTCAATATTCGTCCGACCCCGCTGCGCAGGTTACAGCTAGTTAGGGGTGAACCGGTCGGTGTGCCGACCCCTTCCCTCGCTTCTGGTGAGGTTAATGACCCTGCGTCGCACCATCAGCTCGGCCGCCTTGGATAGTTCGTCCCGATCGTACTTACCGTGAGCATATCCAACCAGGTCGCGCACCGATGCACCCTTCTTGTACTTCTTCCAGTGAGACACCACCTTTGATTCAATGAAGTCGAAGACAGCCTTGTCTGCACTGGACACTACAGCACGTGCCGTAAGCTCGTAGCATGTGACGATGTACTCTTTGAGTTCCAGCGCTCGCTTAATGTGACCAATCTCAACATTGTCGGCCATGTCGTCAATTGCAAGGATCAGTGCAATCCGCTTCATCAACAGGTCGAGACGAACCAAGATCGGCGCCGACTCCATGAGATGCTTGATGTCTGACTGGAACACATCATCCCAGTAGTCAATTGCGTCGACAGTCCATTCAAGGACGCGTGGAGTAGAGCCCCAATCTCGAATCTTACGCAGAGCCTCTTCGGCCTCGGTGAAGTCCAGTGCCGTGCGCCCACGACTGCGTCGTTTAACCGGGTTAGGGTGCGGATAGAAGAATCGGTTAGCGAATCCACTGGTCAAATCGTGCCGCGTAAGCAGACTGCGCAGACTGTCAGGCTGTGTAGTGGTAAGAATGCTTCCGAACGCATCGCGAGCGATTCGCCGACCCGACCCTCGTGATCCAGTTTGAATCCGATCCGAGCCATCCGAGAACTCTAGGATCACGTCCTTCATGGTACTAGCCGTCAGCTTCGAGGCACTAATGAACGTGCTCAACTCGTCAGCCGTAATGATCCCACGTACAGGTACTGGCGAGATCTTCCCGTTAACTACCGGAGCCGTGGGCGTCACGTTAACAGGCGACTGAATGAACCCATCCAGCAAAAACTCACCGGATCGGGGATTCTTCTCGATCCACACCCCTGTGGCCGGGTCCATCTCGTCAAACGGCATCACCTTCTCCAGGATCTGGGTAATGAACCGCATCCCTCGAGTCTTGCCCGTTCCAGTGTTGGCTACCATGCACATCGACAGGTTCGCCGTAACGTAAGGCTCGTCATCATCAGTGATGTTGCGCCCTACCGCCAGCCCCGGACCAAGCAACGCTGTCCAGAAGTGAAATTCCTTGGGACTGTCGTCATGTCCTGCTGCGTCACAGAATGCCCGAATGAACCCAGACTTGTTAGGTACCACCTTGTCCAGGTCGATAACAGGAACAGGTGTGACCTCGTCCTCCGGAATATCCTCCACCGTTTCGGTGTCAACGGACCCATCGGTGTCGGAGGGCGCTACATCACGCGTAGGACGGCCGGACGGCATGCCGTACCGGGTCGCTAGTTCCTCCATCATTGGACCCATACGGGACGAGTCGATCTTCTGTCCGATCGTGGTGTAGCCGTGAGCTACTGCGTACAGACTGAGTAGATCCTTACCGCCAGCCGAGCAAATCCCGTGGCAACACCATTCCTTGGTGGCCTCGTTGATGCTGGCTGTTGGTTCATTGTCGGTGTGGTCGGGCGACGGGCACCTAAACTTGACATGGCCGCCACCTTGCCGATAAGTCTTCGGTTCCTTGACGGTGAGTTCAAGCACACCCTGCAGAGCAGGCATCCCCTTGATGTGCTCTTTCAGGGAATTATCAAAGTCAATCTTGCCGGATGTGCTGTCAAAGTCCTGCAAGCCTACAATACTGCCATCAGGGTTAATCCAAGAGGGACGCGCAGCTTCGGCCTGCTCCGCCTTGCGCTTCTTGTTGTACCAAACACGCGCCCGAATGACTCGCGATTCAGTTGGTACTTCGTAATTTGCAGGATCGTCCGCCAACCAGGCTGCGACAATTTCATCGCGGCTAGGGATTGCATTTTCACCGGACAATGTAGTAACCTCTTTCTCGGATGCAGTGGTGTCGCCAACCACGCATTCAGTCTCCAGTCGGCCCCACCTGGGTTTCGCCACCCAGGTGGGGCCTCTCGCTTTACTTGGCTACGCCACGGCCAATCGGCTGTAGACCAGCAACGATCCGCTTCGCGTTTTCCAAGTCATGAGAAAGACGAGCAGCCCAGTCTAGCAGACAGGCAGGGTGCATTGTCAAGGTGTGCGAATTTGCGTTCGGGCCTTCACCAGCATAGCCCTTCCAGATGAAGGGGCGGGTGTCCGGCTCGATATCTTTGCCGCAGTGAAAACAGTTGCTGCCAGCGTGAATCCAAGACGACATCTTGATGTCCGTGATCGCGCTATCCATCGAAATATCAGCCTGCCGCCACGCTGCCGGGTCATTGGTCTGATTGGCCAACACCTTCCGAACCGCGTTGTCGGCGAGACTTTGCTTGGCTGTATCCAACCCACGCAGACGCTCGTTGATACTTTTATCGAAGCTCATCAGTTCTCTCCAGACTTTTTGTACCGTACATTCGGGAAGCGGTCAGCCAGGATTTGGCGCACGACCTCGGACTCGGAAACATCTTCGGTCGCCGCTACCCGCTTGATCTCTTCGTGCAGATCCTTCGGGACAGTAAACGACAACTGTGGCGTACGTCCTGTCCCACGAACCTTGCCCATAGTCTTCATGTGGTCGGGCCTCCCTCGCCGTTGAAATGAATGTACCGTAGATTCTAGTGAAGGTCAATCAACCTTCAGTGACACATCAACTACTTAACGTTACGACGTCGACGCTTCACCTTCAGCTGAACCTCAAGGTCTTCCAAGCCCTGGTTAATCAGTAGGCGCACGATGTCTGACTCACTAACGTTGGCCTTCTCTGCGCACGTCTTAATACGGTCACGAACCTCTTCAGTCAGTGAAACACTGAGCTGCTTGTTTGCTCGGCGAGACTTGAGTGGCTCGATCGTCACGGGCAAATTCCCATTCGGTTGGGGTTGACATTCATACTACGGTAGCATTACCGTTAGGTGACGGTCAATGATGAATACGGAGGAATGCGATGGCGCTCGTGGTCTTTGGCAGGCGTAAGCCCGACCACCAATACGAGGAGAGGTTAGAGGAGGCCAACCTTGCCCTCATTGAAGCTCGGGGGGCAAGGCGCGAGGCAGAAACTGTCGCCCGTCGCACGGATCGACTCCTGGCTCATATCAAGTCGCAGGTGCAGCTGTGACCCACTATCGACGCGTCTTCATGGGTGAAGCTGATGATCCCAAGTTCAAGCGGGCTAAGAAGTCCAACAAAGGCGCAGGCATTGTGCTCGTGTGCCTGCTCGTATTCGCCGCGGTTGTCGGTGGACTGATTACCTGGCTTGCACTCCCCGGACAAGATCCGAATTACGAGCACGACAAGTGCCTGGTAGCGGCCGTACAGCAGTATCCGACCTGGCCCGACAAAAAGAAGTCGATCGTCGACGGCACGGATGAGTGCAAGGATCTTTCGTCGGCACAGAAGGCGCGCGTTCGCAAGGAACTGGTAGAGTTCACTGAGGAAGTTATCTTGACGGTTGGAGAACAAAGTGGCAGCAGCAACTAACCCGCACACTGGCCTTATTCTTGCTATTGCGGTCGGAGGTCCGGCGATAATTGCCTGGCTTTTCTGGGCGTTCTTCGTGGTCACGGTTTGGGGCTCCGCGATTGTGGCGACCCTTTCGTGAGCTACGCCGAAGAATACTACAAGCGCAAGCTAGAAAAGCAAGCCCGAAAGCGCGCGATGATCTTCGGACTGGTACTGTGGGTCATCATCATGCTGGCAATCGGAAAGTGCGTAGGATAGAGTAAGGCCCCGACACCGTCTTGGTGGTCGGGGCCTCCTCGATCGAACACCCTGCCTTGCAACCCCACGTCAAGGCAGGGTGTTTCTCTCTTTATGGAACAGGGCTCAGATCCCAGGTAGTAACCCAGTTCGTATTGCCCTGATTCCAGCTGTGTCCGATCGTCTCGATGAAAAAGTCTCCCGAGATTCCCAATCCAGCGTTACCGTCAGCCCTCAAGGTGATCCGATCGCCGACCCTGCGCAGCGCAGCCTGGGTCCGATAGGCGCCAGACTTAATAGCCGAGAACGCAATCCGCAGCAGTGGTCGATCGTCGGCGTACCTCTCCAGCACTAGCGCGTTGTATGACTCGGCATCTGTAGTGTCAGCAAACAGGTTGGACGCGTTCGTGTAGCTCCGGATCGCGTTGTGGTCATCCTGGCTGTCCAGATCGTTCGACTCTACAGTCTCGTTTCCGCTGTTAACTCCGCCGTTGTAGCCTCGGATGGCGATAACGTAAGACTGTTCAACCCAGCCATCGTCACCACCGTAGTCGTGGTTGAACGAGCCAGGATTCTCTACGTCTACAGCGCCATAACGGTAGGCAGTCTCTACAAAAGGCTCGAAAACAGTATTAGCGCCTTCGAGGTAGTAGCCCTTGTAGCCGCGCGGAGCTTCACCACTAAAACCGGCACTCCCTACGAGTCCTGTACAAAAAGCAAGAAACATCGACGGCGCTGGTCCCCAGTTCGGGAATACTACTGGTGGATCGTCTCCTGGAACATCCATACCAAGTAGAGCAGTTCGATCAGACACTGCAATTCCATCTGCAATGCTACCAAACCAGTCTCGAACTACGTAGATTACATACGACCATTTGTCACCAGTTGTCAAGCCACTCGTGAACTCAAGAGTCGAAGAAGCAGGGTCGTCCTGATCGACCGTGCGAGCAAGAGTTCGACTAAAACTTCCCTGGAGAGTGTTACTAAACACGTCAGTAGCAAAGGGAATGTCGTCGCCAGACGTGCCGCCAATCTCTACCCATCCGGGAGGAGTTAGCCACTTAGCCTCAGCGGCGGAACCGTGGTAAACGGTCATCGTAATGATCTGCAGCTGACCAGCAAGAATAATGATGGTTCCAGCGCCTGCATCAATGTCAGTGTTAGATCCAGAGTTGCTTTGAATAAGAGTTCCAACAGTGCCTGCGTAACGTCCCTCGGGCACCCCGGGTGCAACTCCAGATTCAACTCGGTTCACTACGTCACGCCTCCAGTCGAGCAGCTGAATGTCTTCATAGTGGAACTGATCATCAGAATCATCACTGAACAGCGCGATAGTCGTAGTCGAGTCTCGCGCTGATCGACTTTCATAGACCAGAGGACCCTCTTGCGATTCATACAAGAATCCGAACTCGGTCTCTTCAAAGTCGCGTGCAGCTTCAATCGCCGACATCTCAGGCAAGCCAACTGCACCAGTAGTAATGTCGCCCTCTGCAATCGAAAGCGGAGGGTGAAGCAGATTGGACCGAGCTAAAACGTTTCCTACGAGAACGCCAGTCGGATGACCGTAGACCGAACGCATCGGCGTTAGTCGAAGACCTGCCATACGATCCAGCCAGCCTACCCCAGAAAGACTAGCAGTCTTGATTGGTCCGGCCTGGGTAGATGGGACAAGGTTCGCCACATCGCCAGTCCAGAGAATCCCCGAGACTTCCGCAGTCAAGCCATCCCATACGTAAAAATCGTCAATCTCGGGACGAACGTCACCTGTTGCCCAGCTAGCATACATCCCGACTTCGGTCTCGTCCGTCTGAATGGCCGTTCCGGACAAAATCGGGACACCCTCGTGGTAGGCCGTGACGCTAGACCCGGCCACTAGCACGCTTAGGGTCACGTCGTCGTATGTCTCCGTGGCTACCGATGCGATGGTAGTGGGCGTGCCGGAGACTACGTTAATAAGCTTGAATTGAGCAGCGGAAATGTCGACGACGAACAGCGAATAGTTCGAGGTGTCCTGGTACCTGTACACTAGGCCAACGACATTCGACTCCGCTCCAACCTCTGCCAACCTAGCCTGCACGTAGTAAGCAGTAGCTCCCACGTCAGTGATGGCCAGGTGAACCTGCCCCTCGGTCTGCGGCTTCGCCTTTTTAGACTGGATGACAAAGTCGTTCGCCAGCGGGCCAGACCAGGCGTTGCCAATCTCAGGCGTACCCAGTGCGCCGTCAGCTCGCGGGAACCGGTCCTTGGCATAGGTGGCCGGGTCGGAAGGAACAGACTCAACCGTGCGCACCCTAAGCCGTCGACCAGTCTTTAGACTACGACCAGTCTGATTCAGCGGCGACGAGGTATTAAAGTAACTGAACCGGTTATCAGTGTTATCCAAGGTGATTGACAGACGACCGGGACTGGCTTTGCCAGTAAGAAGCGAAGGCCAGTCGCGGCCCGTAATGGTCGAGCAAGCCAAAACATACTCGGTGACGTCTTCGTAAGGGTCGTCAAAGTATCCGTCGTTGTTGAGATCCCATTCGATGACGATGTTGGATGAAACCTGTGGACCATGAACAAACTGCAGGTCAGCGGACCCATCAAAGATGAGTCCGCCATCGCCAACGATACTGCCCAGAGAGAGTGTCTTTCCCATGGGCGGGTAGATCTGACCCCGCTTGACAAACGGCGGGCGGACAACAATCTCGTTGGGCATCTACTTAGCCCTCTTCAACCCAGAGCGTACCCGAGAAAGTGATGTCGTCGGCGACAGCAGTCTCGAGTCGAACGAACAGACCCTCGCCCTGGATCGCCTTCGGGGCGAAGTCCGGGTCCGGGTACCAAATTTCGAAGGGGCTCATGCGAAGGTTCCAGGCAAGTCGCTCGATAACCTCGTTGTCGCCAGAGGTCGTAGCAACCGTCGTGTTGTTCGTCTCGCTAGTGAACGACGGAGCCTGGTTAGAACGAGCCACCGATTCGGGCGCGCCGGACGAACCACCAGAGCCCGAGGTAACAGTAGCCCGAAACCGGCGAATGGTGAGCGAGAGGGACTCTTCAGCGGTGTCACCAAGTTCTGAGGTCTGACCCAGGCGAATGCCGCGAATCTTGCAAGGCAGGTCATCGGCTGGGAGGATTTCCCAAAGGTCAGTGTCACCACCTGCGTTCGTCACAGTGGCAGTCCAAGGGATCGTGTAGATGATTCCATTGCTCACGAGTTCACACTCCAGATTCGAGCAGGGCGGTTCCGAGCGAGTATCGGAGCCTTTGCGATTGGTGCACCAGGGATGTTTCCGTTGATATTGAAGTTATCCAAGTTGGCATTTGTGTCGGACCCTGCCACACGGTTGGTCGAATAGATGAACGTCAGCGTGTTTCCGTTGAGCCAAGATGGCTTAGTTGTATTGCCAATTTCGGTCCACGTAAGTCCATCTGCACTTCTCCACCAGTGCACTAGCGTACTATCATACGACATTCCAAGCCAGGCGTGGGTTGTCGCATTATAGTTGATTGAGCTGATTCCCGAGACGTCGTTATAAGTGTTATCGACGTTATACAGGATGGGCTTTAGCGTTGGCGTGGCCGGGGCTGTGTTGAAGTTGAACGACATCCGGATGGAGTCGTCAGTGGAATCTCCCTTGGCGATAGCAAGGAATGTCTCCATCGCGGTAGCAGATCCACCCTTAGGTGCTGGCGTCGGCTTCCAGTAAAGGCCAGTCCCGTCCCAAGTATAGTTCTCAGCAGTCTGGAAGGCGTTGCCGTAAGTGATGCCGCAGTTTACATTCCCTAGGCCGCCAGAGAAGGACGTAGTTCCGTAGGAGCCAGTGAAGATAGTATTCAGCTGTACCGCACTGGTATTAGCTCGTGCAGTGCTGAAGTCTTCTTGGAGAGTTTTGAGATCGACCATTACTCGGGCGGCTCATTCGGGACGATGTCAATCGTCACAGTGATCGTGTAGTTGTCAATCTCGGAGGGGGGCGGGAGAAGATCGGGCTCGCCAGCCAGTGTGATGTTCAGGTGACGAAACATCGGAATACCGCCACTGCCGATCTCTGGTCCAACATTTGGTCGAATCGTGTTCATGTATAGGTAACCTGAACGAGGTTCACCTTGAAGGGAGCGAACGACGTTCTGACCTTCAGTCTTCAGTGTAGAACCATTGATGTTTGCGATAATCTGCATGTCACACTCTCCAGATTCGGTTTGTAGTACGCTGCGGGAAAAGAAAGGCTTTTCCTGCCAGTGTATACGTCACAGTCAACTTTGGATCCTGGGTGGTTCCCGAAGCGTCTGCCGTAGAGAAGAATATGTATTCAGTACCGGTTGGAGTGTTGTTGCCCTCTAGGCGCGAGGATGCCAGCACTATGTAGACTGTACCAGTTTTTAGATTAGGCGCAGTCAGAAAAGCAGCCTGAGAAGCAAATGTTTTGTAGGAACCCGTAGCTCCAATACCAGAGGTTGCACAAGTTGCAAGGAGTGTATTAGCCGAGAGGGATGCCCCGGCCACATAGTCACCCGTCGTAAGACCTCCCGAACTCCAGTCGAAGGTTCTGGCGTTAATTGTAAAATCAGTAGTTGAAAAGTCGGATGTTAAATAGATATCGAGATCAACTGCCGAAACGGTGGCGCTAGCACCTATTGCTGAAGTGTCAAATGAGAGAAAAGACTCGTAGCAAAAATAAGTACCAGCATCAAGTTCTTGGCCAACAGTTGCGACAGTTGAGGCACTAAATACAGACAGTGTGGACCCAGCACGTGCGGTTGAATATGTAGTATTTCTCGACTGCACCTCACCGTCACTGGCGGTCGAGTAAATAGTTGCTACCACCATTAAGGAATCCACCCCTCGGAAGCAGGATTGGTTTCGACGGATTCCCAGAGAATAGACCACAGTACGGCATTAGGAGACTGAATTAATTTGTCACCCTCCTTTGTGCGCAGGGGTGGATTGATAAAGACTCGATGCGGATCGATCGGAACTTCTATTCCCTTTTCGTATAGTCGTACAGAAACAGCAAGTCCGACAATAACACCCTTCCCGTTACGAACGGGTCGGGGATGTCCCTCAATAATCAGCTTACGATCCTCGCGAATCTGCTCGCGAATCCTATCAAAGCCATTGATAATTTGCCGCGTCCGCTTTTCGGCGGAAACAGTTGTAACTGGACGCGTATCAATAGGGCGCTCTGCAAATTGACGCTGTCGAAAACGAATATAATCAGCGTCCGTCATGCCATCCGGCAGGATGAGTTTCTCGCGCGGAAGCATTATGCGTCCAGAGTATCTTTAAGACTAATACGAGGCGTGACTCTGTAGAACTCGCCGTTAGACTGAAAACTGATCGGAACGGGGAGATACTCAAACCACTGTAGTGCGCCGCCTGAAGTGCGAGTGATATAGTATCCGTACACCAGTTGAGGCGTCTGATCCGCAGAGCTGGTGAACGTTTGCTGTGCATAGCTCCCTGTGGCCGGGTCGCCGGGATTGGTAGTCCACGAGCCGCCGGTCAGGTTAATTCCCGCGTATCCAGTGAAGTCAGCTTCGGTGAAGTTCGCCTCGGTCAGCGCATCCTTTTGAACCTGCGTGAGCCCAGCAGCAGGGTCGTTCTTGAAAAGTCGCAGCGTGTAGTTAACTGCGAGGATCAGATCAAGGAAAGCTTTCTCGGCCTGATTCACCACAATAAGCGTCATGCGAGCTGCACACCTTTCAGAATACTGCCCTGGGAAATTGCGTCCCGGATCGTTTGAATGAGGTCACGCTCGGCCATGATGGACCCGTTGGCAAACACCTGAACGGTGATTCCCGGCGCCATGGTGGACGTGGCGGATGCCTCCATGTCCCGACCACCGAACGCATCAACGTCTACGGAGGATCGTGCTGTGGCCGAGGCTGCGTCTGTCATGTTCGTGACAGCCTTGGTGACTCGACCAACAGTTCGGGTGATTCCAACCGCCATACCTTCGGTGATCGGCTCGCCAACCTCCTTGGCAAAGACGCGCGAGGGCGAGTTGATACCGAGCGCAGCCTTCGCTGCGTTCAGTGCATTCCGGGCTGCATTTGCAGCAGCAGAAGCAAGGCTACCTGCTGCGTTCATGATGCCGTTTCGGATGCCGTTGATAATTGCAGAACCAACCGAGCTAAAGCTAGGAATCGAACCCTGGATGGCCGAGCGAGCCGAGTTAATAACTCCGTTGAACGCTGCGACGACGGCACCTCGACCGCCGTTCACCGCCGAAGTAATCGCGTTCATCAGCGAACGCCAGGTACTGGTGCACCACGACAGGAAGCTACTCAGTGCAGAGCGGGCCGAGTTGTAAACGCCTGCCCAGCCCGACGTGAACCATGACCAGAAGCTACTCAGTGCACCTCGAACATCGTTGAACACGCCCGCCCAGCCGGAGATGAACCAGTTAAAGAATCCACTGATTGCAGCCATTGCGGAGCTGAACACTCCGGACCAGCCTCCGACAAACCAGTTCCAGAATCCAGTAATGGCGGCGGTTGCACTGGCGAAGCAGTTCTCCCATCCGCCGTAGAACCATTCCCAAAAGCTGTCCAGCGGGAAGTGCGCCTCGCCGAGCTTTGTGTCCTCTGTGCCGATAAGCCAGTCGAAGAATCCGTCGACGACAGGCTTTGCGTCATCGAATGCCTTCGTCCAACCCTCGCTCCACCATGCCCAGAACTTCTCGGCAGGCGGCTTGGCATCCTCGAATACCTGCTCCCAGCCGTCGGTGAACCATACCCAGAAGTCCGAGAACGCAACGATTGCATCACCCGTCCAGTCGACGAGCTTAATCATGATGTCGAGGACATCACTCAATGCACGACTAGCGTTTTCATTCTCGGACAGCTTGGCAAAGAAATCGCCGATAGCCTGGCCCATTTCGGGGGCCTTCTCGGCAATTACGTCGATGAGTGGCGCAGCGCCTTCGAGTCCCTTTTGAATGCCGGGCAGCGCCTTCTCGGCCATCTCCAGAAACGCGGTAGTCAGCGTCTCCACATACGGCGCGACCGTCTCGAACATCTTCGTAAAGATGTCCTCGTTTTCCTTGAACCAGTCACCAACCTGCTCCAGCGCCCCCGTGAACGCTGGAACTAGTGGCTGGGCTGCCCTGGTAAGGACATCCGAGATAGTCTTACCGGTCTGCTCCGCAGCCTTCTGAACCTGCGGGTTTTCCTTGAGAATGAGCGCGCCGATACCGATAACTCCACCGGCAAGGCCAAGGAGAATACCTGCACTTAGCGCTGCGGCAATCATGCCGCCGAGGGGAGCCAACGCAGCAATAGCGACAGGTCCGACAGCCTTGAGGCCACTGTCGACCGCACTACTCATGGCACTCGCAGCTTTGCCGCCAGCCTCGGCGAACTGACTTACGACTCGACCTAGAATGCTTCGTGCACGAGTTTCGATGTTTCGGAAGGCGCTGGTGAACTTGACATCATCGACTTCGGCTTCGACTTTGATCTTGGCGTTAGCGCCTCTGGCCCGAGCATTAATGGCAGCAAAAGTAGGGCCAGTCTTGTCGATGGCCTTGACGATGATCTCAACTTCATCCATCTTCTTCGCGCCTCCTTCCCATCTGCTCCAAGGCCACAAGTCTCAGGAATGTGGCATCTTCGTCCAAGAGCTGCGAGGGCAGACAGTGAAACTCCTTGCAAAGGCGAATCACCATCTGCGCCTCGTGCAACTCCCAAGGCTTCTCTACAAGGGTTCCATCGGGAGAGACTCCGTTGACGGAGTCCCTCCATTGTTCGACTTCTTGTCCAAAGGGACAGAGACGCTCGCAATCGCATCCATCCAGGCCTCGACTAGAAGCATGACGAAGTCCAGCTCCAGGGTCTGCAGCCCGTCCACGGTGGTGGGGATCGGGTCGCCGTTGTCATCCTCAAGGTTCCACTCATGGAGTGACTTGCTGAAGATGCTGAACATCTCAACGACGATCTTCGGATCGAACGACTTCTTGTCACTCTTGGCGAACCCGCTGGCCAGCTCGCCCATTTCGAGGAACTGACCAACGGGCAACGACTTCGCCTTGACGACAAGCCCTTCGTACTTCTCATCCTCGAACTTCAGGACGAACAGCTTGCGAGGTGCCTTGAATCCCATTAGACGGTACTTTCTATTCGAGCGCTTTGTACTGCGGGACACTGCAGTAGATCTTACGTCCAGGCCGGGGCGGTGCCGTTAGCCAGAACGCCCGGAGCCGACCAGGTCAGCTCGCCCGTGGCGGCGCGAGTGAGCGCGTAGTCGGTGAAGATGCACTCCGCGGTCATCGTCTGGCCCGAGTGAACCAGGACAACGGTGCGAGTAGCGTTGCTGCTCGGAACGGTCTTGAACACGTCGTGCGACTGGTTGGACGCGTCGTTGAACACGCCATTCAGGGTGCACGAGAAATCCGCGAGCAGGAGCAGACGCTCCACCGCAGACTTATCGACGCCAGTCACGTCCTGAACAGTACGCGGCGTGCCGAACTCGAAGTTGGTCACGTCGTTGCTGATTGCCTGGCCAGACCCGGCGGCGTTGTCCACCGTAACCGTGAAGCCGAGGCCACTTTCCTTAGCCATTGCTAGCCCCTTTCCTGGGCCGTACGAATCCGGTCGAGGTGCTCGCCGAGATCATCATGCCAACCCTGAGGGGAAATCCTCTGGGCTTGTTTGCTGCCATCCCGCACTACATGAATAGCAGGTCGGTCAAGGGAGACGCGGTGCTGCGATTCGCGGAAGCACTTCTGGCCGGGCTCGAAGATCAACTCGATCATTCCATCCTCGACCGACGTTACCTCCACATAGGCCCGACCACTAGCACGGGCGGTTCGCAGGAGGGCCTCCTCTCCTCGTGGGATTCTGGTTCGCCACCCGTTTCGGTAGGCATCGCAGTCTACCTCTTCGCAAGTCGCCTTGCGAAAGTGGGTTTGAACGGGCTGCAGAATGTTGTAAGTCCTGCGGTCATGCAGACTCTGCGGCTTGTAGGTGCGTCGCATCAGTGCACCACCGCGGCAGTATTCTTGACCACAACGACGCTGAACACCGCGTTGCTGAATGTACCAGTCGTCACGGCTCGAAGGTAGCGGCGCAGTGTGGTACCATTGGCTACCGAAA
>JACCDR010741391.1_pt1 | contig 18076 bp, 18 predicted proteins | sample 7446431 | NCBI WGS metagenome assembly JACCDR01 (sample SAMN15323443, study PRJNA562643) | freshwater metagenome | isolation source: river surface water | place: USA:Blue River Watershed | collected 2017-08-17
CTCGAGAAAGGACCTCGCGGAGCGCCTCCCGCGGCTCGTGGGCCACGCCGACGAGGTGCAGATAGACGTGGTTGATTGGAAGTTCGCCCCCGCGACGACCTGGCCGTACGTCGATGGTACGCAGGAGCTTTCGCGCATGCTCGCTGAAGGCGAGATGCTGCCCGAGTCGGAGGACTTCAAGTTCGAGATAGACCTCATGAACTTGGTGCCCGACGCGTCGATGCCCTCATGGATAGGTCTCGGCGCGACCCGACTTACGGTGCATGCGGCATCGGTCCCCGACCTCGGGGCATTCTTCAAGACCGTGGACTCCTTCTATGGCCACGACTCGACGTTCATACCCGAGCTCCTTTCCATAGGCCTCGCGCTCGGTATCGATGCGGACCTTTCCATCGTCGAGCCATACCTTTCACGCATCGACTACGTGCAGTTCATGGGCATCGCGCATATCGGCAAGCAGGGCGAGCCGTACGACGAGCGCGTCCTCGAGCATGTCCGCGCGTTCAAGCGCGCGCATCGCGATATTCCCGTGCAGGTGGATGGGGGCGTCTCGCTCGAAACGGCCCCGGCGCTCCTCGAGGCGGGCGTCTCGCGGCTCGTCGTCGGGTCCGCGCTCTGGAAGGCTCCCGACCTCGCGGCCGAACTCCGGAAGTTCAACGAGCTTACCGAGCGGTACGGCGTCTTCGGGTAGTATCCACACTCGCGGACTTCATCCGGGAGGATGGTGGTAGGGTGGATACATGAATCGAAATCCTGCCCGCGCTTTTATTACCCCGAGCGAGAAGCAATATGAAAGTGCTCTTTCATATTCCGCGAGCGAGAGGGGAACGAACCCTCGTAATCGAGGGTTCACCCTTATCGAATTACTGGTCGTCATCGCCATCATCGCGCTCCTCTCGAGCGTCGTGCTCGCTTCCTTGAATAACGCTCGCGCGAAGGCCCGCGAAGCGAATGTGCGCTCCTCCCTCATGCAGGTCGCGCGCGCGGTCGAGCTTTATCGCGCGAGTAACGCGCAGTACTCGGCTACTACGGGCGCGGATGCGTGCACCTCGGGCATGTTCGCGTCGACGCAGGGCAACCTTGCAGGCGTCATGACTGGGCTCATCAATACGGTCGGAGCAAATATCGATTGCGCTTCGAACGCGAGTGGGTGGTCGGTCGCGGTGCGGGTCCCTTCGGGCGGTCCCTTTCTATGCATCGATACGGATAACGCCATCGATACCGGTACGTCGAACGGCGACTACACCCGCCTCGCCGACACGGATGGCCGCCCGGCGCACACGAACGTCGGGGGCGTCGCGAACACCGACACCACCTGCAACTAGCATCGGGTATACTTCAGGTAATGGCGCTCATCGACAGCGAACTCAAGGACCTCGAGGCGAAAGCGGAAGCGATACGCGAGACCGTCCTCGACATGCTGGTCGAGGCGAAGAGCGGGCACACCGCGGGCCCGCTCGGCATGGCGGACCTGTTCGCCGCGCTCTACTTCCGCGTGCTTACGCACGACCCGAAGCATCCCGATTGGGACGGGCGCGATAGGCTCGTGCTCTCGAACGGGCATACGGTGCCTGTGCAGTACGCGGCGATGGCGCATGCGGGGTATTTCAAGGTAGAGGAGTGCCTCACGCTCCGGAAGTTCGGGTCGAGGCTCCAAGGGCATCCGGAACGCCACATGCTTCCGGGACTCGAGACGACGTCGGGCCCTCTCGGGAGCGGACTTTCCCAGGCCGCAGGCATGGCCTACGGCCTTCGCATGGACTCGAAGAAGAACCGCATCTACTGCATGATGTCGGACGGCGAGCAGCAGGAGGGGAATACCTGGGAGGCGGTGCAGTTCGCGGCGAAGTACAAGCTCGGCAACCTTACCGCCATCATGGACCGCAACAACATCCAGATAGACGGTATGACGGAGGACGTGATGCCGCTCGATTCCCTCAAGGAGCAGTACGAAGCGTTCAATTGGCACGTCATCGAGATAGACGGCCACAACCTCGAAGCCATCGTCGACGCGTGCGAAGGGGCGAAAGCCGTCGTCGAGAAGCCGACCATGGTAATCGCGCGCACCATCCCCGGGAAGGGCGTGCCGGAAATCGAGTATGACTACCGGTGGCACGGCAAGCCGCCTACGAAGGAGGAAGCGGCACGGTTCATGAAGGAATTGCGCAGCGGCGCGGGCAGGGTGCCGGGCGAATACGCCTAGAGGCAGGTTTTCCACATGCCGCGCCCTGCCGCGCGGAAGTGAGGTACTCTATATGCATGCATACATCCTCGAATCGCGGGTTCACGCTCATCGAGCTTCTCGTCGTCATCGCCATCATCGCGCTCCTGTCAACCGTGGTTCTCGCGTCGCTCAATACCGCGCGCAGCAAGGCGCGCGATGCGCAAAGCATCGCTTCGCTGCTCGAACTCCGTAAATCCATAGAGGCGTACTACGCCGACAATGGAGTATATCCACCCACGTGCGATGGCTTGGCAGCGAAATGGCGTGGTGATATCTATTCCACAAGCCCTACGGTCTCCTGTCCGACCAACTACATCGATGGCCTCGTGCCGACCTATATCTCAAGGCTTCCCGTACGCGTCGGCTCCGCGGGTCAGGGCTACATATACCAGACCAACGCCACGCGCAGCGACTACAAGGTCATCCTCTACGGAAGCGTCGAGAACTTCGATGCATCGCATCCGCTCGCCGATAACGCCTCGTGCCCCACATCGCGCGTGAATAGCTACTCCGTACACTCCGCCGCCGCCCTCTGCTGGTAGGGTGGGCGTGCTATCGTTAGCGCATGCTATCAAAGGATGCGAAGCTCGCTGAAGCGGTATTCACAAGGGATATAGAGCGCAAGCCCACGCGCGACGGGTTCGGTACGGGTACCGTCGAAGCGGGGAAGAAGGACGCGAATGTCGTCGTGCTGTGCGCAGACCTCAAGGAATCGACGCGCGCGGAATGGTTCGAAAAGGAATTCCCCCACCGTTTCATCGAGGTTGGCGTCGCGGAGCAGAACATGGCGACCGCCGCAGCGGGCCTCGCTGCGGTCGGGAAGCGGCCCTTCATCGCGAGCTACGCGGCCTTCAGTCCGGGACGCAACTACGAGCAGATACGCACGACCATCGCGCTCAACAAGCAGCCGGTGGTGGTATGCGGCATGCATGCGGGCGTGTCCGTCGGTCCCGACGGCGCGACCCATCAGATGCTCGAGGACATCGGGCTGATGCGCATGCTGCCGGGCATGGATGTCATCGTGCCTGCCGACGCCGAGGAGGCGCGCAAGGCGGTCGTCGCTGCGGCCGCGTCGCTGCGACCTTCCTATATCCGCTTCGGACGCTCCGCGGTCCCGACCTTCACGACGCCCGAGACGCCGTTCGCCATCGGCCGCGCGCTCTCGCTCTGGGAGAGCGACGCGCCCAAAGTGGCGCTCATGGCGACCGGGTCCCTTTCATACGAAGCGCTCATGGCCGCGCGCGCCTTGGCCGCGGACGGGCTCGAGGTAACGGTGCTGCACGTGCCTTCGGTGAAGCCGCTCGACGCGAACGCCATAGTCGCGGCTGCGCGCAAAGCGGGACGCGTCATCACTATCGAGGAGCATCAGACCATGGGAGGCTTCGGGAGCGCCATTACGGAATGCCTTTCGGAAGCGTATCCGGTGCCGGTGAAGCGTCTCGGGCTCCAGGACGTCTTCGGGCAGTCGGGCGAACCGGACGAGCTGCTCGCGCACTTCGGGCTTACGGCGCCCCATATCGCGAACGCGACCCGCGCGTTCGCGGGCCGCTCGTAGCGATATGAAGAACCGGAAGCTCTCGGCATACGCCGCGTTCCTCATCGTGACGCTCTTCGGTGCGTGCGCGACGCTGCTCGTCGTACACGCGGCGGAAACGTATACCGAGGAGGCCGAACGACTGCTCGTCCTACCGGCGACGCGCGCGGCCGAAAGCCGTTAGCCTACGTCCGCTACCGCGTACTCGGAGGGCGCGTCGGCAAGATAGCGTTCGATGCGCTCACGCGAAAGGAGGCCTTTCTGCGCGCCCACTTCCTGCACGACGCTCATGGAGTTGATAGGGCCCCAGAGGAGCGCGTCCTTGAAGGGAATGCCGAGCGTGATGGCCGCGGTCACCGTCGAGGCGAACGCGTCGCCTGCGCCCGTACGCTCGAACGGCGCGCGGTCGTCCGGGTACATGGGGACGAAATACTTCTTCGCTCCGTCGAACGCGGTCGCGCCCTTGCGGCCGTCCGTGATGATGACATGCTTCGGGCCGAGCGCATGCAGCTTCTCGAGGAGGGTAGCCACGGGCTCGGGAGCGAGGCTGCCGAGGATGCGCTCCGCCTCCTCCTTGTTCAGGACAAGCAGGTTCGCGCGCTCGTAGATAGGGCGCAGCTTCTCGAGCCCCATCTTCATCTGGAAGGTGCCTGGCTGGAAGGTGAGGAAGGTATCCGGGTGCTCCGTAAGGTACGCGGCCATGTCGCGGTAGTACGCTTCGCCCGCTTCGCCGAGCGAGGAGAGGTAGATGGTCTTGACCATAGGCATATCCTTCGGGAACGCGTAGTCGTACGGCTCGGGCTTCACGAGGATGGTGCGCTCGCTCTCGAACCAGAGCACGTAGTGGTGGTTCGTCGCCTTGCCTGGCGCGCGCGCGATGTGCTCGGTCGAGAGGCCTTCCTTCGCGAATTGCTCCATGATGAGCTCGCCGTCGCGGTCGTCGCCGATGGTCGCCATGAGCGCGGACCTGAGGCCAATGCGCGACGCCGATACGGCGGCATTCGCCGAGTTGCCGACGCCCGCGAGCAGGGTGGAGGACTCGAACGGTATCTTGTCGCCCCAACGCATGGAAATGGTGCAGGCTTCGGTGTCGACGGCGCAGGTAACGGTCGCATCCTTGATGCGGATGAAGTCATCGACGACGGTGTCGCCGATAGCGAGGAAATCGAGTTCGTGCATATGCCGCCCAGTCTAGCACGCACCGCGTGCTATCCTTTCGGTATGACCGACCTTGCAACCATCGCGCACGCACTCGTCGCTCCCGGCAAGGGCATACTCGCGGCCGACGAGAGCGACGCGAGCGCGGACGAGAAGCGCCTCGCGCCCTACGGCATAGGGACGGGTGCGGAGATGCGTCGGAAGTTCCGCGATATGCTGCTCGCGACGCCCGGGATGGAGAAGTACGTTTCCGGCGTCATCCTCTACAAGGAGACGCTCGAGCAGGACGCTACTAGCGGCGTCGCGTTCCCTACGCTTCTTGCGGATGCGGGCGTGATGCCCGGCATCAAGGGGGATGAGGGGCTCGAGCCGCATCCGGCGAGCGCCGACGAGACCATTACCAAGGGCCTGCTCGGCCTTCCCGAACGCCTCGCTTCGTACAAGGAGAAGCACGGGACGACCTTCACGAAGTGGCGCGCGACGGTGCGCATCGAAGGGGACCGGCTCCCGACGACCGCGGCGCTCGCGGAGAACGCGAAGCGTCTCGCGACCTACGCCTGCGAGGTCCAGCGCGCGGGGATGGTGCCGATGCTCGAGCCGGAGGTATTGCTCGAGGGCACGCACGGAAGGCTCCGTTCGCGCGCGGTGCTCGAGGAGACCATGCGCATCCTCTTCCTCACGCTCGACGAGCAGTGCGCGGACCGCACGTGCCTCCTCATCAAGACCTCCATGGCGCTTTCGGGAAAGGATAGCGGCCGCACCGATACGCCCGAGGAAGTGGCGGAGGACACGGTAGGCGCGCTCATGAACACCGTCCCTAAGGACGTGCCCGGCATCGTCTTTCTCTCGGGCGGTCAGACCCCCGACCAGGCGACCGACAATCTGCGCGCCATCGCGAGGCGTGCGAAGGAAGCGGGCGCGCCTTGGCCCCTTACCTTCAGCTATGCCCGCGCGCTCCAGGAGGAGGCGCTCGCGCTTTGGGAAGGGAAGGATGAGAACGTGCCTGCCGCGCGGGAGGCGTTCCTCGCGCGCCTGGATAACGTGTCCCGGGCTTCCTTGGGGGAGGTATAATTTCCCCGTAACCCCCTAATCAATACGTATGGCAGACGTTCAATTCAATGAGACGGAGCTTTCGGCGGCACGCCCGGCTCCTTCGGCAGGAAAGGTATCCGGCATGACCAAGCTCCTCATCGCTATGGGACTCGCGAAGGACGCGAAGAGCGCGGAGCGCGTATGGCTCATCGTCGCGGTCGCGGCGCTCGTGCTCACGGGCATCATCGTCGTCACGAACTTCCTCCCGTCCGCAGCGGTCACCGAAGAGGTACTCGTCCCGTAGCATGGCTACGGTGCGCGATGCGCAGAAAGGGAACGTCGATGAGCGTACAGCCACGCGTGGCTTTAGTACCCCGAGCGAGAAGCAGCATGAAAGCACCCTTTCATGCTCTTCGAGCGAGAGGGGAACGAATCCGCGTCCTCGCGGATTCACTACCAAGCGAACCGAGCGGAGAACGCATGTCCTCATGCGTTCTTCCGAGGCGAGTGCAGGGAGCAAATCCGTCCGCGGATTTACGCTCATCGAGCTGCTGGTGGTCATATCGATAATCGGGCTGCTGTCGTCGGTGGTGCTCGCGAGCCTGCAGACCGCTCGCGCACGGGCAGGGAACGCTGCGCGGAATTCGGACGTCAACCAGTATCTCCTCGCGTCGGAGCTCGCGTGGGATGCCCGCGGCTACTATCCGACGCCTACTGGGCTCACGACCTCGCTGACGAGCACGTGGATATGCGTCGGCGATTATCCTGACAACAAGTGCGGAGCGAACGGAACCACGTACAACGAGAACGCGGGATTCAACGCCGATTTCTCCGAATTCTTCCCCGCGCTCCCGTTCCAGCCGGGGCTCGTAGGCAACTTCGAGGGCTACGTTTCGGTGTGCCAGATAGTGACCGATGGGAAGTGCCAGCAGTTCCAGATGCGCTGGTATCTCAAGGAGAGCGGGCAAAGCTGCGGCCCCGGCCAGACGGGGACCCTTACCCAGCCGGCGGGTCTCACGTACTGCCAAGTGTGCCATCCGGACCGCGGCTACGGCGCCTGCGCGCTCTAAGGGCGCGCTTGCCCGAAGCATAAACCTGCTTTATAGTAGGCCGGCAATGATAACCCTTACCGCACAGGCCCGCACCGAGACGGGCAAGAAATCCAAGGCGCTCGCAGCGAGCGGCCTCATGCCAGCCGTAGTGTATGGCCCGAAGCAGGAGGCAGTCTCCGTGAGCATTCCGCTCCATGAGTTCGAGGCCGTGCTTCGCCATGGCGGCGAGTCCTCGCTCATCGAGCTCTCGGGCCTCGACAAGGCCATGCAGGTGCAGATCCAGGAGCTCGACCGCGACCCGGTGACGAACGTCCCGCGCCACGCGGACTTCTACGCCATCGAGAAGGGCGCGAAGGTTACCATGTCGCTCCCGCTTTCCTTCGTCGGCGAGTCCGAGGCCGTGAAGCTCGGCGCGAACCTCGTGAAGGTGCTCCATGAGGTGGAGATAGAGGCCGACCCGTCGAAGCTCCCGTCCGAGATCGAGGTCTCCATCGAGTCCCTGAAGGCCGTCGATGACCGCATCACGGTCGCCGACCTCAAGGCTCCTGCGGGCGTTGCCATCCTCACCCCGGAGGAAGAGGTCATCGCCATCGCGCAGGCCATCGAGGAGGAGACCGAGGAGGACTCGGCAGCTCCCGACATGGACGCTATCGAGGTGGAGAAGAAGGGCAAGGACGAGGAGGCTGAAGAGGCGTAGTCCTCCCATTCCTGTGCGAAAGGCGCGCGACCCTGAGGGGCCGCGCGCCTTTCGCTATGTAAGGGGATAACGACGCCGTGCGCGCCTTCGCGCTGCTACCATTTTCCTTATGGAACCCATGCACGGCGTCGCATCGACGCCACACCCTCCCGAATCTCATCATGGCCGCACAGCGATGGGAATCCGTATCGCCATAATCGCCGTCGTCATCGCCGCCCTCGGCGTCGCGGCCTGGTTCGCCGTCCCGTACCTGAAGATGCCCGGAGGGGAGTTCTTCGGAAAGGGGACGAGCGCCTACGTATCCTTGGGCAAGTTCTCCCCGGGCCTCCTGCATGCGTATGTTCAGGGCGAGGTCCAGGCCGAACCGTACGCGGCGATGAGCGACGGGAAGCGTGTCCTCGTAACCGATATCGCGGGCACGAGCGAGCGTCGATTCGCCATCGGGTACGAGTCGGAGGACCCGCTCGCGCTCCAGGTGTACCGCTTCGATGGGGAAGGCATCCTTACGAAGCTCACTACGTCCGCTACGGTGAAGCGGCATCTTTCCTACGATGCCGCTTCCGATACGCTCGCGTACGCCGTGCGCGGGATAGGCGACGTGAGCGAACTGTTCGATCCGTCGCTCGCGGAGTCCGTCGTCGTCCTTCCGGGGAATGGGGGAGCCGAGCAGGAAGTGGGTCCGGGCACCGAGCCTGCGCTCATGCAGGGTGGACAGGCGCTCCTCGCGCGCGAGGGAAGCGCGCTGCGCATACTCGGGCGCACGGGCGCCCGGCTGGGCCAGCTGAACCTCGCCCCGAGCTCGCCGTTCGCGTTCGATGCGGGAACCGGAACGGTCGTCGTTTACAACCCCCTTACCGCATCCCTCGACTACTTCCACGCCGATGCGAGCGGCAGCGCTTCGTACGAGAGGTCGCAGACGCTCGAGGGCATGCCGGGCGCGCTCGTCGCATACGAGGGCGTGGTGTACCGCGTCGATGCATCCTCGAGCCAGGGTGCCTATGCGGTCTCGCGCATCGGCACGGAGAGTCGCATCGATATAGCCAATGCGGTAGCATCGACATCCTTGCAAGATCTCATCCTCATCCATGACTAAGCTCCCTTTCATCGCGCTTCTCGCGCTCGTCTCCTTCGCGCCGAGCGCCCATGCGGCATTCGGCTTCGGCTCGCTATCGCAAGTGGACGCCTTCACCTCGCCATCGCCCGCCTCGTATACTGGCGAGGATTTCGTCATATTCCCGGCGATGCCTACCGCATCGAAGGAGGGATGGACGAACCAGTACCATCCCACCTACGAGGAAGTGAACGGTTCCTCCTACGCGGGGTCGACCGGATGGTATGGGAGCGCTGCCGATGCGCTGTGCGCGGCGCGGGCTTCCGACTCGGGGTCGCTTTCCGAAACCGAGAACCTGTCGTGCGGCGTCACGAAGACGTACGGCACCGTCACCTATCCGACCGGCTGCCTTTTCCCCGATAATGGCGGCTCGTGCGGCACGATCGCGAACCCCGACCAAAGCACGTTCGGGTACGTCATGACGAGGGTGCAGCTCTACCGCACCGCGCTCGCGACGCTCGTCTCCCCGGCGAATCCTGCCGACGAGTCCATGCTCACCAACGGTTCGCGACGGTGCTGGAACGGCGGGCCCTGCTACTCCACCAATGCCCAGAACCTCCAGTGGTACCCCCTATGGCCTAATTCGACGACTCGGCACTTCATAAGCACGCATGCGGGCACGGGCGCGCCCGCGGCAACACTCACCGCGAATCCGACCTCGATAACGCAAGGCAATGCGTCCTCGCTCACGCATTCGTGCGCGAATGCCACCTCCGCGAGCATCAACCAAGGAGTGGGGGCCGTAAGTGCGACCTCTCCCGGTACGAAGGCCGTCAGTCCTACGACCACCACAACGTACACCCTTACCTGCACCGGCCCGGGCGGCACCGATACCGCGACGGCGACCATCACGGTTACGAACCCGCCCCAGCTCCCCAACCTCACCGCCTCGAACATGCTTCCGGCAGGCGCGGTGGCTGGGACCCCGGTTACGCTCTCGGCGCTCATCGCGAACGCCACGGCCGCTACTGGCGTCGGCTTCACGAACCTCTTCCAACGCGCGACGGATGCCTCGGGCGCGAGCGCTACCGATATCGGAACGGATACATCGCCGGCGCTCGCCATCAACGGCACTGACACCATCCAGCTCTCCTACACGTTCCCGACCGCAGGGACCTTCTACCTGCGCGCCTGCGCGGACAAGAGTTCGTCGAGCAATGGAGGGGGCATTGCCGAGTCCGATGAGGGAGATAACTGCACCCCAGGCTGGTCCCAGATAACCGTCTGCGCCTCAGGCCAGACCTGGAACGGCAGCGCTTGCGTTGGCGGCGACACCCTCGCCTGCAGCGTCTCGAACGCGAACCCGGCCCTTAACGAGACCGTGACGTACACGGCTACCGGAGGCGCGGCGCCCTACACCTGGAGCTTTACGGGAGGTACGGGAACCGCGAGCACGGGCAGTACCGCGTCCCGCACGTATGCTGTCGCCGGTTCCTACACCGCGACCGTGACCTCGGGAGGGAATTCGAAGAGTTGCCCTCTCGTTACCGCCGGAAGCGCCTGCTCCGGCATCCCGACCGTCTCCATCGAAGCGACTCCGACCCGCGTCCGCCCGAACCCGAACGGCACGCCGTTCACCCTCACCTGGAGCGGCACGAACGTGAGCGGTACCTGCACCATCACGGGAACCGACGGTTCGACGATATCCGCAGGCACGCCAACCTCCTGTACGCTCCCGGGCGGCACGTCCGCAGGTCGCACCATCACGACCCAAACGACCTACACCATCACCTGCGGCTCCGCGACCGATTCCGTGACGGTGAACGTCATTCCGGACTTTACGGAGTTCTAGGTCGACCATCCTAATATGCGCATAGGGCCTTTGTCCCCACGTCTGTGTCGGAAGCGGTTCAGGGCGTAAGGCTATACTGAACGGTATGGAAATGTATCAACCTGGCGCGCCGATGCCCGCGCCGACCACTTCGCGCAAGCGCATCGTTATCCGAGTGCTCCTCATCGCGCTTGCGCTCTGCGTACTCGCCGCCGCCGCGTACTTCGGCTGGCAGCGGTTCGCGTACGAGATGCGGACGAAGGAGCTGCGTACCGAGTTCGCGAAGACCGCTACTCCTGTCATCGCCTACGTGCTTCCGGAAGGGAGCGGTTCGCGCTGGTACGAGCTGCGTACCTACGTGGATGTCGTCAAGCACCCCCTGTTCGATGAGGGCATCATAACGGACATCGCGCGCACCAAGCAGGCGTACGTCATCGCGCAGACCGCGGACGGGTACGGGGTGTACCGCGCGACCGAGGAAGGGTACGAGCCCCTCTATGCCTCGGAGGTCCCCCTTACGTCACTTGCCGTATCGCCCGATGGCGAGAGCGTGGCGTTCGCCCAGGCAGGAGCGGTGCCGGAGGTAGGCGTCATAGTCTCGGGTCAGTCGGTGTCCTGGCTCGGCGCGGGGTTCAGCCCTGCGTTCTTGAGCGATACGAGCGTCGCGCTCCTGTCAGGCCCCGCGATACGCGTCCATGCGCGCGAATCCGCTGCATGGGATAGCGGCTCGGTCGCGTATTCGGCCTCGGCTCCTTTCTCGAGCCGGAGCGCCCTCGTGTCGAATGGCGGGAAGCTCGCCGTCTCCTCCGGTCCTGGCGAAGCGATGGTCATCGATACCGCGAACCCGGACGCGACCCCAGCGCCGCTTACGATGCATGACCTTCCCGTCGCGGGCCGTGCAGGCGCATCCTTCGTCGCCATGGCCCCGGTACCGCTCGGAGAGCGTGGCGCGATAGCCCTGTCGGTCGAAGGCCAGGCGCTCGAGAACCCCATCGTCATCCCGTTCCCGGAGAGTATGCCGGCCACTATCAAAGTCATAGAGTAATACCATGTCCATCGCATCCCGCATCCTCCGCTCGCGACGCGCCTACCTGGTCGCAGCCATCGCATTCATGCTGTGCGTTTCAGGAGCGCATGACGCACGCGCCGATTTCAGCTTCGTGACCGAACGCACCGCGCCTCGCATCAACGGCACGAGCCCGAGCGTCGCGTTCCAGAATAGGCCCGTGACGTTCGTCGGGAACGAAGGGTCCGCATGCGCTGGGGTCGCCGAAGAAGCGGGACTCTCGCCCCTGCAGGAACTCTGGTGCGTGACCACGTTCGTGTACGAAGTCGACTCCGCCATTACCGACCAACCTATTATCGGTCAGCCGGGCGGCGATAGCTGGGGATGCTATAGCTTCCCGTGCATACCGTCCGTGGACCTGACCATATCCCTCTACACTCCCACTCGTCTCTTCACGACCGAACCCGTTGTGGGTCCCCAGCCGACCACGTATCCGCCGAACAATCCCGCGCTCGGGCCTTATGACTGCTCTGGGCGCGTAAGCGGGAACTACGCTACAGGACCCACGTTCTTCCCCTGCATGCAGGGGCACTACGACCCGTTAGCCGATCCGCTCCCCGACCTCGTCGCGGGAAGCGTTTCGCCTACGACCGCGACCGTAGGGCAAGCCGTGAATCTCACGGGAATGGTTACGAACCAAGGTACGGTCGGGACCGGCGCCGGATTTACCAACAGGATCATAATCAGCGAGCTCCCTCCGCCTATTACAAGCTCAGTCGCTACATTGACCTCGCCCATGGGTGCCCTTGCGGCCGGTGCGAGTGGGCAGGTATCCGTAGTGCATACATTCCCGACCGCTGGGACTTGGTATGCGCAACTGTGCGCCGACGTAAACGGTTCCCAAACAGGGTCGGTCGATGAGGGGGGACGGGAGGGGAATAACTGCGGCGCATGGACCGCGATTACGGTAAGCTCCATCAACGCTTCCTGCTCCGTCGCGCCGACGAGCGCGGCGGTGAATGCGACGGTCACCTGGACGGCGACCGCTACTGGAGGGACCGCGCCGTACACCTACGCGTGGACCGGGCAGAATGTTTCCGGCGGCGGCGCGAGCAAGCCCGTATCCTATACGACCCCCGGCATAAAGACCGCTTCGGTAGCCGTGACCGATGCTTCGGGAGCTGTCCGCACGGTATCGTGCAGTAATAGCGTCACGGTCGGCTCGAACCTGCCGGACCTCACTGCCTCCAACATCACGCCGACCTCCGCGACCGTCGGTACGCCCGTGACGTTCCGGGCGACGGTGGCGAATGGGGGCGCGTCTACAGCGGTCGCGCCGTTCCCGAACCTGTTCCAGATAGATCTCGGGGGCTCGTACGCGTACCGCTACAGGGATGTCGTCTCCAATCTTGCTGCGAATGCCGTGGCGACGATAGAAGCGAGCCAATCCTATCCGTTCACGGCTCCGGGTACCTACAAGGTACGCGCCTGCGCCGACTCCGGATCCGGATGGGCGAGCTCCATCGTTGAGGGGGATGAAAGCAATAACTGCTCGGGAGGCTCGACCAGCGCCACGTGGACGACCGTCACCGTGTGCCCGACGGGACAGACCTGGAACGGCAGCGCATGCGTTGGCGGCAGCACCCTCGCCTGCGCCGTCTCGAAGGCGAACCCAGCGCTGGGCGAGACCGTCACCTATACGGCGACCGGAGGCGCGGCGCCCTACGCCTGGAGCTTTACGGGAGGTACGGGAACCGCGAGCACGGGAAGCACAGCATCCCGCACCTATAGTGTCGCAGGCCCCTACACCGCGACCGTGACCTCGGGAGGGAATCCGCGGACCTGTCCTGTCGTTACCGCGGGTACGGTGTGCAGCAATCCTTCGGTATCCATCGAAGCGACGCCGACCCGCGTCCGCCCGAACCCGAACGGCACTCCGTTCACGCTCTCCTGGACCGCGAGCGGCGTCTCCTCGGGCTCATGCACCATCACCGGTACCGATGGCTATACCAACACCATACCGGTGAACGCGTGCGCCATCCCGGGAGGCTCCTCGACCGACCGAACCATCACCACCCAGACGACGTACACCATAGCCTGCGGAGGTGCGACCGATTCCGTCACGGTGAACGTGCTCCCTGACTTTACGGAGTTCTAGAAGCAAGTTGCGTCGCGAAAACGTGCAAGGAAGCCGCCCATCGTTAAGGATGGGCGGCTTCCTCCGTCTGATATACTGAACCAGTATATGCATCGGGCCCTCATCGCGCTGTCCTTTATAGGTGCGGTCATCCTCATCGCGCCGCACGCCATCCGCGCGCAGGAGATATCGGGCGCCGAGCGCGCGGCGCTCGAGAAGCAGCTCGCCGACCTCGAGCGCGAGATGCAGCGCACCCAAGCGACCATCGATTCGCTCTCGGGGCAGGGTGAATCGTTGAAGCGCGACATCGCCATCCTCGACGGGGAAATCAAGAAGGCGAAGCTCCAGGTCCGTGCGACCGAAACGGAGATAGAAGCGCTTTCCGCAGGCATCGTCATACATGGGCGCACCATAGGGACGCTTACCGAGAAGATGGTCCGCGAGCAGGAGTCCTTGGCGCAGATACTGCGCAAGACGGACGCCATCGACGATTACTCGCTCATCGAGGCGGTGCTCTCGACGGGCGATTTGTCGGATTTCTTCGGCGACCTCGATTCCTTCGCATCGATAAAGCAGGCGATGCGCACCTCCTTCGAGGAGCTCCGCGAGACGAGGCAGGAGACGGAGGTCGAGAAGAAGGGTCTCGAGGGCCAGCGCACCGATCAGCAGATACTGCGGAGCGCGCTCGTGCAGAACCAGCGCGAAGTGGAGGCGAAGGAGTCGGAGAAGCAGTCGCTGCTGGCGAAGACCAAGGGCGAGGAGGCGCTCTATCGCCAGCTCAAGACCTCCCAGGAGGCGACCGCCGCGCAGATACGCGCGAAGCTCTTCCCGCTGCGCGATACCGAAGGCATCCAGTTCGGCGATGCCGTGCGCTACGCACAGCAGGCCTCCCAGAAGACGGGAGTCCGCGCGGCGCTCATCCTCGCCATCCTCTCGCAGGAAAGCGACCTCGGGAAGAACGTCGGCCAGTGCCTCATCACGAGCCTCGAGACCGGCGACGGCAAGGGGAAGAATACGGGCACCCCATTCCCGGGCACCATGAAGGCGCCTCGCGATACCGTGCCGTTCGAGGCGCTCATGAAGGCAGCCGGACGCGATTGGGCCGCAACGCCGGTGTCCTGTCCGCTCCCGGGCGGCTACGGCGGCGCGATGGGTCCGACGCAGTTCATCCCGTCCACCTGGGCGATGTACGAGGGACGCATCAAGGCGGCGACGGGCGCTTCCGCTGCGGACCCTTGGAACGCGTCGCATGCCATCATGGCCACCGCGCTCTACCTCCAGGACGTGGGTGCTGCCGGTGGGACCTACCTCGCCGAGCATACCGCGGCCGCGCGCTACTACGCGGGCGGGAATTGGGCGACGAGCGGGCAGGGCTACGGCAATAGCGTGATGGGGAAGGCCGCCGCGTTCCAGAAGGACATCGACTTCCTGGCGGAGAACTAGCGCCGCGACCGAGGGAAGCGAAAACCGAGGCCTATTGCCTCGGTTTTCGCGTTCTGGTATAGTTGCCAGGCAATGAAAAAGGACACCCATCCAGCCGACTACCGCCAGGTCCTCTTCGAGGATATGTCTTCCGGCGCGCAGTTCCTCGTCGGTTCGACCATCCGCACGACGGAGACCGGCACCTTCGAGGGCAAGGAGTACCCAAAGGTTATCGTTGAGATTTCCTCAAAGTCGCATCCGTTCTACACGGGCGAGGACCGCACGCTCGATAAGACGGGACGGGTGGAGCGCTTCCGTCAGCGCGCTGCGGCTAAACGCTAAAACCATCCCGGCTGCTGCGTTGCGGGTCCCGCCTCGTCGCTCCGTCGTACCACTAGTACGCCTGCGCTCCTCGGCCGCCCGCGCCTTGCATCCGGGCGGTTTTCGCGTTTAGCGTCGTCTACCTGATACCATAAGCCCCATGGAATACTCTTCCGAATTCAAGCAGAACCATCAGACCGCGTACCTCGCGGAGGAGTACGAGCGCATCGAGCGCGAGAAGCAGGACGCGAAGGACGTGGCAGGCGGGGACGCGCTGCTGCTCGAGATGGCGGCCGAGGACGAGGCGCGCATCAACGCGCGCCAGGCGGATATCCTCGCCGAGATAGAGCGCATCCTCGAGAAGGACAAGGAGGAGGCGCAGCGCCCGAAGGCCATCGTGCTCGAGTTCCGCGCGGGCGCGGGCGGGGACGAGGCCAGCCTGTTCGCCCAGGAACTGAAGGACATGTACCTGAAATACGCCGAAGGGAAGCGATGGAAGGTGCGCACCATCGACGAGCTCACGCTCGAGATAGAGGGCGCGGACGCGTACGACGCGCTCCGCTACGAGACGGGCGTCCATCGCGTGCAGCGCGTCCCGGTGACGGAGAAGTCGGGACGCATCCATACCTCGACCGCCTCGGTCGCGGCGCTCCCGATACGCCAGAAGCCGGTCGTCGAGATAAACCCGGGCGACATCGATATGGAGTTCACGCGCTCCGGCGGCGCCGGCGGCCAGAACGTGAACAAGGTGGAGACGGCGGTACGCCTCATCCATCGCCCGTCGGGCATCGACGTCCGCTCCTCCTCGGAGCGCAGCCAGCTCGCGAACCGCGAGAAGGCCATGGGCATCCTCGCGGCGAAGCTCGAGGCCATCGCCATCGAGGAGGAGGCGAAGAAGCATGCGGACCTGCGCGCGGGCCAGATAGGCACGGGCGACCGGTCCGAGAAGATACGCACCTACAACTTCCTCCAGGACCGCGTGACGGACCACCGCCTGAAGGAAAGCTGGCACAACCTGCCGAAGATCCTGCTCGGGGGCATCGACCCCTTGGTGGAGGCGCTCCAGAAGGCGTCCGCGGAGGGAGGCATCGGGGCGGCGGAGGACGCCGATTGATGCCTGAAAAGCCTTGTGGTAGGCTAGGGGAATCATGACTGAAGCAACTAAGACCGCAGAGGGCGGCCCTGGCGTCGAGCGCCTTTTCGGCGTCGGCGCCCATTTCGCGCAGGTGAAGAGCCGTCGCCACCCGACGATGCGCCCGTTCGTGCTCGGCGCGAAGAGCAACGTCGAGATTTTCGACCTTAAGAAGACCGATGAGCAGCTCGCGGAAGCGAAGCGCGCCATGGCGACCCTCGCCCGCGACGGCAAGGTCGTCCTTCTCGTGGGCGGCAAGCGCGAGGCCCAGGACGCCGTGAAGGCGACCGGCAAGCGCCTCGGCATCCCGTTCATCGCGGGCCGTTGGCTCGGCGGTACGCTCACGAACTTCACCGAGATCAAGAAGCGCATCGACCGCCTCGCGGACCTCTCCGGCAAGCGCGAGACCGGCGAGCTCGCGAAGCTCTACACCAAGCTCGAGCGCCTGCGCATCGACCGCGAGATAGATAAGCTCACGCTCCGCCTCTCGGGCGCGACCAGCCTCGCGCGCCGCCCGGACGCGATGATCATCGTGGACACCCGCCACGAGGCGCACGCTTCGAAGGAGGCGCGTTCGCTCGGTATCCCGGTCATCGGCGTCATGAGCTCGGACTGCGACCTTACGGACGCGGCGTACCCGATAGTCGTGAACGATGCATCGCGCGATACGATCGCGCTCGTGCTCGACGAACTGGCTAGTGCCTACGAATCCGGCCTCAAGGGCTAGATAGTAGGTGGAGCGAAGGCGACCGGTAGTCGTCTTCGCTGCTCGCCGATGGGTCCCCGTATCGTTTCCCGACGCCTCCCGCAATTCGGCTGAAACGATACGTCCCACTGGCTCCGCGGCTCATACGCTACCGGACGCCTTCTAGGGGAGGTGGGTGAGGATAGGAACTATCTTACTTATATTTTAGATACCAGAATCATGGAAATCTCTCTCGACACCGTCAAGCAGCTCCGCGACAAGACCGGCGTATCCATCATGCAGTGCCGCAAGGCGCTCGAGGAAGCCGAGGGCGACATGGATAAGGCCGAGGTCATCCTCAAGAAGCGCTCGGGCGCCGCTGCCGACAAGAAGGCGGACCGCGAGCTCGGCGCCGGCGCCATCGGTACCTACGTCCATGACGGCGTCGTAGGCGCCATGGTCCTCCTTTCCTCCGAGACCGACTTCGTCTCGAAGAACGGCGAGTTCGCCGACCTCGCGCGCGCCATCGCGATGCATGCGGCCGCGACCAACCCGACCTACCTCTCCTCCGACGAGATCTCCGAGGATGCGAAGAAGGCGGCGATGTCCGTATTCAGCGAGGAGGTGAAGGACAAGCCGGCCGAGATGCAGGAGAAGATCCTCGAGGGCAAGATGGCGAGCTACTTCAAGGATCAGGTGCTCCTCGAGCAGCCGTACATCCGCGACGAGTCGAAGACCATCCGCGACCTCCTTAACGAGGCGTCGCAGAAGTTCGGCGAGCGGGTGGAGATTTC
>JACCDR011262913.1_pt1 | contig 18076 bp, 34 predicted proteins | sample 7446431 | NCBI WGS metagenome assembly JACCDR01 (sample SAMN15323443, study PRJNA562643) | freshwater metagenome | isolation source: river surface water | place: USA:Blue River Watershed | collected 2017-08-17
CGCCCACGATGGCGAGGATCAGCAGGATGATCAGGAGCAACCACATGGTGATCTCCTATCGCGACGCGAGATTGCGCCGCAGAGATCCTGCCTCACGGCCGTCAGCTCGGACAATCGGCGAAGTGCTCATCCCACGCGCGCTTCAACATCGGCCGAAGCACCTGCGCCCACACCGGCTCGGGCGGCTTGCTGCCGTTGATGCGGTACTTCGCGTTGATCGCGAGCACCGCGATCTCGATCTTCGCTTGGTAGTAGAGCCCCATGCAGCAGCGCGGCTCGAAGTCCTCCAGCTCCTCGGCGGTGACGGTGAGCACGATCTGGTTGTCGTAGATCACATGCACCGCGTCGTCGAGTCGCGAGTGCTCATAGCGCAGCCCGTGCATGTGATAGAGCAGCTCGATCTGCCGAGCCGCGTCATCCATAGAGAGACCGCACAACCTTGGGGCTGAATAGGTCGAGATCATCCTTGTCCTCCTCGTCCTCAAGCTGAACGCCCATGTACGTGCGCAGGTAGCCGAGCGCGATCGTAACCGACGACACCTGATCGTCGAAGTCCACGTTCGGGAACTTCGCGCACTCCTCGATCACGTCGCGCGCGAACGGTCGATCGACGTAGAACACCTGCCCCTTCTCCAGCGGCAGCGATGTCATGTGCGCGCGATAGACGAGATCCACCGCCACCTTCACGCCCTTCACCGGCAGGTGGTTCCCGTCCGTGGTTTTCTTCTTGCGCAGCTCTTGGATCAGCGAGTGACCCGAGGCTTTCTTCTCGACGAGGATGCGATCGGGGAACCAGATGTTCGCCGAGGCGAGCGCGTCATCACGCAGATCGCCGAACGACGGCCGCCACTTCCGACGCTCCAGCAGGATCGCACTCGTGCGCCCCTCGCTCGCCTTGCGGTGCCCGGGCTTCGTCAACTCCATGTGCTGAAAGACGCCCCACGTGGTGCGCACGGTGAAGCTGTCCTGCTCGCCCTCCTCGAAGCTCGTGTCGTAGCACTGGATGACCTCGGTCATCTCTGGCAGCGGACGCTCGCTCTTGCGGTACTCGGGGTGCCAGTTCGGCCACTCCCACTTGCGCCACCAGCTCCGCTTCAGGATCACACCGCCCTTGCCCTCGGGCTGCTGCTGGAACTGCGCGTTCCACGTGCGCTCGGAGAGCGCCTCCTTCTCCGCCTGCGCAACGTCAGGACCGAAGCGAGCCGGGCACAGCAGCGCGTTCGGCTTCTCGCGCGGGTCCTTGAAGATCGGATCGCCGTGGTTCTTCTTGCCGTCGTTCTTGTACGTGATGCACTTGCGGCTGCCGTCGTACTCCATCGGCAGGTTGAGGTGGACCCACCGCTCGGGCGCGGCCGCGAGCACGTGGCCGAACACGTCACCATCGTGCGTGCGCTGTCCGACGTAGATGTTGCAGACGGTGTTCGGGTCGTTGTTACGCGAGCGCCATGCGTCGTCGTGCCACTTGATCGCGGCCTTGCGCATGGCATCGGACTCGACCTCGGTCGCGTTGTGCGGATCGTCGAGGATCTTGATGTCACCGCCCATGCCGGTCGTCTTGGCACCGACCGCGATGGCTTGGCGGTATCCGCCCTTCGTGTTGCCGAAGCGATCCTGTCGATCCTCGCCCGCCTTGATGCGCACGTGCGGGTATCGCTCCATGTACCAGAGCGAGTCGATGATCCCGCGCATCTTCGCCGCGTCAGCTCGCGCGAGATCCATCGCGTACGAGGCGGTGAGGAACTGGAGTTCCGGGTGATCGCACCACGCATACGCAGGGAACCCCGCGCTCACGACGGAGGATTTCGTCATGCGCGGCGGGATGTTGATCATCAAGTTGCGGATGTCCCCGAGCAGGACATACGTCAGGTGATCGCAGATCGCGTCGATGTGCCACGCGGACACGTAGGGCTTCGGATCAACGAGAGGCCACGCCTTCTTCATGAAGATGCGCAGATCTCGTCGCGCCAGCTCGGCGGAGATCTCGGTGTAGATCTTCCGGTGCTTCGCCCGGATTGCGTTCTCGACTGCTTGCGCGCTCGCGCTCATGACCCGCCCCTCGGGGCTGTGCGCTGCGCGGCCGAGGGCGTCGCAGGTGCTCGATCAGTGGTCTATCCCGGGGGCGAGCAGCTCGTGCGTCTCGCCCCGGGGGATTTCAGCGTTCGGTCAGACGGTCTCGTCGTAGTCCGGGTTCGGCGGCGCGACACCGTGGCGGCGCAGATGGATGCGCAGCTTCTCGATGTACGCCTGCTGAGCCTCGACGCGCTTCTTCAGCGATTCGACGGTATCCCCGGTCGGGTGAGAAACGCCCGCATTGCTCGCGACGCGCTCGGCTTCACGCTCCTTGAGCGACTTGGGCTTCCCATCTCCCGTTGCCGACCCGCCGTCACCCTGCCCCTGCTGGCGCTCCTGCTCGGGCCGCTGGCCTTGCGCGGTGGCGTTGGCGTTGGCGACCGCTTGCGCGTCGGCGCTGGAGGAGGTGCTGACGACAGAGCCGCCAGATGCGAGCGCCTGCGGACGCGACTCGCTCGGACCTTGGCCGTCTCGCACCCGGCCGTTCTGACCATCTGCCGCATTGACCGCGCTGTTGGCTTCCGCATTGTCTCCGCGAGGGTCCTCGGAGGGATCTTGCGTGGGGCCTTCGCCGGGGACAGCGGTGGACAGCCCAGCGGTTGCTGAGACTTGCGCATGGCCGCTAAGTCCATCGGATTGTTCGCCAAGGTCCGAATCGTCGCCCTCACCGCTCGCACCTTCGCCTCGCCCAGAGTCGCGATCAGTTCCCGTTCCGCCTGATCGCGAAGCATCTGCAATGTCGGCGGCGTGTCCGGCGTTCTGATCACCGCCCGGCGTGCCGGAAGCGGAGTCGTTCTGCGTGCCCGTGGGGTGAGCACCAGTGCCGGGGTCGGTGCCGACGTTGCTCGGTGGGTTCTTCGGATCTCGGGCTTCGACTTCGCCCTTGTTTTGCGGCGGGTCCTCGTTGGCCCGCCACGGATCGGATTTGTTTTCACTCATCGTGTGCTCCTCAGTTCGCGTCTACGTTTTACGACCTTCTGCTCCAGCGTCTCCTGCGGCTGCGGCGGCGGAAGTGCCACCGGAGGCAAGGGCTGCATGGGGTCACTGATTCCCGGAGCGATGGGCTCCAGCACGCGGCGAAGATCCTTGAGCTGGCGTCCCATCACTTCCTCCGGGGTAGTGGCTTCTTCCCACGACGCTCGGGCAGATCTTGCTTATCGCGCAGCGGGATCACGTTGTCATTCGGACGAATCGGCTTCTTCGGCCGGTACGTCGTAACCAGCATCGAGACTTCGCAGTCCTTCAGGGCATCGACGGTCACGCTCTTGCCGGACTCCACGATGACCTCGTAGATCGGCCGAGCACCAGTGACCGGAGCACCAGTGACAGGATCGGGCTTGAACGCCTGCACGAGCATGGCGTACGGGCGCGTGTTGGTGAGCTTCATCGAAGGTTCGCCTGTTCTTCGAGCGTCAGCACGACCACGGTCCCGGGATCGCGCATGTGCGCAACCATCTGCGGGTCCACGTGGGAGAGAGTCAGCTCAGCAACGGGATGGTTGGGCCACAAGGCCCGGGCTGCGCTATGCGGATCTTCTTCGCGCAGCGGATGAAGGATGAGGCTCGCGGTGGTCCGGTCATTGCCGTCCACCTGTTCAGCGTACCGGGTAACACGGAAACGCACCGCGAGCTTCATGGCACTCCTACGATCGTCGTCTGATCACAAGGAACACGATGATCGCAAGGATCACCGCGCCAGCGATGATCAGCCCTCGACGATGCTTCCCTCCGTCGGAGCTTCCGGGGGCACGAAGTCGAAATCCACGTCGGCGATCTCCAGCGGCTCCGACTCGGTGCCGGCGTCGTCCACCGCCGTCACGAACAGGTCGTAGCGACCGTCGAGGTTCGTCGCCTTCGGCAGATCCGAGATGGGGATGTACACGAAGCCATCGCCATCGGGCTGCGCGGGCTTCACGACTTCATCGAACGGATCGTTCAGATCGAACGTGTTGCCGTCCTCGTTGATGCGAACGCGGTACTTCACCACGTCGGACGAGGTGGACGGCTTGACATTGATGCGAGCTGATTTGCCTACTTGGGCCATTGCTCTCTCCTGCGTTGATGGCAGGGATCAACGAACGGTGATCGAACCGTCCGTGGGCGCAGCAATGCTGCCATTGGTAGGGGCTGCGGGTCCAAACTGTTTGCAGACCTCGTTCGTCGGCGGGGACTGCTGGCCGTCCTGCGTGACTGTCACGAGAACGTAGCAACGGATGTTCGCCTGATTGGCGGCCGTGAACGAGAACTTCGTGGGCGTGTTGGCCGGCGCTGGCACTGCGGAGGCCACCGTCTCCATCTTCGAGAGATCGCCACCGGGGACGTTCGATCGACGACGGAGGATCTTGTACGAGTGGGCGTCGGTGATCACGTTGTTGTCGCTCCACTTGGCGCGATCCCACGTGAACTTCGCCGCGCTTCGATCACCGCCAGTCGCGAGCGGCAGCGTCGCCACCTGCTCCTTCGGGATGCCCTTCCAGTTCTTGCACGCGCTCGTGCTGAAGTCCCACGGGAAGGGATCGCGAACCCACGGCGTGATCGTGTCCTCGCAGACATCGACGAGCGCGCCAGCGGGCACGTCTCTGAACTTCACGTAGCGGAACTTCTGGTCATCCCACGAGCAGCCAGTGGGCAACGGTGAGCACCAGCGCACGAGTGTGTCGGGCAGAGCTGGGGCGTAATACTCGTTGTGGCCAGTGGCCGCCGTGGTGCCGGCGTTGCAGTCGCCGACGAACTTCCCCTCGCTCGAAGCCTTCATGCACACGACAGGCATGTTCTTCACCTGCGCGTTCGCCTCGTGGGGATACATGGCTGCGATGGCCATCGCGATCGTCAGCACGATGAAGGTCAAGCGGTGTTTCATGGTTCAGATCTCGTCGAGCAACTTGCGTCGCTGCTTGATGGTGTCGATGGTGGAGCCGAGGCTCGGGGGCGGAGCTTTCGCATCCGGTCCGCCGGGCTTCGGGGCGGGAGGCGGCTTCTCGACGGGCACCTCGGCCCGACGCTGATCCTTCAGGTCTCTATTCGGCATGGTGGATCTGCGGCGGAAGCGGTTCGGCGGAGGCGCTGACGCGGCCGACGATCACACCGATCGCGAAGCCAACGATCAGCCCGGCGACGACGATCGTGGAGACCTTGCCCCAGTTCGCGCGCAGGAAGCCGTACTGGACGATCGCGTCGGCCAGCTCCTTGCGCGCGGCGATCTTCGCCGAGTCGAATTGCGAGTTGGACATGGCTGTCCTCCTTACAGGGTGGAAGGGATGGTCGCGCGGATCATCCCTCGCCACCCCGAGGGGATCAACGACGGCGGCGTAGGCGGGTCGGTTCCTCGTCCGGCGGCGGCGGAACCGGCGGCGACATGTCGGGAGGCTCCACCTGATGCTCCCATTCCGCCGGCACCGGATCGGGGATCAGCTCCTCGATCGTGTCGAGATCGCGGATCTCGCGCTCATCCACCCTCGCCGGGCGGGAGCGCGGGCTTCTGATCGTCCTTGGCGTCGCGCTTCGTCGCATGACCATCGGTGATCTCCGTCATCCGCCGTGGATGGTTGCCTGCGCGCATCATAGCGTCGATCTGCTGGTTCGCTGCGTCGCGCAACACCGAGAGCCCGGCCCACTGCTTCCAGCACTGCGCACCGAGCGGGTCCTTCGGCTTGAGGCACACGCCGATCGGGCAGCCGCAACCGGAGGTCAGTCCCTTCTGCGCGAGCCGCAGCTCCGAGATCGCAGCAGTCAGGCGCTTGCGGTACTTGTCCGCGAGTTCGCTCTCGTGCAACTGCATCGCCGTGAGCTGATCCTGAAGCTGCGCGACGAGCGTCGAGAGCCGATTGATCTCGCGATCCTTCCGGGCGAGCGCGGCTTCGTTCGCGTCACGGTAGTCATCCACCTTCGTTCTCCTCGAAGCCGATGGAGCCGCGCACCACGTGCGTCGGGCGAACCGAGACTCTGCGACCGGTCAGGCGCGCGAGAGCGGCGATCTTCTCGACGGCGCTCAGCAGGGACTCCTCGGTGAGATCCGCCTGCACGTACTGGTTCATCGACTTGTACTGCTTGTGATGCACCTTGCGGATCAGGCCGCCCACCAGCGTGAGGAAGCCCCAGTCCTGTCGCTTCGGCGACATGATCACCAGCGTCCACACCGCCTTCGGTGCAGCGGGCACGAAGCGATCGGATGGATCGGCGTGCGTGATGATGTGGAACCGCTCGGCTCGCGAGTAGTACGTGCTGCCCTCGTAGCAGATCTTCTCGCGACCCATGATGTCCTGCTCGACGTAGCCGCCGAACAGGATGAACGTGCGGAAGTCGAACGGGTGATCGTGGATGTCTCGATCGCCATCGCGGCGAAGGATCGCGTGAATGCGGATCGCTGGCAGCCAGCGCCACTTCCACTTCTCGTTGAACAGCCAGTAGCGGTTCATGTAGCCGTCGAGGTGGGTGAATGGTCTGTGCATCGCGCGACCGATGAGCCTTGCGCGCACACGTTCAGAACGCAGCAGGAGCGAGATCGCCCGTGCCGCGAGATTGGAGCGCCACATGTCAGCGACGCTTCTTCTTCGAGGGCTTGCCGCGCTTCTTCTGCGAAGCGACGACAGTGGCGGCCGCGACTCCGCGCGTGAACGGCGGGAGCTGCGAGCCGGGCTTCGCTGGCACCGCCATGCGTGGAGCACCGGTCGCCTGCTGCGGCGTGCTCGGGAAGAACACGCGACGGAACTCCTCGTCCACGCGCACCGAAGCGATCTGCTTCAGCACCGCGAGGTTGTTCAGCGGCATGGAGTTGCGCGGGAAGCTGAACTGGAAGCCGTTGCCACGCTGGAGCACCAGCAGGTAGCCGGTGATGTCTGCCGCGTCCTCGGCCGGGTCGATGGCAGCGAGGAGCTGCTTGCGAACGGCGTTCTCTTTCGGCGGCGTGGTGCCCGGCTGCTGCTGCTCGGGCTGCGGATCGACTGTGGATTCGAGCGCGGACCGCTCGTTGTTCTCTGACATGGTGCCCTCCGGCGTTGTACCCGGCGGGGAATCTATCTCAGCCCGGACGCCCCCGCCACTGCTCGACCACCCAGAGGACGGCTGCCGCGAGCAGCAGGCCGACCGCGAGCAGCCACATGAAGATCGTCGTCAGGGTTGGGGAGGTTGAGGCGGCGAGCCCAACCAGAAAACACCCGAAGGCTCCGACGAGGAGGACGAGGATGCAGTCGCGTCGGAAGGCGGAGCGACGCCCCGGCGGTTGTTCCTGCGGATCTCGGTCTGCCTCCGCATCTCGGAATCGAAGGCTTCCTTCCCGAACATCTTCCTGCCCAGATCCAGCCACGTGCAGTCGCCCTTCGGGGTGAGGTTGAGGTAGCCCTGCTCGATGATCCAGTTCGCGAAGTGGGGCCGGCGTAGCTCCGCCTGCCGTCTCGCGTGCGCGTAGATCGCTTCCCGCTGGGCAACTTGGTCGGGCGCATTGTACCCCGGGTACGGCTCCTCGCCGGGCTGGACCATCCGGCCCTTCTTCATCACCCCGGTCGTCGCTTTGCGGCGTGCCATCAGCGTGCCTCCGTGGAGACGCCGATCTCCTCGAACTCGCCCTCGTAGACCTTCTCCAGCTCCATGAGCTTGTCGATCGGCATCTTGCTCCAGTCGATCGAGCCTTCCTTCTGCGCGGAGCCGAGGCGGTGTTCGAGGATGACCTTCTCGTTGAGCAGGCCGAGCATCTTCGCGAGCTGGATCAGGTTGCCTTCCTTGTCGAGCAGCTCGTACGAGAGGTTCGCGCCCGAGCCCGTCACGCGAATGCACGACATCTGCTCGCGCGTCAGCTCGTGCAGCTCCTTGCGCCGAGCGCGCGTGCGCTTCACCTCCTTGCCCTCGACCTTCTCGGTCACGTCCTCGATCACGATGTAGTCGGCCTCGTTCATCAGGCCGAGGCGCGCGATCTCCTCGAACACCGTCTTGTGGTCGATGACGAGCTGCGTTGCGACTTCCTTCGCGATGTTCGCGTGCAGCCACGTGACGTACTCCGCGTACTGCTTCTTCACGCGATAGGCGTCCACCTTCGCCCAGCTCGCGGAGTACCCGGCATCCATCGCGGCCTGCCGAACCTCCATCCCGAGGGCGAGGTTTTGACAGAACTTCTTCGCCCGAGCGTCCTTCGGCTGCTTGACCGTCTTGTTCAGCCCGTACTGGTCGGCTGGGACGATCGCAGTTGTTGCACTTGTTGCACGATGTTTCGCAACCATGTTAGGGTTCGCTCCGTTCTCTCTCACTCAACGAAAGGAATTCAGCATGAAAACCGGTTCAATCACCAGCCTGACCTCGATGGCCGCCGAGCTGGAGCGTCGCCAGAACGCGAAGAAGGACTTCATCGCTCCGACCACCGCCCTCGAACTCCTGCCGGATCTCAGCCTCAACATGAACGGTGCGCAGCTCTCGCCCACCGCCCACTTCCGCAAGCAGGTGCAGACGCACTTCAAGGTCCCGGCCGACTACGCCGACCGCATCCGCACCGCGCATCCCTCGCTCTACCAGACCACGATCAATACGTTCTTCCGTGGCGAGCCGGCCCGCCGCATGGTGCGCACGCTCGACGGCACCGCTCGCGCGTTCCTCTCGGATCGCTACCGCCCGCTCGACAACTTCGACCTCGCGAACGCCGTCCTGCCGTTCCTGCTGGATCTGCCGGACGCCCGCATCGAGTCGATGGAGTTCACCGAGACCCGCTTCTACCTGAAGGCGGTGCTCCCGCGCATTCAGGGCGAGGTGAAGCGCGGCGACGTGGTGCAGGCCGGCGTCGTGATCTCGAACTCCGAGGTCGGCAACGGTGCCCTCTCGATCCAGCCGATGACGTTCCGCCTCGTGTGCCTGAACGGCATGATCGCGCAGGACTACGGCCAGCGCCGCTACCACGTCGGCCGCAAGGCAGACGATCTGGCCGAGGCGTACGAGGTCTACTCCGACCAGACGAAGCGCCTCGAAGATGCCGCCTTCTTCTCGAAGGTGCAGGACACGATGAAGCGCATCTGCACGGGCGAGACCCTCGCGGCGATCATCGCGAAGATGCAGGCCGCGCAGGAGCAGCTCATCAAGCCCACCGCCATCAACGCGGCGATCGAGGAAGTCACCGAGAAGTTCTCGTACTCGAAGCGCACGGGCGAGGGCATCCTCGCGCACCTGATCGCGGGCGGCGACCTCTCGAAGTACGGCCTGATGAACGCCATCACGCGGCAGTCGCAGGACGAGGAGGACTACGAGATGGCCACGCAGCTCGAAGCGGACGGCGGCCGCATCATCGAGCTGGCGCAGACCGACTGGCGCAAGATCGCTGAAGCCGCCTGAGTGAGAGACACGCGGTGAAGGCGTAAGGTGAGGGGGCCGCGAGGCCCCCTTTCCTTTGGGGAGGACCCGATGAACAACCCACTTCTGAGATCCCTGATGGAGCAGCACCGGCAGGAGAGCCAGCGCGTGTTCCAGCTCCGCTCCACGCGCGAGACGCTGCGCCAGCACCTCACGAGGATGTGCGAGCGCGCCCGCCGCAACGAGCTGAGCAGGGTGCAGCTCCAGCAGCTCGACACGATGCGCCGGCACTACCGGCGGGCGGACGACGATCTGGGGCTGGCTTCGCTGAACGTCGAGCGTATACGCGCGGAGATGCGCAAGGCGGCGACGTAGAACGGCCCGGGGCTGTGAACCCCGGGCCGGAGCGCGGTAAGGCCGGTAAGGGCTGTGATGCGGGTACAACACGCCGCGCGCCGCAAGTCTACGCAGCCCTCGTGATCCACTGCAAATTCCCCACGCGGTCGGGCAGGATCTCGGTCAGCCGGGCGTAGACCACCCCGCCCTTGATGTTCGGCCCCCGGCGGACCTCCAGCTCCTCGATCTGCTTGTCGTCGAGCAGCACGTTCCCGTACTTCAGCGCGTCCTGCATGACCTTCACGCGGTTGTCGATGTCCTGCGCGCGGTTGTCGTGGAAGCACACCAGCATCTCCAGCCGCAGCGGGTGCGGCGATCGGTGCCACTTCTGGTGGTCGAGCGTCCACTCGCGGATCTTCTGCTGATACGCCTTGCCGTCATCGGAGATGAACGTCGTGACGAACGGCCGCTCGCGCGGGTAGCCCTTCGGCACGATGACCCGCATCCCGTGGTAGTGGTTTATGGACGGCGGAATAGGGAGGGCGACTCCCTCAAGAAGCGTTCGACGCGAGCCCGAACCAGCGGGCTTGCCCACCGCCACGCCAGCATCCACACCGAGTAACGCAGGCTCTCCGAGGTCGAGTTCAAGAGCGCCACCTGCGTCCCGTTCTCCTCCTCCCAGCCCTTCACGCTTCCGCCCACGCGCGCGTCGATGCCCCGGCTGCTGAAGCTCCCGAGATGCAGATCCCGATGCAGCGGGATCTGAAGCGCGTCGTTTTGCTTTTGCCCGACGCCCGGTGTCCCGAACGGGTTCGTCGCCATGCTCCCGCCCCTCGCGTGATGCAAGGTCAGCGAGGTGCTCGAACCCGTCACCCGACAGGGAATCGAACGAAGGTTCTTCTCGTGGGCGGTCCTGCTTGCGGGAAGGCATACGTCATCGTCCTCGGTTGCACAGCGATCGTTGAGACACATCTCGCCCTTCAACAGCGGGCACTGCTCGGCGAGCACGCAGCGCGCGGCGAAGATCATGGACACCACAGCACGCACACGATCGCGACCGCCGCGCAGGTGAGCCCGACAGCGCCCCAGATGCGGATGTTGCGATCCTCGACGCAGATCGCGACGCAGGAATGGATCGCGACGTACATCGCCACGAACAGCACGACGAACAGCACGCCCGGGTGCATTCAGTGCTTCACCACGTTGTCCGGCACGTAGATCTTCATGGCGATCGGCTTCTCGTCCACGAGGTGCCCGTACTTCTCGGCCGCTTCGGTGCGCCAGCTCTGCATCATCTCGCGCTGCATGTAGTCATGCAGTCGATCGCGCAGCTCCTTGTTCGCGGTGAGATCGTTCGGATGGTCGTAGCAGTAGCGATAGACCGCCATGAGCTTTCTCGACAGGAGGTCGCCCTGCTTGGCGAGCCGACCGATGCCCGGGCCATAGGTGCGAAGGAGCTGCATCACCATGTCCATCGGCCACTTCTTCACTCCACCTTCGACGGTCATCACGCCTCCTGCTGGTTCCAGCGCGCGTACGGCTTGCGCACCTGCTCGTGGAAGGCTCGGGCCTTCTCCGGGTTGCGGTCAAGATCCGACAGGCTCTCGATCTCCAGCACGCCCTTCACGTAGTCGCGCGCCTGCTTCGCATCCCAGCTCGATCGGATGTGCGACTTCATCTCGGTGAGGTAGCGCACGAACATCTCGCTCGTGACCATCAGGTGCGCGTCGGAGGAGAGGGCTCGCGCCTTGCGCTGGCGATCCTCCGCGTGCTGATCGACGGCCTGCTCCTCGTCGTTCAGCTCCACCATGACGAGGGCGAACATGTCGCCGGGCAGGTTCCTCTGGCGGCGCGCGTAGCCGGCGAACGGGTGGCTTTCCGCCTCGTCGTCGATCCACAGCCGGATGCTCTGGCCGGTGGTCGCCGCGTCTCCCCACGAGGCGAGCATCACCTCGCCATTGAAGATCAGCCCGCCGGTCGTGATGTCGGCGAGCGTCGCGGTGAAGCGCGTGCCCACCCGGCCGCGCTTCTTGTGGAACTTCTTGAATGGATGGTTGCGCTCGAAGGCGTCACCCGTCAGACGCAAATCGACGGTCCGGCCCGAATCCAGCGACCACTGCGCGTTTAGGAGTTCGACCTCGCCCTGCCACGCGATCAGCCTCTCGCTCGTAGAGGTCGTCGGGTGGCTGTTCGTCGAAGGTGCCTCCGTCGAGGCGGAAGTCCTCGAACTTGAGGTACTTGCCGACGAAGGCGCAATCGACTTTGCCGATCGGGCCGTGGCGGTTCTTGTCGTTGATGATTTGAGCGCGGCCGACGTAGCGCGGGTCACTGTCGTATACCTCCATACGCACGAGGAACAGAACAACGTCTGCCTCCTGCTCCAGATCTCCCGACTCACGAAGATCCGCGAGCGTCGGTGTTTTGTTCTCTCGTTTGTCGATGTCGCGGTTGATCTGCGACAGCGCGAGCACTGGGATCTTCAGCTCTCGCGCAAGGTTCTTCAGTTCGCGGGCCACCTCACCGACCGCCTCGTGTCGGCGTTCGAGCGTGGAGCGCACGCGCTGGATGTAATCGACGATCAGTAGCTTGATGCCGTAGCGGTGCTTCCACTTCCTCGCCTGCCGGATCACGTCGTTGATGTGCGGGGCTGGCTTGTCGTTCATGTACAGCGGCGCGTTGCCGATCGCGCTATAGCCGTGCGTGACGCGAACCCATTGCTCGTCATCGAGCTTCCCGAGACGCATCGCCTGCGCGTCCACCTCGGAGGAGATCGACACCAGCCGGTTGATCATCTCGCGGCGCGGCTGCTCGGTGGAGATGAAGCCCACCGGCACGGACTGCTGCGTGTTCGCCCACGCGATGTTCAGCGCGAGAGCGGTCTTTCCCATCGACGGACGAGCCGCGAGGATGATCAGGTGCTCGTCACCCATGCCACCCGTGTTGTTGTCGAGCGCCGTGATGCCGTAGCTGAGACCCGGGATCACCGTGCCATCCGACGAGGCGCGGCGATCGAGGTCATCCATCGCCTCTCCCACGGACTCCGACAACGGGCCGTCGAGCACCTTCGTCTGGGAGTTCATGGCCATCAGCTCGCGGATGGCTTCGTCCGATCCGTCCTCGCCGTCGAGCGCGGTCATGAACAGCGTCCGGCCCACGTCCGCGCAGCGAGCCCGGCGCTGCCACTTCTGGAGGTGCTCGGCGTACGACTTCGCGTTCGAGCGCACACCGACCGTGCCCTGAAGCATCCCGCCGATCTCAGCCAGCCACGAGTTGCCCGGCGGCTCGATCTTGTTCTTATCGAGGTGCTCGCACAGAAGGATCAGGTCGATCTGCTCGCGAGCCTCGTACATCGTCTCCATCGCGATCCACACGTCCTGCTGCCAGCGCAGCGGGAACAGCGAGGCTTCGAGCTGCACCTCGCTCAGCACGGTGGCGTCGAAGATGGCCACCGAGATCAGCGAGTTCGCGACGTGGACGACGCCCTCCGTGACCTCCAGAGGGTTCTCCATCTGCTTCGGGATCTTCTTGCGCTTGCCTTCCCTTACCGCCACGTCTGATGCCTCCCGCTGCCCGACTGGCGCTTCACCTCGCGCGACACCCAGTCGTACCAGACGCGGCTCCAGTCCATCCACTTCACGCCGGACTTGTTGTAGTAGCGGATGAACTCATCGAGCATCCGCTTGATCCCCGCGTCGTCGAAGCCCTTCGAGCTGGCGTACGCGACGAGACGCTTCGTCAGGTAGAAGTTCTGCGGGATCTGGACCTTCGCGGCGAAGCGGAACGTCGGCTCGCCGTTGTCGTCCACATCCTTCGATCTCTTGCGCTTCACGATCCTGTCGATCGACTCAGCGCAGGAGCGGAGCTGCACCGCCAGCTTCATCAGCTCGGTGCGCTCCTGATCCCCGAGCTGCGTGATGTTCTCGATCTCGTCGGCGGAGTTGAACAGGTCAGCTTCTTCGGTGCTCATGATGGCAGCCACACGATGCGGGCGCGGTTGCGTGAACTGATTCGTCGATCAGGTGCCTCGCGAACGAAACCCTTCCTGCACAGGGCTCGCATACGCCCAGAGACGGTGGACTCGATCATGTTGTCGCCGCTCATCTGCACGATCTGCTCGACGGTGAGGCCAGCAGGATGTGAGCGAACGAGCCTCAAGATCTTCATCTCGACTTCGGTCGGATCGAGCCGGGCAGCAGCCTCATGACTGGTGTCCGGGTGCTCCCGTCGAGCACGCGGCTTCGAGATCTCCTCCTCCAGTCGGCGGATGCGCTCCTTGAGCTGCGCGATCTCCGTGTCCTTCGCGAGAAGCTGCGCCTGCTGGGCCTTGTTGATCCGGCAGTCGAGGCAGCTCGCGCCGATCATGACGCCTCCCGTTCGCGCTGCCGCTGCCGCTCGTTCTCCGCCTCGATGCGCGCAGTACCAGCCTCCTGCTCAGCGATGTAGTTCGCCTCGTCACAGTGCGTGCAGCCGAGATCTGCGTACTTACGCTCGCCGCAGTTCGGGCAGGACGTGAAGCTCATGAATCCTCCCGCAGCGCGAGCCCGCAGCGGCCGCAGTAGTCGGGGCGCTCGAAGGTGCGAACGCTCTGCGGGCATTTGCACTCAGCTTCGACAGGTTGCGGAGACGTGTCGATTTTCTCGGCTTTTTTCGACACTTCCTTCGCCCATCGAGCCATCGCCTTCTCGGCGGCAGCCGGCGACGCTTCGCACAGCGCGAGCAGGTTCTCCGGGTCCTGCTGCGTCCAGAGCATGTCGCCTTCCTGCGAGACCATCGCGAACGGTTCGACGCTGACGCAGATCGCGTGCGTGTAGTGCTCGGCTCCAGAGCGCAGCGCCGCTCCCTTGTTCGACCACGGTCCCTCGCGGTTGATCACCACGTCGCCGACCTTCACGGCGTGATCGCCTTCTTCGCCTCTTGCTTCAGGTACGCGAGCGCCTTGTCGGGCTTCACGTTGCGGATGAAGTAGCTGCCCACCGAGCCGCCCTTCGTGTGCTGCTCCATCAGCGCGTCGAAGTGTTTCTGCGCGCTGTCACCACGGTACTCGTACGTCGAGCCCGGGCCGTCCTTCCCCTTGAACGTGATCTCCAGCACACCGTTCTCGAAGCCGAACGAGTGGATCTGCGAGGACTGAACCTGCGTGTGTTTCATCGTGTTGTACCCTGTTGATTCGGACGTTGCAGAGTGTTGCACACTCTTGCGTATTCTCGTTCTTCGATTTCACTTAGTCCGCGCAGCTCGCGAACCAGTTGAAGTTCCTTCTTCCGCCTCCTCGCCTTCGTCACCTCCATGCGGCGCGCGGCCGCGTCCAGATCTCTCGGGATCTTCCGGCTGACGTTGCCCGGGATGATCCGCCTGCGCGGCTCCGTGACCGCGTACTCCACCCCGCTCACTGCCGACTGCCGCTGCTCCCGCAGCACGCTCTTGTGCAGCATGTACTTCCTCGATCGTCGCGGCACCGCCCCTCCTTCTGATTCAATCGAGACCCCTCCCACTTTCCCCCTCTGGAAGCCTCGGTCGGCCTCCAGAGTCAGGTACTCGTCAATCCCCAGCTCGGGCCGGGTCGCAAGTGGTCAGCGTTGCCCGGGTAACGGTTTCGTGTGCGGCAGGCCCGTTTCGGCCCCAATGCTTTCGCGGCACGCGCGACGCCGAACCTTGGGACAGGCGGATGTAGGACGGTCGGAGGGGCACAACTTGCAACAAGTTGCAACACGTGATGGTAGAATCCATCGCGCATCGAGCCGCTACTCATGCCGTCCCGACAGCTTGCCGGCTGGTCGGGCGCAACGCCCTCGGAGATCTCACGATCCCGGGGGCGTTTGCGTTATAGGCCCCGTGGATTCAGGTCGTCAACTGGGGAACCTGTGGACAACTGGTGCGCGAGCGGTGGACTGACGGTTTGCAACTAATAAAGAAACGCCCCGGAAGTCAGGGACTTACGGGGCGTTGCCGGGTTCGACTGATAAAGGGCGAGGATCAGCGGCGCGTCGGGCGGGCTTCCGCGTAACGCGCGTTGCGCTCGTAATCCCCGAGCTTGTACGCAAGGTGATGGAGCCCGACATCGACCACCCTCTGCGGGGAGCCGCCCAGTCGGGAATGCTCACGCTCCGCCAGCTCGCGCAGCTTCGCGAACTGATCGGCCGTGAATTCGGCCGGGAACGGACGGTTCATTGTCATAACCCTCCACGTAACTCCCTGAATTCTGACATACGTTGCAACACGTCGCAACAATCGCGATAATGTGTAGGGAACCATTACCCCGCAACGACGAGAAGGAGTCCGTCAATGCTCACCGTCCATCGTTGGCACGATGGTGAACGCTACGTCACCACCATCGCCCGCCCCGGTCGCACGAAGCTCCACCTGCTCGTGATCGACACCACCGTTCGAGTGATCTCCCGTCCACTGCGCGAGCAGCGATACCTGCAACCGCTGCTGCTCAAGGGCCAGCCCTATCCAGTTCGCCGCGCTGTTCGCCGCTTCCGTGATGCGGGCCGCACGCTCGGCATCACCGAGGCCGCGAAGGAGATGCTGAAGCTCGCACTCCAGCAGGAGTAATTCCGCAACACGTTGCAACATGCGCGACGACATGCGACAGTCGCGCCCGGGTACAACACGAGAAGGATCTGTCGTGAATCAGCAGCGGCGTAAGGCGCTGACCGCACTCTACGGTCAGCTCGAAGAAATCAAGTCGAAGCTCGACGACCTCCAGAACGAAGAACAGGAGGCGTTAGACGCGATGCCCGAAGGGCTCCAGCAATCACAGCGCGGTCAGGACAGCGAGGCGGCGATCTCTGAGATCGAGTCCGCTGCGTCGTCCGTCGATGACGCGCTCAACAGTCTCTCCAACATCGAAGGGATCACCGGATGAAGAAGCAATCCACCACCACGCCCGAGCTGAAGCCGGGCCAGTTCGAGCACAAGGGCGTCATCATCTCGATGGACTCCAGTGGCCAGTTCAGCGCGCGCATCAAGGGGCGGTTCGAGCGACGCGCCTCGCTCAGCGCGGTGAAGAAGCTGATCGACTCGAAGGATGAGTTCGTGCCGTTCGAGGCGCTGAAGCGCGAGCGGTACGGCGGGAAGCTGGAGGTCGTGAAGGTGGTCGGTCGCGTGAAGTCTCGCGGCCGCTACATGAACGGCAAGTTCGAGTGGCTGCTCGAAGGCGGCGGCACCACGAGCCACCTGTTTCCGGTCAGCGAGAAGGCCAAGATCCTCGCGCACGACAAGCTCAGCAAGGATACCGATCGGGAGATCGAGAAGCTGCGCGCGAAGCTGCACGAGTCGTCCGAGGCGCTGCGCACGCTCGACCCCGACAAGGACGAGCGGCCGTGAACGGCAGCATCCGCCTCCATCCCCAACACGGCGTGAACCCCACGCTGCCCGTCTGCTTCTGGTGCGGCAAGGAGACCGGCGAGGTCGCGCTCCTCGGGGCTGCGTACAAGGAGCAGGCCCCGATGCACATGGTGCTCAACGTCGAGCCCTGCGAGAAGTGCCGGGCGAACATGGCGCTCGGGATCACCATCGCCGAGGCGCACCGCCGGCCGCACCCGAACTGCGCGCAGGAGGGCGACGTGTGGCTTACCGGCCGCTGGATCGTGCTGAAGGAAGAAGCCTTCCGCCGGATCATCCAGCCCGGCCCGCTGCTCGACGACGTGCTGAAGAAACGCCGCTGCAACGTCGAGCCCGCCGTGTTCGAGATCTTCCAGCCGAAGGAGCAGGCCGGATGAACCCGCGCTTCGTCGAGCACCCGGGCTACGGCTCGGAGCCAGTCGTTGTCCACTCCGACAACCACCGCGTCCTGCCGCTGGAGTGGGCTGGTGCCTGCCTGCGGCTCGGGCAGGTGCGAGTGAAGCAGCGGTTCATGCTCGACGCCTGCTTCTGGCTGCTGATGGGCAAGCACATCGCGAACGCCGAGGTGTTCGAGTTCGGCCAGATCAAGGACGCCGAGCTGAAGGCGGAATCGAAGCGTGGTGCTCCGCTCTGGACGCAGGGCTACCTGCGGATGCCCTTCCGATCGAGCATCTACTGGTACACGCACGAGTCCGATCCCGAGGTGCTCGCGGAGTTCGAGCGCGAGACCGGGCACAAGGACGCGGTGTTCCAGCGCGGCCGGTTCGCGACGCTCGCGGTCGAGGCTCCTCGCTTCTTCTCCGGCGATGCGCCCATCCCGGAGGAGCTGTCGAAGATGAAGGAAGGGTTCCTCGGCTCCGACTGGAACGATCCCGTGGTGTTTATCGCGGACTTCATCCGCTTCGATGAGATGCGCGGCGATGCGAAGTGCGCTTACGTGCTCGCCAACGCTGCGGTCGTCGCGGCCGACAAGAACAACAAGGACATCTGGCACGGCCGGCTCATCGACAGCGTGAGCACCGCGCTGGGCGAGCGAGATCCGAAGCAAGCCTCCATGCACG
>JACCDR011285972.1_pt1 | contig 18069 bp, 25 predicted proteins | sample 7446431 | NCBI WGS metagenome assembly JACCDR01 (sample SAMN15323443, study PRJNA562643) | freshwater metagenome | isolation source: river surface water | place: USA:Blue River Watershed | collected 2017-08-17
CGACTTCCACTGGTCACGCTTCGCGCCCGTCCTGCTCGCTCCGATCGAGGGCGGGCTTTACGCCTGCATCGACGGCCAGCACCGCACCCATGCGGCAGCCATCTGCGGCTTCGACCGCGTTCCGGCCATGATCACCACGGTTCCCCGGTCCGAACAGGCCCGCGCCTTTGTCCACGTCAACGGCTCGCAGATCCGCGTATCCGGCCATCAGGTCTACCGTGCGGCGCTGGCGGCACGCGAAGACTGGGCCATCGCCTGCAAGACGGCCGTCGAGCACGCAGGCTGCAGGTTGATGACCAACAACGCCACGCTGGCGAAGGACAAGAAACCCGGCGAGGTCTTCTGCATCGCGCTGATCCGCAAGCTGGTCGAAGGTGGGCATGCCGAAGCCATCACGGCGGGCCTGCGCGCTTTGCGGATCTACGAGCCGGAGAAGGTCGCCCTCTACGCGGACTATGTGCTGACCCCGTGGCTAACGGCTGTCGCCGCAGACCCGCACTTTCTCCACGCCGATCTGGTGGCGGCCCTGCGCAAGCGGTCGCCATATCAGGTCATCGAGGCAGCCGAACGCACGGCGGAGATGGAGCGCCGCCCCACCGCGCCGACGAAGCGCGAGTTCTTCGAGCGGCACATTCGCGAACACGGTTTTCCGGTGGCGGCAGAATGAAGGTCCTCATCGGTTGCGCCACGTCCTGCGTTGCCCTGAACGCCTTTCTGCGGCGGGGCCATGACGCATGGCAGTGCGACCTGCTGCCTGCCGACGAACCCACGAACCGCCACATCCAAGGCGATGTGCGCAACCATCTGGCCGACGGCTGGGATCTGCTGGTGATCTGCAATCCGCCCTGCACGCGCCTCTGCAACAGCGGCGTCCGGTGGCTGCATGAGCGGAACCTCTGGGCCGAACTGGACGACGCCGTCGCCCTGTTCACCGCCTGCTGGCGCGCGCCGGTCGATCGGGTGGCACTGGAAAATCCGGTCATGCACAAGCACGCCCGCGCCCGGATGCCCGCCGATCTGCCCAAGCCGCAGATCGTGCAGCCGTGGTGGTTCGGCGATCCCGCCTTCAAGGCCACAGGCCTCTACACGCGCGGCTTGCCCGCGCTGGCGCCGACGCGCCGCCTCACCCCGCCGAAACCCGGCACTGACGACCACAAGACATGGTCAGCGATCCACCGCGAGCCGCCCGGCCCGGACCGCTGGAAGTTTCGCTCCAAGACCTTCGCCGGGATGGCCGAGGCATGGGCGGATCAATGGGGCGGCTATGCACTGGAGGTTGCAGCATGAACGCACACACGAAACCACAGCCCGAAACCCGCAAGCCTGACTGGCGCGCACCCACCGCCACCTTCGCCGCCACCGATCTGCGCCGCGCCGTTGCGCTGGCAGCGCAGGCCGTCGAACGCCGCAGCACCATCCCGATCCTCGGCACGATCCGGATCGGGGCCAGCCCCGACGGTGCGATCATCCGCGGGACGGATCTTGACATTGAGGTCTTTGCCTATCTCGACACGATCAGCGCGCATTCCGAGATCGACTTGACGATCTGCCCGCGCCTCATGGCCAACCTTGTCCGTTTCGCCGATGGCGAGGTGACAATCCGCCAAGACGGGGACATCGTGACGATCATCGCCGATGATGTCGAGGCAACGATCCGGTCGCTTTGCGACCCGCGCACCGACTGGCCCGCCCTTGCCACTTTCGACTCCGATCAGGTCTTTCTGAGCGAGGCCACGCTGCAGCGCGCCATGGCCGCCACGATGCGCTGCATCTCTACCGAAGAGACGCGCTACTACCTCAACGGGATCTACTGGCACAAGATCGACAGCAAGCTTTGCCTTGTCACCACCGACGGCCACCGGTTGGCCAAGTATCAGACCGCCGAAGATTGGCCGTTTGAAGGCCTGATCCTGCCGCGCCCGACAGCAGAGCTGCTGAACCGCTGCATCCGCAAGGGCGGCAACGCGCACATCATCGCCATGGCGGCGGGCAACAAGGCCGAGTTTCGCGGCCAAGGCTGGAAGATCGTCAGCAAGACGATCGACGGCACCTTCCCGGACTACACGCGCGTGATCCCGCAGGCCGAGCCGAAGATCACCGCAACGCTTACCCACCACGCCCTGCGCCGTTTCGGCGACATGAGCGAACGGGTGCGCGCCATCAAGATCGACCCCGTCGCGGGACGCATGAGCTATTCGATGCCCGACGGCCCGACGATTTCCATGCCGGTGCAGGCGACGGGCGATCAGGCCATCGGGTTCAACCTCGGATACCTCCGCGACTTCACGGCCACCGCAGGCACGATCCGCCTTGAAACCAGCAGCCCCGGCGATCCGGCCCGCGTCCTGACCGACGATCCGGCCCTGCTTCAGGTGCTGATGCCAATGAGGATTTGATGCCCACCGCCCCGCCCGGATCGCCGCTCTGCCCCGACTGCCTGCAACCCCCACCAAAGCATCAAGGATGGTGCCCTCATGGCTGACCGCAGCCCCAATCCAAGTCCCTGCACGATCGGCTATCTCGAAGAGCAGGCAGGCATCGGCCCGACCCACGCCGAACGGTTCGACTTCTGGAAGCGCTTCGCACCGCTGGAAGACGCAGCATTTGCCGCTGCCGTCGCAGAGCTGAAGCGCATGGCAAAGGAACGCGCAGCATGACCCGCATCTACCCCATCGGCGAGGAAATGCAGATGATCTTCGATCAGGCCCAGATCCTCGCCACCTACCGCGCCCGCAAGGCGCTGGCCGAGAAACACACCCCCGGCGGCAAGCTGACGAAGACCGACATGCTCGGCATCGTCCGCACCGTGGCGAACATCCACAAGGTCGATGCGCCGACCGTCCTCGCGCTCGTGCTGGAGGATGGGCAGGAATGACCGTGCGCACCCGCCTCAACTGCGTGTGTCGGTCATGCGGCCACGTCTGGACCAACTTCTTCATGCCGATTCCAGCCAACGAGCTGAAGCATTTCACAAAGGTCGCCTGCCCGATGTGCTTCGACCCGAAACCTGCCATTGCAGCTGCCGATCATCAGCCGTTGGAAGTGTTGGCGCTGTCCCTCCTAGCGCGTGCCGTCGACGCGATGTCGCGCACCGAACCGAACTGCGTCAGCACTAAAGAATGGGACGCCATCGTCATTGAAGGCACGGTAATGCTGCAGAAGGCGGTTGCCCGATGAAATGGCGTCTCCTCGCCTTCTCCTGCGTTCTGCCATGCCTGCTGGCCATCTATGGGGGCATGTCCCCGCCGTTCATCATCGCGGCCGCGCTGTGCGGTCTGGTGGCATTCTGCGCGGGTGTGATCGCGAGGGCGGGTGAGCCATGACTGACTACACCCTTCACGGCAACGGAGAAGCCTGCCCCGCATGTGAGTTGCGGCGCGAAATGATCGACACCGCGATGATCTTGCGACCGGTGATCCAGTGCCAGGTCTGCAACGGCACCGGCCGCTTGCCTCTGTCCGACGTGGAGATCGTCCGGCGTACGGTCGAAGAGGCGCGCCGGATCTACTGGCCCCAGTTCGAGGCGCGGATCGCCGCGCAGAATGGAGATAGAGCATGACCCGCCTGATCGACACATCCATCGTCACCCACGAGATCGAGGTGAGCGAGGAGGAACTGCGGCACCGCCTAACGCGCGAGGTCTGCGAGGCGCTGGGGTGCTATGACGACAAAGGCAACCTGCGCAAGGGGATCAGCGTGACCGCGCTGCGCGGTGAATCGCGCAAGGGCGGCTATCGCGTGCGCGTGCGCCGCGACATGCGGCTGGACACAACACCAAGGATCGAGGGGCCAAAATGACCACTGATATCGTCTCCCGGATCAAGGCGCGCATCGATCTCGCCGGTTTTGACCTCAGAACGGCAGAGGGTCGTCTGGACTTCGACAAAGCCCTTCGTGACGAGCTGGCGAAGATCAAGGACATCTGGCTTTCTCGCCATGCCGCCGAGATCCTGAAGGAGTGGCGCCGCGACCTCTTCGGAACCATCGATCACGCTGAGCTTCACCAGCTTCGCGACCGCATCGCGGCCATAGAGGCGCGGCTTGGCATCGATCCGGCGCAGCCATTGGGGATCAAGAACATCAAGCCTGAGTGGAGAGGGGGTTTCCGTGACTAAACACGAGACGTTCGAACCACCACGCAAGCGCCGCCAGACCTTTCGGCAGGCCGACATCACCCGCGCGATAAAGGCCGCCAAGGATGCTGGCATGACCGTGACCCGTTGCGAGATCGGCGCGGACGGCTCTATCGTCCTGTCCGACGCGCCAGTGGCGCCATCAGCCGAGGATGCATTCGCAACATGGAAAGCAAAGCGTGATTGTCGTGTTGAAGGGCGTTCATAAGGTCAAGCGGCGCCTAGCCACGGGCGAGGTCCGGACGCACTTCTACGCGTGGCGCGGCGGGCCGAAGATCGAGGCCGACCCGGGCACGCCAGCCTTCCTCGCAGAGTTTCAGGCGCTGACCGCCGATCGCGACCGCCCCAAGCACCACGACGGCACGCTGCAATTCCTGATCACAGCCTATCAGAAGACCCCAGCTTTCAAGGACCTCAGTCCTGTCACCCAGAAAGGCTACAAGCAGCGCATCCGCAAGATCGAGGCCGAGTTCGGCGACATGCCGATCAAGGCAGTCGAAGATCCGCGCGTTCGAGGAGAGTTTCTGGACTGGCGCGATCAGATCGCCACGAAGACGGGCAAGCGCGAGGCCGATTACTGCCTATCGGTTCTGGCCCGCATCCTGTCCTGGGCGCACGATCGCCGCATGATCCGCGAAAACCACCTCCAGCGCCCCGGCAGGCTCTACAACGGGTCGCGCGTCGACATCATCTGGAGCCAGACTGAGATCGACACATTCGTCGCGTCAGCCCCCTTCCATGTGTCCCTGCCGTTCCGCCTGGCATTGGCCACCGGGCAGCGGGAGAACGACGTTCTGAAGCTGACATGGTCGGCCTATGACGGCACGGTGATCCGCTTGCGGCAATCGAAGACAAAGCGCTGGCTGACAGTGCCGATCACGGCCGAGATGCGCGCCGTCCTCGATGCAGCCAAGAAGGCGCGCAAGGGCACCGTGATCTGCGAGAACAGCCGCGGCAAGCCCTGGACGATCGACGGCTACAAGACGAGCTTCGGCAAGGCCAAGGAAGACGCCGGCATCGTCGATCGCACGTTCCACGACACGCGCGGGACAGCCGTGGTCAACCTTGCACTGGCTGGATGCACGGTCGCCGAGATCTGCAGCATCACCGGCCACAGCCTGCGCGATGCGGAAGGCATCCTGTCGAAACACTACCTCGCCAGCGATCGGAGGCTGGCAGAATCGGCCATCGAGAAGCTGGAAAAGCACAGAGCCAGAACGAAAACTGTAAACCGTTGTGTAAACGGGTCTGCCGCGCAGCCCACCCAGAACGACCTAACCGATTGAAGTTAAATGGTGGCGAGGGGGGGACTCGAACCCCCGACCCCATGATTATGAGGCGCGTCCAGATCGTTGAAAGCAAAGGCGCAAGCCTGTAAACGGCGCGATTTTCCGTCTTAATGAAATCAAGCGCTTATGGGACAGGTGTAAACGGCCGACGCCCTACTTCCGCTGATCTTCTGGAAGCTCGCCCGGCACCTCGACCTCGTGCGCGACGAGCCAGCCGCGGATCTCGCCCCAGAGATCCTGCGGGCCGAACTGGCGGTAGCCCATGACGGCTTCCAGCTTGCGGCGAAGGTCGGGCGGAATGGTCTGGGGCCAGTGGGGCATGATTGTCCTTTTGGGCTAGTGGCCGAGGGGACCCGGCCACTAGCGTGTCTATCAGTTGAACAGACCGCCAAGCAGGTTGTTCTTGGGACCACGATCAAGCTCTCGCGCCAAGGCATTGTGCTTATCGTTGAGCGGCGGCATGTTCCTGCTGATAAGCGCGGCCTCCAGCTCATCGCGGAAGAACGTGTTCGCGACCTGAAGATAGCCGACGAGCTGCGCTCCCATCATTGTCATCAGGAGCGCTTTTTCGTGGTTCCAGATGCCGCTACCGCTTCGCTCATCGAGGTCATCGGCCCTTCCAATGTAAAGCAAGCGATCTGCCGAAAAAACGGCGTAGATTCCGCTTTCTTCCGGCAACGACATGCCGAATGGCACGACTTCAAACTCGGCCTTTCGGCCGTCTTGGGTGTACAGGTGGTGAAGGGTCATACCCATCTCCTAGATTGGCGCTTGACCACCTTTGCCCGCTCGTGAAATGTGGCGGTGTAGAACGCATCGACGGCCAAGCGCTGTTGACAACTGACCGAGCAATGCTCAGCCGCCGAAGCACCACGCTCCGGCGGCTTTTATTTTCGCCGTTGCGGCACAGAAAGCAAGATGCTGTGGCACATTTGCAATGACCAACAATCATTGGTATTTTGGAGCCAATGCAGCCATGTTTGATGATTATTGACGCGCAAAGGGGCAAAACGAGAACGCACTGGGGCTAATGGTGATTCGTGGGTCTCTCTAGTCAGCGTTGAGCATCTCGAGGAGTTTCTGCTCGAACTCGTCGTCATCGTCATCGCCGGCCAGATCTGGGTCCAGGCGCTCGATCTCTTCGCCATCATCAATGTCGGCGGCAGTGGGTCTGGTGTTCATGGGGGGTTCTCCGTCGGATGGGGATGTTCCGTCGGAGAGGTTTCGCAGGTAGGCTGTGGGTTGTGCGGCGAGGGAGCAACCGTCAGGTCACCCCCTCAAAGAGCAAGATGAGGCAATTCCCCGCTGGTAGGCCTCCAGAGGTCGCCCCCACACTCGCGTTAATCGGGAAGTTTTGCAGGTTAGATGGCACAGAAAGCGTGGTCGGGCTGTAGTCAAACGCCACGCACAGGGGGTCAGACACAAGCCCGCCCGACGTGTTCCGCCGCTGCCCCACAGGATAGCGGTTGTGCTGCCGGAAAGGCCCTATCCCTGCCGTCCATGCCCGCAGGCTTGTTGCCGACTGCCAGATGGTTTGGATGTTGAACAGAACCGACCCGGAAGGCGTGGCCGAATAGAGCGGATCGGCTACAGGAAGCTGAGACGGGTCGATGTTCCTGTTAATAAGAACAAGCATCCGCTTGGACGGGTCAGCCAAATTGCGAAGCTGGTAGGCCCCGATCTGGTTGATTGTGGCCGAGCCGCCGCCTTCAAGCGTGACCGACTTCGTTCCAAGGGCCGTCGTGTCCATCCCGAAAACACGCGCGGGGGCAATGTTATCGTGAATGATCCGCACCAGCGCGTGGGCCATATACTCCTGATCGCCGTCGTTGGGAGACGCGTGAGACTTCCAGTAATCGCCACGGTCCAAGGTAAAATAGTTGTAACCCTTGAAGTCCTGCACCGCGAAGGTGAGCATATTGTCAACTGTGGACGCCGCGCCCGCGCGGGACTTCATAACGACTTCTTGTTCGATCACCTGCGCCGCAGTAACCGCCACGCCGTTTAGGCCGTTCAACTGATACCCCGGCCCTGCCTCGTATATGGTGTATCGGATATCAGTCCCGTAGTTGCGGCCTAGACTGGTGCAAAGCGTTTTTAGTGCCGCAACGCGGGCGCTCGCGCGGGGAAGATGCACAATAACAGCGTCCGCCAAAATGCTGTTGAAGGAGATGCCTTTCTCAGCAACAAGCGCAACCCCATTGTCCCAACCGCCGTTATAGGCCGCGACCGAAACCTCTTTGGCGTCGGGGTAGTAACGATACGCATCCTCGCCAAAGGCGCTAATCGCCCAGCCGCCAGCGTGTTGGGTTAGTTTGGGAGCAAGGGTGGACCAATACGGGCTTTCCTTCATCCAGTTGGATATCATCTGCCAGAACAGGCCCGCGATGTTTCCGCGATTGTATACCTGCGCCGTGGCGCTATCCGTCATGGTGAAGGGGAATATCCAGAAGCCGGAGGTGTTGTTCCAAGCCTCGTTCCCATTCTCCAAGAGCATATTGGGGAAAGTGGTCGTCCACGGTTCAGGAATGCCGGAGGCAAGACGCAAGTCGGCCATCGGGTGCGACCCATTAGGAGCGGCCAGATACGCAACGAAGTCTAGGAAGTCTTGCTTCGGCGTGTTCCATTCAAGCTGGAACCATGGGCGGTTATTGGTCGCAACACATGCGTCGTAAAACGCCTTGAAGCCATAGGCGTCATTGGTGATCATCCGCTTTATGGAGCGGTTGTTGGCTCCCGGCTTGATGAACGTGTGGTCCCGAAGATACCCGTTAGATGCCGGAGGTGTTGCCGCCAAGACGTTGGACGATGCACCGACCTCCTCAATCTTGAAATGAGCCACATCCACGTTGATAGGCGACCCACCAGCGGTGAAAGACAATTTCCAATCGTAAGGCTGCGTCCCTGTTGGGACGATAGTCGGCACCATGTCATGCGTGTAGGTCTGGAAGGTCGAACCGACGTTGGAGAAGGTCGTTCCTGTGATACCTGTTGCCGCAGCACCCGATTGAGTAAGGACCACATTGACGGTTGACGATGCCCGCATGGTGATGCTCAGGCGATAGGTCACACCTACCTTCAAGACTGAGTAGAAAGATTGGCCCGATCCGCTGTGCCAGAAGAAATTCATTAGGGCGGATTGCCCAGCAGCGGCGGTACGACGGAAGAAATGGTCCCCCACAGCAACGGGGGGTTTATCCGACCCATACGGCACATAGGCCCAGTCGTTCCCATCCCGCTTGAGGATTTCGTTGTCAGACCACATCAACGGCGGCGCGGCCAAGGGCTTGCCAGCACCGAATATGCGCGAGGCATAAAGGGTGTCGTCAAGCGTGGTGAATTGTTTTTCCAAAATGACCAGATCACCCGTCAGGATAGGGGTCGGGTCAGATGACAATTCCAGATAAGCGGGGGTCGCGTGTTCCGTGGCTGGGTTATAATATGTCAGTTCGACAATATACCCCTCCGCCCCTGCGACTGCCGTCCAAGTCATGCTTGCCGTGCGCGGGGTGTTCCCGGCCACAATTGTTAGACCCGTGGGCGCACCCAAAGCCCCGCCACTGCCCGCTCTGTTAAAGGATCGGGGCGTGTTGGGGTTGTTGTTCGCCGCAGTATTGACTGCGGTCGGAGTGTAGGCGACAGGATCGGACCATGCCCCGGAAAGGCCATCCGATCCGACTGCGGCAACCCTGAACCAATAAGGCACATTGGGTCGGCTAAAATTGGGGAACTCGAACCGATATGACGTGCCGTCAATGACGCGGTTATCGTTCACGCCGCTGGTTTGGAACTGCAACCAGAGCCATCTGCCGATCTTGGCATCCGTGACGGTGCCAGTCCGCACAAGGTTCATGACGCCATCGGTGACGCGATAAACCCGCGCGGTGCTTCCGATGCGGAACGCCGTGGAATACTGCTCGGAGCCGTTTAGGGTGCCAGCATCAGCGTTAACCCTGTTTGCTGCACCGCTTGTGGTAAGGGCTTGGCTGCGGAACAGGTTCGGATAACCGACACTGCCCCCGAAACCTTCATCACGTTCAGAGAAGGTTGCCGTGTAACCTTCCCAGTTCTGGTTGGCTGCCCGAAAGCCCCCGTCCGCTTCAACCGGAGCGGCGGGGGCCGGATTAGGGTTTAGGCGGGCTTCCGCGTAGTTTTCGACAGGCAAAATGTCGGCGTCCGCATAATCCGTCGTGGCGTTAGCGGCCATGATGTAGCTGTAAAGCCTGCCGATAAAGGGGGCCACTCCGCTTGTAGTTGCGCCAATCGTAATGGTGCTGTTAGAGTAGTTCCCGGTCCCTTGGTCAGCGGTATTTTGCGCGACTTGCGCTTTGTCGCGCCGTAATACCACGTTGTCATTGGGGATAGTCGCATACGCCCCAAGCAGCATTTTGATTGGGACGGTCCCAGTAAAGGTGGCCTGTGCCAGTGCAGCCGCCGTACCCCGGCTATCTACAGAGTGGGTGTTTCCAGCAAGCGGGGCAAGCCAGCGCATACGGCCATTACCCGCCGACCAGTCTTGCAGGTGTGAGTTGGTTCCGGGTCTTTGATCCTGCTGCACGGCAAAGATCGTCAGCATCCGATTGAAGCCGTTGGTCGAGTAGGGGAGCGTAGGCGTGACCAGCCAGCGGTTAGTGGTGCCGTCGCTCAATTGCAGGTATGCCTTGCCGCCTGCGTCCACCTGATAGATGGGGCGGTTGCCTGCGGTTGCCTGCGTTGCGACGATAGCGTTGGTGAACGGATCGCGGACACAGGCCACCAGATCGCCGGGGGCCGTTACGGGGGTCGTGCCAGCCGTATCGGTAAACAGCGTCCCGATAACCGAAGGGTCTATGCTGAATTGATAGCCCAGCAGGCCTGTGAACGGGCTATAGGGGATCAAGACCGTATTGCTGACGGCGAAGTCAAACCCAAAGCCGTTGGTTTCGATTTGCGTCACGGAAAGGAATGCCGAAACGTCAGCCGTTACGACAGTATAGGTTGAAGATGTCGCGCCGGGGATATCCACGCCGTTGCGGTGCCACTGCCAAGTGCGCGTGATGACGGGCGCGCCCGTAACAGAAGATGGTGTGGCCGTTAGCACCTGCCCGACAGCAGGAGTGCCGCTGATCGTCGGGATGCCTGAGATGACGGGCGCGACGGCTGCGGCACTTTTTCCGCGAACTGCCACATCAAACAGACCAACCCCTGTCCCAAGCATCAGATCACTCCCAGCCGTAGACGGTTGCAGTGGCGGCGGTGATCCGGCGCCCGCGGAACGGCAGGACCTGGCCCTGTTGCAAAGTGTAGGTCAGCGAGTTTAGGTCGGCGTCTTGGATCGTCACCGTCCCAGCAGCCTCGCAATAAAGCGAGCGCGGGCGCGGGTTAAGATCGTTCGCGCTCGGCGTGATTGCGAAGTGCCGGGTGCCCGGCGAATCCAGGCCGGACGAATAGCTTGCGAACCGATCGGTCATGTCAGTCTCCTGTCGTGGAATGAAGGGTCAGCGCTTCAGTCGGTCGATGCCGAGGACGCCGAAGATGGAAAGGACGATTAGCCCGGCCCACTGGTCGAGGGGCGCGGGCAGAGCGGCGATGTTCCAGGGCTGCGGAAAGGCGCAGGCCCGGCACCAGAGGACACTGTAAACGAGGACTGCGCCCCACCAGAACGCGAGCGGGACGGCGAAGAGCATCATCAGCCAGAGGCCACCGGCGCGCATGTAGTCGGCCCGCGTCTGCATGTGCTCCTTGATGATCTGTGCCTTGAGCGCCTCGCGATCGGTCTGCGCCTCGATCTGCTTGTCGACGGTCTCAAAGACCCGATCGAGGACGCCGCCGGAGAGCCAGCCGAGGATGGCGCGGATCATTTGCGCGACCTGCAGCGCAGCGCCACCGCATCGAGCAGAAGCAAAAGCTGCCAGTCCGGGATGAACGTCGGGATCACGGCCGCGGCCCCGACTGATCGCGCAGGCGAAGGATGATTCCGACCACTGCTATGACCGTGATGATCAGCGGGTGATGTTCCTGCGGCACGAGCGACCGAATCAGCTCCTGCGCCTCGATCGGCAACTCCATCCAGACCACCGGCGCGGCCGCAATGAGCGTGAGGATCTGCGTGGAGTGCCAGCGGTAGGCCTGTTTCCAGTTCGAGACCATGCGGGGTTTCTTCATGGGGATCTCCTCAGAACCCGAGGGAGGCGCGGATGCCTTCCCAGAACTGCGTTAAGGCGAGCGCGGCAGCGGTCAGCAGCGCCGCGAGAACCGTACTTGCGCCGAAGTTGGGCCCGCTCTTGCCGTCCGGCGCGGTGGTGGGCCCCGGCGGCGCGGTAACGGCCTCCACGGGGCGCGGAGCGGGCCGGTGGAGCACCAGAGGCCGCTTAATGCGGTCCGACATGCCAGCGGCGATCAGAGCGGCCTCAAAGGCCTTGGCATAGGCCGCGATCTCGGCTGCCTTGTCCTGCACATTCACAGTCCGGCGGGCTGCGACCAGATCGTCGTGATCCATGTCGAGATCACCATCCACCTCGGCATAGTGGCGGATGCCCTGCCCTCGCCCGTTCCAGCGACCGTCCATGATGCCCTTGATGAGCACGCGCGCCGAGATCCTCGGATCGAGCATGGCGTCTGGATCGGCCACGAGATCCACCCCGGCATCCGCGGAGCTGGCGGCATAGTTTTCCAGCCAGGTGAGCTGCACATGCCCGCGCCCGTAGTAGACGTGTCCGTGGGGACCCGCGGGCTTGGCATAGCGCGCCACGGCCGACTTCGGGCCGCGCTTGGCGGCCAGCTTCTCCACCGCGCGGCGGGCACCCGCATCTGTCTTCGCGAAGCCCTCGCGCACCGGGATCATCCGGCGGCCGGTCTCCCAGTAGGCGGTGGCCAGAGCATAGGCCAGCGTGTCCCGGAAGCCGTCGCCCACCTCGGCAAAGGCGCCGAGGATGCCCTCGATGCCTTCGACCTGCGACTGGTTCAGGGATGTGCCGAAAAGCCCGCTGTCCTTGCGGCGCAGCGCGGCGAAGAAGGCCTTGCGGTCGAACATGAAATCAATCCTTGCTGCGGGTGCCGCTCAGGAGGCGGCTGAGGAGCGCTTCGGCTCCGCGGGGTCCGAGATAGGCCAGCACCGCGATCGTGGCCGTGCGGGCTGTATGGTCGAGCTGCAGATAGGCGGCGACGCCCTCACCCACGAAGGCCATGCCCACGGCGACCGGTACCTCCCAGATAAGCTCGCGCCCGAAGAGCTTGCGGCGTTTCGCCTTAACCTCCCCCGTGTGGTACATCAGCCGCCCCACTGCTGCGGCGACGAGGGAGACGACAGCCCCACCGAAGGTCGCATTGAGTGCATCGACAATGCCTTTCGTTTCTTCCTGCATCCGGGTCTTTCCATGCGATAAAACCGCCCGAGGGCGGCGGTAGGCCACGGGCAGAGCCGGGCAGAAACAGCGTGATCGTCAGTCAGCGAGGAAAAAGCTTTGCCGAAAGGGAAGCCAGACAGCGGCGAAGGCTTGGTAATTCGCCAGCGAGATCACCAGCGTGGAGCCGTTCTCGAAGTAGAACCGTGTCGGCTCAAAGGCAGCACCCTGCATCTGGATGGCCAGCAGCACTGCGCCCAACCCGTTTTGATCAGCGGCCGTCGCGCTGCACATGACGCCTTGGAACTCTATACCGACCATTTTCGGGTCGATGGCCGCTTCACCGTCCTCGCCTTCCGTTACTGCCGGCGCTGGAACAACAGACCAGCTTCCGTTGATCCAGACGGCGACACTGCCCTCAGGAATGGCGGGCGGAGCGATTTCGACACATCCGGCAGGGATAAGAAACTCTCCCGGCTCCAGCGGGCTTTCGTCGGCCTGCACCGGGCCCAGATAGATACCTTGGTGATTGGTCTGGTAGACGATCATGGCAACCCTCAGAACTTGATGCAGGGAAGAAGAGCGATGTTGCGCGGCCGGGTTTCGCTGCCGCCAGTGGCGGTGGTTGTCGCGGTGCCGGTGCCCGTGCCAGCCACGTTTGCGCCCGGGCCGCCACCCGCAAGGTTGCCCAGCCAGTTGACACCGTGGGTGTGCGACTGAATGTCTTGGCTTTGAGCCGAACCAAAAGCGCGCGCGGCGTCGATTCCGCGACCGTCATCCCAGCCACGAATGAACTCGCCCCGCAGATCAGGCAGATTGAAAGTCGTCGACCCATTGCCTGCGCCGAATGTTGTTCCGATCGCAGCGAATAGAGTGGCATAGGTCGAACGTGAGACCGCCGCACCGTTTGCCTTTAGAAACCCACCCGGCGCGGCGTTGGCCGCGAAATAGATCACCGAACCAGCAGGTAGAGGGTCGAGGCCGAGATCCGAAACCAGAGACACCCACGCTGTATTGGCGGCATTCCGGATCCGCAAAACGGACGGCGTGACCGAGGTATCTCGCCAGCGCATGAAGGGCGCTGGATCGGCCGGGGCGGTCGAACCAGTATTGTCATCCTTCACCGCAGCGAAAAGCGCATTGAGCTGAGAGATAAAGGTCAGACCGTCGCTGTCCTCGACGATGTAGTTCGGAACTTGGCTCATGCTTAGGCTACCTCATCGGCATGGAGACGCATTCGGAAAACCCTCGGAGTGAACGCAAGGTCGTCCGTCGTAAGGATTGCACGCGCCTTCACGCCGCGCGCGGTGATCTCATCATTCTCGACAAGCCTCCAATCCGACCAGACAGGCGTCCCTCCGGGATTGTCGTTGGTCGTGGCGACCTCGATCCACACATCAGCCTCAGCGCCAAGCGCACCGCCGAAGCTCTGCCAGCCGGAAACGTTGCCGACGCGCGTTCCGATCCTGTCGAGAATGCTGAGCGAGACGACATCTAGTTCACGCCGAAGGCGTACGGTCTTCACGACACCGAAGTCGAAATTGGTCGCGAAGTTGTAGACGCCTTGCCCCGCTACAACGCTGGTTGGGTAGGCGATAGACGGCAGAGCGGCGATCGAGGCATGGCTGCTGATCAAAACATCGCTGTTCAGCTGCAGCGCGCCCGTCACGGCAGCCGTGTTGCTCCCCACGCCTAAGAAATCGTCATCCTCCTGCAGGGTTCCGATCGAAACGAAAGGGACAGCCTGCAAGCCATCGGTGCCAAGCACTGCTGCTGGACCAAGAACGCCGGAACTGTCGCGCGCGCGGAGCAAGTAAGAGCCCGGCATCAGCGGCACGACACCGATCGTCATGCCGCCCGCGACTTCATCGACAGAGACCGAGTTCTGCCACGATGGCGTGACGGCCGTGGAGTGCCGGATCACGATCTGCCCGCCGATTCGCACGTCGAGATCCGCATGCAGATCCCATTTCAGGATGGCCAGACCGCCGGCTGATTGGATTGATGCGCCTGAAATCGCTACCGGGGCACCCAGAAGTCCAGACACCAGAACGTCGCGTGTTGCCCAAGGCGACCGCACACCAAGTATGTTTTCTGCCCTTACCCGAAACACCCATTTCCCAGGTGTGATATCGAACGCCTCAAGGCTGAGGCCTGATGTCCGGCCAAATGGCTGAAACTCACCACCCTCCCGCGCGCCATCAACCTCATATACGACAAAGCGACCGGTCTCGCTGGCCGACCACGTCAAGCGCACCAACGACTTTACGCCATCTCCAGAGCGCGTCACGTAGAGCTCTTCCGTCGCCGAGGTAATGCCCGGAGAAGAGATGTCGAACGGCCCCGGCAGCGTCGTGCGCGGTGCTGCCGCGTAGATCTGTTCTTCGGTCGCTGCCCACGAGAAAACGAGGGGCGACATTTCGCGCAACGTCAGCACCGGCAACAGTTGCCCATCCTGCAGCTCAAGCCGAACACCGCGAACCTCAAAGGGCTTTTCGAGCCAGCCCAGCCGCGGATAGTTCAGCGTGATCGTGTCGCCAACTTTTGCCTGCCAGCATTTCAGCTTGCCGGAGAACTCTACCGTGATCTGCCGACGCTGGCGCTCCAGATCTATCCGGGCCAGCCGTTGCGCCATTGCAGCTGAGGTGGTGAACGGCAGGGCGATATCCTTCCAGCGACGCTCACCATTGTCCTCTGCAAGGTAAACGGAAGACGCAAAGGCCGGAAAGTCGTCAGGCTGCCAGTCGTTCTCAGCACTGACGAAGGTCCCTCGCACCGCGTTAAAGTTATCCGCCATCGACTGCCGGGTAATCACCCTGATGCCGCCCGGCCGTGCATCGTTGGCCGAAAATGACACGGACGGGATACGGTAGGCACCTGCATGAACGTGCCACCGTCCGGCCGCAAAGGCGCAGGTGCCTGCCATGGAGGTCAGAAGCGACTGGATGTTCGATTGCGGCGACGCTTCGGTGGTCAAGACCCCGTTGCAGGTGTAGCGCCTTTCAGTGGCGCCAGACGCCAAAGTGACAGGCTCGTCGCAGACATTAGCTGCCTCAATTAAGTCGGCCTCATCTATGTCCTCACCGATCACAGCGCCGAGGCCATAGATCGGGTCTGACATGTAATCGGCCACGCACAGGGCGGCATTGTCGGTATAGCCGCGTGTGTCGCTTCGGGGATCGAGGATGTCATCCTTTCCGAACACATCCATCGTGATGTTCGGCAGCCCACTCGGCCAAATGTCTTGCCCAACACCGCGCTCGTAGATCAGACGCAGCCAGACGGCAGCACAGCCGCGCAGTCGATGATTGTCAGTCCAGAGCGCTGGCTTCACACCACGCAGCAAAGGAAACGCGAACTGCTCACCGTCGCCCAATGCGCGTTCACAACCCAAGAAACCCGCCCATCTACCCAGCGCCTGCGTTTCACCTGCCGGGATGGCTTGCTCTCCATCGAGGTAGATCGCACCAATTTGATGAACTCGGTGACCTGCCACCACGATAACCAGATCCAAGACACCACTAGGCGAGCCCGGCGTGTCGCTTACGTCCATGAATACGATTGTCCCGCCCTTGCGCGTGAACCCGTAGACAATGTCCCGCGGCACGATCGCCCCCGGCTGCGTCACTCTTACCCCGAAACTCTGTACCTCCGGTTTCGGCGCAAGAAGGCTTGCTGCGGCGGACAAGAGAAGCGAGCCACCTAGCGACAGAAGGGACTTGGCCAGAAATGCCGATCCGACAACGGCGGTTGGGGCAAGGCTCCCAATTAGGAGTGGCGCTAGAAATGACATCAGACCCTCCACGCCGCGATGGCGTGACCCATCGGAACCAAGCTAAACCCAACTCCCTCTTCGACCGTTCCGGCCATAGATCCCAGACAGACGCCCAAGGCTGTGTCCTGCAGCTGCACGAGGTCACCCCGACGAGCTGACTTCGGCGGAACGGGCGCACCGCACTCTGCCGTGACGAGATCGGCAATCGACAGATGCCCCAAATTTCGCAGAACCCGCAGGCCACCGGTCAGGCACTGATAGCGGCCCCGCCATTTCACTGCCGCATCGATGCCGGTCAGGCGCGCGCGGACATCGAATGCCCAGGTCACGCAATCGAAGACAGACCATCTGAAATCCTTAGCCTTGGCCTCCTCGACGGCCTCGACAAGGATCTCTTCCCATCCTGCGCAGCGCATTATCGGCCCCAAACGATCTCTTTGTCCTGAATCCCGGTCACATACTCGAAACCGCGATCCCCAGGATAAAGGGCCTTCTGGCTTTCGTCCGTGTAGCGCCATTCGCGCGCCCGGGTCAGGTCGATCAGCCTGCTCTCGTAGCTGATGGTGATCGTGCAGGTCTGCTCGTCGTCAGCGATCTCCGGCACATCAATGCGGCCAGCGAATAAGAGAACAGGATCATCAACGAGTGCGCCGACTTCGTTCATCAGTCCAAGATAGATGCGCCCTGGCAGGCCCTGCCGAACCTCGTCCAATGCGGCGCTGACCAGTTCAGACGGAACTCCGGACAGCGACAAAGACGTGCCGGAGGCGACCACATCGCCGGTTTCATCTATGGTCGAGATCCCGAGCAGCGTCCCTGCTCCGACATATTCCTCTCCAAGCGCCGTGATTGCCCCCAGACCTGACCATAGCCGCAGATCCCCGTCGCCAAACGTTCCTTTGAAGAACAGGGCAGGCCGCAGCACCGTGCTGTTCAGCGCGGCGAGGAAGTTGACAGGCAGGTTGCGGCTCATAGGGCTTCGATCGCACTGAAGCTGACGCGGAAAAACGGGCCCGGGGCGGGATCGTACGGAATGGGCGCTTGCGGGCGCAGATGCGCGCGCGGCTGGACGACTTGAAGCGCCGCATTGTCCGCGGGGCTTGACCGAAGGTTCGGCACGAACTGCAGGGTCGCCTGTCCAGATCCGTTGCTGACCACGTCGGCGGTCAGCTGGTAAAGCCGGGTAGCGGAGCCAGAGCCAAGGCTGAAGAAATCACCAGCCTGCATGCAGGTTTTAGAGTTCGCCCATCCGTCGGTGACAAGGCTGCTGCCGGTCTGGCCGCCACCATTGACGACAGGCGTACCGATCGCGCCAAGGGCGCGCTGTGGCACGTCCAGAAGGAACGTACCCACCACACCACGCAGCGCCGTCAGGAACGCGCCCAGGGCGCGCGCCTGCTGGCCGCGATTAGCCTTCAGCTCAATGTCGAACGACCACCACTCTCCGCCCCAGAACTGCACCTGCTGAGAGCCGGTGAAGGGCGATTGCGTGGCCGCAGCCGCTGCCAGAAGGGTCGGCAGCGCGCGAACCACGGAATGCGGAGGGAGCG
>JACCDR010213082.1_pt1 | contig 18064 bp, 26 predicted proteins | sample 7446431 | NCBI WGS metagenome assembly JACCDR01 (sample SAMN15323443, study PRJNA562643) | freshwater metagenome | isolation source: river surface water | place: USA:Blue River Watershed | collected 2017-08-17
CCTTATCTGACTTGGCTCATGATCAAGAAGAATCATAAGGAAGTCAAACTGGAACTAGTTAAGCAGATGTTCAAGGAAGACTTCGAGAGGATTCTAGATAAAGTAAACGAAGCTAATTCAGAAGGAGCAGATGAAGCCCCTTTAGCCTCGGAGCAAGAAGTGAGTCAGTGAAGCCTGTTCACTTCAATGATATCTGCTATTTACTGACTCATGAACCTTTTTGTTATACTTTTGATCAAATAGCTCAGCTTAATCCTTATCAAGTTAGAGCAATCCTTTTCAGGAAACCTAACCAAGATCAGAAACTCTCTTTCCGTGATGCTTTCTTCTTACATGGAAGAGCAAAAGGAATGAGCGAGGAAGAGATCAAAGAGAAGTTTGATCAGTACAAGAAGACTTTGACTGAGCAGAAAGTTAAGAAAAAGAGAAAGAAGCAAAAGATCTAATGGCAGTTGGTCAAGAGAAAGCCTTAGAGAAATTAGAGGAGAGAGTGAAAACTCTCTCTTCTCTTATGTCCACTGTCCAAGTGAACATGCAGAAATTCTCTGAGTCGATGGGAAAGATTGCAGAGCTTGCCTCTCGTCTAGGATTCATGCTGGCGATGATGGGAGGGCTTCCTAGATCGATGGGTCATGGTAATCTGGCTATGCTTCTTTTCTCTGGTCTAGGGAAGTCTAGATTCCAGAAAGCAAGATCTAGCTCTGGTGCTCTTTCTCATCAGCAGCAAGTCGTAGCAGAGGCTCAGAGGATGGTTGGGATGTCTGCTCCTCCTGATGCTCCGAGGATCAGTGCTCCTGTTCCAGTAGCTAAAGTAGCTGAGTTTGAAACAGCTAAGATTGCTGAAGTGGAATATGAAAAGAAGCAAGCTGCTGAACCAATTCCTGTATCAGTAGAACAGATCAATGAAGAAGACCAGAATAAGAATCTGGCAACTAGATCTCCATTAGAAGCAGTTTCAATGGGAACCCTTAGTTTCTTAGCTAAGGCTACCAAGGCTCTTCAAGTTCAAGGTCTAACTCCTGCTGCTAGAAAGAACTATTCTAGTGGTCTAAGTGCTGTTATAGAGCGATATGGAATCGATGATTCTATGTCGATGAAGGAACTTCATAAGCAAGTAATAGATGAATTGGAGAGAAGAAAGAAAGAATCTGGTTCTGCTTCTCCTCTTGGTGCTCTTGGTGCAGCTGGAATAGCTGGTGTAGGATTAACTCTTGGTCCAGGTGCTGGTATTGGTCTTGCTGGTGTTCTTACGGCTGGTGCTGGTCTAGCTGCTATCCTGAAGAAATATCCAGGAGTCTTTAGTAAAGCTTGGAATTCTACTAAAGATTTCCTTAATAATTTCAACAAAGATTTCTTTTCCAAGTTCGTTGGGATGGATCCAGAAGACTTTGCTTCTCTTGGAAAAGGAAAGAAGACTCAAGCTTTCGTAACAGAAGCAGCTAGAAGAGCCGCTGGAATGTTCATCACGACTTCTAGTGCTGGTGCTGCTGCTCTGCAAACTGGTGCTCCAGATGCTTTCGGAACTCTGAAAGGTTCAGTAGCTTTAGTAGCTGCTCAATTCGGACAGATGCTTATTCCTGCTGCTGTAGACTTATCTAGGGGGCTTCAGGATGTAGCTAAGTGGTTTGAGGAACTATCTCCGATAACTAAGAATGTTATTAGTGAGATCTTCAAGTGGACTCTAGTTCTTACAGCTGGTACTGTAATACTTGGTAAGCTAGTTCCTGTTCTAAATCTTCTTACTGGTGCAGTTTCTCTTCTCTACAAAGCTTTGAATGTTGGTGGAATAACTTCTGCTGTAACTAGACTAGGTTTATTTGCAGGTGCTCTTGGTGTAGCTTATTTAGCTCTTAGTTCTTGGACTGAATCTTTATCTAAAGCTAAGGAAGCTAACAGAGAGAAGCTTCGTCAGGAAGTTGATGAAGCTCATAAAAAAGCAATAGAGAGAATTCCACAGCAGGAAGCAGTAGATCTTAACTATTCTAATGCAGTGAAGACACAACTTGGACTCAAGACTTCTGCTAGTATGCAGCAGGTTGATGACTTTGTGAAGTCGAATTTTGATCTGTCTATCAGCCGCTTGCATGATCTCAAGAGAGCTAGATTAGCTTCTTCTGATGAAGCTAGGAAAGAAGCTTATCGTCAGAAAGAGAAAGCAGAAGACATGTTTGGAACAGATGTCTTTTCTAGAGGATTGCAGACTTTTAGTCCTGGTCATCAGGAGTCAATAGCTCTTGCTCAGACTAATATAGCTAAGTGGTCCAAAATGGCTGATGCTGATCTTCGAGAGTCTAATGTAGTCCAGCGTCTAATAGATATGCTGGAAGGAAAAGCTCCTCTAGAGAAGATTCCTGTCAGAGAGATGACTCAGAATCAGAAAGATATCTTAGAGAGGAGATCAGGTAATGCTCAGCAGATGTTGTTCTCGATGTCTGGCTTGAAAGCTACCCCTCAATATAATACCATAGAAGAACTCTACAAAAAAATTAATCTTTCTGCTGTAGGACAAGATCCTATTGAGCGAGAGATGCTCAGAATCCAACTGGAATCTCAGCGTCTCTTTTTGGAGAAAATGGCTAAGGATGAGGCAAATTCTCAGATCATGAGAGAGCTTGCAGAAAGACAAACTAAAGCTTTGGAAAATTGGGGAATAGATAAGTAAATGGCAGACGATTCGACTTTCCGATCTATTACTTTCTCTGGTATTGGTGAAGTACAGTTCAGAGAAAATAAAGGTTCTCCTAAAGAATCTTATAATCCTAGTGCTGGTTTCAAGGTTACTAGGTCATTTCAAGTTCCTTGGGCAGATCGTTGGAGGTTCTGCCAAGGGATGCTTGGTTCTACTTCTAGAATGGCAACTGGTGCTTTTGATTCTAGAAACAAGCCGATCTTCCAAGTTAGAAGAAAGCTTCCAGTAGCCTATCCTGCTTACCCTCTTAGTTCAGGGAAGCTCTATCCAGTTAGCGTAGATAGTATAGAAGGTGTTAGTCCTCAAGACTTTGATGATAATGATGTCTATGTCTACGAGCGAGCTAATATAACTCTGTCCTATGAATCTGTCACTTATAACTTACTAGAAGATGGAGAGATAGATGTTTTTGCTTCTTTGCTTGCAGTAAATCCTAGTGAAGCTACTACTCAGAGATTTGTAACTAGAATCTATCAACCTTCAGCAGAGGCTCTTACTCTACCTCATGGTTCTTTCAAGTGGGTCGGAGAAGGATCAGAGCAGACGAATATTCCAGTGCTCGGGTCTCATGCTATTATTATCTCGACAGCTGAAGTTCATTATATTTGGCATGCTGTTCCTGGTCGTCCTTCTGCTCTGAAAACTCATCTTGGTACAGTCAACAATGCGATCTTTGATAACTTTGCTGCTGGAACTCTTCTTCTTCTTGCAGCAGAATACAAGCCTTATCGAGAGATAACTGGCAAGAGAGTTGCTGATATAACTTATAAGATGAAGCACTTTTCTGCTATTGTTCCTGGATCTAATGAGACTGGACAGACTAAAGGACAACTTTATAATCCGGAGCGTGGTCATAATTTCTTCTTACAGTATTTCTCTGGATCTTCAACTGAGCCGAAGTATAGACAGCTTACTCATAATGGAATTTCTACATCTAATATAACAAGTCCTGGTATTCCTGTGTACCGGGAGAGGAACTTTGATGAGCTATTTAATCCGGATGATACTGTCCTGAATGCTTCTGACGATGAAGGACTCTAATCTTGTATTGGTCATTTGCTTATAGTCCAATGCTTCCTAAGGGTCGGATAGATCGGGAAGCACTCAACGAGACGATGGAGGAAACTAGGAGAGCTTCTAGTTTCAGATCAGATTCCGCATTCAATGATGGTGCTGGGATCAGATCCTATAAGTATGATCGAGTTCCTATTCTGGCCAAGATCACTGACTATGATCTGGCAACTGGTCGCTATTCTTGGACTCAGGTTTATTCTAACTTTGATGGATCTTATGGAATCTCAGAAGATGCTCTGGATGGTAATGCTAATTACCTTCCTGCTTATGAACTAGCTACTAATCCTAATGTTCCATTAGATACTGTTGTCAATCTGATTCCAGGTGATGGAGAATTCTTTCTCTTTGCTTATCCTACTACTGTAGACTTCGGATCAGGTTCTGGATCTGTCTGTGATGATATCCTGATTCCAGAGCTTGATATTCGTTGTGAAGACGGAGAGCTCAATCTCTATCGTAGAGCTATAATCCTTAATTTGATAGATGGTTGTCTGACTCAAGACTTCTCTGATTGGCAGTTCTTGAGGACAGAAGGATGTTGTGAGTGTAGTGGTTCAGGTTCTGGTGGTGATGATGATGATGATGTAGATTCAGGTTCTGGATTTTATGGTTCAGGTGGAGAGATGTTGATCTCTACTGCATGCTGTCCAGAAGGTGTTCCTGCTATTCTCTTTGCTGATGGTTCTTTCTATATCAACAAGTTGGATTGTACTCCTGATGATGCTCCTTTCTGTACTTGTGATGACTTTACTGTAGAGCTTACTTATGGAAATTATCCAAGTTCTTTCTTCTCAGGAGATTTAAACTTCTGGAGAGGAGAGCAAGAACTAAGTTGTGGTCTTACTATTCAGTTTGAGTTATATTGTATAGATAGTGAGGAGACGGAATGGAAAATGGGTTTCATTCTGTTTGATGATGAAGATCCTTGTTCAGGATCTAGTGCTCTGAGTTCGACTCTTTCTTTCTCTGGTTGTGATCCTTTTTCTGCTACTTTTATCTTGTCTGATGTTTCTGTACTCCAGAATTGTTTTGCTTGTGTCCATCCTTCTAATGAAGTTTATCTCTGTGTAGCTGTAGGTGAATAAATGTCTGTGCTCGAATCGAAAATTAATGAAGTAATACAATCTCTTGAAATCCTTAACATCGTAGGATTAGATAAAGATTTTGTTAAGAATGTTCTTATTGGCTCTATTAGACTTGGTATTCAATGTAAGATTAGTCCAGATCAAGTTTCTTCTAGAATGAAATCTCCTAGAAGATTAGACGAAGCTTATCATGAGAGACTTATTAGACGAGCTAATAATCTTGGTCTAACTAATGATGTAGAGCAGTTAGTTCTGGATGCTGTGTATGATTGTGGTATTAATTGTACTGCAGAAGAAATAGTAACTCTTCGTCAAGAGATCAATGACTAGAGAAAGATTATGTTCTTCCTCTTGTCGGAGAGGAGCAACTAGAGGCCCATACTCATTTGATCAGTGCAGATCTTGTTGGAGATTAATCAATGATCCTAAGATAATGCAAGCTCATATTCCTCTGAATCTTCCTTGTATTCATAGAGGAGAATATTTGGAGGAGACTGTAGCTTGTAAACCTTGTCGAGGAGCAAGACTAAAACTTTATGAGTGTGATGTCTATGGTAAATGTACAATAGGCAAGAAAGTAAATGAGATAGCTTGCTGCAAAAATTGTCCTAGTTTCCAAGATGTTGATCTAAAGAAATCTTCTGTCAGAAATCTTATATATCATATTCTTCCAGTTCTAGATAATGATGCTTGGAAGAGGAACATATCTAATCTTCTGAAGAGAATAGATCTTTTTAATGGTCGTAGAATAGTTGCAGTTGCTCAAGGTTCTATAGGAAAACAACACTATGGAAGAACTTCTTACTCTAATCTTGCTTCTCTAGATCAAGTAAAGAGAGAGTTCCGAGATCAAATAGATCAATTTCTAGTTATAGATAATGTACCAACTCTGTGTGAAGTAGTAAGTTTTCCTCTTCTTCTAGAGCAAGTTAAGTCAGTACATCCTAATCATGTTACTTTCTTTGGTCATAGTAAGGGTGTAGTCAGGCCAAAGACTTCGATAGTTCATCATTGGACTGATACTCTATATGAGCTAAATCTTGATTATCCTGATCTAGTTCTAGATCAATTAGCTAAGTATTCTATGGTCGGAAGTTTCAAGAAGAATGTAAAAGCTTTTGAAGGTTCTAGATCTACTTGGCACTATTCATGTACTTTCTTCTGGTTCAGAAATAGAGATCTATTTTCTAAGCCTAACTATTCTCAAATAGATCAGCAATGGTGGGGAGTTGAATCTTGGCCTGGTTGTATGTTCAGTAGGCCAGAATCTGTTTGTCTGTTTCATGAAGGTCGTCAGTATAACTTATATAACTCTCCTTATTGGAGAAATGTTGTAGATCCTGCTTTAATTCAATGGAAAAAAGAAAAGTCTTCATTACAGGTATAGCTGGTTTCTTAGGAAGCAATTTAGCTAAGTATCTTCTAGATCAAGGTCATGAAGTTACTGGTTGCGATAACTTGGTTGGTGGACTAGCTTCTAATGTTCCACTAGAAGCAAAGTTCTATTTTTGTGATTGCTCTGATCTGATCAATATGAAGATCTTATTGAAAGATCAAGAATTAGTTTATCACTGTGCTTGTCTTCCTCATGAAGGTCTCTCAGTCTTTAGTCCTCATCTAATTGTCAGTTCTGTAATTAATACTTCTACATCAGTCTTTTCTGCGGGGATTTCGAATGGTGTGAAGAAGATAGTTAATTGTTCTAGTATGGCAAGATATGGTAATCTTGATATTCCTTATCATGAAGAGCAGATAGCAAGTCCAGTAGATCCTTATGGAATAGCTAAGTTAGCTAGTGAGAAGATTCTAGATAGTCTTAGTAGAGTTCATGGGATAGACTATGTGACAGTAGTTCCTCATAACATAGTTGGTCCTGGTCAGAAGTATGATGATCCTTTCCGCAATGTTGTTGCGATCACTATCAATAGACTTTTACAGAATCTCTCCCCTATTGTTTACGGCGATGGTAAACAACTAAGATGTTTCTCAGATGTCCGAGAAGTAGTTGAGAGTCTTTCTTGGATTGGGTTGGGTTCTTTAAATAGAGAAGTTATTAATGTTGGACCAGATCAAGATTTCATAACTATAAATGAGTTAGTGAATCTTATTCAGTCCTTGCTTGGTACTAGTAAGGAAGTTATTTATCTTCCTGATCGTCCTAGTGAAGTAAAGAAAGCAGTTTGTTCTTCTAAGAAACTAGATTCTATTTTTATATCTTCTAGAAAATATTCTCTGATAGAGACTGTACAATCATTGATAGATTGGATAAAATCTAGAGGTATAAGAGAGTTTAGAAAACATTTAGAAGTAGAAATCAAAAGTGATTTAACTCCTAGAACTTGGTTATGAATACTTTACTTACTATTGTTTATTCTCCTGATTGTGATCAGCAGTTTACTTATGATCTCTTATCTAAGATTCCTGAAGATATCTTAGTAATAGATAATTCTCCTTCTTATGAAGACTTATCTGATTTGAGAAACTCTCTGAAGGTTAAATGGTTATGGAATCAAGGTTATAATCTAGTTTATGGTTTAGGATTGAATGAGGCTTTTAAGTATCTTAGAGCAGACAATGTAATTTATTTTTCTTCCAAGAGAAGTAAGGTTTTGAATAATGGTTGGGTTAGTGATTTAGCAGAGCCATTAAGAGATTCTAGAATAGGGATGACAGGATGTTTGCTTAGTTTTCCTTATACTTCAATAGTTCAAGATTGTAGGTTTGATGATTATTATTGTTATCCTCAGATTCACATACAAGGAGGAGTGTGGGCTGCTAGATTAGAAACTATGTTGTCTAATCCTTATTCTTATAGATTCCCTCATGTCTTCAGTGATGTATGGATTAGCTGGAAACTTCAGTCAGAAGGTTATACTCTGATGGATGTAGCTTCTATTAAGTCTGTTGCTTTTGGTAAAACTACTAAGTCTTCTAGAACCAAGTTTGTTCATGAATATTAATCTTAGTGAGTTAAGGAAGTTTTCTAGGATATTAGTAACTGGTCCTGCAAGATCAGGTACGACAATTGCTTCTAAGATTCTTGCTCATGAGTTAAGTTATGAGTGTATTTTAGAAGAAGAGTATGATGTTCATGATCTTCACAAAGCTTTTGATTTATGGAAGTATAATAGTGAAGTAGTTATTCAAGGTCCAAGTCTTGCTTCTTATTGTCATCTCTTTAATCCTCCTGGTGCAGTTGTTTGGATGATCAGACCTTTGGAAGAGATAGTTAAGTCTCAGCAGAGAGTTAGCTGGCAGATTCCGAAGCAGGAGATCATTTCTTATTTAGTTTCAGATCCGGCTCAGATAGCAAAGGTTAAATTAGATTGTTGGATTAATTATCAGAAATCATTAATAGAAGATAGATGTTTCGAGTTAGATTATCATTCCCTCAGCCAGCATCCCCTCTGGATTCCTGATCATCTTAGAACTCATTTTCAATTAAGACAGATTAGCAATGTTTCTCCCTAGAATTAATTGTGGTCATTGGCCAACCTATCTCATAGTAACTTATTTTCTTGTTCAGCTTCTTATAGTTTATAGCTATTTCAAGATTCCTTATGATCTTCGAAAGCTTCAGACAGGAAGAGAGCAGCGAGAGGAAGGTGTTGGTCATTCTCAGATTAACTTCTTATTTATTCTTTTCATAGCATTTTGTGGTCTAGGTCATTTACTAGATGCTCTTTCTCTTTGGTATGTCAACTACTATCTCATGACCTTAATCAACTTATTTACTGCTGTTGTTAGTTACATCACTTCTAGAATGCTTCCGAAGTATGTCTTATTTCAGTTACAGAAACCAACTCAGAAACAGTTAGAACTGGAAATTCAGAAGAGAGTGGAGAAGGAAACAGAGACCAGATTCCTCAAGAAGATTAACCTAGCTCTGAATAGAGAGAACCTTAATCTGAAGGAGAAAGTTTCTGATCTAGAAACTCCTATTTCTGAATTAGATAAAGTAATAGAAAATATTAAATCTTTGAGAATTAATACGGATGCCGCCCACCAATAATACTGATCGCTTTGATCAATTAGCAGAAACTTTCGAAGATGGCTTCTCGACAATTAAAGATCTCTTTACTAAGAGAGAAGCTGAGTTCAATGAAGTTGTTGCTTCGATCAAAGATTTAAACAAGCAACTTACTAGAATAGAAAAGTTTATGGAAGGTGATGGCAGACATCCTCCAGTCTCGGAAAGATTCATACTGATAGAAAACAAAATAGAAGATCTTCTCAAGTTCAAAGCAGAAGTGGTCGAGCAGAAGAAGCAGTTCTCTCTGAAGCAGTGGCAAGTTTGGTTGATCTTTATTTCTTTTGGGGTAAATGCTTTTCTCTTCTTCTTAGGTCTGTGGCTTAGAAAATAATGTATTCTGAATCTTGGCTCAAAGTTCGTTGCTATAACTGTAGAAAACTTAATTGGATCTATCAAGAACAGCCGAATGAGTTTGATGCTTTCATTTGCTGGAAGTGTGATAGATGCTTCAATCTAGATAATGGGATCGAAGTAGATCCTGATTACTGTTACTGCTCAGAAGGTCTGAAGAAGCCTTCTAACTATTCATAACGAAGGAGAACTTCAATCGCTGCTGGACCCATATTCCCTCACTCTGCTATTCCAATGTCGAGCAGAGTCTTTCCTAACATACATATAGGTGCTGGTTCAAATAGCAAGCATGAGGAAGGTTTAGGAGTAGAAGCTTCACTTGGAGCAGATGCTACTTGGAGACTTCGATTCCAGATTCCTCCTGCTATTCCAACTGGTACTCTCAAGCTTCTTGCTAAATTCCTAGCAAATGCTACTTCTGGTAGTGCTAAGTATAATCCGAAGTGGGTTATAGTAGGTGACGGTGCTGATCCTTCCTCTGCTTCTCTGAATGCAGAAGGAACTGTTACTGTTACTTGGGCTGCTGGAGATAATGATGATTATAAGTGGAGTAAGACTACTTTAGATGCAACAACTGCTCCAACTACTGGTGATGAGAACAAAGCTATCGTGATGGATCTAGTCTTTGAAACTTCTAGCTGGACATTAGCTCAGATTCTTACTGGTCAATTTTCTCTTATATGGGAATAACAAATGGCAGATTTAACTGATAATCAAAGAATTAAGTGTGGTAGAGCATTTGCTCAGAAAGCTTATGTTGATCTAATAGCTACTGCTAACCTGACCAAGGCAGATATCAAAGCTGCTGTGGATGCTACGGATGATTGGATAGATGACAATCAAGCTAGTTTTAATACTGCTCTTCCTAATCCATTTAAGACTACTGCTACTCTAGATCAGAAGACAATTCTCTTTGTGATAGTTGCTCTAGAACGTGCTGGACTCCTGACCCAGGGAGATTAAATGGCTAGAGAAGTTAATGGTTCTAATCAGCTTCTCTATACTAACGGTACTCCTGTAACTTCTTCTCCTGCTACTCTAGCAGGTTTTGGATATACTGATACTCTGACTGGTAAGAGATGTCTTCTCAATGTTAATCATGAGAATGGAGCAACAGGTTTTAGTCATTTCTCTCTTGGTATGGATGGAGGTAATGATAAAGCTTACTTCCAAGCTAGTTCAGGAACAGATAGGACAGCTGTTGCTGCTATTACTTCTACAGTATCTACTTGGCAACATTATGCTGGTTCAGAGATAGCTTCTAATTCTAGAGCAGTTTGGTTAGAAGGAGGTAACAAAGGAACAGAAACTACTTCTGTTACTTTTGGAATGACTCCTACTCAAGTAGTTCTTGGTACTTGGAGTAGAGGATTAGATGCTTCTGTTCAGTTATTTGATAGATGGGATGGAAGACTTGCAGAACTAGCTATTTATAATGATGCTCTGACTGACATGGAAGTTGCTACTCTGGCTGCTGGATTCAAGCCGATTAGTGTGAGGTCAGCTAATTGTGTTGCTTACTGGCCACTCTGGGGATTCCATGATCCGGAAGTCTGTCTTAGCTTGGTCAACACTACAAGATATAGTGCTAACTTAGTTAATAGCCCTACTTCTGCTGTTCATCCCGATGTTCTTCTCTTCTCTGAGAGATACTGGAAGACTTGTGCTTTTCTGGAGCCACTTGCTGCGAACCTGAAGCAGTTCTCGGAGAGTCTTGCTCTTAGTGGAGCAGATGTTCTCAAGACGATCAACAAGAATCTGACGGCAAGTCTTTCTCTGGCAGGTCAGTTAGTTAAGTCAGTCTCAAAAGGTCTGACAGGGACTCTTAGTCTAGTAGAAGATCTCTTTGTAACAACTAATAAACTCTTAGCTGCTAGTCTCTCTCTTTCTGCTAACTTAGTTAAGAATCCTAGTAGAACTTTCTCTAATACTCTTGATCTGGTTGGATCTCTTACTAAGACTACAAGCAAGTTCTTTTCTAATACTTTAGATCTTGCTGGCTCATTAGCTACTTCAACTGGTAAACTCTTTCTTGCTAATCTTACTCTAGATTCTAGCTTAGTCAAAACTCCTACTAAACTCTTTTCTGATGTTCTTACACTAGTTGGTACTCTTACTAAAGGATTTAGTTTATCATTCTCAGCAACATTATCTCTGACAGCAATATTAACTAGGAATATAAGTAGAATACTTCTTGGTTCTCTTTCCTTGACTGGCTCTCTAATCAAGAGTATATTCAAGCAGATAGCAGGTCTTCTTGGACTAGAAGGATTATTTACGAAGACTGGAGGGACGATTGATCCTGATACTCTTCCTCCTGTTATTCCTGACCTAGTAGACTTTACTATCTTACAAGCTTCAGACCAAATCTCTTTCACTCGTCAAATATCAGATCAAACCAATTTCACTTCTCATCTAACAGATAAGGTAAATTATACATGAATGGATCTATTGCATTACAAGGAACTCTTAGCACAAGAGTAGAAACCAAAGAGCAAAGACAGAAGAAAGCCAAAAAAGAGATATTCAAATGGCATTGCAAGAACTGGATTCAGAATAGATGGAGAGAGATTCCTTTCTATCTGACTCTAGGACTAGCAAAGATTGTTAAAAAGTTTGTTCCTGCTCTGACTATATTACACTCTAAGCTTAGTTTGAGAGTAGAGAAAGCTAATGGAGATATATGGGACTATGGCTGTGTTGGGAAGCACTTGATTGTTACTGCTGGAAAAAACTTTATTGTTGATGCTTTCCAGAATACGACAGAAATAGAGAATCTGAAGTATCATGCAGTTGGGACAGGTACAACAGCAGCTGCTGTTGGAGATACTGCTCTTCAAACAGAACTTACTACTCAGTATAACCCAGATAATACAAGAGCTACTGGATCACAAGGAGAAGGAGCTAGTGCTAATGTTTATCGGACTACTGGAACTAACACAGTTGATTCTAGCGTTGCTCTAACCGAATGGGGTCTCCTATCACAAGCTGCTACTGGTGGAGGTACTTTGCTAGATAGACAAGTCTTCAGTGCTGTGAACTTATCTAGTACTGAATCTTTGACGACTCAATATGATTTAACAGTAGGATAATCAGTATGGCAATTAATTCTCTAGATGCAATCGTTCAAGGACGGAAGCCAGCTTATTCTGTTCTGAAAGTAGGATCAACTATGGAAGCTGCTGGTGTGCTTCATAGTCTTTTCTATTCTCCTAGTGGAGCGGCAGTGGCTCCTACTCCTGGACTAGCTGGTGCTGCTCTGACTACTTACTCTGGTCAGATTCCATTCAGTAATCCAGTCTCAGGAAACACTCATCTCGATATCCTAAGCTGCTCTGCTACTCAGCTTGGTACTCTCTATCTTCTAGATAGACTCTGGCACAACTCTGGAATAGCAGTTACGACTACTACTGCTCAGACTGTTAACTCTGTTACTTTTCCTGCTAGAGATCGAGATGGGACGACAAATGGCTCTGATGTTCTAGTTGGGATAGAAGTCTCTACTGCGACGACTAATGGTGCTGCGGTAACTAATACTACTCTGAGCTATACTAATCAGGCAGGAACAGCTTCTAGAACAGCAACTATCACTTCTTTCCCAGCTACTTCTGTTGCAGGAACTTTCGTTCCTTTTGAATTAGCAGCAGGTGATACTGGAGTGAGATCAGTGCAAAGTATAACTCTGGGAACTTCTTATGGAGCAGGAGCTATTCACTTAGTAGCTTATAGAATTCTTCAGAAGATTTCTATCTTCCAAGGTAATGGTAATTCTCTAGATCCAATTCAAGGAGGATTAGCTAGATTATATGATAACACAGTGCCTTTCTTAGTCTGGAGACCAGTATCTACAACGGCAGTTACTCTAGATGTTGGTGTGTCTGTTACTCAAGGATAGAAAAAGATGCAAGGTCGATTACTTAGCTCGAACTATACTAGGATTAATAACTTAGTAAATTTGAATAGTATTAGTTATCAGATCTGGACTGATTGGTTCTTTGATTCTCTTGATATCTTCTCTGATAGTACTCAGTTCTTCAAAGTAATACTTCAGAACAAGCAATACATGATAGGTTACTAATTATGAGTCTAGTAAAAAATAAAACTTATACTTTCTCTTTAGAAGCTCAGAAAGATGAAGTAGTTTGGGATATCACAGGTGCTACTGTAACTCTTGTGTTTAGAAAGCCTAATGGAGTTACTGTAACTAAGTCCGCTACTATTACTAATGGTGTTGCTGGTCTGGCTGAGTATACTACTCTGACTACTGATCTAGATGTTATAAGTACTTGGTCGAGAGCTTGGAATGTTGTTCTAGGCTCAATAGATATTAGATCAGAGCCAATATCATTCAATGTGATTGATAGTCCATAGAAACAAAAAAAGCCTAGTAGAATTAACTACTAGGCTTTCTTCTTTTCCTTACTTACCAGGAGGACTTACTACTTGCTGTGGAACCACAACTGGAGCAACAACAGGTTGGAAAAATACTGGTTGAGGATAAGAATAGAAAACTGGTTGAGCATAGATCACAGGCTGGACAGGCTGGACAAATGCAGCAACAGGAGCAATATACTGTTGCTTGACCACAACTTGCTTCTGGACAACGACAGGAGCAACATACTGGCGAACAGCAAACTGTTGACGGACAACAACTCTTTGACGCTGGCGGACAAAAGGGGATGCACTTACTGATCCTACAAAGAGTAGACCTAGCAGAGCACCTAGCATAAACTTCTTCATCACTTACTTCCTTCTTCTAGAGATTTGAAAACATTCTTTTCTTCTTGTGTTAGACTGTCATTCTTCGGCATGCGACCAGACTTAACTGCTTCTACTATTGCTCTCTGTTCTATGACAGAGTAGGCTAGTAGTTTCTTGTCATTGTCGAATAGAGGTATCTTACTCTGAGCACTGTGACAAGATAGACATTTATTAGTCATTACATTAACTAGTTCTAGCTTGGTTGCTACCTTGTTATTCTTCAAGGTTTCATCAATCGAAGTAACTTTCTCTAGAATCTTATTTAGTAAGTCATCTGTAGTTGAGAAAGTAGCTTGTTGTTTATAGACAGGAACTTGAGGAACCTGATACTGAGCACTCACATTATGATATGTAATCCAAAATATCACTAGTGGGCAGATAATAAATAGTAGATATTTTTTCATTCTTTCAAAAACTTCATAGCTTGAGGGAAGATCTCTTCCCATTGTTCTATCCTAACTGACTCTCCTTGTAATAAGAGAATTAAGATAGGATCTAAAGTCTGTTTCGTTGCACCTTGTTTTAACTTATTAATTAAGATTTCTGAACTGGTTTCTAATTCCTTAGCTGCTTGTTCTATATTCCTTACTTCAGAATATCTAGAATAGATTCTAGCAAAGAGTTTGGAATTGTCAAGAGAGTTGAGGTTATTAGTCTTGGTTAGAGCTTTAGTATAATGTTTCTGATCTTCTTCTATAGAAGAGTTGATATCAGAAAGGAACTTGGTATGAAGATCTTTCTGTCTTTCATAATCTAGGCTGACCAGGTTAAATGGAGGTTTGTAGATCTTTCTAATGACATCATTGATAGGTCTGATTCCCTCGACATGACATCTAATGCAACTGAGTCCCACATGTACTCTTCTATCAGTAGAAGGAGATTCTGAGTCACTGGCAATGAAATCTGGTGCGGTATCTTGTCTGTTTCCATTACTATCTCCGAGCCAGAAAGTAAATAGACCATTGGGTAATGTTCCATATTGTTCTGTCGCGTCATACTTAGTATCATCTAGTAGTCTTATAGCATTCTTGTTTTCTACATTGTTAGAATAGTCTTCACTGATCCAGTAAGGTCCAGTTAGAGTTTTGAGTCTTCTCAGTGTTCTATTATTTAGAGTGACAGAGCTGGAACTGACTATAGCTCTTTGTTCTAGTCTAAGTCTTTTTACTGCTCCTATGTCAGCTGCTATAAGATTCTGGAAGTCTTTCTCTTTCTTTCCTAGTCCAAGTAAGTCATAGTATCCAACTTTCCTATCTTTCTGAATAGCTGTTTGATAGATGAACCAGTCTGCTCTGATGATTGGAATGGAAGATTTAGTGAAAGAAGCTAGTAAGCTAATATTAGTCTGACTCATCCAAAAGGCATGAGTAGATTGTTCTTTGAACTTAGTAACTTGCTTAGTTCCAGTAACTATGAACTGACCATTACTCTCAAATCCAACTTGTTCTATATCAGTAACAGAAACCAAGCCTCGAACATGAAAGTAAGGATCTGGAACTTCTAGAAATTTTTCCCAAGTTTCTGATTTCCAGTTATAGTCTCGGAGGTCTATTTTCCATAAGCCAGGTCCAATAGTAGTAGGTCTCTTTATTATTGTTTCCGTACTTAGAGAGTTACACCAGAATCCTAATGCTTTATCTAATTCTTCTATCTGTTTGTCTGTGAAATGATAAGCAGATAAGTATCTAGTGAAAGGAGCATTAAATATATTTCTCTTTGAATCTTCTAAGGCAAGCTTTACATGAAGATCAGAACCAAGAGAAATAGAAGAGAAAAGTAATAACAGAACTATAGAACGAATCATATTTTAACTAACTTATATCCAAGGACTTCTAGATCTTTACAAGTTAAAGTAAATGTCTGAGGGTTAATAGGAGGAGGAACAGGAATAGGAGAGGCAGGTCCATATCTCTGCTGTACTTGCAAAATGTCATCTTGTTGAGGTGTCCAGGCTTCGAGATTCAGACTAGGATACATCAGAGCTTTTCTATCATTGCTATGACCTAAACCGAGAGCATGACCTATCTCATGACAAGCAGTAACAAAGAGAGGGATTTTTCCATTTGGAACACTAGTCTTACTTATTTCAGTGAACCAGTCTTCTGATCTGTCGTACATTTGCTGGAGAGGTTGATTAGATCCATTCGGAAGCTCTGACCAAGCTAGAGTGCCGAACTTGCCATCTATTACTCCTGATCCCATTCTGATGTCAGCCTGAGATCCAACAGTAGTATACTCGAACTGGAGATTGCAGACCTTACTCCAAGCTTGGAAAGCAGCTTCATATACTTTTTGCTGTAATTCTAGAACAACATTAGGTAAAGTACCTGTGATACACCACTTGATTAGTCTCTTCTTCCATTGATTTAACTCTAATACAGTTTGTAAACCATCAGGAAGAGCACAAAATTTCACTAACTCTGACATAACATCCCTTTCTAAAATAGTAGAAAAGGATATTATATCATAAGTTACCTAGTTCCTCAAATCTTTGATGTTCTAAGTTTTTATCTTTTTCTAGAACTCTTTTAGCTACTTCTATTACTTTAGATTTGATTAGAATTTTCTCTTCGATGGAGAATAGAGAAGTAATATCAGAAGTTTTATAGAGAATTCTTAGATCTCCTAGACCTTCTGAGTCGAAAGATAACATCAGATCAGTACTGGAACTGATTAAGTATCCTAGACTAATCTTCCAATTAGTTTCTTCATCGAGAATCTTTAGTATATTTTCTGTTTGCTTATTCATTGTAGAAATGTCTTTTTCTATTCTTCATTATCTTTTTATAATTTACTTTAGTTTTTTCTTCTAGAGGTTCTATATACTTCTTGTGAACTAGATAGATCTCATCATCTTCTCCAATGAACCAGCCGAAATAACACTTATCAAAGAACTTAGTACAGTTATAGAAGATAGTAACTTTTATACGTCTGCTTTTCTTTCTATGATAAATAACTTCACCAGTTCTTATATTAACTGTAGAGCAATAATTCTTTAGCAAAGCTTTCTGAGAGTAGATAACTTGATGATCTAAGGATTGCATAACTCATCAAACTTTACTTTGGCTTCTTGTTTCTCTTTATCTTCTAAATCTCTTCTAATTACTTTTATTAAGTTCTTAGCTGCATAATATATAAGATTATATTCTTTTGAGGAAAAGAAACTATCTAATATCTTACCTTGATAGTTAATACTAATTTCTCTCCATTCACTATAATAAGTAATAGATAATTGATCTTGTTCATTAATCAGCTTATTAACTTTTAGTTTCCAGAGATCCTTATTATCAAGCCAATCCAAGGTCTTCTTAGCTTGGCAAGATAATTCAGGATCTTTCTTTTTGAAGAAATCAAATAGCATATTGTTTTACATCCTGGAAGCAATCTAACTTATTAAGGAATATAATAAAAGAACCGGAATTCCATTTAGGATTGAAAGCTTGATCATCATGACAATCTTGTATTTGTTTTAGATCTAAGAAACTTAAACCTTCTGGAAGATCAACAACTTCTTGTACCTCTTGATGAGTAATATCTTTTCCTTCCATTAGAACTTCATTATATTTATCATCAGAGATTAGTAAACCAACAGCACATTTCTTATTTCCTAATCTATATACACAACAACCGTTTTGATTAATAGAAGGAAAAGTTCCATCAGTAGCAGATTTAACTAGTAAGTCATAGTATTCTTGCTTAGTCATTTTATTCTCCTAGTAAGTTAAAAGCTTTTATTTTCTTAGATAGTTTTCTTGCTTTGTGTTCTGGTAATAATAGTTTACCCACAGTTCTAGAAGCTTTCTTTATCTTACGAAGTTCATACCAAGAAAAGAAGCTAGTAATATCTTCTTGATTATAATCTACAGAAAATAAAGTATGTCCTAGATAGATTCTAATGTCTATAGTTCTATGATAAAGAAAACTTTCTGAATCTCCTAGATACCATTGATCAGTTTCAGATAATAGAAATAAGAGATTCTCTGCTTGTACTGATAGTTTAAATAGTTTCATGGTTTACATAGACAAGGAAAGTTATATTTAGGCGGTGCTGCTACTAATACATAGTGACAG
>JACCDR011755702.1_pt1 | contig 18064 bp, 21 predicted proteins | sample 7446431 | NCBI WGS metagenome assembly JACCDR01 (sample SAMN15323443, study PRJNA562643) | freshwater metagenome | isolation source: river surface water | place: USA:Blue River Watershed | collected 2017-08-17
GCAGCTCGGTTATCACGAGCCACTTGGAGAGAGTTGAACGGGTCCGCTGTCGAGGCGCAAGAGCTACTGCCACAGGCACATTCAGCAAACAAACGAACACCATTGAGCCAGGCTGGACGCAAGCTCTTGGCGAAGAATTTAACGCTGGTGCCTCTGGTGAAGCGGGTTACTCAGCAGCAAACGATGAAGAAAAAAAACGCATGAATGACCTTGTGCGTAGCAGGGAAGAGTATCGCAACGTGTTCACTCGCTACCGGATTCCAGACAACTTTACCGGCACAATCGACGGGGAAAGCATCGTTCAGAATCCGTACAACATTTATAAATTCAAACTGTGCCCCAGTGAGTTAATTATTGAGCAATCGTTACCACTGGTCAGCAGTGCGACCTATGCAGCGGGACAAGCAGACGGATTGCCGGTGATAAACGAAACGCGAGTTGGCAAGGGACCGCACGAGAAGTTGCCACCTCTGTGCTACTTGCAGAAGCCTGACGAATCCGGCTATGTGCTCAGTAGCAAAATGTCCCAGTTGCGCCAGCACACCGATGGCAAAGAAGAAAAATACGACTTCACGGCAACGGTGATGATTCCCGACAATGAGCGCGCCGTTCACATGCAAATTGATGGCGCCGAACAGTATGCGATTGCCAGCGATTACTCAGGCACAGGGTTTTATTTTGACCCGTTGCCAGTAGAAGAAAAGTTTCTGGGAACCTTGGCCGACTGGAAAGAAGCGTACTTTATTTTGTGCATTCGACTCGATTATTTTTGCGAGGGTGTCTGGCCAGACAATCAGCCAAACAACAGAGAAACAGTGCGTGAAATGTTGCTGAATGTTGGCGATCAATACCGACTCGATTGGGTTGCCGCCAACACCGTGACAGGCCTTAGCCACTCTGGAGACCTGCTAGAATTGGGCACTGCTGGCTGGCTCAAAGATGACAGAAAAAAACTCACAGCCAGAGCAAAGCTGGCGTATAGTTGGTACGGCGAAACTCGCAGAGCAATTCAAATTTCATCGGCGAAATTTCACAGCGGCTTGCGTGCTGGATACTTGGTGAGACAGTACACTTCACAAGGCAGCCCGATCACAATCAACAGTATTATCACGGCGGTTGAATACACGCACCCATCGACAACAAGCGGCGCAGCAATGCCAAGCGTGCGTTACGAGACGCAGTTTTTCACACCAGATTTAGACAGCTTCGAGCCATAAAATGAGCGACTTTCCAGCCTCGAACCGCACGGAAATTCTAAACCTGAAAAGGGATGTTGACTCGCTGCGCCAGCAGGTTAAGGCGTTAATGGCGATGCAGGGGGCGAGCGGGAAGGATAAGGGAGTTAATCCGGTTCTATTGGGTAAAGCCAAGGAAGCCATCAATCGCGGCTCTTATGGAACTGTCGGTTGGTGGTACGGCTTCGAGGATACTGGCTTGCCTAATGAGCAAGATAGTGAAATCGAAATGACCGTTTTTAATTACATGGGTGATTTGGCCGAAGGCGCGTGGGTCAAGTTCGTCCGCATTCAGGATAGCTATTATGTGGTTGGAAATGTACCGGGGCGATACTTCGCGCTAAATCCGAGTGCCGGCGCTGAAGTCTCTGGTGATAACATCTATCCGCATTTTGCGCCAATCGTAGGCGAGCACGATCACGGCTTGAAGATCACGCGAAATCTATCGCACCCATCGGCCAGCGGTAAAAGCGTGTTTGTGCTGGAAGAGGCTTCTCGCCTTTACAAATTTCACTGGGACTTGTCGTTCATTTCCGACGCGGCACATCTGGGATTCTTGGTCTATGGCACAGTTGGCACATTAGGAGGCAGTTACAAAGCACTGGCTGAGATCGATCACCAAGGAGGCTATGGCCACATTTCTCTTGATTACTGGGCGGTCGATTGCGAGGTCGATGCCTACCTCTATTTGGAAATTTCAAGCGATACCAGTCCTGTTGATATGAATGATTCAGGAGGAATTACTTCTTGCTTTGAGGCTGAGCGGATTTTGTAGCATCAATCAAACTGGTAAATTTCCCAAGGTGCCTGCTGGCCAGCAAAGAGAGTTATTTGCTTTCTGCCCATCGTTTCAAAAATGCTGCTAATGCTCGAATGAAATCCTAGTATCTCGACAAAGTCGCCAGCCTCAAGGCTACGAACATAATCACGCTGGCTGGTTGTACATTCAACAATGACATCAATTCCGTCATGGTGAAAATAAACCTTAGGGAACTTCAACTCGGGATGGACTTCTGAAATCTGATCGCAGATTAAAAGGTATTGTTGCTCAAAAAGTTTCGCATCTTTGTATCTTTGGTTAGTGTGCGCATCTGTGATGTTTTTGGCACTCACTCTTTGAGAGCCGGTCATTCCCAACACCTCTCTCTTCCATTCAATTTCCTTCCATTTTGTTGTACTTCCACCGATCTCAGCGTACCCGACCCCAAATAGAAATTTAGAAAGCTCGTCGTTATTGAACTCTTTCACCCTTCCGATACGGTCTAAGATTGGGTTTCGATCAAAATGGAACTGTTGCCCTGAGGACTCTTCAGCGTTGGCTTCTGGCTCTGCTGCTTGCTCATTCACTGTTTCAACCTTAGCCTGCGACTCAACAGGCACCTCAACGCGCTCGGCAACTTTTTCGATTCGTTTTTGCGTGAGAATTGCAACTGTCACACCGCCAAGGAAAAGGCCAATCACGCAGGCGCAGCAGGAGAAAACAATCAAAGTGGCAAGGCTGTAGGATTGGTCTGATTCGGGTTGCATGTGGCGGCTCCTGGGCTGAGGGAAAATCAGATTCTAGCCAGCGGCTGTGAGCGGGGCAAGAGTTCGTTAAAGTAGAAGATTAGGATCTGCAATTATGCATCTGGATTCCAATTCCCCATGATTTGTCGGCGAATTGGTTCTGTAATTCGAATTCCTATGTTATAGTCTCTATTATCAGAAGTTCCTGAATGAATGCCTATTACATTGAATGAGCCATCACCTCGATGCCAGTGCAATGGTGCACCACTTGATCCATCTTCGGTGTCGAGTTTGTGTGCAAATCTTGGATTCGGCAGCATGACAATTTTCTCTGGTGGTGAATACCACTGAGTACCGCGAGCTTTGTCACCTGGATATGAATACATACATATTTCATGCTCATGAACCTTTATTGGAATTCTATATTCGATAGTCGGTGCCTCTGTTAGTGTCCAGAACTGTAAATTCGGCATTGCGTTTATCATCGAATAATCGGGCATGACAACGGCAGCATAATCAAAATTAATATCATTGTCTCTGGAGTATTCAATAGGCAGTCTAACCTCTCTTGCAGAGTAAGACCCAAGCGGCCAGTGAACCGCCGTAGCTCCATCTGCATTAGGAACGACTTGCACACTTAATGCACGCCATCGACGTTCGCTTTTGAAAACAACATGCGCAGCTGTGACAACTAAGCGAGGTGCAATCACAAAACCAGTACCTCGAGAGATTGTTCCATCTGGCCACATAGTTATTAGCCAGCAAATATCTCGATGCCTAATTGACTGATTTCGATTGTCCGTTCCCTGTACGCTTGTAAACGGGAGCCCCTCAGATAATGGTAGATCGTGAATGTTATTTGGAACAGGTTGCAACAAAAAGCTATCACTCATGTTCTAAATTCCCAAAATAATTAAGACCCACTGAATTCAAATATTCTACCCGCCACAAATTTTACAACCTCGCCCATCGCTGGCACCACAAGCCCGTCCATTTTTCGTATTGCGATAATACTCGCAACTGGTATTGTGTCTCACTCCAGAAGAAGTGTTCAGCCAGTACGTTCCGCCTACGTTTATTTGTGGAGCTTGATAACTTGGTGGTGGCGTCGTAACTCGCGTTCTCGATTCTGTGGGCATCGGAGTTTCCGCAAGTTTCACAGACTCTTGTTTAGTAGTTGCTGTGCTGGCCAGCTTCTTGCGGGCACGATACTCCCAAGGCGCAATGTGATTTGAGTCTGCCCACAAACCTTTCTTTCCACTCTTGGCAGCATCTTCGAGTTTGGCCAGGTTCTCATCCTTGCTGTATTCCTTGTAGTGCCATGCCCAACCATCTTCGATCATGGTGGCATTTACCTCGATGTCATCAATCACGATGAACCCAAGAGTTCGGCCATACCTGTCGGTACCGGTTTTATTCACGGTTACATTCTTGCCGTGAACCATTCTCGATAGCGCGTCATGCGATTTTGTACCAAATGCCTGGCCTGACTCGGGAGCGTCGATCGCTTCAAGCCGTACTGTTACAGATGTCTTATCCTCTTTGAGGACCTTAACCGTGTCACCGTCAGATACGCCGATTACTCGACCGGTGAATGTTTCAATAACCTTGGGCGATTCGGCAAACGCGAAACCGGCGAGAACGAGAAAGCAAGCCAGGGTCCGCATGAGGTAATTCCTAAGCAGTTGCTAGTGAGTAAATGGTAATAGAACTACTTTGCAAATTCATTTATTTGTTCAGCCGTAATAATTCCATCATCTAGGCTACGTATAATTACAAAAGGCTGCATAAGCGGATCTCTAAAACGATATCGTTTTTGATGCTTTTGACCAGTCTGTTGTAAGATGCCACCCTTTTCTTTCATTGAAAATCGCTCTAGGTGTGCTGAAAAGGTCGGAATGTCAGCTTGTATGCCTCGTATTCTTTCAACAGGATTTCTAACGGCAGCAGCGGTGAAATAGCCAAACTCATCATGCAAAGTCAAGGCACATGCTGCCAATGTAGTGGCAAAGTAAGTATTTGGCTGCCTGCTATGAGTCGCTTCGTAGTAAGCGGATTTCATTTCTCGTTCACTATCTTCGATAGCCTTTTTCATAGCAGCATCAACATGACTTTTAGTAACATGCGTATGTTCAGACAAGATTGCTTGACAAACAGCGTGCTGCCCAAGCAGATGTGTGTAGTAGGGCAACCCAGCACATACTAAAGAAATAAACTTTAGTGCTTGTTCTCCAATCGTCATTTGTAATTTTGGCAATCGGTCTTTAACAATTTTTTCTAGTTCAGGCCGAGACATTCGTGGAAGAGGAATCTCTACCATATGCCTGCCGACTGATTCGTGTCCTTTAACCAATTCAGAAATTGAATCTCCAACGCCTACAAGAACGATTGTTACCGGAACATTATTATCGGAGAGTGATTTAATAGTATCGGCTATAAGTTGCGGAACTTTTCCATGAGGAAGTCGATCAAATTCGTCGATTGTTATCACAAGATGGCAACATTGTCCAAGTTGCTTTAATATCGTTAATACCTCCCCTGGCGTAAACTCATTGACATTCAAATCATCGAGCAAAGGATGTTGATCCTCTGTTGTGTTAAATATAAATCCCAGAGGTATTGACTCTGAGGTTACCATTATTCCACGAAACACTTTTCTCCATAATGAATCGAAGCTATCTGTAGAATCGCATGCAACCCTTGGAGCAACAATTCTCTCTAAGGATTCCTTAGTTTCCAAGCAAAACGTAATGGGGCCAATATTCGCCAGAGAAGTTTTTCCAACGCCACGTTCGCCATAAATAATTGCATGAGCACCAGGTTGTGATATGGTCGCATTAAGTTTTAGCACTTGTTCATAACGCCCCGAGAACAAATCTTTGGCTGCAATTGGAGTGCGCGGACTAAACAGCTCTGCTGACTCCCGTTGCAACTCAATTTTTCTTTCATATGACATTGGCATACTTTACCTCCAATTAGCAATCTACACAGTCTCGCAAAGTCTTGTCAAGTCTCTAAATAAACCTTCATTAGTAACGCTCTTGCGAGGACTGCGCAATAGTTTCCCCACTTACTTGACAACTACATGAACAAGATTACACTTACAGCCATAACCAAAGCTGCACGCTAGCAGTGGAACCCGGATGTCGCTCCGTTAATGTGACCAACTCCTTACGGAGCAAGCTCTTATGGTACGTCTTACCAAACGGCAATCGTTAATTCTGGAGTTTATAAGCCAGCACTTGGCAAATCATGGCTTCCCGCCAACTGTGCGAGAAATCGGTGTTCGGTTCGGTATCGTCTCGCCAAATGGAATCGTTTGCCATTTACGCGCACTCGAAACCAAAGGAGCCATCGAGCGATTACCGAGGTTATCGCGCGGGCTGAGAGTTCTGAACGCCAACTAGGAATTTACTGCACGAAGCAAAAGATGGGTGGCGCGCCGCGGTTTCGCCGTGCCCTGGATCGCGCTGTCACTTTTGGGAACCTTTTTATGGAGTCGAAAATTGAACCAGGAATGCTGATTGAGTTTGAGTACCCATCATGCAACTACCGCGATATTCGCTTGCGATTCGAGCGCCGGCGGCTGCGTGTGGAGCGTGTGCGCAACCTGGCCGATGAACCGCTGGACCCGTTTACGCTGGAGGCAGATGCTCGGCTAGCTCGAGGATCAACGCTAGTTACCGGCTTAGACCTCGATAAGCGACGGGAGCGGAGTTTCTATCTCGAGAGCATGAGGGAGGTGCAGCCATGCGAAGCCCCAGACCAGCAACCGCACGTGGTGGAGCTGCTCGAAGTTGACTCTTCGCCTGAGTTGGTTTTCGAGGGCTGTGCCGATGCGTGCGTCGCTGCTGTGCGTGAGTGGTTGCGGGAACCTCTTGGATTGACGGTTAGCGTGCGTCGGATTGCGTGACCCCATGAATAGCACGCGAAGACTTGTAAATCCTTATTTTACGTGTATTCTGGAAAACGCAAATTAGCGGAAAACGTCGGAAAAACTAGTCTTTTTCTCGTGCGTGACAGTGATTGGGGTGGTAGAGGTCGCAGATTCGAATTCTGTCACCCCGACTTGACATAAGCTGCTAACTTGCAAGGGTTTGCAGCTTTTTATATGCGCAGAGGAAACGCCACTTTTTAGCCGTGACCCCGAAATTTGACCCCATCTGACCCCGCGCGGCCCTGACGATGACCGAACGTGTCGCCACAATAGGCGAGCATGAGGCTCTACAAGGGAACCTCTATGCGCAAACCTTACTACAGAAAAGACCGAAAGTGTTGGTTCGTAAAAATCAATGGTGGCCGAACGCAAATTCGGCTCCATGAGGACGAATCGACAGCGTACAAGCTATGGGAGGAAATGCGTTCAGCCAGCAACCCCGATGCCGTCTTTGCTCCTTTGGCGGCAATGGCTGAGCAGTTTCTCAGACATGCCAAACGCACAATTGGGGCAGAAACTTACAAACGATACGCCTACTACGTAGCTGATTTTTGCAACCATGCCGGCGCGGACAAATTGCCATCGCGTGAAGTAAAAGCAGAACAGCTTTACCAGTGGATTGAACAACGGCCAGCATGGGGAGCATGGGCACAGCGTTCAGCAATCGCTGCTATAAAGCGTGTGTTCGCGTGGGGCATTGAGCAGGGCATGATTGACCGAAACCCCATGTTGGTTGTTAAACGCCCGCCAGCGAAGCGTAGAGAGCAGCTGATCGACGATGACCAACACTCAGCCATGATGCTTGGCTCACAGTACGGAAAGGCTGGCAGAGTGTTCCGCCAGGTCCTGATCGCTCTCCGTCACTCCGGCGCAAGACCAGGCGAGGTGGCATCCGTGTTGCGTAGCGATGTAACGCACGATGTTACATCTTGGGTACTGCGCGAGCACAAAACCGCAGATAAAACAGGAAGGCCAAGAGTGATATACCTTTCACCCTGTTTGCAGACCCTCACAAAAATTCTTGTGCATTTCGGTCAAAGTACAAATTTGTTTGTGAATAGTGACGGCGAGCCGTGGAGCCGAAACGCTATTAGGTGCCGAATGCGCCGACTAAGGAAGAAATTAGGGTTGCCAGCGGGAGTAGTGGCTTACGCATACCGGCACACATGGGCAACGAAAGCACTTACGGGAGGCACGGATATTGCTACAGTGGCCGAGCTGCTGGGACACAGTTCAACGGACATGGTTAGCCGACACTATGGGCACCTGGACCAGGCGAAGGAGCATTTGAAGAAAGCGGCTGGGAATGTGATTAGACGCAATCAGTAACGCGAGCATGCGATAGATGCTGTCCGAATGATCGATAGTTTGCGTAGTGATTGGGTATCTCGGAAAAAGCCTGTTTCCATGTTGCTTTTGGATTGCGTTCAAAATACTCTCTAACGATTGGCATAAGTCTCTGCATTGGCCCGTTGCCTTTTAACTGTGGAATGCCTGCAATTATCTCTTTTGGTTCTGGCTTGTTTCGCAGTCGCTCTATTATTTGAGGCTCCCAGTATTTCCGAATGTGTAAGCGATTTGTTCCAGGTTCATCTAAAACCACCACCTGACCATTACGCACTAAAATAATTCCAGCGCCGTAATCTTTGAGCACTTTGTAGTTTTTATCGCGAGGCTTAGTGGCGATGGCGGCGTAGGTTCTCACGCAATTATATGCGGCTCTCGACACCTGTTGGCACAATTTCCATGTTAGAGATAACTTCATTTCCACAATGACAATTTGCTCATCGTTTGAGGCTACAAAGTCGTATTGCATTTCCTCGGGATAAACGCGGTAGCCTTGAGATTTTAGCCAGTTCGCGACTGGCAATGCCATGTCCGATTCTCTCATCCTTTCCACCCCGCTGCTCTCAACAAACTAAACCCGCCCGCTTGTAACTGATTCGCCCTGCGTGGTTTGACTGGTTCGCCAACTGGCAAAACACGGCATTTTTCTAAGTAATCTTCAACTGCCGATTCAGCCACGCGGTAACGCTTCTTTTGCCCTGCACCAATACGATAGGCCGGTAGCTGGCCGGACTCGCACAGAGCGTACACGGCAGCCACAGAGACACCGAGCCGTGCAGCTACTTGCTTAGCGGAAAGGAGGGTCGGCGGGTTTGAGTTGGTGCTCATTGTGTGCGAAAATCGGGGACTGGCGAACTGCTTTACTTCTCGCCAGCCCCCTACTCGAAAGGTCTGTTATGTCAACAATTCTAAGACTTCCTCTGTTTACAATCTCACTATCTGGAATGCCTTATATTCTTCGTGGCAAGCAAGAAGATGCGGCATTATTCTCGGTATTATTTACAGAAAGACACCTAGCAATAAAACATGCTGAACTAAGCAACATTCACGTATCGCATGTGCTGGAGATTCCGACACGGGACTTACTGTTAGACTTTGCGCAAAAGCTAAAAAACGCAGGTTGCGATATTGCAGTATTAGACCTGACTGAGAACAGTCAGCATCAAGGGGCACATTCCACCGATGTACTAATTCACTGGTTGACCGAGTCGCATAACTAAGCTCGTTAATTGGCTTAATTACGCCATCGAAATCAAGTGCGACGGCTTCGAGATCACCATCGATTGTGAAAGTTATTGTTTCAGGCGGATTGTCTGGTAAATCGTGTTGCATGCCACACCTCCCAGCCGGAATTGGCTATAGGAAGTGTAGCAAAGATTCAATAACTGTCAACTAAACCGTTAACGCTTTTTATTTTTCTCTTCTATCTCAGCCTTTATTCTTTCACGGACAGGCTCAAGCTTTTGTCGGATTTCAGCCTTTTCGTAAACGCCTTTCCAGTCAATGGCGATGTCTCTCATTTCGGAGAGGTAGTACAAGAAAGTCTTTATCTTTAGGTCGATGGACTCAACGCCATTATCAATCATTCCCGCTTTAATATCGCGTAAAATATCGTCCAATTGCTTGATTTGGTCACGGATAGTTTGTATCTGTGCAGCAGTTCGCGGGACTTTTAGCTTCTCACCTTTGTTTGTCTGCATGATTTTTCACTTGTAGAAAAATTTTCTAAAATTCGCAAATCCTTTCCAGTATTCATTTTCCGTTAAAACCCAAGCGGTGTGTAGAGGTAATTTCATAATCCTCTATTGAAAAGCGTTGACGCTTTGTTTAAGATTCTCATGACGAACAAATTAACAGTAGTTCAGGAATCGACAAATGTCAAAAGAACGAGTTTTACCGCCACACGGAAAAACGAATTATCCATGGAAACGCTGGATGGATGGCAAAGTTCACACGGCTACTCATGTGAAGCACTTTCCAGGCGCGATTGAGACGTTTCGACGGTTCTTGTTCGTGAAAGCCAAGAACGCTGGCATGCGAGTAACCACCCGCGTTCAAGGCAATAGCGTGATATTTCGCTTTTCAAGCAAGGAGCCAGCAGTATGAGCGACTTCAACAATCCAACCATAGACGAAATGTTTTTCCAGTTGGCCAACAGTATGAGCGACTTCAACAATCCAACCATAGACGAAATGTTTTTCCAGTTGGAAAGTGATTTGGCATTAAAACCCGAATCGTTGAAATGCCTAAAACAGTTGCGCCATACAGTCCATATGGAACAAGTAAAAAACTATCGGCCAGCCTATTACGAGGCTTTGGCCGAAGATTTGAAGCAGCTTAATTTGGTCAATCAAATTCAAGCCGAGGTCCTACGCATGGTGTTACCACAAACCGACGCGGAAACCGTGCTCAAGGAAATTCACGCTTTGGCGGCAAAGGGTCAACCTTGTTGCGCAAATGTGCCAGTTCAGTTGCCAGCCGTTCCAGAGACACAGCAATCAGTTTCGTAGTTTCATTATCAGTGGGAATCTTTTCGAGGTTCTCGAACACTTTTTGAAGATTACCAGAAATTGGAAAGTCAAACATAAATCCACTCCATAGGTTGCGGCTTGCGTCGTTCACTCTCCCCAGAGGCGACGCAGGCCAAGACTTACGAATTTTAACAGGAATCACCATGCAAGCCACAACCCTAACGCCAGCCGAAGCCCTTGCGATTCGCCAAGCAGCTTGGGCTATTCAGAAACACCAATTACGATGCAAAGCGGCTGGCAAACAGTCAGAGTTTCAAGCCCGCGAGTCCATGAATTTGGTTTTGCGGCTTGTCAATTACGCGGACGATTCTGCGGATTTAGAAGCCTCATTGAAGTCTGAAAATCAGCCGGTAACGGCGTAAGCACAGCAGGTGGGAGGTGAGCATCTCACGCAGGTTCATACCCTGCCTAAAGCTGGCGCGATACCAGCACCTGCAATTTGTAAGCAAGAAACTGGATGGCTTTGTGTGTTTCGAGACGGTTTTCAAATGTCCTAGAAAACACTCCGTTATGATCGGCGTGAAGGTCGCGTGCAATCGAACACGTTAAAAGCGTTGACAGACGATGCTTTGGAACATCGCTCGTAAAACTAGTAGGCCAGGAGGTTTGTTTCCGTACCAAACAACACGCAGCAATCTCGTTAGGATGCCGTGAGTGGAAGTCACGTTAATCGAAACCGCGAGTCACCTGCGAAATGAAAAGTGGTGAGGAAATGAAACGCGAGCACGCGACCCGCAACTGCTCTTGATTCTCGCAAGCAGTGAGGGAACAGCACGAGAATGCGGCCGACGTAGCAGCCAAAAAGAAAAAGCGTGACAGCCGGAGAGACGGCACATGCCAATGTAGTAGAACGGGACCAGAACGCTGAGAAATAATTCAGAAATGCAGGTTCGATTCCTGCCATTGGCATTGTACTACTCAGCAAAAGTGATCGATTTGCAGAGTCTGGAAACGGCGTAGTTTACTTTGGTCAAAACGCTCGACGGAGAAAAGTTGGTTCGATTCCAACCGCCGAAACTGAATGTCATCGGCATGGTGCTGGTGAGTCATTATGACGAGGAACGTGGATAACGAGGATGCTGGCTTGAGTCAGAGCAAACCGGATGCGTTGATGGTGAGGTATTCACTGGAGTATTTGGCGTTACCCGTTTCATTTTTTTAAGGAGATTTACCATGTTAGTTTTATCGCGTGAAAAATCTGGTGCAGTAATTGTTCGCTGTGGTGAACAGGTGATTCGAGTTGTTGTTGTCGAACTCAGAGGGAATCGTGTTCGCCTTGGATTTGAGGCAGATAAAGCTATAAGCATCGACCGCGAAGAGGTGGATAATGCAAAGCAACGAGAACATGAAGCAGGTTCCAAATCATCCTAAATACTTTGTTTCGAGCGATGGAAGGGTATTTTCCAAAAGGAAGGAAAGCATGAGAGAGCTAAAGCAAATACATGCTGGCGGCCGTCGCGGAGTGAAGGGGCGTTATTGCTATGTGAATCTGGGAAGGAGCTTTCGAATTGGAGTCCATCAATTAGTTGCTCTGTGCTTTTTACCTCCACCGGAAATGGTTGACGGGAAAGTGCAAACATTGATTCGCCACATGGATGGTAATCCAGAAAATAACGATGTTTCTAATCTTCGATGGGGAACACAAAAGCAAAACCTTAACGACAGATATTTGCATGGAACCATGACGCACGGAACAAAAAATGGACAGTCCAAAATTACCGATGCAGACGTTGCGAAAATTCGAGAGCGTCGAATAAATGGTGAGCCATGCCACTTAATTGCACAAGATTTTGGAATCTGCAAACAGCAAGTTAATCGTATCGCACTAGGCCAACGCTGGAAGCAATCTGAGGCATTGACGGCACCTCGGGTAAGGGCTGTGCGTGGAGGTGCTGCATGAGTGATGGCCAAGACCCATACGACTGGTTCAACGTGTTCATGATGGGCATGCGATTTTACAGATTTAATTATGAAGATTATCTTTGGTTGAAAAATTTCAATCAGGAAATTGGTGGCGAAGGTTAGGAACTATTTTTTTTGAAAGGATTAGAACGTGGTAAAAGAAACTATTGAAGAACCTGAAACCGTGGAAACAGAAGCCGAAACACCTGCCGAAAGCAAACCGCAAGCCACAGAGCCTGAGGGAATTGACGTTCTGCAGGAAGCTATCGAGATTCTCGAAGAACTCGAACAACTTGGCGTGCAATGCGACGAAGCCAAGTATCGTTACGAAAACCTCAAGAGCCAAGCCAGCGATGCCAAAAAGCACTGGGAGGCGTTGGCGAATCAGCTTTCCGACAAAACGCAAGAGCGCCGCCGACGCAGAGAGGCAGAACACCGCGCCGAAGAAGAGAAGAAACGCAACGACGCTAATCGTCCCTTGCTGGCAAAGCAGACCGACGAACCCGAAGAAGATGAACTTTGGCGAAGCGTGTTGCTCAGCAACACACCGCACCCAGGCTTAAAGGGCAAGCTTCTCGAAAAATTAAACGAAGCCGACATTGAAACCGTTGGCGATCTCAGGGACTTCACCATCGCCGGTAACGAGTTGACGGAAATCGCTGGTATTGGTCCAGGCATGGCCGGAAAGATCGGCGAAGCAATGGACGGATTCTGGAAAGATTGGCGAAGCCAGCAGCCCGTTGAAGAACCAAGTGAGCCGGTAGAAGCATGACCCCGCTAAAACACGAATGCAAAGCCTGTGGTGCCAAAACCACCGTGCTAATTAACAACAAGTGCCCGAAGTGTGTGCCAAATGACAAAACCACGCCAACCACTGTTACTCCCATGCCCGTTTTGCGGCGGGCGGGCAGCTAGAAAAATCACTAACGACGAAGTGAAGATTATCAAATGTGCCAGGTGCGGCTGCGGGACTCGATTGTCTCACGCGATTAGTTGGGAAGAACTGGAAAAATCATGGAACCAGCGAAGAAGCCGTGCGACAAAGTAAGCCACCTGCAACCGGCTTCGTGGAAACATGTAACCGGCAAAGATGGTTTCACGCGGGCGTATTGTGCAGTGTGCGGGAAATTTATGGGGTTTGTTCAAACGGTGAAGAAATGAGTCCTGAGCAAGAAGCCTTTCGCCAAATGGTGATCGACTCAATTAGCGATCAATGGCGGCACGAAAAGAGGTCTTGCACGTTGCTTGGCTTCCTGATTGGTGTCGCATTTGGCTTAGGGCTTAGTTTGATATTCGACATGATTGGCAAGAAATAGCGATTTTACCGAGTTTTACAGGAGGTGGATTATGGCAGGAAAGGCAAGTACAATGTCTGAATCTCTGAAAGGGCATATTGTGGGACGCAAACGTGTGCGACCAACATTTAAGAAACCTACCCTTCGGGAGAAGTTTGCTTTACGGCTACATGACCTAGCCGACGCTGCTGGCAATCCGTCTTATGACTCAATTGCCGATGCGTGCGGAGTATCCAAGGCAGCGGTTGCCAAGTGGTTCAACGGTGAAAACACGCCGGATATGGATTACTGGGAAAAGCTGGCTGGCGTACTCAAGCTGAAAAGCTTTAGAGACTTGCTCCCCTCTTAACCAAAATAATTATTGTCAACTTTTAGTATTGCAATAATTGTCAACCTTTGGTATAACTATAGACGTTCCCCAACACCTTTCAAGGAATGTCACATGCCCAAGAATCCAGCAGAAAAAACGGATAAACCAGAGCAAAAGCCAGTCGATAAAGACCAGTTGCTCAACGATGCTGCCGAGCTAATCCGCAGCCTCAAACGACAAGCCCAGGAAGCAATGGAAGCCGCAACAACCGGCTGGCTGAATCGGTTTTACGAAACGAAGAAATAGGAGGCTGAGAACCATGGAAGCCAATGATGTGTTTGACATGTTTAGTTTTTTATTTAAGCCAGAGATTGTGGAGTTCCCAGAGATCGAGTGTGTTTATTTTGTGTATGCAAAATCGCAATCTCTGCTAAAGATTGGGTACTCAAAAAACCCATTAAAACGACTCCAGGCTCTTAGCCGTAATGTTCCATTTAACCTAGAACTGCTTGCCATTCGTCCAGGCGGTCGAGATTTGGAAAAAGCGTTTCATCGTAAATTCAAATCGTTTCGAGTAAAGGGTGAGTGGTTCAGGTGTGAAGCAAAATCAGCAGAGGCGATACGCGACATACGCAACAAATTCCCTCGGGAATGGAACCTTTTGGCACCACACTTTCCTGACAAACCATTTGTAAGATCAATCACGGAAGTTGAGGTGTCACATGGCTAAGACTGAATTGCAGACTTCTGTACTTGTTGCCTACGAGGAAGTTATCCGACAAGGCTTTGACGTATTCCTTGAAGTTGGCGATGCGCTAATCGCAATACGCGATGGCGAGCATTACAAACCAAGCTATAAGTCATTCTCTGAATACCTACGTAAGCGATGGGACTTCTCCCGACAATGGGCTTACAGCATCATGGACGCAGCCGCTACGGCTAAAAAGTTGTCAAGTAAAGTTGACAACTCTGGTGCTACAAAAGCTGACTTACTGGCTTTGTCTGACGTACCAGAAGAGTGCGTTGATGAAGCTATTCAGGAAGTGCAGGGGCAGGAAGAATGCAAGCCATCAATTAAGGATGTTCGTCGTGCAGTCGAAAGGAAGTTGCCAGCTAAAGACATCGACCCCGACGAAACCTCAATTCCACGGCAATCCACCTCGTTTGAAGAATGCGACACTAGTGGACAAGAGACCGCCAACGATGAGCAATATCGCTGCCCTCATTGCGACGAACGGGAAGAGGATTGCATCTGCGACCAAACCCACAGCGACCCGAGAGGCGAAGAGTCCGATGAGAACGAAGGCACTATCCCCAAGCGATGGGAACTGCACCTAGAAGAACATGAGAATTGGTTCCACGAGGAACTTGACGTTGTGCATAACGACACTGAACTCTTTTCTGGCGACATGTTAGAGCAGCTTTACCACTCGATAAACGAGATGCACAAGAGAGCGGTGAAAGAGCCAGCGTTCCAGCAATTCCGTGAAGAGTCAAATGATTGGATTCTAGCCGCTGAGAATTACGTTGATTCGTTGGATGCAGTGCATCAATGGATTAGTGTGAAAACGCAACTCACCGGATTGCTGACGAAGGTTTCTAAGAAGATTCAATTAGCCCAGTTGGAAGTTACCAAATAAAAAAGCCAGCATGCTCGTAACACGCTGGCCAAAGTCACCAAACCCTGAAAGGAATGATTTTATGAGTGTAGCAAATGAGACCCCGACAATGCAAGTGCGAACACCCCAACAGATTGCTAAAGCGTGCGCGAAGTTGCCAGACTTCAACGACATGCAGCGCATGGAGCAGGCCATTCACATCGCTCTTGTTGAGCGAGAGATTGGTCAGCAGGTTGACTACGTGCTGGTAGGCGAACTCGAAGATTTAGAGGGAACGGCCGATTATCTCTGCCCTGATTTTGAGATTGAGGAAGATGGCGAATTAAAATTCCCTGGCCGTCGCTGGCCGGTTGCAGACGTAACAATCATGGCCGATTGTGTCGATCCAAGCACAGCGAAAATTCACGGAGTAAGGCCGTTCGACAAGCTCAATCGTAATTTGGCAGACATCACTTGCACCTGCACAATTGAGCGAGTTGGTTCGCGGCTGCTGGCCACATTTGAATATGAGGGGGTGGCCTGTGGATAGTACAACACTAACACCTATCACCGATTACCAAACCCGCGATGAATGGCTGGCAGCTCGTAGCACCTTCATTGGTGCCAGCGAGTCGGCTGCAATCCTAGGCTGTGGTTACGCTGGACAAAATGCACTCACTGTTTACGCTTCCAAGCTCAAACCGGAAGAATCCGCGTTTGAGGCCACTGAGGCCATGATCGTGGGAAGCCTGATTGAGCCTGGCTTGTGCCGAGTGTTCGAGCATTTTAACCAAAAGCCAGCTTGGCAGGAAAAACCATTTCGCGTGCGTCGGCACTCTGAGATGGGCTTTATTGGTGCCACACTCGATGCGATCACCACAGAAACAGGATTCCCAGAAGAGATTCCTGTTGAACTCAAAAACGTGTCTGGAATGCTAATGAAGCAGTGGAGCGACGAGCAAGTTGCACCGCTGAAATTCCAAGTTCAGTGTGCCCACCAAATGCTCGTTACAGGTGCTCAAAAAGCGTTCCTCATGGGCTTAATTGGTGGCAACAAACCAGTAATTCGAGAGCTGCACAGGAACGATAAGTTTATCAGCGTGTTGCAAGCCAAGCTCATTGAATTCTGGGGATTCGTGGAGCGCCAAGAGTTGCCGACAGACTTCATTGATTGGGAGAGCGACGCGACCAGCGACGCTCTGAAAACCTTGCATCCTGACGATAACGGGCAAGCGGTGCTCATGCCAGAGGAATCGGTCGATTGGTTCGAGCAGCTTCAATTGGCCAAGGCGAAAATCAAAGAGGCTGACGAAATCAAAACAGCCGCTGAGAACCGCATCAAAGCGGCAATTGGCGACAACACATTTGGCCTGTTACCCGATGGCACACGGCTTTCGTGGAAGACACAGGAACGCAAGGAGTGCGTGGTTAAAGCCTCGAAATTCCGCGTTCTAAGAGTAACGAAGTAACCCAACTATTAAGTAATTCTTACAAGTTCATTCACAAGGAAAATAACAATGTCCACAACAATAACAAACCCTAATTCACGATTAGACCTAATCGAAGGAAAAATTGACAAGGCTGTAGTCTCACAACTCTCGGTCAGCCGAAGCCAAGGCGGAATAGTTTTCAACAATGCTACTGACATCATGGAATTCGCCAAGATGATGGCCATTAGCGGTGAAGCGGTTCGCAAGCATTGCCGTGGTCAACCTGGTGTTTGCCTTGGCATCTCGATTCAAGCATTCGAGTGGGGAATGAACCCCTATGCAGTTGCCAATAAAAGCTACGTTGTGAACGACCAAATTTGCTACGAAGCCCAGCTAATCAATGCAGTTATCGAGCGACGGGCGCCAATAACTTGCAGGCTGAAGCATTCCTATTCTGGCAGTGGCGACTCTCGAAAATGCAAGGTTTGGGCATTTGTAAAAGGCGAAGAGCATGCGTTTGAATATGAGTCACCTGAGATCGGGAAGCTAAGCCCAAAGAATTCACCGCTCTGGAAAACTAAGCCGGATTTGCAGTTGTTTTACAACACTTCGCGGGATTGGGCACGCATGTATTTCCCTGATGTTTTGCTTGGAGTTTATGCCGACGATGAGATTATCGACGCGACTCCTATTAAGAAGGTTACGGTTAATTCTCTAAACGATTTAGCTGAACGATTTACGGCTAACGCACAAGAGCAGGAGCCAATCGACAACGCCCCTGAAACCCCAGAGGAACCGCCACAATCCAACCCTTCGGAATCACCGAATAGTTCAACGGAACCACCGGCTCAATTCACTTCGCCCAATCTCGACAAACTAGCAATCGACCTGCAATCCGTAGATTCCATTTCAGACGTGAACGCACTGCGCTCCAAGTTTATTGCCGACGATCCCGACGAAGATGCTGTAAAGA
>JACCDR010824108.1_pt1 | contig 18060 bp, 38 predicted proteins | sample 7446431 | NCBI WGS metagenome assembly JACCDR01 (sample SAMN15323443, study PRJNA562643) | freshwater metagenome | isolation source: river surface water | place: USA:Blue River Watershed | collected 2017-08-17
ACCACGGCACAAAGTCGGCGCGCCAGTTGCGCTCATGCTCGGGGTCCTTGGCGTAGATCGACATCGCCGGCGCCGCGAACCAGTGCGAGGTGATCCCCAGCCGGTTCCACTTCGCCACCTCGGGCGCGGTCTTGGTGCGCAGCTGGGTCTCGGTGTTGGCGGTGATCACCACCCGGCAGTCGTCGCAGGTGCTCATCGCCCAGCTGACGATCATGCCGATGCAGGCCGACTTTCCGATACCGTGGCCGGATGCGACCGCCACCTGGATCGGCTGGTGCCGGCGCTTGGGATCGGCCAGGGCGTCGCGGATGTCGCCCATGACCTCGGACTGCCACTTGCGCGGCCCTTCGTATCCCTTGAGCTCGCCATGCCCCCAGTCGAATGCTGCCCGGGCCCAGGTTTCGGGATCGCGCTGGCAGCGTGCGGCGAGCGCGATCAGCTCGGCATCGACCTCATTCTTCACCGTTCAGCACTTTCTTGGCGCGGGCGAGACGGCTGGCGAGCTCAATGCTGCCGGTAAGCTCGAGCTTGTCGTTGAACATGCCGAGGTGCCTGGCCACGGAATCGAGCGCGCCCTTCTTGTCGGCGATCTTGTACTTCTTCGTGTAGCCGATGAACACGCGGTTCTCGCCGGTGCCCTCGAACTCCTCCATGATGTCCAGGCCGGCCAGCGCCGCTGCAGTGTCGTCGTCGAGCTCGCCGATCGGCTTCGGGCTGCCGTCGCCATTGAACAGCTTGCGCGGGTCGAAGAAGGCCAGCCTGGCGAACTCCTTGAGCACACGGTCCTGCGTGATCTCGGTCCTTGTTTCACGCTTTTCCATCGAATGTTTCACGGCGGCGCCGACCTTAGCATCGCTTAACAGCCGCGACGCCTGCACTTCGGCGGTCTTCGGAGAGTAACCAGCGCGGATCGCGGCCTGTTTTCCGTTCAGGTCGATGAGGTACTCCTTCACGAACGCAGCCTGCCTGGCCGTCAGCTTCTTCTCTTTCATGGCCTTACCCTAACCCTTTCGCTTTCCCTTGAGTGCACGCCACTCGGCCACGGTGCCGGCTCGGCGCTTGTACTGGCAGATCATTGCGACCGCGGCCTTGCTGATCCCGAACTCCATGGCGATGCGCGAATAACTCCAGTGCTTTTCCTCGTGCAGGTCGCGGATGCGATCGACCTGTTCATCCGACAGAATTGCCCGGTGGTGAGTCTGCCCGCACCGCCGTCCCGATTGGTTGTATGCGACCAGCTCAACCATGCCACTCCTCCCGTTGCGAGTTATCCCTTCACCAGCACCAGAGTCTCAGCCCGGGCCGCGTAAGCCTTGCGCATGACCAGGTCGGTGATCTGCTTATCGTCCTGCCACACGATCTCGTTGCAGGCGTCGGCGATCGCCTTAAGCACGTTGTCGGCGTCTGGTTTTGTCGTCGGCCGGATCTCGCCGGCGATCGCCGCTCGCTGTTTCTTCTGCGACCAGCTGGCCGGCGGCGTGACAAAGACGTACAACTCGAGCGCCACGGCATCAGCGAACGGCGGCGACTCGCCCATGGCCTGCTGCGCGGCGAGCTTCACCAGGTTCTCGAAGCTGGCGGTCTTGTCGTCCGTGTATGTCTGGACAAAATTGCCGCGCCTGGCGAACCGGGGCCGTCCCTTTCCGACTGCAGCGCCTGGGATTACGAACTTGATCTCCTTCACCCCCTACCCTTTCTGGCGCATCTGCGCCTGTTGCTTTTCAATCCACGCGCGCCGCTCGTCGGCCCTGCCCTTCTCGGCCGGCGTGAAGTGTGCGCAGTCCTTCGGTTTTGTCGCCGACTGAAACACCCAGGGCTCGCCGCTCTTGCAGTTCCCGAATCCGTGCTTGGCCATGTTGCCGGCTTCGCGCAGGCTGAAGTTGTCGCAGGCCACGCACTCGACGGTCACCCTTCCGCCCCGTCGGTGGATCCGGGCTCGCTGGTCATCTTCCGGCCGAGCGTCCCGATCAGCGCGGCCGCGCGTTGCCGATTGCGCTCGATCTCCTCGGGACTGAGCTTGTGCTCGATGGCCTGGATCTTCGGCCCGACGCGCTTGGCAGCCTCTCGGCACGCCGTCAGGAACTCCGGCAAGGTCGGCGGGAAGGCGTTCGTCTTCTGAGACTCGATCGCCGAGGCAATCGCTTCCGGCTTGTCGGCAAAACCTGCGAGCTCCTCGGCCCAGGTGCGCTTCACCCGTTCCCGGGGGAAGGCGCCGTACTGCGCCGCCCATTTGGCGCCATAGAAATCCTCGAGCTTCTGGAACAGCTTCTCGATCCACGAGTCAGGCAACGCGGGTCGCTTCGCCGTCAATGACGCGCTCGGTGCTGCCGGAAGATTGTTGTCCATACGTTTCCCCTCTTGCTGCGGCCGCCTGAGCCGCGTAGTTATCGACCATCGACTGCCTGCCAGTGATCGGCCGAACCTGTCCGTTGTTCTGCTCGCGCTCATTGCGCACCCAGTTCCGCCACGTCGCGCGCCAGTCTGTTTTCCTGCCCTTTGCTCCTGGCTGGGCAATCCAGTAGTCCCGAAAGTTGTCGGCTGTCACCAGCACGCGCCTCCGATCCCAGTGCGGCCTGATGCCGATCGCGTCCTGGATCCAATCGTCCGGGCATTGCCAGTCAGCAGGTAAGCGTGATCCCCTGGCTGAACTTGTGCCCTTCTCTACTACGCTAGTAGTAGAGATATTGGTTACTGGTTCCTGGTTAGCATCGAAAACAGGTTCGTTCGCTTTGCGTTCGCTATGCGTTCGCATTGCGTTCGCATTCTTCCAGCGTGCGTCCGCAGATTTCTTTGCCTTCTCGGACTTCTCCCGGAACGCCAGGATCTCCCTGTCGCAGCGCGCGTGGTGCCAGCGCCCGTCGTGCTGGAAAAAGAAGTGCCGCAGGATCTGCTGCACATCTGATGCGTTCGCACCAGTGCGGAATGCGATCGCATTGGCGTCGTCCTCGAGGGATTCCTCGGTCTCGTAGTAGATCCAAATCATCCGCAGGTAGGCCATGCACTGACTGTCCGACAGCCTGGCCGTGTCGCGGATGAAGTCGCCGATGTGGTGCTGGTAGTAGTTCATGGTGCCGCACCTCCGATCGAATGCTGAAACAGTCCGCCCTGGGACTTGTCGGCAAACAGGCCGGCGGCGACCTCGCGCTCAAACCGCCTGCAGGCCACGTCAAAGTAGTGCGGCGTCTTCTCGATGCCGATGAACCGGTACCCGAGATGCAGCGCGGCGATGCCGGTGCTGGCCGAACCCATGAATGGATCCAGGATCAGGCCGCCAGGCGTGACGCACTTCACGAGCTCGGCCATAACCTGCAGCGGCTTTCCAGTCATGTGCAGCTTCGCGCGGTGATCCACCCGCTCGCGCAAGATCCCGGGCCAGGGTCCGCCGTGCTTCGTCGCCGCGCACGGTCCGTTGGTGCCCCAGACGATGTACTCGCACTGGTGCCGGAAGTACCCGGTATGCGGCGCCCTGCTGCTCTCGGTCTTGTCCCACGGGACGACGCCGCGCCAGGTGAAGCCGTGCGCCTGAAATAGATCGGTCAGGCTCGGCAGCTGCCGCCAGTCGGTGAAGCAGATCGCGTAGGCGCCGGCCCGCATGCGGTCGCGCGCCAGGCTCATCCACTGACCCATCCACCATGTCCAGGCGCGCTGGTCCATGGTGTCGCCGGTGAAATCTGCGTTGTGCTCGAGGTAATGAAACCCGCCGTGCACGTACTTCGACGCGGCGCTGTTCGCGCGATCGCCGCGGAACTGTCCGCCGCTGCTGTATGGCGGGTCGGTGATCAGGGCGTCGGCGACGACGTCGAGATCCTGCAGCACCTCCATGGCGTCGCCCATGTAAAGCGTGGCATTGCCAATCACTACCTTCTCGATCACGCCGCAGCCCTGCTTTCTTCCAGCTCGTCTAGGATCTGCTGCGGCGTCACCTTCCCGCCGGTCATCGCGCAGAGCTGGTTGATCCGGTGCGCCGGGATCGACCTGCGCCGATACCAGCCCATCACACCCTGGGTGCTTTCCATGTTCATCTTCGCCGCGACTTGAACCATGCCGCCGGCAGCCTCGACAGCCCGGTAGATAGCCACCGACCATCCCTTTTTCTTGATCTCTTGGTCCGTCATAATTGCCTCGCTCTACTAATCGTGGCTAGCAATCTACTATATCAAATAGCAATCATGTATGATTCTTTTCTATGGCGACTAGCAAACCAATAGGTGCAAGCTATTTCAGCGGCAGGCTCACCGAGTTGATGCGGGCGCGCGGCCTGATCTCGACCGGGACGGCGAGCGGTGTTGATGTCCGGGCTTTGTCCAAGTCAGCCGGCGTCAGCTACGAAATGGCCAGGCGCTACTGCGAGGGCAAGGCGATCCCGCGGGCGCAGACCTTGCGTGCGATCGCCGACTGGTTACGGGTATCCCCAGCGGATCTTCTCTATGGAGAACCGGCTCGGGACAGCAATCGAATCATCCACACGGAGGTTTTGCAGGCGTGCTTAGAGGCGACACGAAGGGCGGAAGACCTAAACGGAAAACCGATGCCGGCCGAGAAAATGGCGCGGCTGGTGGCGCTTTTGTACGAGGAGGCGATCGACGGCCGGGAAATCAGCGAGGGTCTGTTGGCGCGTCTGCTGCGGTTTCTGTAGATCACGAGGAGATCATCGCGGCCCGTGCGCTTGAGCTGATCGACACAAGCTGGCACCGCAGGCGGCGGACTGGTGACATGTTCGCCGGGTTCCTGTTGGGCGTGATCGTCGCCCTGGCGGTGCATCAGATCGCCAACTTGTAGCCAACTTCACGACCGGAATATGGCCCCACTCGGGGCCTTTTTTTCGACCTCTATTTATACTTTCTGCAACTTTTCATAAGAAAGTCTGATTGTACTTTGCTATTCCAAGTAGTAGCATTCTCACTCAGCAACACAACACAACAGGAGTGAGTGATGGCCACTGCAACCAAGTACGACGACGCCACCGCGCTGATCACCGCGCGCCGCGAACAGGCGCAGTTCTTCCGCGCCGACGCCTACGACAGGCACAAGCACAGCACCAAGGTCTGCCTGCATAACGGCGACCTTCCCATGGCGATCTGGCACACCAAGGTCGCGCTCTACATGCACCGCATCAATCGGTTCGCATAACCCAACAACAAGGAGTGGTTTGATGAGTGATCTTCCCGCAGCACAGCAGCAGCGCCAGGCGTTCAGCCTTGCGCCGCAAAACCTCACCGAGGCCATGAAGTTCGCCGAGATGATGGCGGCCTCGGAGCTCGTGCCCAAGGCATTCAAAGGCAAGCCAGGCGACGTGCTGATCGCCGTGCAAATGGGCGCCGAGGTCGGTCTCGCACCGATGGGCGCGATCCAGAACATCGCGGTGATCAACGGCAAGCCCGGGATCTACGGCGACGCCGGCAAGGCGATCCTGCTGGCCGCCGGCGTGATCATCGAGGAGGACGACATCGAGATCGTCAAGAAGAACGGCATCGCCCGCTGCCGCATCACCCGCCCAGGCCGCCCGCCGGTCGAACGTACGTTCTCCATCGAGAACGCGCAGAAGGCCGGCCTTTGGAACAAGGACGGACCGTGGAAGCAATACCCCGAGCGGCAGATGGCGTGGCGCGCCTTCTGGTTCGCGGCGCGCGATGCCGCTGCCGACTTGCTCAAGGGTCTCGGTGGCGCCGAGGAGCTGGTCGACATCGAGCCGCGCGAGATCAATCCCATGCCGGCGCGTCAGACCGGGACCCAGGCAGCCGAAGCCGCAAAACAGGCCGCCCTGCCGTCGCCGTCGCCCGAGCGCGATCAGCTGCTGCAGAAGCTGACCGAGGCCGTCACGCAGTTCGGTCTCGACGTGTATGCCGAGGAGTGGTCGAAGCTGACCGCTGCGCAGCGCAAGCTGATCGGCGCCGACGAGCACAGCCGCCTCAAGAAGATCGGCGAAGACGCGAAGCGCCAGGTCGCGAGCGCAGATCCGGCGACCGGCGAGATCCCGCAGACCACCGGAGGCGACGGCAATGAATGACGCCAATCAGCGAACCGACCAGTGGTTCCTCGATCGCGCCGGCCGATTCACCGGATCCAAGTATCTCGACGTGCTGGCCCGCGCGAAAAACGACCCCACGAAGAAGCTCAAGGCGTGGCACGACTGCGTCTGGCAGGTAGTGGTCGAGCGCCTGACCGGGCAACCCTCGGACGAGATCGACGCCTTCGCCTTGAAGTGGGGCCGCGAGGTCGAGCCGTATGCCCGCGAAGCCTATGAGCTCGAGACCGGCCTGGTGGTGACCGAGGTCGGGTTCATCAAGCACCCGATCTATGACTTCACCGGATGCTCGCCCGACGGGCTGATCGGCACGGACGGCGGCATGGAGCTCAAGTGCCCGAAGAACCCAGCCATCCACCTGCAGCGGTTCTTGACCGGAATGGAAGACGATCACGCGCCCCAGGTCCAGGGCGCGCTATGGGTGACCGGCCGCAAGTGGTGGGACTTTGTGTCCTACGACCCGCGCATGCCCGAGAACTATCGCCTGTTCCGCCACCGCTACGAGCGCGACGAGGAAATGATCAAGCGCATCGAGTCCGCAGTCCTGGAGGCCGAAGCCGAAGCGCGCCGTCTCCTCAAGAACTTCACCGAAGAAAGGGCAGCAGCATGACCACAGCAATCGCAGAGTACAGCGCCACCGAGGCGGCACTTGCCGACCTGGCGCAACGATACAAGGGCGTCGTGTTCGACGTCACCAGCACCAAGGGCATGGACGAGGCGCGGAAGGCGCGCGCCGAGATCCGCGGCTACCGCACCAGCCTGGAAGCCAAGCGCAAGGAGATCAAGGCGCCGGCGCTCGAGCGTTGCCGCCTGATCGACGACGAGGCCAAGCGCATCACGGCCGTCCTGGTTGAGCTCGAGGATCCGATCGACTCGATCATCAAGTCCGAGGAATCGCGCAAAGAGGCAGAGAAGGAAGCAAAGGCAGCCGCCGAGCGCGCCCGCATCGCCGAGATCCAGCAGCGCATCGGCGCGATCCAGTCGGCACCGATGGCGGTGATCGGCGCGACGTCAGCGCGGATCCGCGAACTGATTGCCCAGCTCGAAGCGGAGGAGATCAGCGAGGCGCGGTTCGGTGAGTTCGTCGAGCCGGCCAGCATCGCCAAGGATGCCGCGCTTGCGCAGATGACGAAAGCCATCGAGCAGGTGGTGGCAAACGAAGCCGAAGCCGAGCGCCTGCGTCTCGAGCGCGAGGAGATCGCCCGGCAGCAGGCCGAGGAAGCCCGCCAACGGGCGGAAGCCGAGGCGGTTGAGCGTGCCCGCCGGGAAGCCGATGAAGCCGCTGCCAAGGCCTCACGCGATGCCGAGGAGGCGAAGATCGCCGCCGAACGCGCCGAGCTCGAGCGTCAGCGTCAGCAGCTGGCCGAGCAGCAGGCGGCAGCCGAACGCGCCGCCAGGGAATCCCGCGAGGCCGAGGAGCGCGCCGCGCGCGAAGCCCGGCAGGCAGAGGAAGTCAAGCTGCAGGCCGAGCGTGACGAGATCGAGCGCCAGCGCCGCGAAGTCGAGGCCGAGCGCCAGCTCCAGGAAGCCGAAGCCAGGGCCCGGCGTGAAGCCGAGGAGCGTGCCGCCGAGGAGGCGCGCATCGCAGCGCAGACCAGGACGGCGAAGCTCATCGCCGACATCAACAAGGTGCTCGCCACGCTCACCGATCCAGAGCTCGCCGAGGTCCTGGACTTCGCCACCAGCATCACAACTACTCACGCGGCGCGCGCAGCATGATCACCCGCGCACCGTCCGGCCACCGTTGCGGCGAATGCCACCAGAATGCCAAGCTGCCCGACGCCGTGGTGCGCGAGATGCGAGCGACGTATCAATCATGGGTCAAGGCGGGAGCGAATACCCCAGGCCCCGACGGAAAGGGATACCGCACGCTGGCGAAGATCTACGGATGCTCGGCCGGAACGGCTCGCGACATCGTCACCTATCGCACGAGGGGGAACGCATGATGGAACACACGAAGGAACCGTGGATGATTGAGGTGGCGCATCTCACAGAGGGAGCACTCACCATCGCGCACGGCATGAACCGGCATTCCGACGGGCCAGCCGGGACTGTTGGCAAGTTTTACGGGTCGAGTCAGGACGGTCGCCGCATCGTGGCCTGCGTGAATGCTTGCGCTGGCGTCGCTACCAACTGGCTTGAGAGCGAGAAAGAGCCGATCCTGCTTGGCGCCCCGATTGGCGACAGGTTCCGAGAGATTGAGCAGCAGCGCGACGAACTGCTGGCGGCGCTGGAGCGGATCGGCGGATTTACGCTTTCTCAATTCATGGGGCCGCACGACATGGCTCTGGAGTGCGTCAATGTGGCCCGCGCCGCCATCGCCGAGGTAAAGCCATGAACGACATCAAGCCCGACGAGCTGGTCGGCGACGAGTACCCGGACGACTGCGGCCCGTTCGATCGCTCCGTCGATATGCTCGGCATCGCCATAGTGATCATTCTGTGCAGCGCATTCTGGTTTGTGGCCGGCGTCTTTGCCGGTCGCGTATTCGCCTGAGATCAGGCAGAAAGGTTAGCAGTGCAACTCAAGGTAAAACAACTTACGCCGTCGCTGGTTGTCCCGGCGTATCAGACCAAGGGCGCCGCCGGGTTCGATCTGTGCGCGGCGTCCAGCGGGATGCTGGTGCCGGCCGAGACCAGGGTGATCGGCACCGGCATCGCCATGGAGATCCCCGAGGGTTTCGTCGGATTCGTCTGCTCGCGGTCAGGGCTTGCGGCAAAGCACGGTGTGTTCGTCCTGAACGCGCCCGGCGTCATCGATAGCGACTACCGCGGCGAGGTCGGCGTGATCCTGCACAACGCCGGCACCGAGATCTGGACATTTAAGGCAGGCGATCGCATCGCGCAGCTGGTTCCGATGCCGGTCTCGCGCGCGTGGATCAGGTTCGTGTCGGAGCTCAGTGGCACCGAGCGCGGCGCGGGTGGCTTCGGCAGCACTGACAAGAAAGGCGGTGAAGTATGAACGTCATCAAGTACCGGCCCGTTGGGTCGCCGAGCGGCCAAGTGACCCGCGTGCGCGTCACGCAGAAGTTCCGCGCGATGTACCCGCCAGGGGCGAAGCGCGGCCATCGCTACGCCGTGACCAAGGCAGTCGCCGACCGCGTGATGGCGCGCAAGGGCTTCGTCCGTGCTGGCATTAAGGGAGGTGTGTGATGGCCTCTTTCCATCAGACGATTATCGTCGGCAACCTGGGCCGCGATCCCGAAACCAGGTACCTGCCCAGCGGCGAAGTGGTCTGCAACTTCAGCGTGGCGGTCACCGAGAAGTGGAAGTCCAAGGACGGCGAGACCAAGGAGCAGACGACCTGGTACCGCGTCAATGCCTTCAGCAAGCTCGCCGAGATCTGCGGCCAGTACCTCAAGAAAGGCAGCGCCGTGATGGTCGTCGGCAAGATGCAGGCGCGCGAGTGGGAGAAGGACGGCGTGAAGCGGGAATCCTGGGAACTGCGCGCCGACTCCATGCAGATGCTTGGCGGCAAGCAGGAAGGCCAGCCGAGCGCACCGGCAAGCCGACCGGCGGCAGCACCGAGGCCCGCCGCGCCCAGCTCGGGCGGAGGCAGCGGATCGTTCGACGACTTTAGTGACGATATACCATTTGCATCATCGTCGCCGCATTTCGACATCGCGCCGCGGCTTGCTCGCAGGATGCGCCGCTATGGCTAAGTGCAAAACCTGCGGAGCGACCGATGCGGTGGCCGAGTTCTACGCCTCGATCGCGACCTACTGCAAAGAGCATTGGAAGGAGCGCGTCAGGGCGCGTCGTGCGGAGAACATCGAGCAGCACCGCGAGTACGACCGTCAGCGCGCGAACCTTCCGCACCGCGTCACGGCCCGCACGGAGTACAGCAAGACCGAGGCGTTTGCCAGGTCTCACACTAAGGCCAGCAACAAGTGGGACTCAGCGAATCCAGATCGCAAGGCAGCAACCCAGGCAGTCAACAACGCGATCCGCGACGGGAAGATGAAACGCCTGCATTGCTTCATCTGCGGCGCCGAGGCCGAGGCACACCATCCCGACTATTCCAGACCGCTTGACGTCATGTGGCTCTGCCCAGCACACCACAAGCAGACTCACACAATGGCGCGCGCCCTACTGCGCGCAGAAAGGATAGCAGCATGAGTAAGTTCAAATTTCGCGGCTACGCGACCATCGGCCACCTCAACGCCAGGAAGGAAGGCCCCGACGAGGACAAGGAGCTCGCGGTCGACTTGAAGCTCTCGACCGAATGCGACGACAGCATCCTCGACATGCTCGGCGACAACCTGCGCGAGTTCCTGTTCCTACCGAGCGGCGCAGTGCGCAACGAGATGCTCGGCCCGCTCACGTTCAAGCATGAGATCGAGGACTACCGGCTGGAGACCATGGGCTCGACACACTTCGGCGTGAAGGTGAAGAAAATCACCACCGAGCCGAAGGACAGCCGCAAGGTCACGCTCACGTTCTCGGTCAGCTTCAAGCCCAGCGGCGACGAGGTCGCGCGCATGGCCGAGTACCTGCAGGACGCAATCGAGATCAACCTCGAACCGGCGAACGACGAGCTCGACCTCGACGGCAAAGGTGCGCCGTCATGAGCCAGAAGCAGGAGATCCTCTACGTCGCCGACTTGGCGCGCAAGCTGGGTCGCACCGAGTCCGGCGTGCGGATGGCCGTGCATCGCCGCAGCGAGTCGGTGCCGCCGCACTTCATGCTGGCCGGGCGGATCGCCTGGCGCGCGGAAGACGTCACCACCTGGTTGCGGAAGAAAGCGGGGAAATCATGAACGGCTACGTTCTGGCCTACATCCTGGCCGGCTCAGTCATTGCGCCATTCCTGGCCGAGGTCGTCATGAACCGCCACGGCACCGCCGACGACATCACAAGGGTGATCAACAACGTCATCGCGTTCTGGCTTTGGCCATTGCTTGCGGTGATGGTTGTAGCGGTCTCCATCGACAGGATGGCGCGCAAATGGGGGCAATCATGAGCGCCCTGCAACGCCTGCTCGATCTCTGGTTCGCCCGCTGGGAATACGGGAACCGCATGGTCGAGGCATATCTCGCGGACTGGCGTGGTGACGGCGTGGCCCGGGCCGAGGCCGAGAACTCTGCGCTCGAGGTCGAAGGCCGCATTGCCAGGATGATGCTGCAATGATGCGCCACCGCGATCCCAATCGCCTGGGCGACCAGATCATCTTCTGGACGGCACTGATCGTCGCCTTCGTGTTCTACACCATGGCCGTCTATGACTACGGCCACAACCACGGCACCGTCGCACCGCGAACCTGCGCCTCAGTACCCGGCCAGCAGGTTGTCAGCACCACCGCTGAGACTTGCACCTATGCTGCTGCGTTTGGCCGTGCGACCACGAAGCGGAGGGCGGGATGAACCGCCGCCTCCTGCACCGCAAGACCTGTCCATGCGGCCAGGCATTCACGACGTCCGACGCCGACGCAACGCACTGCTCGAAGAAGTGCAGCGCCAAGTTCCGCGTCAAGCGCCTTGGCCCGCCGCCGGCAGCCGGCATGGCGCCAACATCAAGCCCAGCCTTGACGCCCTCAAGGAGTTCCGCAGGCCATGAGCCCCTATGATGCTTATGAGATAGCGCGGCGCAAGGTTGCGCACTTGCCTCGCCGATTGGTGCGACGCCTCGACTTGGTTGCCGGTGACGCGCTGATTCAGCTTGGCGTCAAAGTGCAAAACGTCGACCCGCTGCTGGCCCTGTACCCCGACGGCAAGACCCGCGACCGCATCGTCGCCGCATACGAGCACCACCTCAATCGAACCATGACCAAGACCGCAGAAAGGAAGGCAGCAATGAAGTACCCCGCGTGCAGCAACTGCATCAATGACCTGTACCAGGCCGGCATCGGAGGGCCGTGCGCCACGTGCGGCGATGACAAGGGGCCGACGAACTGGAAGCCGCAAGCCGATACGGTGGCCATCAAACAGCTGGCACCTATCGAGCGGGCCCTCGCCACCCAGGTCGGCGGCAGCCACTACAAGGGCATGCCGATCCAGCCGGTCGAGTTTATCACCAGGAACAAGATCGGGTTCCTCGAGGGTTGTGTGATCAAGCGGGTATGCCGGTGGCGCGCGAAGGACGGCGTGCAGGATCTGCGCAAGGCGATCCACGAGCTCGAGCTGCTGATCGAGATGGAGATCGCGGCGAAGGCGGGAAGGGTGACGTCATGAGCGTCCGCACCCTGAACCCGCAGCACCCGGCGGCGCAGGCCGTGCAAGAGCACTGGACGCGAATCGCCGCGATCCTCGTCCATAAGGCCGGCGGGCATGTCGTGATCACGCCAAACGACCTCGAAAGCCTGCCGCCGTTCCTCGGCATCACCGTGCAGGAGAAGGACGACGGCCTGCATCTTCGCACCGTGGATGAAGCCACGGCGCACCGGCTCGCCCGTGAGAATGGAGGGCTGCCGTCATGAGCGCGACGACCCCGCTTGACAAGCTACCGGGCGAACTGCCTGAAAAGCCCGACGGCTGGACGAAACACATGCTGGTGCACATGAACTTTGGCAGCGCTGGCGGCGCAGCGACCTATGAGATCAAAGACCCACAGGGCAATGCGGTGCCGTTCGCCTATCAGTACGACACGCGGAAAAACGGACTGACCGGGTTCTCGCTGAAAGGGATCGAGGGCGTCCTGACGTGGAAGCAACTGCGCGAGGCGTGGCCCGCATGGTTGGCGGAGCGGAGGGCCAAGGCATGAGCGAGCCGTATCTGCCATCCAACGGCACCGAGGGCCATGCCTTCTTTGAATCGTGGTGCTGCCATTGCCAGCGCGACAAGGCCATGCGCGAAGGTGCCGACTTTGACGAGTGCGACGATAACGAGAAGTGCGAAATCATCGCCGCCAGCTTCCGTGGCCCGGTCCCTGAGTGGATCGATGACGAGTCTGGACCGCGCTGCACGGCATTCGTGAAGGCCGGCGACACAATCCCGCAGATCGACACGCATACGCTTGACCTGTTCGGAGGGGCCACATGACGCCCGCCCAACGAGTCGAGCGCATCCTCGCCGAGGCGGTCGGAAGCGATCTCTCATCGTGGGAGAAGTTCGAGTTCCTGCCGAGCATCAAGCAGCGCGCCACGCTTACCGAGAAGCAGGAGAGGGTTCTCGCCGGCATCGAGGCGCGCATGTTCGGAGACGGCGATGACTGAGGCATGGAACGAGCACCTGATCGCCGGCGAGATCGCCCGTCAGACGCTTGCCAAGAAGTGCGTCGTCCTGGTCGATAACTGCAACTGGACCGGCAACGAGTGCGACGTGCTCGGCGTGACGACGGACCTGCGCATCATTGACGTCGAGGTCAAGATCAGCCGCGCCGATTTGAAGGCCGACGCTAGGAAGGACAAGTGGTGGCATCGACAGTGGGGTCGCTATAACCCGGCGACGCAGTCCTATGACAAGCCGCCCGACATCCCGCGCGAGTGGCCGCCGAAGGTCTGGAAACACTACTACGCGCTGCCGGCCGAAATCTGGCGCGAGGATCTGATCGAGACCTTGCCGTCGCCGAAGTCTGGCGTCCTGCTGCTCAGTAAGAAGCCCGGCGAGTTCATTCGCGTCGAGTGCCGTCTCCGCGCCACGCCCAACAAGGACGCCACGCGCCTGACGGCATCGGACGTGATGGACATCGCCAGGCTGGCGAACCTGCGCATGTGGGATGCCTACCGCGACGCCGACCGGTTCCGGCGGGACGCCGACTACTTGCGCCAGCAGGCGAAGGCGGCGGCGTGACGATGTTCCTGACCGCTGACGAGCTCGTCCAGCTGACGGCCCGCCGGCGACCGAGCGCCCAGTCTTCCGCCCTTGCCCGCATGGGCATCGAGCACAAGATCCGGCCGGATGGTACGGTGGCGGTGCTCCGTGCCCATGTTGAGCGGGTATTCGGGGAAACCGTGTCAACACTGAAAATCGGGATGCAGAGCCCGACTGGAGTGCCATTGCCTCGCCCTCGTCTCGCGCGTAACAAGGGACTTCCGGCGCGCTGGGTGCATACCCACGGCGCCTACTACTACCGGGTGCCGCCAGGCCAGGAGAGCGCCTGGGACGGCAAGAAGCAATTCCGACTAGGTAAGACACTGCCGGAGGCGTACAAGGCATTTGCCGAGCGCGTAGACGCGCCGGAGCGGGTGAATACGATCGGCGCCCTGCTCGATCGCTACCTGCTCGAGGTCGTGCCGGCAAAGGCCGCCAAGACGCAGACCGGCAACCGGCTTGCAATCCCGCGCCTGCGCGCCGTGTTCGGTGCCATGCCGATCGCCGGGATCCAGCCGAAGCACGTCTATGGATATGTCGCGCGCCGGAGCAAGAAGCAGCAGGACGGCACCGGCGGCAAGACCGTCGCGCACCGCGAGGTCGAGGTGCTATCGCACGCCTACACCAAGGCCGTCGAGTGGGGATACCTCAACCGGCACCCGTTCAAGCAGGAAGTCCGGCTCGAGGGAGAGAAACCGCGCGACCGCTATGTCGAAGACTGGGAGGTGATCGAGCTGCTGTCCCTCAAGTCGCGCCGCAAGTCTGGCAGCGTGCTGATGATCCAGGCGTACCTACGCATCAAGCTGCTGACCGGCATGGCGCAGGGCGACCTGCTGCGCCTGACGATGTCGCATCTGCGCGACGACGGCATCCACATCCAACGCCACAAGACTGCCGAGAAGACCGGCAAGCGCACGATCTATGAATGGACGCCGGAGCTGCGCCACTGGATCGAGGTCGCGAAGTCGGTGCGGCCGGTGATCTCGCCGTTCCTGTTCTGCAACCGCCTGGGCGAGGGGTACATCAACGAGGAGAACGGCGAGGCCCGCGGGTGGAAGTCAATGTGGGGCAGATTCATGGACCGCGTGATGGCCGAGACGAAGGTCACCGAGCGCTTCACCGAGCACGACATGCGGGCGAAGGTCGGTAGCGACGCCGAGACGCTCGAGCGCGCCCGGGCGCTGCTGGCGCACGCCGATGCGCGAACGACCGAGGCGATCTATCGGAGAAAGCCGGAGCGTGTGAAGCCGATGCGGTAGCCTGCAAGGCCTTCCACGCGAAGTAGGTGCCGAGCGCGGCCACCAGGAAGGCGGCGATCGCTAACGTAACCGGCCTTGCGCCGGAAGGAGATAAATCATGAGCACAGCGCCTATTGCGCAAGGTCCGGTTGACGTAAATGTTATGCCTCCGGACGACATGCTACCGATGGTTGGCTCAAGCGGGCAGAAGTTCGCCTTGAAGTTCAACCCGGAGCACCAGCAGCACGGCTGGATTTTCTACGACAACCACGGGCAATGGGTAACGCTGCGCCGGGCGCTGCCGCACGAGATCGAGCGTGCGAAGGCGATCATTGAAATGCGCGAAGTGCTGGCCGGCGTGCCGTGCAGAGCATGAGGCATAACGCCACGATCAGCGTCCAGATTGCGGCGCGGTACATCGCGCCATGCCGTGCATCTTCGATAGCGCGGCGCTCCTCGCGCAGTTCGTTCAACCAGGCAAGAGCAGCGAAGCGTTTCTCGTCCTCCTTGAAAAGCCGGTTGGCGACGTGGTGCTCGACCACGCTCTGCGTCAGCTTTTCGAAGTGCGCGCGATACCTTGGCAGGTGCTTCTTTCCGATCTCGATGAAATCGTCCAATGACACACCTCGGTATCTATGACACAAACGCCACCGCGAGGGTGGCGTAAGTGCTTGAAAGTGGCGCGCCCGGAGCGATTCGAACGCCCGACCCCTTGGTTCGTAGCCGATGATCCTGGCCGGCGGTTTTGCCAGCCGGGTCAGGTGATTACATCATGCCGCTTGTGTCATTCGCAGCTCGGCAGCGGCGAGGTAAACCGCTGATTCTCCGAGATGCTCAATCGCCCAATGACACAGGTTACTCGTACAGGACGTTGACCTTGCCGGCATCAAAGGCGTCGGTGCCGTTGGCGGTGGTGATGCGCACCTGAGTGAGCGTGGCCGACAGCGACTTGCTGCCGCCCCCAACGAACACGCCGGCGGCGTTGCTGGTGACGAGCGAGAACGAGCACGCCCATGTGTTCGTCGCCGAGTCGAGCAGTTGCAGCACGACCGCGCCGCTGATGATCGAACCGGCCACAACGCCCGCGCCGGTGAGGCCGAACCCGGCGGTCGTCTGCTGGCTGACCACGGCGTTGGTGAGCGTACTGGCCGATGCGTTGTAGCCGGTATCCTCGATCCCGCCCGCGTCGCCGATCTGGATTATCGGGTTGCTCGTGCCGTTGGTGCTCACCCCGTCGAACAACACCGTGATGCGCTTGGCCGTAGCCGGGATGCTGGTGAAGTCCTTGCTGGTGCCGCTGGTGGTGGCCTGCGCGGTCTTGGCCGTGAGGTTCAAGCCTTCGAGCGCAGTGGTGCGCGCCTTCTCGGTGTCGAGCTCGGCCTGCGTTGCTACATCGACATCGACCATCGCGGCCGGTATTTTTGTGACCACATTTTGACCTCTTACCCTTTCACCGGCGGCGCGGCCGCCAGAAGATCGTTCTTTCGCCCGCTCTCCGCGGACGACCCAAAGTAGTAGTTGACGACGGCGCCCCACGCCGCGCCCAATGCGCCAAGCATGATGAGCAGCGCTTGATTGTCGGCCGTCTTGAGCCATCCGGCCATCATGCCGATCAGGATGCCGAAGAACCCGACGGTAATAAGCACGGCAAGGACTGCAGGCACCGGGCTGCGGGTGACGATCTGCATGTTGCGCGCGTCCTTGGTGTTTTCCACGGCCAGCGCTGCGAGCTTCTCGATGTTCTCGTAGCCGAGCTTCTGCATCTGCAAGGCGAAGGCTTGGTCGGCTTGCTTGAGCGCGAGCATCTGCTCGGGGGTGGCACCGGCGATCGCCGTCTTTACGGCGTCGACCGTTTTCTCCGACAGGCCGAGCGCATTGGCCGCCGCTTCCACTGCCATACCACCGAGCGGCCCCCCGAGCGCAGTGCCGATCCACGGCGCCACAGTGCTGACTATCTTCTTCCAGTCCATCATCGAACTCCGTTGTGCATCAGTGAGTAGTGGTTGCCGTCCTCGAAGCGCCCACCCCACGCCCCGCCCTGCGACTCCCACCATTCGCCGAGGGTCGCGTGCGCCTCGGTCGTGCCGAGGTAGACGCCGTCCTTGAACAAGTTGAGGTCAATCGCGAGCCGGTTCTTGTGCGCCGAGTTCTTGTTGCCGTAGCCCTTGGCCTCGCCGATCGCGCCGAACACGCGCGGATCGCGGAAGGCATCGCCGAGCGTGACCTCGAACCCAAGCTCGTGCGCCTTGTCGATGAGCCGCGCCACCATCCGGGCGAAGCGGCGTTGCTTATCGCCAAGGGTTTCCATGTCAGTGCCCCGAGACCTTCGACGTGATGCCGGCCCATATCGCCGCGGCCACGGCGGTGGCGATGATCGCCATGAAGGCGAGGAAGCCGTGATCCGCCCCGCGCCGCAGCTTCCGCCCAAAGCGCAAATCCTCGCGGAACTCCTCGACGCTCTCGGGCTTGTCGATGTCCACGCCGAGGATGGCGAACACCTTCTTGACGGCCAACTCGGCAGCCTCCATCGCGTGCGGGCATTCCGCTCCAGCCTTGCAGTCGTTCGGCCTGACCATTTTCTTTTTCCCTTCTCGCCTATGTTGGCGGGATGTCAAATAAAAAGAACATCGCCCGAGAATACATACCCGCCGATGGTCGATGCGAGGGAGGAACCGTAGCGCACCACCACGTTCCCGGTTGCAGAAGGCGGGGCGGAAGTGAATGAGATTGTGGCCCCCGATACGGTGTAATCCACGTCCGCAGTTTGAACAACACCGGAAATAGCGACGTCACAATTCGACGCAACGCCCGGCTCTTTCGCCAAAGTGAAATCAGTGGTAACGCCATCACCGTTAAAAATATCGGTACGCCAATCGACGGTTGCGATTGAACCAGCCAATTCCGCCGACGAATAATTTCTGAGCGCGTCGCCGTCTTCATTCCACCCGATGATGGCTAGCGCGGCCGGTACAGGAAGTTCGGTGTCAACGCCGGAGACAGTGATCGGCAGAGTGAATGATCGCTCGATGTCGTCCAGGTTCTGCTGGATCA
>JACCDR010148187.1_pt1 | contig 18059 bp, 15 predicted proteins | sample 7446431 | NCBI WGS metagenome assembly JACCDR01 (sample SAMN15323443, study PRJNA562643) | freshwater metagenome | isolation source: river surface water | place: USA:Blue River Watershed | collected 2017-08-17
AACAACAACATAATCTAATTCTTTATTATAGTCAATAAAAACCATACTTTCTCCTAATTTTGTATGGTTTATAATATAGCCTTTATTTATTTTTTCAAAAGGATTTATTTCATTTACAGCATGATACATATCCGCAACAGACATAATTTCATAATTTAAATCTATCGAAGATTCTTTTTTTTCTGTAAATTTAGATGGATGGTCTGATAATCTAATATTTTTATTATTATAAAATCCATACAGCGATCCAGTTTTTTCATATAATTTAAATTCAACACCTATTAAATCTTCAAGCTCTTTAACTTTTTTAGGTTTTATTTGAGTGTAGCTTCCCTTAAATTCGTTAACCTTATTTAAACTACTTTTTTCTTTTTCCGAAACGCTATCCTCTTTCTTGTCGATAGCTTTATTGCTTTTTTCTTTCTTATCCTCTGTTTTCTCTTTTACCTCTTCTTGAACAGCCTCCTCCTTACTTCTACGATCTAATTCTTCATGTGCTATCTTGCGCAACATTTCGTCTGGAGATGATTTAATAGTAGAGTTTAAAGCCTCTTCTGAGCTATTTTTAGCGTGTTCTCGCAACTCTTTTTCGCTGTACTGCTTATCGGTTGGCTCTTCGTCTTTTGAGGCTTTCTTATCGCCTTTTACTTGTTTCCAATCTTGTTTAGTTCCTGTATCACTTATCTTTTTCCATTTTGTTCCGTCTGCGTGTGTTTTTATAGTTCCTAATTCTTCTTTTTTCCATGCCTTCTCAAAGTAATCTAATACCTTATCATATACCTCTCCTTTTATTCTTCCTAATAGGTATAGTTGTGCAGCGTTATGTAGTGATTTTATATTCATTATAAGTTGTTTTCGATAACTGTTTCATCAAATATATTAAAATCAATTGATTTAAGAAACTCTTTGTTTTCGTCTAAGAATTGTTTAATTAGAGGTTTTATTTTGTTTTCGTATGTTTCTTTTGATACATAATCATCAGAGGCAAAATATCTACCCTGTTTTGCCATTTCTGCCATCTCGCCTTTAGTTTCAATAGCATTATATTGCTCTAATGCTCTTGCAAAACACTCAGTTGTGGAGTTTGTATAACCACTGTCCGTCTTTTTATTTAAATTTTTTCTAAAAACAATAGCTATTTGCCCTGCTGTTGACTCATAATCATCAGATGCAAATCTTTTGTTTATTTTTTCTCCAAGAGTATTATCAATCCAATGTGCAGTTTCATGTCCTAATGTGAATCCAAATTGATCTTCACCAAACTTATTTGATATTGCTATTGTTTTCATATTTGGGATATACACACCTGCTGCCTTACTTGCATAAATAAATGTATTACCTGAATGAGACAATTTTAATCCATCTTTCTTAGCGTTCTCCTTTAATGAGCCAAAAGATTTTTGAACACTGCCCCAAGCTTTTTCAATTTGCTCTACTTCTTGTGGTTTTATTTGTTCACCGTTTTGTCTTTTTACTAAAATACCGTCTTTACTATATAGAGTATCATTTGTATTTGATTCACCAAAAGACGTTTCTAAGGCTTGTTTTCTTGTTGCTGTATATTCTTCTCTTTGTAATTTAATATCATTTAATTTCCAATTAAGCATTTCAGAGAAGGTATTCCAAGATTGAAATACTTTAGGATGTCCATAAGAACCAATCTCTCTTTCGCCAAGATTTAGTTTTCTTCCTGTACTTTTTACATATCTTTTGGCATCAATGTCAACAAATCTTTCGTGCATTTCATGGAACGAAGTCCACATATTACCGTCTTCAATTGTTGTCTTTAATTTTTCTGGATTGTATTTTTTAACAGGCTTAAAGTGTTTTTCTTTTTCTTGCCAAGACATTTTACCCCACTCATCTTTAGTAAATTGTTTTTGTAACTTAGCAGGAATATTAGAGTACCCACCATAATAGTTAATGTATTTTTCTTTTTGATCGTCTGATTTTTTATCCCAAGCATCTATTTGAGCTTGATTTCTTTTATTAGCTGCGTCTTTATATACCGCTTTTTGTTTAGTAGTGTAATAATCATTTGTAAGTACTAATTGATCCAATGTAAGAATTACATATCCAGCTTGAATATTATCATACCCTTCTCTTGTTAATTTACCTGTAGCTCTATTAGTTATTCTTTCACCCTCTTCATCGTGTTCATTTACAGCTACCATATAAGTATCTTTGTTAATCCTTATAGCATCAAGAATAAATCCTTTAAATCTAAATTTATCTTCATCTATTTCAGGGATAAATAAAGGTCGTTTTTCTGTTAAAATAGTGTCAATATCATAATAAATATTTCTTGTGTCTATTTTTGTAAAATCGGGAATATTTTTATGTTCTAATCCTGTTTGATCTTTTAATGTTCTTAAATCCCCTCCGCTTTTTATTGCTTCAATAATGTTGTTTTGATTTCTGATTAATTTTAATAATTTCTTTCTCCGAGGGTTTAAGTTTCTTGCAGTTTCTTCTAATTCATTTTTTTTAGAATAGTTTTCAGTCTCCTTTGCTTGTTTATATAAATCGTAATATTTTTTATCGTTTTCTTCTTTTTCTAAAACTAATTCAGCCAATTTGCTCTGCTCTTTTTCTATTAATTCATTTTTGATAGGTGAAAAAGATGTTTTAATTTCATCAATATTTTTTTCAGATAAATTGTCAATAATCTTTTTAACTTCTTCTTCTGCTTTATCTTTAGTTAACGCCTCTGATATTTTCCGCTTTGTCTCTTCTGACATAGCTTGTCTTTTTTGTGCATAGGAGGACTTTAAATCGTTATATAAATCTAAAACCTCTGGTTTTATTTCGTCACCTCTCTCTATTGCGTCTTCTACTGCTTTACGGTGCTTACTTATAAGTTTACCAATAAATTGCTTTAGTGTTAATCCTTCTGTTTGGTCTTTGTTTGACTTACTTCCTGATGAATAGGAAACTGTTTTTTTTGTTTCGCTTTTTTCTTTTGGTTCGAAACTTTTCAAAACAGAATTAATACTTGTTTCATCTACCCCATTCATTTTTAAATATTCAGCTAATGTATAGTTGTGAATATCTTCGATTGGTTTAATTCCAAACAATTTCTTTTCTGTTTTAGCTCTATTTTCTGCTTGCGCCTTATTTAGGACTTCGCTTATTTTAGTATCGTCTTTAATCGGTTCTACTTCTATTACCTTTTCGTCTACTGATTCTAATTTTGTTCCGTCTTCTAATTCTACATTATACTTAATACCGTCACTATCTGATACAACTTCTTCTACCTTTCCTTTTTCACCATTTAAAGAAATTTCGTCACCACTCTCTAATGATGAATTTTTTTGATTTTGAATAGCTTTCGCCTTGTCTTCGTCTTTATCTTTTACATCGCTCCAAATCAAACCTAATACCTTATCTAATTGACTTAATCCGAACAACCAACCTTTTAATTTACTATTCCATACACCAAATCCTGTTTCATTTTTAATTTGTTGCATTAAATCCTTATTAGCGTATGTATCGCCTTTAATTAGTATTGCTTTATCGCTATACTTTTCTACTTCTAATCCTTTTACAGTTGGTGTTAATTCACCTCCAATAGGTGTTTCTATTTCTTCATTTTCTCTATAATAGAAATTTTGCCTAAACGTTTTACCGTTTTTTGTTACTAACTTTTCTCTTTTTACTAAACCGCTTAATTCTTTTACCGCTTTCTCAAATGTGTCTTTATTTATTTTCTTTTCGCTGTATAACTTTACAAAGTTTTGAATTGATTTTTGAATATCGTTATTATTTTTAGGTAGAATTATGTCTCCTAAAATTGATTTGCTGAGATCAACTGGCCTCATTTCTAATATCATTTTATTTTTAAAAATTTCAATCTGATAGATTCCTTTTTTCTTTAGTTTTTCACAAACTGATTTAGTCGAATCTTCGTATGTAATACCTAAACCTGACAACGCTTCAGATTCGGCAGCTATATTAACTAAATCAGTTTTTCGAATAGTTGCTTTAAATGACCCTTTGCTTTCAAATGGAGAAAGGTTTTCGTCAACATAGGTTTGTGAGTGATTTGTGACAAAATCAATTCCATTCACTTCAAGTGAGTATTTGAAATTTACCTCTTTTTCTTTCTTCTCACTTTCTTGATACACATAATTCCAACCACCTTTACCGTCTGGTTCTTTGCGAATGTACTTATGACCTTTTTCTAATTCCTCATACTGACCCATCACATCGCCATCAATACCAAGAATACGAACAATATTCTCTTTCATATTCATAGGCATCTTAATATCTTCACAAAGTAGCTCTTTAGGATTAATCCAACGTACCCCATCGCCCTCTTTTGCGTCTAATAGTAATAGTGGTGTTTCGGGTAGGAATGTTTCAAAGTACTCTATTTCTACCTTATCGTCTTTATATTCACCTACTTTACAGATTGTATCAGATAATTGCAATTGTATTCCTGTTTCTTCTTCTAATTCTCTTTTTGCTGCTGTTAGGTGGTCTTCGTTCAAATCAACATGACCCCCAGGAATAGTCCAGTAACCTGCAAATGTTTCTTCTATATTTGGACGTTTTATTATTAATAACTCTCCTTTGTTATTAAAAACAAGGTTGTCGCTGTATTTAATAACGTCTACACCTATTGATTTTAAAAATATATGATATGTGTTAGCTGAAATAATTCCTTTGTGAAACGAATCTTTTACCTTTAAATACCTATTCTTAGAATCGAACATTTTTTTCATATTGTCGAACCCCTCAATAGTCAGAAATTTACTTGCACTCTTTTCTAATTTCTCTCTTTTTAATTTTAATTTAGATAAATTTATTTCTGTATTCAAAGTATCTAACTTGTCATACAAAAGTTCTTTTTGAAAAGGATTCTTCTCATTGTCGAATGCTTTGTTTAAATCTTCTTGAAGTAAAATAATTGAATTTATTTCTACGTTTATTTCTTCTATTGATTTTTGTATTGAATCGTATTCAATTACTTTGTCTTTTAAAGATTTCTTACTTAATATATTTAGTAGTTTACTTAGCATCCCTTATTTATTTATTTCAATTAATAAATTGTCTATTTGCGTAATATATGGTTTCAACGACTTAGCAATGTACATACTTTTTGTTTTTCCGATTAGAGATAACATTTCTTCTCTCTTTTCTTTTAACAAAGGCTCTACTTCTACCCCCTTTACTAATCCTAAATCAGTATCGGAATTTAGTAAAAATAAAATTGATTTTATTTCTTCTTTTTTGTCGTTTAAATCCATTCCTTTTATTTGTTTATTCCTATTGCAGTTCCTACTTTATCGGTAAAAATCCCATATATTTTCTTAAATATAGCCTGACCACCTAAACCCAAGAATAAAGCTGATGCTTTATTTATAACATAAATGTCTGATATATCGTCTTTTACCCAAACAACTGCAAATCCACAAATCAAATTAAGCGACAAACTAAACATATTAAGTTTCAAAAACTCATAAACGGTAAAGTCTGGTTTTATTATTGCTTTATTTAATTCTAATAAAACATAAATTAAAGCACCTATTAATACTGTTATATACAACATAGCTTATATATTTTATTTTATAAATATAATAAAAATTTATCAACAATTTATATCAATTATACATAAAAAATTTTCTCACCAACCGTTACTTTTAGTTTTGGTTCGTATTTACTTTCGTATTTTTTTGGATATTCAAAAGAACTTGTTTCTTCGTTCCAAACTTGACCCTTGATATAAATTCGAGTATCGCACCTGCACCAAGGATGAACTGACCCTACTACTGGCTTCCATTGTGCCTGTTTTACCCCTACATTTGTTCCATTAGCTTGTAATTCAGATAAATTAAATACTATTGGTCTGCTACCTATTCCTCCAGTTAGGAATAGCTTAATGCAAAACTTACAAGCTCCGTCATACACTTTCTTATATACCTGTGGATTGTCGGTATGTGACAATTCAGAAAAATATGCTGCCTTTGCTTCTTGATATATGTTGTTGTTTTCTGTTGCTACTATGCGCCCTAAATCTCTTTCCCAATTTTCTGTTCGGTGTCCAATTTCGGATACTATATTTGATATAGATTTTTTCTTTAGTATTCCTGATTCTATTTCTTCTTTTATTGCTTTCTGTCTAAATTCAAGTAATTTTTTATCTTCGGACAATACAATACCTCCAACTGTTTCTTTCATCGTTTCACCTAACTTCTTTAAATGGTAGTATGTTCGCTTTTTAGCTATATCCAACATACGTTTCTCGTTAGGCGTTAACTTATACTCTTCTTTTTTTAAATAGTCTTTAAAATCATTATATCTTACTTCTGAAAGGTTTTTGTCACCTATAATAGAAGATAGTTTTCCAATAATATAACTTTGTTCAAATGGCGTTACTTTATGTATTGGATTTAATTTTTCTACAATTTTCTTCTCACTTTCAGTCAACACAGATTCACCTATATTTTGTGAAATATAAATTATTAATCTTTTTTCTATTAAAGACAATATTTCGTCTAAGAACTTAATTAACATTTTCTTTATTTAAAATTTTCTCAATATCCTTTAATAAGACTTTATTCATAATAGAAAAGGAAATCGTTTGACTTCCCTCAATAGGTGACATTAATTTAGGATGCACCTGTGGATCTTTTCTTTCTTCTTTTGGCTTAACTTGCAACTTTTTCATGTTTCATTTTACAAGTTAGTTCCATTTTTGTAATTCTGTTCTCATGCCCATTTACTGTTTTATTCAGCTCTATAATTTCTCTATCAACCTTATCTATGTCTTTTGATACCTCTTCTTTGTTCTCCTTTAAAATTTTATTTGAATTATTCAAGTTTAATTCAAGCAACCTATACATTGACTTTTGTTCGCTTAACATTTCTTTTATTGATTCTATTTGTGTTATTGAGTTTTTAAGATAAAATGCTGAAATAGCAAACAACACTGTATTAATTGCAATTAACGCTTTGATGAATAGTTCGTTTGAATCTGTCATATTTTATAGTTTTTAAAAGTTTTTATATTATAAATATAACGTTTTATAATTTAAAATAAAAATCAATATTTCGATTATTTTAAAAATCAATTAAAACACACGATTCGCCTGTTTCGTGTCTGCAAATATGTATTTGCTTTGTGAAAGTATCACCAAGATAGACAACTCCAATAAGTTTGTCTAATTGTGTTTGTGCAATTAGTTTTACTTCTTCTATTGTTTTATCAACAGTATCTTCCAATAAGATATTCATTCTTACTGGCTGCCAAATTTGCATCTCTTCGGGTGTGAGAATTTGTTCTGTTATTAAGTAGTAATTGTTCTTTTTCATTTTATCTTGTTTTGATAATTATCGGGGCTAAAATATCTGTTCCACCTGTTACTGATGCAGTAAACACTCCTAACATTTTTTCTCCTGCTGTTGCTTTAGTTGGTGTACTTACAACTCTACCAATAGTATCACTCATGTAAGCATACTCTCCTTTTACACAACTCGTATTATTCTTTAACAATACGTTAGATAAGCCGCCAAATGCTACACGAATAGTTTCACCATCAGCAACTCCACTGTCTTGTACAATACCAACAGAATTTTCTCCATTGGCTATCGTAAGTTTTACTGACCCATTTACATCTATATTGTCACTTGCAATAGGTACAGATACTGGATTACCCTCAGCACTGTCTGCACCTGTTTTATTAACTAACTTAACACAAAATGCCCCATCTAAGGTTATGGAATACTTTTCACTATCCCAACTGCCTTCAACAACATTTGTTCCTCTGAACGTATTGTTATTTATATCTGCCATATTATTCTTCTATTAAGTGTCCTCTAATTTTTATTTTGTCTTTGTATATTTCATAATCATTGGTCATTGTAGAATCCTCTATCAATCGTGGCGTTCTAATAATGCCATCAGTACACATAGAGAATTTACCTTTGAATGAATTAAAATCTTCTAATACTTCTTCTGGTGGTAATAATGTATTCCAAAATTTAAATTCATCAAAACTACCATTAAATTCAGTTCCAGAAAATCCACCTCCAATTCTATCAAAATAAAGTATATCGTCTGTTGTTGTATCTGTTGATTGTAATACGCCATCAATATATAATGACCATAATTTTAAATCGTTTTGTGTTATACAACAATGATACCATTTCCCTAAACGTAATTTATTTTTAAATGACAATATTATAAAATCGGAATTTGTTTTTGTTTCACCATATATTTTATACAATAAATTTGAAGTTCCTATTCCTTGCCCAAATCTTAAATAATTATCGCCTGATGCAATACCTAATATATTTTGGTAAAAATTAACAACAGTATCTATATTCTCATTAAATCTAAACCAAAAAGATATTGAACTATTCGGTGTTATTGCTAATCTGCCTTGTTTTACATTATGCAAAACATAATCATCAATACCATCTAATACGACTGCTTTATTTGCAATATCAAATCTGTCATTTCCATAAGTAGCACCTACTACTGTTGGTTGAGAATCTGTTATATTTCTATATGCTTCACTTGTCCTATTTATCCACGTTGTCGGGTCTGTAATAAGAGTAATAGGAGTATTATCATTATACTTAGTACATCTAAAATCCGATGCTATCCATACTTGGTTTCCTATTTTTATTGTTTGATACACATTCCCATCTATATCATTAACAGTATCACCTAATGTCCATGTAGAATCATTTTTAATACAACGTATTTGATGTCCACGTGTTTTTGCTGAACCTGTTGTTCTTATTAAGTCGTCATTATTATAATTAATGGCGTGAGTAATTCCATTAGTTGATGTCCAGTACCAAGCATTTAATAAAAAATTTAATAAATTTCCAGAAATATTACTTACTAATCCACCTGCTCTACCATTCCAACCAACATCATTAACTGCACCAGTATTTGGGGTGTAAAAATATTCAAATCCAGTACTTTTCATTTTACCTCCTGCAACTGTTGTGCCACCAAGCGTAGTGGCTAACGTTGTAAACTCTGCATCTGTTGGTATATGCCATCCTGTTGGTGCTAATTTACCTGTATCAACAGCATATTGATTATATAGTAGTCCAAAAGTAGGTGTATAATCTATTGGTGGTGCAATATTTTCAGCACTACCATTAAATTTAGTATGGAAAATTAATTTATCTGCTTGTGGCGGCTCACTCTCCCAATCCCCAAATTCAGAGAGCTTAGAACAGTGTAAGTTGCCATGTTCGTCAATAGGAATTGTTGCCATTATGCTGGAAAATTAACGTTAATTTCTAAACATTTTGTAGTAGGATTTGATGTCATAGTGATGTAGTCGCCTATATTTACTTGACCTGCATCTTTAAAGTCTTTAGGTGTCATATACTTAGTATCGTCAGTTGCTGCGGCTATTTCTGCTGCACTTGCCTTTGCGTTTGCTGTTGCTCCATCTGCTACATTAAGTACTGTTCTTGCTTCACTTGCGGTTAATGCACTTATATCTCCACTTGCTTTTCTACCAACAAATGTTGAAGCACCTACTGTTAATGCAATAGGCGTATTATCTGCTGTTGCTATTAAGATACTGTTTGCATCGTAGAGTGATTTGTCTACTTTAACTGCATCAAGATTTTCTAACGATGTTTGAGCATTTGTTCCGAGATTCCCTGATGCTGTTACTGTTATACTTGATGCAGGTAATGATGTTAACCCACTTCCTGATGTTGCAAGTCCAGTAGTAACAGTGCGCTTATCGTCTGCTTGAATAAAAGTATAACTTCCACCTCCACCTCCTGTTCTTCTTCCGATATGAATATATAGTAATTTCCATTCGGCTACCGACATCCCTGCTAATGTATGGGTTGCTGCTTGAGCTGCTGCTAATGATGTATATTCTGCTTGTCCAATTACAGATACTAATTCAACATCTGTTCTTGCTCCTGCGCTTGTAGCACCAATTTTCCTATTTGTAGCGTAAATAAACGCTACTCCATAATTTCCATTTGCAACATCTGTTAATACACCATTATTATCCCATCTTGGTACAGTTCCATTTAATTTTTGCACAGCCGTACTTGCTGCTTCTGTTATCATAGCTGTTAATGCAGCATTACGATACATTATTGTTAAATTAGTCTTAGCACCTATTGAATGGTAACGCTCCTCATCTCTTATTACACCTAATGCTGAACTAAATGTGTTTGTTGCTAATGTGCCAAATGTTGTTGCAAATCCACTTACATATCTCGAACCATCTGTTTCGTGTTCTTTTTTATGTTGTATTAAGTTTCTGTTAGATAAATGAAGTTCGTCTGATAATATTGCAGCAGTTCCATCCCAATTAAAAAATAAACATGGAATTTTTATTAAATTCATTATATCTGTTTCAGTTACAACTAATCCACTCGAATTAATACAAACTGAATTTTGACCTAATGAAGGGGTTATATTCGCTAATGTTAATCCATTATTAACATATTCAGTACCATTTATTTTATAATTACCTGCATTTGAAAGTAAATTAATAGTTACTAATCCCCCTGCACTAACTGAAATAGTGAAATTACTTGCATTTGGTGGGTTTATAAATCCGTGAGCGTCACCAATTTCTGTTTTTAATCTAAAAATTGTACTAAAAAATGTTTTAAGCGTACTAAATAAACTTGTTTTAAATAGACCACTCGATGCTTGCTTAATTAACACTGAATCAGTATCTAATACTTCACTCGCAACTCCATCAACATCAGACAATGAAGATAATTTAGGTATTACATTAATTGCAAGTTCTATTACTCCATTAGTAGAATGTTTAACCGATAGGATACCTACCATTATTTTATTATACCCTGCTGCTGGTTCGATATTTGTTAATTTACCTTTATTTAGAGGGTCTACCCATAAGGTGTCACCCTCCACCCAACCACTAATATTAGTATTTAAACCTCTTACTTTACCACCATTTTTAGTTATACGTCCAACATTATTATTGCCAATAGATAAAACCGTAACCATACCAATACAATTACGACTTTTTGTATTATCTGTTGCATCTGTTAAGCATATAGCGGTTCTATTACCACTTGCTCCACATACACTAACCATATCCATTTCTACAATACCTGTACCTTCTAAATTAGTATATAAATCAAATGGTTCTTGATTTATTTGTATTGTTCCACCATCTGCTAATTTATAAGCGTAAGTTTGATTTACATCATCCCAAAATAAAGTGTTTGCTGGAAGTGCTGCAATTTCTATATCTGAATATACTTTTGTTATAAGTATTGCGTCTGGTGTGATTGTTCCTTCGCTGCCACCTCCGCTACCTACCTCTTCCCACACTGCTGCACCTTCTATATTGCTTTTGCACAGATACTCTATTTTTGTTACGGTATTAAACCAATGTTGACCTTCGTCATATAATAGAGTTATGTCGTCATTTATAGTCGGAGCAACGTTATTAAAATGAGTTATTATATTCTTCTTTTTTTTCATAGTTATTCTAAATTAAATAAATTCATTGTTACAGTGTCTCCGTATTCGTTTATGTATCTAATATAATCAGCTTCGGCACTTGAATTGCCTATTGGAGAGGTTGTCGATATTTCTTTTTTTATTTGAGGGTTTCCGTTATTTTCATTAAAAACATCTAAAACTTCTTGATTCATCTCATAATCAATATAACCTAATTGACCTCCATAAAAATCAACATTTATTAAGTATTGTAAAAAAGAATTAATTCCATCAAACCAATAAATATCTCTAAAGAAACAATTTTTTATTTCTGTTAATTGAGCAACTTCTCCTATTTGTAAATTACCTTCTATTTTTGAATTTATAATAGTAGTATTTTGGAATTGAGCGTCTACTGAATTACAATTTTCTATTATTAAATTATCTACTACACATCCGACAAATATTAAATTAGGGAAAACTGGAACAGTAATTAATTCTGGTTTTTTAACGTTTATTGTAACATTATTGAAATTAGTATAGTTGTTTGTTAACGGATATTCTGTTAACCTGTCTAAACCTAAAGACTTAATATTAATAAAATCGTACCCTATGTCGTTATTTTGTTTTGTGTCTATCCTTCGATAAATATAACCTTTATCGCTACCTCTTCCCACACCAAGACTATCATTATTTGAAAAATTGTAATAAATTATGTGGTTAGGAAAAGTTTTACTTTGAGCAACACAATTAAATGCAGAAGTTGTTACTGCTGATACTATTATTGGCTCTACTATTCCGAATTTTTCTGAACCTAAAAAATCTAAATACCTTCTTTGATGATCTGTTATTAAATATTTTTGACCAACAGTTAACTCCTCATTACTAACTAACGTTTCTAATTCAGAATATATTATTTCTACTATACTTTCTCCGCTTCCACCTCCACCTATCTCTGCCCATACGGCACTTCCTTCTGTATTATCTTTACAGATATATTCTAATCCTGTTTCAGTATCTACCCAATGTTGCCCTACAAAGTGTAGATTGTCATCATTTACCGTTGGTGCAGTGTCTGCAAATATGGTTATTCTTTGTTTTTTGCTTGTTATTGCCATATTATATGTTTTCTATTATAGTGTTACCGTAGTTGTCGTTGTATTTTATGATAACTGAATCATCTTGTAGTTTTATTATTTCTTTTTGAGTGTTAAGTGTTACTGTTGTGTTTCCTGTGAAGTCTATTGAAGATAAACTATTGCAAATATTTGATGATTTAAAATTATTAGGAAATATACAAAACTCTACACGAGACCCACTTACATTACTATCAAAATAATCTCCCACATTACAGCTATTAAACGCAGCATTAATCCTATTAAAATAAAAATTAATACCTACGGTACTATTTGTAAAATCTCCTCTTATTTCAGAGAATACAAAGTTGTTACCTATTGTGTTTCCTGTAAAATCTACAACTATTGTATTGCCATAAAAATTCGAACCTATTTTATTTCCTATAAAATACGAACCTATTTGATTTTCGAGAAAATTATTTCCTAATGTGCAAGTTCTAAAATCAGAATTTATTTTATTCCCTTGACAACCTCCAATAAAAACATTATTATAAGAATCAACAAAAGTATTATTATAAACATTACCACTACTGTAAGTAATAAACAAAGGATAATCATCTTCTACTAAACCACCTACTGTTCCGTCTCGATATGACAATATTTGTCTAAAATCTAATCCTATATCGTTATTTAATAAAGTGTCTATTCTTCTATAAATAACCCCTTTATCTGCACTACCAAACACATCTTTTGTATCTCCTGAAAACTCATAATATAAAATATCTTGTGGATATAATGTGCTGTAAGCTATCGGTTCAAATTCTGATGTTGTTAATGCGGTTACAATTATAGGCTCTATTGTTCCTGTTTTTGTTAATCCTGTTACTGGCTGTATGTAAGTTCTTTGATGGTCGGTGATTAAATATTTTTGCCCTACTACTAATTCACTGTTTGTTACTAATGTTTGTAATTCTGAATAGGTTGCTTCTACTATTCCTTCTCCTGAACCAAATAGCATCCATGTATTAGGTAATGTTTCTTTGTACCATTGTGTACCGTCATCTTGTTGGTATCGTGAACCTACTGGACAATTATATATAAGTGTTTCTCCTGCTGTATTTCCGTCAACTGCACTATTTGGGTCTCCATTATATCCTAATGGCGAAGAATCGGGTAACGTAGTGGTAGATTTGAATAAAATTACCCTCCTTTCTAATTCAAATAATATATCGTCAATTTGGCTCATATTATATTGTTTCTTGAATTGTTAATGTTGACAATTGTGAACTTGAACTTGTTGCTGCTGTATCTAATATTCTTACTAATGTAGGATTTGTGTTTAGTGCCTGAATACACCATGAATTTGCATCTGGTGTTGCAGTTGTTCCTACTGCTCTTTTATTTATTAAAGTCTTAAACGACCATATTAAAGTTAACTTAGTGTAATCAGCTACCTCAACATTCATATTAGCTTCATTCTGAAATGCTGGTAAATTAATTACTCTCGAAACGAAACCTCCAATAGTATAAGTTAAATCGCTTGCTGTCGTTACTATTTTTCCTGCTAAATTTTTTGTAGTTAATGAATTAAACGAATACGAACCCTTAATTATATTGTCGTCTATTTGCAGTGAACGTGTATAACTTAATGCGTTACTTGTTGTCCAAGAACCTTGCCATACACCAACTGGAGCAACCATAGAAGGAGCTTCGTATAATTGTTGATTAGATGTTATTGTTATAGTGTGATTTTGTGCTGCTGTTCCATCGTTTCCTCCTGACCTTAGTCTTGATGGTTTTGTTATTGTTATTGTTTGTGCTGTGTGAGCTATCTTAACTATTGAAGATGATGTTGTAGTAGCGTTATTTGCTGCTCTCGTTGCCGATATAGTTATATTGTTAGTTGATATGTTATAAGTACCACCTATACGAGTAACACTCTTAGAAACGTTGTAAACGCTTGAATCGGCTATTGATAATTCACTGTTACTACTTGTATATGAAATTGTGTCAAAATTACTTACTGTATTTGCTACTGTTGCTGTTTCACTATCTTTTATTGCTGATTGTCCTGATGGGTATGTTGTTACCCCTATTGCCACTGTTGGATATAAATTATTTAGTTTAACTAAATTAACCCCATCTACCGAGCCATCTGATTCGGTTAAATACCAATTACTATAACTGCCTGTACTTTTCTTTACTCTTATTTTTGCACCTAAACTTTGAACTGTCGTCCCTCTGTTTGTTATTGTTCCTGTTACTGTTTTATTTTGAGTAGCTGTAAAATTGAATATTTGAGCACCATAAGCTCCATAATTATCTAATTCTATACTAACTATATCAATGTCACTAACTACATTAATAGCAAATATATCGCCTGATTTTAATTCTGTTTGAGTTCCTGGATATGTTCCTGTGAAATTCGCACTTAATATAATAGGTGGTTGATCGTAATTAATTACCGTTGTCCATTGTGCTCCGTCTTCGTGGTTAACTGTTATACTTGTTTTATCTTCTAAGTCAATATTAACTACTCCTGTAAATGTTGGCTTGTCTGATGAAGTTGATAGTGTAACTGGAACTCCTTCAACTGTCACTACTGGCTTATAATTAGATGAGCCTGTTATAGCTAATACTGCAACTGTTACTAATTGTGTGTCCACTAAGCAGCTATCTAACACCATACCGTCAGAACTAAATACTTTATTTGCTACGTTACCTGTTGATTGTGGTGTTACGTTAGTTATAAACACTGAACCGCTTCCACCGTCTGAACCACTTTCTCCTTGTATTCCTTGGTCTCCTTTGTCGCCTTTATCACCTTTTATGCCTTGTTCGCCTTGTACGCCCTGAATCCCCTGTACACCTTGAATACCTTGTTCTCCAGTATCTCCCTTGTCACCTTTGTCGCCTTTATCACCTTTAGTTCCTTGTAAGGCTAATAGTGTCCAGTGTGTTGTGTCGGTTGAAGGGTCTAAATTAGCAATATTGCCTTCTATATCAACTATACAAAACCATGAAGAGCCACCAAAGCCAACCGCATCGTTCATTAAATATGAAATTTCTGCATTCCATACACCTTTCCATATTAACCCTGATACTCCAGTTGCGCCTGTATCGCCCTTGTCTCCTTTTTCTCCTGTATCGCCTTTAATTCCTTGTATTCCTTGAACGCCTTGTATTCCTTGCTCTCCCTGAATACCTTGATCCCCCTTGTCTCCTTTTTCTCCAACTACATGACCTACATTTACTGATGTTAAATCTGAATACTCTACTATTAAATCTCCGTCACCATTAATAGTTATTTCACTAATACCTAATCCACCTACTCCTTTAATAAGTACCCATAGACCGCTAAACATTGGTGCTGTTAATTCGGTTAGGTAAATGTTGCTCTTTAAAAATGCAATATAATATGATGTTGCGGTAGGCGTAAATGAAAATCCACCACCTGTATTTGTTTCAGCGTAGGCAATATAAATTATACTGCCCTCGTTTATTACAGCCTTAACGTGTTGTGGGCTTTCATTTACATATATTTTAACGGTATCTCCCATGTTAACAAGTTAGTGGTTTGACAATTTTCCAGCTTCCCTCTATATAAATCTTTGATTCTCCTGATGGGCTTACTGTCTTAATGTAGTATTGGTAAATGTCTGGATTAAAAGTGACTAAAAAAGGATCTAACCTAAATTGTCCAGTTATTGCATCCGTAATAGTTATTCCGCTTCCTATTTCTAATTTAGTAACCTCATTGCATTTTAAAAATAAATGAAATGAAATAATATAATCGGTTATATTCAATGGAATGTCACCCCCTGTTTCTTCTAACAGAATTTGGAATGTTAGTCCGTTAAATGTTGTACCTGTTTTTACTGGATCTATTACGTAATTCATAGTCGTTATACTTCTACTGAAAAAGTTGCTGTTGTATCGGTTTTGTATACCTCTATAATTCTTTTTGGAAGTGGTTTGCCTATATATGCTGTTACTTGTGCTGCTGTTACAGTATATATTTCTCCCTCTTTCATATTCTCTAATCTTACTTTTATAACACCTGATGTTTCGGGTATAATAGAGAAGCTGTTAACTGAAACGTCAATATGGCTCATTTTGCCTCTTACTCTTTCAATAGAGTAATCTATGGCTTCTGTTGACATATCTATAATACCTTCTCCCCATGATGTTGTAAAATTTATTGCGTCGCCGAATTGATCTACTATCCTCGACTTCGGAGCTCTATAAGCTGATTCTTGCATAATTATAATGTTTTTATGTATTGTTCTACCATTTTTTCTATTGGGTCAATCGACTTAGTTATCTCAAATGGATTATCTGTTGTTTCTTCTTCACTATACTGATCCATTTCATTTCCTTGTTGACCGAACGCTTCTGCTTGTTTAGCCGATTGATATACTTGATTTAATATTGTGTCAGTTTCTTTATTAAATTTACGACCACTATACTCTTCAAACTTATCTTCCATACTTACAAAACCTGCACCTGCAAGTTTTACATCCCTGTCTATTTTTGCATCAATATCATCTATATCAACTCCAGTAAAACAAAATACATATTTTTCGTTTAGTTCACTTACTATGTATTTGTTTATCCATTTCTCTAAATGAGACAACAAAGGAACTAAACCTTTTTTCTTTGAATGGTCTATTCTGTTCTTTTGCTCTCCTGCGTTTCCGAATAATTGAGCTTGATTCTTAAAATTGAAACCTAATTCGTCTGGAGCTATACGATACACCATACAAGTAATTAAAGTCAGAAATTCGTTCCAATTGGAGAACTCCATGTCTTTATTTGAATTGTGTACTATTACTCCATTTGCTGAAAATGCGTGATTTTCATTAAACATTTCAATATCATACATTTCTTCAAACTCGTCTGTTTCAACCAAATCAATTACTTTTTCTAAATTATAGTCAATTAAATAATCTGGAATTTTATATCCAATCTTATTCGCATAAGATATAACCTTAGATAAAGATGCTCTTTGATGCCCTTTGCTTATATTCAATAAGTCGTGTAAATCTTTTTTATCTAATTTATTTTCTTTAGAAATACTTTTATTAAACAATTTAACCTTTATTGCAAAATCCTTAATAAATTCAATAGGTGCTTCGTCCACTTTATAAGTAGATTTCTGTCTTTTTAGCTCTCTTGAACTTTTTGCGTCTTGAATAAATCCAATTTTATCAAAGAAAATATCTCTATCTTTTACCAATAAAATGTTATCTTCTGAATAAGTATTAAAGTTTTTATTTAAAGTCTTCTTACTTGTATATTTTGAACATCTTATGCCTTCACTCAATAACAACAATACCATTTCATTTTTTAATCTTTTGTTCGATATTGTTATATCTACTCTATTCCCACATTTATCTACGTGACCATCTGCTGAAAAGAATCCTTTAATAAAAGAACATCTTAGTTCAGATTTACAAGAAAACATGAAATTTGGAACTATCTTTTTATCTTTAGATGTTGAAAATCCTAACGACATAAACCAATTATAAAAATTACTGTCTCCTATATGAATATAG
>JACCDR011134071.1_pt1 | contig 18057 bp, 19 predicted proteins | sample 7446431 | NCBI WGS metagenome assembly JACCDR01 (sample SAMN15323443, study PRJNA562643) | freshwater metagenome | isolation source: river surface water | place: USA:Blue River Watershed | collected 2017-08-17
CAGGAAATGAAGGGGCTGGAGACCCCGACCATGGCCGAGCGGTGGTCTCGCGCGATCAGGGTCTGTGACTACAAGATCGTCGCGGCCCTGAGCTGGGCCCTGAACAGGCCGAGCCATGACCCTGGGGGTATCGTCTGGTATTGGCACCGGGCGATAGGGGCGTGGCTCCATGAGGTGTTCCAACAGGCTGGCGTGGACGTGGTGTTCTGCCCGGCCGGTGAGGGTGAGAACCTCCGAGACCCGGCCAACAAGCACAGGATCTGCGTGGCCTCGATCAAGGCTCACTACCGGGGCTACAACCTCCAACACCACGGAGACGTCCTGTTCGTGCAGTGGCCTCGGGGTGCGATCTTCGCGGAACAGACTGTAGGCCGCGTGCACCGCCAGGGTCAGGAGCGTGACGAGGTGACCGTCACGACCATGAACACTATCGAGTTTGACCACAACGTCTTCGCCGCGTGCATGCTGGAGGCCCTCTACCAGCAGCAGACAGGGGCCGGGAACCAGAAGCTGATCACCAGCCCGATCATTCCCGACCCTCTAGTGATTGACCCCATGGTCCTGGCTGAGCGAGGAGTGCTGGACAAGTCGACTGCCAGGGGCCTGGACAAGCAGAGTGTGAAGGACAGGTTCAACAAAATTTAGACCCTGAGCAAGGTGCCCAGGGTCTCATGTGAATGGCAATGTGTCCGAGTTGCCGGTAGGCAACTCAGTAGGAGAGTCGAATGGCGCTTTTCGGAAACAAGGCTGGTGGGGCGGTCGCGAACGTCGCCCAGCAGCAGGCTCAGCCGGCCTCGGGCGGTCAAGCCCAGGGTCAGACCCAGCTCCCTCAGGGGGGCCAGGGGCTCAACATGCAGGGCATGCCCATGCCCGCTGCTCAGGCTCTGACCCCTGAGCAGGAGCACGCCATGCTCGCGAGCATGGCGTTCAGTTCGAAGGCGTTCAAGGACGCCAACCCGACCGATCGGAACCCGTTCCACAAGGCCGGGCGCTACCTCCTCAAGCTGGAGGAGATCAAGCTGTCCCGCTCGAACAGCCCCAACAAGCAGGGGGCGATCGGCGTGGGCGTCACGAGCACGATCCTCTACGTGTTCGACGACGGCTCGCACCAGACCAAGGTGATCAGCCTACAGCCGGCGGGGCCGGGGCACGTGGCGGGGACCAAGGTCTTCCAGAGCTACGACATGGGCAACGTGGCCTCGGTGAGCGCGTTCAAGGGCATGCTGGCCAAGATCCTCGACCTGCCCCCGGCCGAGGTGCCGGAGCAGGCGGCGTTCTCGGTCACGCACCCGAGCCAGCCCCTGGCCGGGACGTGCGTGGTGGTGGACAACCGCTGGGACAAGACGGCGGGCAAGGGCAGGTCGGGGAAGCCAGAGGACTTCCTCTACGTGAACTACGAGGCCGGGACGATCCCGCGCACGGAGATCAAGGCCGGCGTCGCCGCAGGGCAGCTGAACAAGGACGTGGTGGAGCGGGCGTTCCCGCAGGGGCTCCTGGAGCGGCTCGTGCAGAACGAGCTGGCCGAGGCCGAGGCCCTCAAGCAGGCCCAGCAGGGGCAGCAGGCCCCGGGCCAGTAGCCGAGTCCTAGAACTCTCTTTTCCCCCGGCCGGGGGGTGGGGTGCTTATCCCCACGGTGCCCTGCCCTCCGGCCACTTTACAAACACCCGGAACTGAGTTGCCACGTGCTCCTCGCCGCCGACACCGAGACGCCGCCTATCAGGCACCTGGATATAGCCCCCAGGCCGATCTGTCTCTCGTCCTACGACGGGCGGGAAGCAGGGCTGATAGCGAACGGTGACCCCTACTTCGTGGACGCGCTTGAGCACGTTCTCAAGCAGGAGACGGTCTGGTGCAACGCGGGAGGGTTCGACCTCCCGGCGATCAGCTTTCAATACGAGCACCTCGTTCCCCTGGTCTGCACTGCCCTGGCCGAGGGCAGGGTCCACGACGTCAAGATCCTGGAGAAGCTTCTCACCCTTGCAACCCACGGGAACATGCGATTCAGGGTCCTCCCCAACGGCGTGGCCCTGCCTATCAAGTATGACCTGTCCAGTCTGGCCAAGCGCTACCTGGGCAAGGATCGTTCGGCCCAGAAGGGCACTGAGCAGGACACGATCCGCGCCAGCAAGAGCAAGCGGGACGAGGAGGAAGACGACGCCCTGGCCGAGGCCCGGGGTGACCTGTGGCGATACAACTACGATCAGCTGGACGGCTGGCGAGCTGAGGAGTATCCCCCCGAGGCGCGAGACTACGCGATCGAGGACTCCCTGGACACCTACGCGATCTACCTCGCCCAGCTGCCCAAGCTCCAGGCCGCATACAGAACCCATGGGCTAGAGTTCACCTCGCAGGTGGAGACCCTGCACGTTTCGGCTGCCTACTACCTGACTGTCACGTCAGGGTTCGGCGTGTCGGTGGACCTGCCTGCGGTGGAGGAGCTGCGCCAGAGCGTTGAGGCCCAGCTCTCGGACGAAGCGCTGCCCCTCCTGATCGCCAGCGGAGTGCTTCGGCCCAGCCAGCCCGCCCGAAAGGCCAAGGCTCGCAGGCACGACCCTGGCTGTCTCAAGAAGGGCTGCGGGTGCGGCTATCCCGAGATCGCTGCGGTGCCGTCCAGTAAGAATCTGGCCGTCCTGCACGAGCTGATCACCCACGTGTCTCGCGAGAACGGTCTCCCCGTCAAGCTCACGGAGACGGGCAGGGTCAGTGCTGCGGCTGACGTTCTGGAGGAGCTTGCACCCCTCAACGAGGTGTTGCACGAGTTCCAGTTCAGGGAGTCTCTCCAGAAGCTGGTCACGACCGAGATCCCTCGCATGAGCGCGAGTGTCGTGCACCCCCACTACAACGAGCTGGTCTCGTCGGGGCGCACGAGCTGCTCGGCAACTAAGTTGTATCCCTCGGGCAATATCCAGAACGTGGACCCTCGGGCTCGACGCTGCTACGTCCCCAGCGTCCCAGGCTGGTTCCTCCTCTCGGTGGACTACGGCGGCATGGAGCTGGTCACTCTCGCCCAGACAGTCTACAGCCTGTTCGGGCACAGCACCCTGAGGGACCAGATCAACGCCGGGGTCGACCCTCACTCTTACCTGGGCGCCCAGCTGGCCATGGCCCTGGCCCCCGAGTTCCGCGCCTATTGCCAGGCCGAAGGGGCGACCTCCCGAGACCAACAGTATGCACTCTTCATAGCCCTCAAGAAGTCTCCCGAAGAGACGGAAGAGTTCAAGTTCTTCGTCCACTACCGCACGCTGGCCAAGCCGACCGGCCTGGGCTACGCTGGCGGGCTCGGACCTGACACGTTTATCGTCTACGCCAAGGGACAATACGGGGTGAAGATCGACCGGGACACGGCGGTCCTGTGCCGCGAGGTCTGGCGCGAGACCTACCCGGAAATGCCGAACGACTACTTCCCCTTTCTCACCCGAGTGCTCAGGGACGTTGACAACACCCGGACCGAGGTCATTGAGGGGCGGCCAGTCACCAAGCAGCGGTTCTGGTATCACACCCCCCTGGGCATGCTGCGGAGGGGCTGCTCGTTCACCGAGGGTGCCAACGGCCTAGCCCTCCAGTCCCCTGGGGCTGAGCTGGCCAAGCTCGGGCTGATCGCCGTGGCCCGGAAGTGCTTCGACCATTCCCAGGCGTGGGCCTACTACCAGCTCTATCGGCTGCTCGCGTTTATCCACGACGAACTGTTGGGAGAGGTCGCGCCCCACGTCGCCCATGAGGTCGCCACCGAGGTGCAGCGGATCATGGTGGAGGCCGGCCAGGCAGTTGTGCCTGACGTGAAGCTCACGGCTGAGGCCGCCCTCATGCTCCGCTGGAGCAAGTCGGCCAAGCCCCGCTACGACGAGAACAAGCGGCTGGTGCCGTGGGTCCCGAAGGAGGAGCAATGAGCGAGCCCGAACAGGATATCGAGATCGTGCTACAGGACGTTGTCAAGCTCCACGAAGAGCACGTCAGCAACTACGAGCGAGACCTGGCGTGCGTGTCGGGCCTGGCCAGCACCCTGCGCCGACAGGCCGACCTGCTGATCATGAACCAGTTCAAGCCCGAGAACGAGAGCAGGATCGTGGACAGCATGCTGGCGTTCGCGTTCGAGGCGGCAGCCAGGCTGACCAAGGTCCGGCAGGCTTTGGCACTCCTAGACCAGGCCCAGAAGGAAAAGGAAGAGGTCAAGTAATGCCCCCTCGTATCCTCCCTGGCGTGTCCGGGGCCGAGCTGATCCTGGTGGAGCGCCTGAGGCAACTCAGTGACTATCCCCCCGTCCACGACGACGAGCACGGCCGGCAGGAAATGGCCAGGGCCGCGTCCTACTACGCCTTCCCGATCCAGGCCCCTGGGCCAGTTCAGCTGGAAGGGTGCTTCCTGACGGGGCTGCCCAAGGCCCTGGCCTTCGCCTTCCCCTGGAAGGAGGGAACGCAGCAGCTGACCCCGGCCAAGGCGGCCCTGGGTTTCACGCCTGCCTACTTCGAGCTGCGGGTGGCGGAACTCACCAAGGCTGGCGCGCTGTGCGCGGCCGAGATAGACCGACTGCTGCGGCTCCAGGCCGCAAGGGGAGGTGACTAGTGGAGGGCTTCGCCGTCGCCCTGCTCGTCTTCATGGTGCTGACCCTGGTCATGGGCTCGGTCCTGGTCCGGGGGGTGCACAAGGACTGGTCAGACTGGGAAGAGTGGAAGCTCATTGCCGTGGCCAGCGTCTGCTGCACTGTGCTGTTGGGGACGTGGGTCTCCGGCACAGCCCTGGCGGTCCTGGTCCTGACTGGGGGTGCCAAGTGACCTTGTGCAACCGCAAGGTCCAAGACATATTCCGTGGCAAGTCGTTCCCATGCGGCAACCCCAAGCGCAAGACAGGGGACGAGTGCAAGGAACACCGAGCTTCCGACCTCAAGCAAGCACGGGCACAGAAGCTCCACGAAATCCAAGTGGCCCAGCGCATGCAGAACGAAAAGCTGGCCGTCCTGAGGAGACTCACGGACGAGGAGCTGGAGACAGAGCTGACCAAGCGAAAGGACAGAAAGAGGTGCGGCCCATGACTGACCTGATCCTACCCGAGGGGGCGAAGGCTCCCTCTCTGATCCCTCCGGCCTCCCAGCCCCGCTACCGGCTGGAGTTCGTGGTGGAGGACGAGCCACCCACGGCCGAGTCCAACGGCAACGCCTCGATCAGGCAGGCCCTCTACCGCATGGTCTCCGACGAGGGCAAAGACCTGTGGGTGCTGGTCACGCCCGAGGAGGAGATCCACTCGACGGCGTGCGTCACCCTGGGGGGCGTCCTGCTCGGGGCCCTCAAGCAGTTCGACGAGTTCCGGGCCGAACAGAAGAAGCAACAGAAGCGCGAGGGGAAGAAGATCGCCCTCGCTGACAAGATCCCAGCCATGCGTTCGAGGCCGAAGCGTCGGCGTCGGGGAAAGGACTAGTCATGGACCGTATAGAGCGTTGTCCCCACGGGTGGGCATACAGGACCAAGGTGTTCCCCACTGCCGACAGCGGGACTGTCCTCGTCCAGGAGTGGACGAGCGACGAGTGCAAGCTGTGCCTGAACGACCGCAGTCGGCCGGCCCACACCTACACCAGGCCCCGGGGGGCGGGTGACCCGGAGTTCGTGCAGGAGGCAACTGAGTCGGTGACCCAGGAGGAGCAGGTCACGGTGGTGGTGAACGGGCAGGAATTCAAGGGGACTCTGCCCAAGATCCCGGACGGTGAGCCGGTCGTGGTGAGTGCCTACCAGCATAGCGAGGGCTGGAAGGGCCTGGGCACCTGCGGGGAGTTGCGCGTGGCCACGGACATTACCCACGAGACGACCAAGTGCCTGGACAAGGCCAAGGAGCTTGTCTGCGGGGATCGGGCCGAGGACTACGGGGACCCGGCCGAGACCTACGGTGAGCTGGCCAAGGCGTGGGAGGGCTACTCCAAGCTGGCGATCAAGGCCCGTGGGAAGCTCGACGGGCGGGACGTCACGAACATGCTGGGGATCATGAAGTTCTTCCGCGACGCGGTCGTGCGCAAGGAAGACAACCTTGTCGACGCCGCGGGCTACTCCCAGCTCGGGAACTGGCAGGGGAAGTCCCTGGGCCTGCCCGTCCTGGGCCGACTGAGCCACGAGATCCCCGAGCTGACGAAGGAAGCCATGAAGGCTGCCCTGGGGGAGATCACTTGATCGCTCGTCAGCAGCTGGGAGAGCGTCACGAGAACTTCCGTTCCCACGGCAGGGTCATTGGCGTGGGCTACGACCCTGACTACCACCATACGGCCATGGCGATCGTGTTCCAGGAGACGCGAGTCGCGCAGCCCAGACTGATCTACCTGGAGACCATGAACGTCCCCAGCAAGCTCTCTGGCTGGGAGGCGATCCGGGAGTCCTGCCGCACGGCCCAGTGGCTGGTCAACCACAAGCAGCTCGCTACCCCTCAGTCCTTCCTGGGAGCCACGTCGATCGCCGTGGAGTCCCAGGAGGTCTACGGGCGGGACAGCAAGGTCAACCCGAGCCAGCTGGTGGGCCTGGCCCAGATCGCCGGAGCGATCCTGGGGCAGCTGCACTACGGCCCTGGAGTGGTGGTCCTCCGGCCCCCTGCTCGGGACTGGAAGGGCGACGTCCCGAAGGAGACGACCCAGGCCCGGGTGTTCCGTGACCTGGGGATCCCCTGCACGCTCTACAAGACGAAGCGCGAGCGGTGGTGTATACCCACGGGCAAGGTCCCTGGGATCCGTGAGGAGTTCTCGGCAACTCAGTGGAAGCACTTGGTCGACGCGATCGGCCTGGCTATCTGGGCCGCGAGGACTACGTGGCCTATCTCCTGAACGCATGGGACCCTCAGCACCTCAACCCATGGCGCGAGCGCCTGCGCCTCGAAAGCTACTTGGACACCAAGTGGTGTGGGCCCAGGACGCTGGAACAGGTCAAGCAGGAGGCCCTGCTAGCCCACGCGATATACTCTCACGACCTGGACCGCTGCCAGGACCCCGAGTGCTTCTGGTGCGGCATGATCCTGTGCCCAGAGGCCGAGCCCCTGCACCTCCACCACGACGGCTGCCCGGCCTGCTACCTGATCGAGAGGGACTACCCATGAGTCTAGACTTTGAAACGCTTCGCAACACCAACCTGCGCAGGTGTGGAGGTGCGTTCCACCCTCTTCATTCTTGGAGTCCCACCGATTGGGCAACGGCAGTGGCTGGTGAGCTGGGAGAAGTAGGGACTGAGCTACTCAGGCTCCTCAACTTCTGCAACAACGTGAAGAAGCTGCGCCGGCAACGAGAGGGAGATCCCACTCCCCAGGCCCTTCTCGACACCCTAGGTGAAGAAGCCGCAGACGTGGTGATCTATCTGGACCTATTCACTGCCCGGCTCGGAATCAACCTGGGAGAGGCCGTGAGGGCCAAGTTCAACAAGGTCTCCGAAAAGGTAGGGTCCACGGACCGGCTCTAGGCTAAAAAGGGAAGGACTACCCATGATCCGAGGAGAGCAAGGCAACGCCCGTCTCAGGACGGACGACAAGTTCGAGGCAGTGATAGGTTCGGGGCGCGAGTTCTCTCTGCGCGAGGGCCTACTGATCCCTGGCGTGGAGGTGCTGTCGGAGTGCCCCATGTGCAGGGCCATGGTCAGGAGAGACCTCGGCTCGGTGGTAGGGAAACTCCCCTACACTGTCTTCAACAAGCACATGAGTATCACCATGATCCACACCGACTGCCCGAAAGTCCTGCACAAGCCGGGGCACTTCACCTGGGAGGTCAAGCTCAGGGTCAATCTGACTGTGGAGCTGGCATGAGCGGCCAGAAGCGTTGCAGTCGCTGCCACAGAGCCTCACGAAAGTCCCTGTGCTGGGAGTGCGGTCGCAGGAAGACCAAGGTGGCCATGGGAGAGGTCGCCTACGCTAGGGCGATCACGTCCATGGCTACCCTTCTCGCCCGACACCCCGAAGGGTTCACGGCCGAGGAAGGGCGTGTCCTGGGGTGCCTGCCCGCCCAGGGTGTCCGGTGGAGGGTTCACCACTACCGGACCCTCCTCGGGGTGGTGCTCCCCTCGTCCAGGGCCACAGGCCGCTACTACTTCCTCCCCCAGGACGCGAAGCGGATCAGGGAGCTGCACGAGGCCATGCTCTCGATCTGAGGGCCGCAGGCCGGCGGGGGAGAGTGGAGGAGGTCACCCCCGCCCCGCCGGCCTCGACCATATGGCAACTCAGTCGCGCCCGGGGACAGCCCTCTCGCCCGTCACCCTTATGGGTAGCCGAGTCTCCAGCCAGACCTTCGGGGGAAACCCAGGCTTGTTCGGATCGAACCAGGACAGGGTGGCCACTGGGTTCCCGCTGGCGTCCAGCAGCTCCACAGTCCAGCCCTCGACCGTCCTACCCTCCGTCTGGACCCCCAGGGGCGGCCTGACCGAGGCAGGGGGCCTGCGGACCCCCTTGAGCGCTATGGCGTTCTCGATCGCGGCCTTGAGCACGTAGACCCGCTTGAGGACCCCACTGGCGAGTTCCACGTTAGTCCCCCGTCCGGGTCACGCTGAACCGGGTCCCGTAGAACGGAGTGCCGGTCCCGCCTGCGATACTGAGCAGGTTCAGGTTCCCGCCGCTGACCTGGTAGACCTCCAGGTAGAAGTAGTCGCCGGCCACAGCCTCCACGACGCCCATGTCAACGAGGAAGTTCGTGGCCAGCGAGTCGGTGGCAGCGAAGGCGGTTGCCTCGGCTCGGTTCTTGAGGGTTCCCCCGCTGCTCTTGTGGTAGATCAGGGCGTAACGGGCTCCGGTAGTATTGGCCGCGAATACCACCTGTGCGCTGGGGTGGAACTTTCCGTCCAGGCCCGCCGGAACAGTGATCCGCTCGGGGTTCGAGGACGGGTTGTGGTATCCGTCCGTGTCCTCCTCCTCGTTGTCGCCCGTGCCGAAGGTGACGGCCACGAACGAGGAGGTGCCGATCGTCTGGTTTGCGCCCTTGGACAGGCGGCACATGCTGACAGGCCCACCGCCCCCGCCGCCACTTCCGACCTCGTTCCAGTCCAGCCCGTCGCTCATATACAGCTTGGACGTGTCCTGGGTCACGGCCAGGCACTGCTCAAAGTTGGCGGCAGGGAAATCGGTCTCCAGCTCCGACAGGTCTGCCGCCCGGCACAGGGGCAGGGGGCTGTCGAACAGCAGGGCGAGCATGTCATTGACGACCCCGTCCCAGCCCAGCTGCCCGGAAACGATCTCTTCCTTCTGTGGACGACTCATGTTCTAGCTCCCTCCTCAGGGCCTAGTTGAACTCGAAGAACAGCTCTTCCGCCTCGGACCGGAAGCCACCGTTGATATTGAAGACGCGCATGGTGAAGTCGACCTCACTGCCCAGATCGTCGATCAGGTCAGCGTTGGCATACTCGAACTCAGTTGCCTCACCCACGTTGTAGGTGGCCACCACGTCGTCCATGGAGTCGACGATCTGGATCTCGAACGTCCCGTAGGGAGGGGAGGTGCCGACCGCGGCCCCGGCCAGGCACATGCCCGCGCCAGTTCCTGGAACCTCATTCGAGATATACCCCCACCTGGCCTTGGGACTGTCCCCGGTGTAGTAGACTCCGTTCCCCATGACTGGGGCCACGGCCCTGAGGGCACAGACCCTGGCAGGGACGACACCGTTCCCCCGGATCACGTGGTTCGAGGCGGCCACGTCCGACAGATCCACCGACTGGAGGTAGGCGTGAGGCTGGCTCTTGACGTAGAGCGTCTCCCCGGGAGCCATGAACACCGGGTCTTCCAGCGGCGTCGATTCCTCCAGGGACAGGATATAGGCCACGTCCCCGATCGCGTGAGCCTGGCGCCGAGTCCCGAACCGGGCCCGGATCAGGCCGTCAAGGCGGTAGGTGTCGTCGTCGATTTGGGTAACCTTCTGGAGCGCGAAAATTTCCGTCCCGATCACCACGACCTGACGGCACGCCCTCCAAGCAGCCTCGTCAGTGCTCAGGTCCTCCACGTTCGACAGGTCTACCCCGAGCACGCTGAACTCCGGCCCCTCTGGGATATACCAGGGAGCGTCAACCTCGATCGCCTCGTCCAGCTCCCCGCCGGTGGCCGTGTCAGTCAGGTCCGCAGCAAAGTTGTAGCTCGTGCCGTCCGGCGAGAGGTAGACGTTCGCGCCAATGATCTGGTTGTTACCTCGGATCCGCAGCACGACGATCTGGGTGTCCCTGGCAGGGAGCAGCACGTGCGGCAGCTCCAGGAAGTCAGCTGCCAGGTCTTCGGCCGGGGCCTGGGCCGAGCCCCCGCCACCCTCGCCCTGATCCGGGTCGCCCTCGAACTCGGACGTATTCACGCCGTAGTTGTCGGCCACGCAGCGGACCTTGACCGCCGAACTCAGTTGGTCAATCTCCACCTCCATGACCCTGAGAGGGGTAGGCACGTCGGGGTCGATCGCGGTGATATCGAGCACCAGCCCCGGCCAGAGCATGAAGGCGTTCCGGTTGAGGGTCAGCTCGGCCCCGGCGTTGTTCGGCAGGTCTTCCTGGCTACGACGCTCGGCGATCTGCACAGCGGTCGGGTAGTCCACGGCCGTGGGGATCGGCGTCTTGATCGCTCGCTGAACTTCCAGGAGGCTGGCCTGCCCGTCCTTGTTCAGGAGGATAACCGTCTCCTTGTAGTTCCTCCGCTTGCTCCGGTAGGTGAAAATGATCTTGTCGAACGGCCCTTCACGAAGGGGCGTTTCGATCTGAGGGGGCGAGGACACGCCCATGCCCGCCGGGACGACCAGGGGAGTCTCCTGCCTGACCCGGTGGAAAATGAACTTACCGCACCCCTCGTCCCCGCGCCAACTGAGTAGGACACCGTGGTCCTGCATGAGCATGGACATGGTGTCGCCGGCCTGGTCCCCTGCCGCGATCAGGACCGACCCTGCCAGGGACTTCTCACCGCACTCAGTTGCCCAGTCCAGGAGCGACTCCTCGGACACATGAGACTTGATATCCTCGCCAGGGGGGAACGGACCCGCGCTGCGACCACCGGCACCGTGAGGGTAGGGCGCCATGGCCAGCTCCCACCAGGCATGGGCCGGGTTGACGCCCTGGGCCTCCCCGTTGTCGATCCAGAGGCCCTGCACCTCCAGCAGGTCGGTGGGCGTCGGGCTGCCCTGCACGTCCATGCTGCCCACAGGTCCCTCGACGTCGTCCCCCAGGGAGTCCTCGTCCATGGGGTGGTGCTCCACCAGAGTGCTGCCGTTCCCCACGGCGATCACCTCGGGGTCCTCACCGTCGAAGATCGCCTGGCGATCGGTGCCGTCCGGGATCGGACCCGAGAAAATCTTGATAGGCCCGATCCGCCCGGGGTTCTCCATTTGAGCAGCGGGGTAGGGGAAGGACTCCACCCACGTATTGAAGTAGGGGATAGGGATACCGAAGAAGGCGAACGAACCGATATAGGTGTCCCCCAGTGGATCCGTGAATGCGGCCGTGTCGGTCTCGGTGTCCCCTGCCGGCGTCTCGCTGGTGTAGATATGAGAGGTAATGTCCCCGCCCGCCTCGTCGAAGGCGAAGATCAAGTCAACCACGTCATTCACCACCCCGCAGGCGACCGAGGCCGTAACAGAACTCCCGGAAGTGGGGAGGGCGTCGGCGAAGGCCGTGGTGGCCGTGAAACCCACCTTGAAGCCCTGGATCGCGGCTGGGTAGGTGCTGCGAGTGGTCCAAATGACTCCAGCCCCTCCCTGGGCCGGGGACGCCGAGTTCCGGGGTCGGTAGACCCTCATGTGCCCCCAGAACGGGAACGTGACCCCACCTGAGTGGATACCCTTGTTGGGGGTCGCCACGAACTTGTCAGCCGCCTCGTTGGCCGCGCTGCTGGTTACGCCGTCAGCGCCGTCGAACTCGATACTGGGCACCCGGTCCAGTGCGTAGTCCTCCAGGAGCCGGACCTCCACCTCATACTCGATCTGGGGCCAGATCGGGTCCGTCTGGAGACCGAAGTTGGGCCAGTAGACGTAGCAGACGAACGGGAACCTAGAGCCCCGAGTGGTGTGGTCGACAGCCCCAGGCACGTAGCCAGCCTGCTGGGACGCGATCAACTCAGTGAGGTTCAGCACCTGGCCCGTCTCGTCCAGGTTATTGATCGGCTGGTCCTCCTCACCCCAGTAAATATAGAACCCGGGGACGTTGCCACCGATCGAAATGAACGAGCCCGAGGGATCGCTCTCCCTGTCGATCGGCCCCTCCCAGAAGAGCGTCCCGTTGACCCAGATCCGGTGAAGCTTGTAGGCCGGCCCGACACAGAGCATGTGCCAGCCCGACTCCGAGAACTTGTATTCCCTTGGGCCCTTGTTCTTGCCAGACCCCTGCCGCGAGCTGGTCACGATCCTGAACCCCACGGCACCCACGATCGGAGCCAGTCGGTTCAGGCCCAGAGCCTTGGGCACGTAGCCGCCCTGGAGGACGGTCGTGGGGGGCGGGACGTTCGGGTCTCGCTTGCCCTTCTGCTTGTTGGCCAGCACGGCGGCAGCGACGCCCAGACCGATACTGATCGCCAGGCCGACGAGGAAGACGACGGTGGCCGGCTCCGCGGCCAGGAGGAGCGGGAAGTCCACTAGTCGTCCCTCCCCGTGATTCCCCAGGACTCGCGCTCGCGCGAGCGGACCACGTAGCGGACCGGGAACTGCTTGAAGTAGGACACGCCCGTTCGGACCACGCCGATACCCTGGACCACATGCCAGTAGTGGCAGGGCGTCCCGCCCACGATCATGGCGTGGCCCGGGGCGCCGTTCTTCGGGCCGACCAGGAGGATATCCCCAGGCATGAACCCTCCCTTCTCCCAGTCCTGGATCAGGTCGCAGGGGAACAGCTTGGCGATCTCGTGCATGGCCTTGATCGCGGCTTCCTTGTCGTGGAAGGCCGTGTCATGGGGCAGCTCAGTGAACTGAGTTGCCTGCCTGTGCCCGAGGGCGTCCCAGATAGAGCAGACGAAGCGAACGCAGTCCACCCCGCCGTGGGGGCCAGGAGTCCGCTGGCCGGCCACGTAGGGCGTGCCGCGCCAGACCAGGACCACCCTGTCCACTCGGTTCCTCAGTGCCAGGTCGCTCACGGGGTCTCCAGCAGAGGGTTGTAGGCCGGGATACCCTCACCCAGCCCGCCGAAGCGCTGCTCATTGTCCCAGCGGTTCACGCAGGTCGAACGGAACTTGTCGCACCCAGGGAACACGATCACGTCCTCAAAGTCCCACTCCTCGGGCCAGTTCTCCATGAGGTAGAACCTGTCAGGGTGGTCCGAGTGCCACTCGCGGATCTCGATACGAACGCCGTTCCTCACCATGTAACCGCGGTGGTAGAGCCGGTCGTTCTCTGCGCCAGCCCAGGGAGCCCCGCCCGTATACTCCACAGTAGCCGTGACGAGCTTGGTCTCTCGGTTCACGTTGGTGATAGTGGCCTTCTTGAGCTTGTCGGCACCCGTGTCCGCGACGTCTACCGAGCATGGCCGACTGGTGAACGTCCAGGCGCACTGAGGGGTGGCAGGGATCCCCTGGGGGACCCTGAACATGTTCTTGACGTTCTCCACGTCGATCCTCACCCGCCCCGGCCGGCCGTCCTGGTTCTTGAGTGAGCGACGCACCCAGCCCAGGAAGGTGCCGTGCACGAACCCTGAATCGTCCCTCTCCTGGATCCGACAGGAGATCGGGGCGTGCTGCTCGGCTCGCGCGAGGGTGGTCGTGAACTCGTCCATGGGCATGTGGATCGACAGCAGCTCTTCGTTCAGAGCCCCGGTCCGCTTGGGGAACTTGATCTCCATGGTAGGGCATGCCGAGTAGGTGATCATGCCGTCCACGTCGTCCACGTCCCGGTCCGTGTAGTAGACGAAAGTATCGAAGTCCGCGCCCACTTCGCCGTAGAACGCCAGCTCCACGACGTCCCGAGGCCGGTAGTAGAACCGGACACGGAACCAGGTCTTGATAGTCGGCAAGGTGCGAGCCACTAACAGCCCTCCACGTAGGGCTCAGGGAAGCCACTCAGTTGGATCTCGTCCTCCTCGTGAAGCTCCTCGACTGAAAAGCTCACAGTGGAGTGCTCGTCCGTGACCCACGACTCCTCGAACGAGTCCTTAGAGAACCTGACGAGGTGCGCCGAGGTTACCGAGTCGACCTCAGCCAGAGAGTGAGCCGGGAGAGCCTCGTCCTGGAAGGCGAGTTCCCACGTCTGACCGACCTGAGTGATCCCCCCGTCAACCTCCCTCACGTAGGTCGTGCCGTCCAGGAGACGGATACAGACGAACTTGACGAACTCCTGAGCGTCGGCGAGCACGCCCCCAGCCGGGGCTCGGACGACGACCTTGGTAGTCCCGATCCCCGTGGCCGAGAACACCACGAGGGGGTTGCCCAGCCAGAAGGGCCGCAGCTGCCCTCGGCGCGAGTCGAAGAACTGGAGCAGTCCCCAGAACTCCTCCCGGTCGAAGTTCCCGATCGTGCAGTCCAGCAGCACCCCAGGAGCCTGCCCCTGGACGTCGACCTCTTCGAAGCGACCGACCTGGAGCCTGCGGCCGATCCGCTGGACTCCTGGGGACACGGCAAACGACCAGTCCGGCTGAACGTGGAAGACCGGGTAGTCCTCCCCGTTGGGGTGCGGGTGCTCCTCGTAGCCTTCCGGCAGGTTACCGTCCGTTTCGCTCGCAGGCACCGCGTCGTTCCCCAGGGCCTCCACGAACTCGGCCCTGACCTCGTAGTAGGCGTCGGTGTGGGCCCTGCCCGTGACCTTGAGCCCGGTGAGGCAACTCAGTAGAGGATAGACCTTGTCCCCCTCGTCGTAGGTGCCCACCAGACCAGAGGACAGGTCCAGGGAGTCCTCGTTGACCGCCGCGATCGTCCGCACCTGAATGTTCGTCGGGGCTCGCTCGTGCGCGAAGGAGTGAACGACCACTTGCTGGCCCACGAAGAAACGCCGGTGGCTGGTGTCGCAGTAGAGCGTGGTCCCGCCGGACTCCTCGGTCACCTCGGTCACGTCCTGGTAGAGCGGGACCTGCTGGGGGCCGGACACGCTCCTTAGGAGGTGCATTTGCAGTCGGAAGGCCAGCGCCCGGTTCATACTCAGCCAGGTCACGGTGAGCTGGCGCCGAGGCTTCATGGTCCGCAAACAGCGACGCTGCTCTGCGAGCGTGAGGTATGCCTGGCTGACGTCGGTCAGCCAGGAACTCTCCATGTCCACCTGAGCAACCCAGTTCTGGAGGAGAAGCTCCACCTAGCTCCTCCCCAGGCGAGCGTTGATATCCGCCGCGTTGTCTTCGAAGAAGCCCAGGAGGGACTTCTGCCCAGCCCTGACTGCCCGGGCCATGAACGTCTCGTCCAACGGCAGGATCGGCTGGATACCGCTGTCCCTACCTCCGCCCGACGCCACAGACCCACCCGAGGCGTAGCCAGGGCCCCTGCTGCCGGATCCGCCAGTGACACCCCCCGCCACTCCACGCAGCGCACTCCGGTCGACCTTGCCGGCGTTGATCGCGTGCATGACGTCCGGGCCATACTTGTGCACGGCGGCCAGCCGCATGACGAATTCGCCCGGCGTGAGCCACGCGGCCACAGTGTCGCTCGGGGCCAGGCCCTTGGGGCGGCCACCCCCGGCGAACCCCGCCGCGAAGGCGTGGTGCATGGACCGCTTCCCGAAGCCGCCCACCTTGCCGCCGTCAGCGAAGCCCACTCCACCACCCTGAGAGAACCCGACCGCCCCGAGAGCCCTGACAGCGATAGCCTGGAGCAGCAGGGCCAGTAGCTGCTGCCCGAGGGCCTTGAACAGCTGGGCGAAGCTCTCGCGGATATCCGCCTGGGGGTCAGTGAAGGCGTCGAAGAGGGTCTGGCTGATCGTCTGAGCCAGGCCCTGGACCGCGCTTGTAATGAACTCGAACGTGATCCGCAGAGGGCTAGACTCGGCGATCAACTGGCTGAAAGCCTGAGCAGCACCGAGGGCCACCTGCTCGAACGCGATCCCCGTGTCCTTGAGCTGGAGCTTGATCTTCTCCAGCACCTTGTCGGTCTGGGCCAGAGTCGCGTTGGCGAGCGTGAACTGAGAGGCCACGCTGTCCACCCTCTGGGCGAACTCCTGTTCGAGCCCGAACACCTCACCGATCAGGCTGACGAACTCCTCACGGCGCCTCTTGGCCTCTTCGGCCCCGGCCTTGTTGACCTCGTCCTTCCTCTTGTTGATATCCTCCTGAATGATCTGAGCGCGCTCCTGGCGAATCCTCTCCAGCTGGGCCAGCTCAGTGTCCAGTTCCGCCTGCTGCTTTTCCTTGAGGGCCAGGATCTCCTGCTCGATCTCCAGCTGCTCTTCGGAGCGAGCCGCCTCCTGCTTGGCCCGCTCAAGGGCCTGGATCTCCAGCTGCTGCTTCTTGAAGGTCAGGTTGATCTCGCTCTTGAGCACGGCTTCCTTAGCCTGACTCTGAGCGACTTGGAGAGCCAGCCCTTGTGCACCACGACTCTCCAGGTTCTGGAGAGTCCTCTCCACGTCCAGGTTCTCCCTGCGCGACTGGGCTTCGGCCTTGAGGAGTTCGATCCTGGCCAGGCGCTCCTCGTTCGGGTCAAAGGGATCCTGCCTGGGAGTGGCCGTCCCCTTGACCAGCTCAGCCAACTCAGTAGCCCGGCGCACGGCCTCGTCAATCGAGTTGGTGGGAACGGGCTGCCTCAGGCGACGAGTAAGCTCCTCGACACTGCGAGCTGCGTTGAGGAGCTGGACACCGATCCCCGCCAGCTTCTCCCCGGACTCGCTGAACCCTCCGCTAGCCTCGGTCAGCAGGCTCCCGGTGACGATCAGCTGCTCGGCGATTGCGCGCAGGGCCTGGCCGACCCTACTCGTGAAGGCCGCAGCAATCTCGCTGACGATCCCGATAACGAAGTCCTTGTATGACTTGAACTGCTGCTTGGAACCGAAAATGAACTTGCTCAGCTCCCTGGCCCCGGTAGCCGAGAGGTCATTGAAGAACCTGGCAGCGTCCGGGATCTCGCTGGCGAAGTGTTCGACGAGTTCAGCGAGGATCTCGACGACCGGGTTGACGACCCTGGCCAGCGTGTTGAACGCGATAATGATCGTCTCGACCAGGGGGACGATCACGGCCCCGGCCAGGCGGAACCCGTTCGCTAGGAGCTTACCGATCTCCTCGACGTCCCCGATCCTGAGCCGCTTGATAAACTGCTCGACCTGCTTGACCACGCTGGCCACGCCGTCCGAGAGCCCGCGGAAGGCAGCCACGGCTGCCGGCTTCGGGACCACCGCGTCCGGGTCGATCCTGACCAGCTCGTCAGCGATCGTCTTGAACAGGTCCTTGAGCGCGGTGAACAGGGGGACAGCGCCTGCCCCCGCCACGGCCTCGATCGCCTCGGTGACACGAGCCAGGCGGCCGGTAAAGGTGTCGGCGGCCTTTGAACTCAGTTGGCTGAACTGGCCGAAGGTCTTGTTAATGAACTCGAAGAGGGTCCCGGCCTCCCTAGCCCTGCGCACCTCCGCGTTGAACTCCTTAGCCGACAGGCCAGTAACAGAGAGGAGGCGAGTCTGCCCCGTGCGGGCGCTACCAGACAGGACCGACCGAACCTCTTCCGCGAACTGAGCACCCTCGACCCTGAGGGTCGTGGCCGCCTGAGAGAGTAGGACGGCGGTCTGGCGGACCTGGTCCGGGTTGAAGCCGGTCCCCGCCGAAGCACCGAAGGCGGCCTGAACCGCGATCTGGAGTTCGTCGAACGTGGCGACAGTGCTGAGCGCGTCCTTGCGCAGCTTGGCCACCTGATCCGCGGCCAGGCCCTCCGCGACCGCGAACGCCTCGGCCCCACGGACCAGCTCCCCCTGGGCGTTGCGAATGTCGAAGGTCTGAGAGATCAGGGCCGCGAAGTTGATCCGGGTGTCCTCCAGGGTCTGGTTAAACTCCACGCCGATCGACACGAGCTTGGCGAAGCCCTGCGTGATCGTGGAGAAGGCCCTGAACGCGACGAACGCGAGGAGGAGAGGCCCGAGACTGTCGGCGATCCCACCGATAGCCCCGGCAATGCCACCGAGAGCCTTGGTCTGCCCCTGGGCCGCGCGCCCCACCCTGCCCAGGCCCTGGGCTGCCTGGCCGAGGTTGTTGTTCAGACCGCGGAGCTGATTGCCGAAGC
>JACCDR012247930.1_pt1 | contig 18057 bp, 16 predicted proteins | sample 7446431 | NCBI WGS metagenome assembly JACCDR01 (sample SAMN15323443, study PRJNA562643) | freshwater metagenome | isolation source: river surface water | place: USA:Blue River Watershed | collected 2017-08-17
ATGTACCGGCGATCAGGTCGACGCCATCATCCGCGCGGCATTCCACAACGCGATCGCATCCACCGTCGAAAAAGCAATTCGTTTTGGAAGGCATCGATCATGGATCATCGCGGATGATGATGCTGCTCCGAAAGCCATCGCCACGACAACCACCCAAACCTCTGATTGGTCTTTGACGGGGAATCTGCTGAATGGTCCCGACGCCAATATCACCATCTTCCCCGCCCGCCCAATCCTCATCACCACCATCCCTCAAACCACCCCCTCCTTCCCCACCGCCCCCATCCGCGTCTACGGCTTGAATGGCAGTCATCGATCGTGGGTCGACACGGTAACGCTCACCAATCCGCTTGGTGGCGAGAGCGTGGGATCGGTTTGGCGCTTTGAGAAAATTACGCGGGTCGAGTTACCAGGAGCGCCCGTGGCAGGCGCCCCCTTGCACATCGGCTACGCGCTCTCCCCCGACCAACGAGAAGGATCGCTTGTGGGCCGCCATGCTGGATTCTCGCGAATGCAAGTGATTCAGCCTGGTGATCTGCGAGTCGTTCCAACTGGGCAGACGGGGGAGGGGAAAGATGGACCAACAATGGGCGCTGCCTTGGGACTCGAAATGTCGATACAGGTGGAAGAGGACATTGTGGTCGATCCGCTTGCGCATGCAGCTGTTTGGAGTGCGTTCAATGCAATCGAGAGCCATATCGTGCGCAATGGCACCACTTGGTCAATCGATTACTTCAAAATGCCATAGGTTTCGAGGTTAAGGTTATGGGCAAAGAGCAGAAACAAATCGCGCACGCGCGGTCCAACACCATTCTTGTCGTCTATCCAAACGTTTATGCCGCCGCGGATCATCTTGGCCGTCTTTCCGCGGCCGTCAGGTACGATCCTGATCACGGAAAAGCAGGAGTGGTCCACTTTGTCGGCGCAGAAATGCAACGCATGCCACGCCAAGGGCTTATCCGTGACGAACTCAAAGAGCGTGGCGTGCGCCAAACGATGTACGATACCACGTTCAAGCACTCATTGGAGCAGCAACGGGTACCACATACCGATTACATCAAACGCCAAATTCGCGATGGTTCTTTGATTCCCGCAAACGAAGAAACGGCTCGACTTGGGGGTGTAAAGTTCGTCGAACCGAGCGCTGCGCTCGAGAAAGCGCGCGAGAAGCTTCACAAAGAGTTGGTGACGTTGTACGGCGAAACAATAGCCAACGAGTGGGCGTCGAAGTGGCCATTGTATCGCATTGGCGAGCAGAAGGCCGAGCCCGAAACAACCAACGTTGAAGCCCAAAAGACGCCGAACGCGTTGCCGCAACCAATCAGCACTGATGTCGAAGTGGCATCCAGCGCCACCAATGTTGATGGCGAAGAAATGTCGGCCGACGTCGACAAGTGATTGCAGATCACCAACAAATTCTTGATTGATCGATTGGAGGCAATGTGAACGAAAACGGGTTTGTCCTTGAATTGAGCCCTACCGATAAAGTGCCTGGTATTTACCTGCGCTCGATTTTCGGTATTGGTGGGGCTGCGAGTGGCACTGATGAGAAGGTTCTGCTCATCGTGGGCTTGAAGGCAGCTTCTGCTGGCGCAATCGTTGCGGATACGGAAGTTGTCGACATCAAGTTGGCATCCGACGCAGATTACTATTTTGGTCCTGGAAGCGAAGGGGCGCGCATGTGCTACGCAGCCCTTTCGGTGAAAGGAATCAAAATCAAGGCAGCGTCGCCATCGATCAGCGGGGCCACCGCAGCGTCGGCAACAATTACGATTGCTGGAACATGGACCACGAGTGGAACATGGCGGTATCGAATCGCTGGAATACCGATTGAACAAGGGATCCTTGCCACCGATGATCGGCAAGATGTAGGCGATGCGATTGCGGCATACATCAATGCGCGCAAATGGATGCCCGTTACTGCTGTTGCCGCAGCTGGTGCTGGTTCCACGTACGTGGTCACTTTGACCGCAAAGTCAGCGGGGGCTCGTGGAAACGATTTGATGTTGTGGCAAGATGATTCCGATTTGCCATCTGGTGCTACGTCTGCCATTGCCGGTGGAACCGCTGTTGGTAATGGGGCCAAAAGGTTTTCCACGGGAGCAGGAACTGAAGACATTAGTGACCTACTCGAGATTTTGGCTGAGGATCGGTATTATCGTATTGCAGCATCACAACGCGACTCATCGAACCTTGCTCGATGGGTGGTGCAGCTCGACACAAAAGCCGGTCCAATGGTCGGCAAGACTGAGCACATTGTCTTCGCTGGTTCTGGCACCCTCGTGGCAACCACATCGCTCACGCAAACGACGCTCAATGAGCAACGTGCGCAATTCGTGTGGATGCAGGACTCCGAAACGCCCCCTTGCGAGATCGCTGCATTGCATGCCGCACAACGATTGCAAGCGGAACAAGTCAACCCGAACCAATCGTATGATAATCGATTGCTGAAGGGCGATCAGGATGGGTTCAAGGTCGCGCCGCAAACTGACAAAGCAACGAATCCAGTTCGGGCTGTGTTGGTATCTGCATTGGATGCTGGCATCACCCCGGTCAAGACTGTAGGCAACAATGTGTTCATTGTCCGTGCAGTGACCACACGAAGCCGCACCGAGTTGTCCGCGGTGGATGACGGCACGGTGGATGTGGCAGATTCAGCGGTGCCTGATGCCGTTCGTGACGAGATCGCTGCGTTTTGGTCTCTCGACTTTTCGCAGAAAAACAAACATGTGCGTGACGATCCCACTGGCGACGAACCAGAGCCGCCCCAAGGCATCGCATACCCACGATTTTGGAAGGCCAGTGTGACAGCGCTTCTGAAACGGCTCGAAACGGCGAAATGGATCACGAAGGTCGACTCGAACCCTGTCGAGGCAACACTTCACCCAATGGCAGAGCGCATTGTGTTCTTCTGTCCTGTCGTGCGATTGCCGCACCAACATCAGATTGAAGGGACCATTGCGCAGAAACGCTTCAGCGCAACGGTTTGAGCGGCGGAGAATCGAGGTTTAGATGGCTAGCAAAGTCAAGGCTGTCGCATTGTACATCGATAATAACAAAATCGGTGAATTGCGCGAAGTCTCAATGACGTTCAAAACGAACGGCGAACGTATTCACACAATCGACGAAACGGTCAAAACCGTTGGCGCAGTGGATACGGACATCACCTTCGAGACCATTGTGCCGGAGGATGGGTTGTCGCTCGACATGTTCAAGCTCACGATTGAACAACCATACACGACGATCCTCATCCCAGCCAACGCGCAAAACTACTCATGCGAGGGCACTTTCGACGAGGCGACGCTCAAGTCGATTGTGCAGACTGGCGCCACCACCGGCAGTTTCAAATGGTCGGGTGGTAAACCGACGCTGGCATCGTAATGGCCCGACTTCGCGACATGGCAAAAGGCGATCTCGCCTATAGCCACAAAACCCTTCCCCTCCTCGACGGACAGAAGCTTGGTATTGCCATCAGCATTCTGCCATTCGGCGAAGAGGGGAGGGCTCTTGCCTCTGCACGCGAGCACGCCATCAAGCAAGGTGTTGCCGATCCAAAGAAGGGGGAGCCGCTCTACGAGCGTGCGATCGCTCTTCACACCGTTTTCCTCTCATGCTTTGATCCAGACAAGCTGCCAGCGCGCGTACGGACCTTCGAGAGCATTCAGGAAATCGAAGAAGTCCTCGACCATGATCGTGTAGCCATGCTCTTCCAATGGCAGCGCTCATGGCAGAAGCAGATCTCGCCATCCCCGAAAGGGATGACGCCACAAGACTACATCAAAATGGTCGTACAGGCTGCGGAGGCCGAGGAGGAAGAGGAGATCCCTTTATCCTTTTTGCCGCCCAAACAACAGACAGCCCTATGGCGTTTTACATGCGCCCTGTGCATGAGCTTACTCCAGCTCAGATCGCCATCTGGATCGCATTTGCCGGCCGACGAGGAGACTTTGATAGCCTCATTAGTGCTTACTCAAATCGAACGAATGAAGGCGATGCTGCTGCAATACTCGGCGCAATCTCAGGTGGTGGAAAACAAACCGCCAACACAAGGCGCACCAGAAACCGATCCGCAGGAGAAGAGCAGCTCTTGAACGAGGTGCGAAAGGATGGGTTGAAGGTGGATATCATGCCAGCACCCTCCCCTCGTTCCCGTCCCCAATCCCCCTCCTCTCCCACCGCCCCCGTCTCTCATCTCATTCGTTCGTCCTCTCCGCGCTTGCCGCCGCCATCCACTTCGACCTCAACCAAAGCGAAACGATGACCACTGCCAAAGAGATGCGTACGCAGGGGGCGACGAACATTTTGGCGCCTCCTCGCACGGTCGTGCTTCCACCAACAGCGTTTGCGACGGCTTGGCTCAATAGGCCACGTGGGCCGATGACGGTTGGGTTGCGTCGAGTGTCCGCGGACGAGTTGCTGGCGGCAGAGGTGAGGGGAAGGACGCGGGCACAAGAAATCTTTCCCAACTCCTCACCTTTTGATCCAGCCCGCATTGAGACTGCTGAAATCATTCGATTCCATTTCGTATTGGGCAAGGCTCTATGTGATCCGCACGATTACCGGAAGAACTTGTGGCTGGACCAGCAAGAGCTTTCGAGCTCGAACATGTTACCCGTTGGGCCGAGCAAGATGGTCGAGCCGATGCGGTTCACACGGGATGGATTGCATCGGCTATTCGATGAACTGGAGATTCTGTCAATCGAGGGGAATCCTACGTGGCCAGAAGCCACGGATGAAGAACTCGAAGAGCTCGGCGTAGCACTGCTCGATGGCTCTTTTCTCGAAGACTTGGAAGAGGTGATCGACCCTGGCGCTTCCGAGGAAGAATTCCGGATGATTCGCGACGAGTACGAATGCGACATGCGACGTTTTCTGAAACACATCATTGAAATGCGTCGCAATGGTCCACGTTCTCCAATGATGGCCGCAGCCGACACCTCTCCCTAACCCCACCCTCCTCACCCATGACCACCCGCTCTCGCGATTACATCATTCGCATCTCCGCGGTCATGCCGCGTGGAATGGCAACCGTGGGGCAGGAGCTCTCCACAGGCATCGCTCGGGCGCGTAAAGACGCCGAACGAGATGCGGCAAAAATGGGGGAGCAGATACGAAAAGGGGTGAGGGGTGGGGTGGATGGCTCCGTGTCTGAATATGGGCGGATGAGCGCACGGGCGCGCCAAACGTATTCCGAGATCGAAAAGCTCGCCATGAAGGTCTCACGTGACCAAGAGCGTGAGGGCGTTCGAGCTGCGCGAGCATTGGCACGAGAACAAGCCAAAGAGGCGAATAAGGCAGCGGCAGAATCAGCACGTGCAAAGCGCGAGGAGATGCGACAACGTGCCCGCGACGAAGCCCAGATCCTCACCGACGCTCGTCGCCAACTTCGAGAGCAGACCAAATATCGACAAGAGGAGTCACGCAAAGCCGCTCGTGAAGACGAGCGTGGACGTCGCGACGCTGAGCGATCTCGAAAAAGGGAAGAGGCGCAAATCATCGCCGACACTCGGCGCCAACTCCGAGAGCAAAGTCGACAACGACAAGAGGAAGCCCGCAAAACCGCTCGCGAGGAAGCACGGCTCGCTCGAGACTTGGAACGCATCAGCAACGCGCAAGACCGAGCAAAAGCGAGGGAGTTGCGGAAGGAGGGGAGGGATAGGGATAGGGGGGAAAACACTCGATTCCGTGCCACACAAGAATTCGCCTCTTCCGCGTTTGGAACGTTCAAGGGGATTGCGGGAAAGGGGATGGATGTTGGGCGAGAGATTCTCGCAGGAACAGGTATCAATTTCGACATCTCATCCGCCGTCAATAAAGGGATCAAGCTCGATTCAATGGCGCGCAGCATCTCGAATGCTGGTTCCAAAGTAGTTGAGACGATTGATCCTACCACTGGCCAGAAACGCAGCGAGGTCAAGCGAGAGAGTGTTGATGGGCTTGTAGCGACTGCACGCGACATTGGTACTCGATACGCCTACGATCCAAGCAAAGTTCTTGAAGGTCTCCAAAAATACCAGGCGAAAACCGGCGATCTTGGAACGGCTAAGGCGGGTATCGAAGAACTCGCCATGTTGGCAAAAGCCACCTCGACCGATCTGGATGACATGGTCGATGCGGCTGGTGACGTCGGCACAGCCATCGGAGAAGTTGGTGACAAGTTCAAATCGCCTGAAGAAAAGGCCGCCAAAGTTCAAAAAATCATGCGCGTTATCGCAGCTCAAGGTGCGATAGGCGCAGTTGAAATAAAGCAGTTGTCGACGCAAATGGCCAAGCTTGCGGCCGCCTCACAAGCTTTCGAGGGAGATGCTGACAAAAACCTCGAATTTATGGGTGCACTTGCACAGTTGTCCCGGCAAAAAGGTGGTTCGGCAAGCTCGACACAAGCAGCGACAAGCGTCGCCTCATTGATTTCGATGCTGAAAACGCCAGCACGAATGGCGGCATTTGAAAAAGCAACTGGCGAAAAGGTCTACAACCAAGACACTGGTTTTTTGCGCGATCCCAAATGGATCATCGAAAAAGCTCTTGTCTCAACAATGGGTGATCCAGAAAAACTCAAAAAGATTTTTGCCAACGTGCAGGGTGCTCGCGCAATCGAAGGTTCTGCAACCACATTCCGCCAAGGAATGGCGGAAGCAAAGTCCAAAGGTCTCACCAATGAGTCAGAGATTGCCGAATATGCCGCTGGTAAAGTTCGCGATGAGTTCGCGAAGTTCAGTGGAAGTGCATCGGATAAAAAGATCCAAGATGACCTCAAAGTTGCATTGGACTCCAAAGAGAGCAAAGCTCAACAATTCCAAAATCAATTGGAAAAGGTTGTTTCTTCGATGGCGGACAAGGTGCTCCCACAAATGGAGAAACTTGGTCCAAAGGTCCTGGAGGTTGTTGAAGCTCTTGCAAAACTTGTCGGATGGGCTGCTGAAAATCCAGGCAAGGCCATCGTTGGCGCTCTCGTGGCCAGTATTGGCAAAGCAGCAATTGGATCAGCGGTAGCCAAGTCCATCGAAGGTCTCATTGGTGGCATTGCTGGTGCTGGCGGTAAAGGGATTGGTGCATTGGGTGGTGCAGGTGGTGCACTCGGAACCGCGGGCGCTGTTGCCGCAGCTGGTGCGGTTGGATTGGGTTTGGGGAGTGGCATTGTTGCTGGAATAGAATGGGCAGAATCTGAAGCGACATCTGGCGGGAATGAATCCGCACATCGAGACATGCGTGTATTTAGCGTGCTCTCGGACGCAAACAAAGCTGCCACTAGCGGTACAGATGAAGACGTAGATAAAGCGCTTTTGTTGGCGGAAAGGACCAGGGCTGCTCTTGCAACGGACATCGAAAATGCCAAAGATCCAACCAGCTACGCTGGTGCGATTTTCGGTGGAAAGACCATCGAGCAAGCCGGAAAAGAGCAGGCCGATGCAGGTCGTCTCGACGAATTGAAGGGTCTACTCGAAAAACTTGATGCGTCGATTACAGGGCTGAGCAAGAAGAAGTTGAAGGTCGATGCCGACATCACTTCGATGCCCATGTCCAGCGTTAACCAGAGTGGCCGTAGCGGCATGAGCGAGTGAACCATGGCCCTGCTTGACACCTACGAGCGCGCATCCTGGAATGGAATCGAGTTCCCATTTACGACCATTTCGATCAAGGGATCACTCGACCATCACATCCACAAATACCTCCACCGTCCAGGTGGCGAAGTGGAGAACCTTGCACGACATCTGTACGAATTCAAATTTGACTGCGATATCCACAATCGATACCGTAAATACCCAAATATCATCAGCGATTTGGGCCGGCTAATTAGCCTATGCGAAGCCGGTGAAACACATGAGCTTGTGTTGCCTGGTTTTGGCAGGTTCAAAGTAAAAGCCATTGCTTGGGACACAAGAATTGTGGCCACAGTACGATCTGGACATCCAGTATCGTTCACATTTCTCGAAGATTCGACTGCCCAATTCACCGCACTGACTCTCATCGCCACAAGAGCATCCAACTCGCTCCCACAAATTGCGACGATATTCAAACAGGAAGCCGATCGGTTGGGACGACCGGACCTTGGCAACCAACTTGTTGTTGCTGTAAATGGTTATGTTTCTGCACGAAACACGGCAGACGTGACAACTGGAGCGAATCCCGTATCAATCAATTCGGTCACAAACACATGCAAATCGATATCCGCAGACTCGGCATTCCAAGATCCACGTTCGGCTCGAGCCTCATTGGTTTTGCAAGAGGTGTGGTCCACAGCGATTACCATCGCTGAGAGCAACCCCCTCTCCCCCACCCCTGCCAACCGATTCACGGTCCCCTCTCCGACCTCTGTAGTCAAGCTCGCGATGCAGTTCTACGGCCGTTCGGACAAGGCGGCGGCATTGTTAGCGATCAACAACTTCTCCGACGCTCTGCGCATTCCAGCGGGCTCGGTAATCAACGTCCTTCCGGTGTGACATGACTGAGTTTGGCAAAGACGCTACGGGAGAAGTGGACGATGCTGTTCGTCTTGAGCTGGGGGAAGCCGGCGCGCTTTTGCTTGTGGCGAAGGACTATCAAGTCGACATTGCTTTTTTGCAGGTGCCGAACGCGTTCACGATTCAGATAGGTAGTGGTTCGACCGCGCTTTCTTTGATGAAGCGCTACCCAATGAACACCCAATTCCGGCTGTACATTGGCCCTGTTTGCCAATTCGTTGGGCGTACGGATGGGTTTGATAGAGGACCATCGGCGGCGACGGACATTTCGATTGTGGGGCGTGACATTCTTGGGCGGATGCTCAAAAAACGTTTCCCAGCGGATCGGAAGTTTCTGAATGATACCTATGAGCAGCTCACCATTGCAGCCATTAAAGGTGCGGGGCTCGAACCGTACACGTTGACCATCGATGATGCGGCGCAACGTGCGGCCACAACCGGGACGCCGATCGTCGAAAAGGTCACCATTGAAAAGGACGTTGATCTAAATACGATCTTCGCGCTCGACACCACTAGATTGCCGCAGCAAAACATCGACCTCAATTTCGTGCCATTTGATTACATTCCACCAAAGATCAAAATAGTCGAGAATCGATTCAAAGGGTATAAGAACGACAACCCAATCGAAGCAAAACTCGGCGAGTCTTACTACGAATGGCTCAAGAAGCAGCTTGAAAAGGCGGGGTTATTCATTCGCGCTGGTGTCGATGCTGAAGGGCTCGAGGAAAATGTCTTCCTTGTAAGCGAGCCACACGGACGACAAGCTCCCCTTTACGCCCTCTACAACCGACGTGGTCGGAAGGGGGCGAACCATGTGGAGAACAACGTCATCAGCGTGAACTTCAAAGACCACTCGACGGCCCGATACGCCAAATACATTGTGGTTGGTCAAGGGGGTACGGGGAAGGATGGGAGGAAGGAAGTTCGCGGCGAATACACCGACATGGAAATGGTCGAGATGGGGTATGATGAGGAGTGCCCTGTCAACGACAAGAGCTGCAAGTCGACTGAACACGCCCACTTCTTGGCTCGAAAGATGTGCGCAGAAGCGCGCCGATCAAGTAAGTCGGTGACCTACGTCATCAAAAGGCACACCCTGGCCCTCCTCGCCGCCACTTCGCGCAGTGAGGCGGTCGCGATTGATACCTGCATCCAAGTGTTCGATGATGAGAATGGGGTGGAGGGTGTTTTCTGGATCGAGCGCGTTCGGCACAAGGGCTCGGCATCGAGCGGGCGAACAACCGAGATTACCATCATGGATCCGGATGATTTGGTCTTTGGAGATGGTGGATTCCAACGTGGAATCAAGCAGAAAAACAAGATGTTTGGTCGACGGCGTAAGCAGATCGAACAACCAGCCGAGGAAGCAGACGCAGTCGTTGACACGACGGCACCCGATACGACCGACGCTGACGCTCTAACGGATTCGTTGTGACGGTCATCGATTGGCGCGCTATCGCCACATCAGAGCGGGACTCCCAAGGGATGTTTCGCATTCAACCGATGCCTGTGGGTATCAACGACGGTGGAGGAGCTGGTTCGTACCTCTCCCTCCTCCCCACCGGCCTCTTTGCTCGTCCACTTGATGCCGAGCGTGATGCCGAACTCCAACCCATTAGGTCATGCGATGGTTTGATTGGTTCAGATGGCGAAGAGCGCTTCGTTATGGCCACGAGCGATGGCAGGATGACGACCCTCCTCCCCGACCCAGGGAAGGGGGGAGGGGGGATATATGGTGCCATCCCCGGAACATCGTGGCGCGCGAGCTACGCATACATGGTTGGGTCTGAGGTGGAGGGGAAAACGCCAGGGTCGTTCTTTCTTCGTGTGCCGGCAAGCAACAATGGCAATCACGAGCTCGTCTTCGACCGCGCGAACGATACCATCACCCTTTCCCACTCCTCTGGCCACACCATCACCCTCACCACGACCTCCCTCACCATTGAATTCAGCAATGGTGGAACGGTCACGCTTGACGCCGCCGGCGCGATTGTCGAGGGCACATTGGTTCAACTGGGCGGAAGTGGTGGGTTTCCTGTCGTGTACGACAATGGAGCTTTAGCTGCATTCTTCGCCAACGTGATCGCTGCACTGTCGTCGCTTGGGCTCGTCGTAGCTCCACCGGCAGGCTACACGTCGGCGACGACGACGACGAGGGCGTGATGGGATTTGGAGAGGAAGGGTTTGGGGAAGAGGGGTTTGGCATGAGTCCAGGGGAAACTCTTGGAGCTCGAGTAGTGCCAGAATTTCAGGCTCTTGAGATCGACTTGGGCACGTACGATGTGCCAATAGATGAAAATGGATTTTACAAATCAATTCACCCAGTTGATCATAAAGTATTGCTGAATTTGGCGATAAAGTTGAATGCCATTCCAGCAGATCCGAGCATTGGGACAACACTTTTCGACGTCCAGTTCGACACCGACGAGCGGATGACAGCTGACGGATCGCGGCGCGTTCGTGGCGCGCTGAACCAAATGGTGCTCGACGAGGACATCACGATTGATGATGTGAAGTTGCTAAGTGGAACTTCTACTTCTGGACGCTTGATGTTCGAGATCGAATATCAGAATTTGCGGATGCCAGAAGGCGAACGATTGCGACGGCAGATTTTCCAGTCGAAATGAGGTTATTGTGGCTGATGTGACAGACGAGATGATTCTGCCGACGCGAGATCAGTTGGAAACTATTGGCCGTAACGCGTGGAAGACACGACACAACGAAGTCAATCAGGATGCGCCACTTGACATTGGTCCTGGCACGCAGCCGTATGCCCTTTCGCGTGCTGTAGTCGATGTGGTTCAGCCCGTTCTGTACAATGCGGCCATCTTGGGTAAGGCCAGCACTGTTCGTGGAACATTTGGTCAAAGACTCGAGTTGCGCGCGGCTGAACTTGGACTTGAAGGTCGACGGCCTGCAACTCCAGCGAGTGGATTTGTTCAAGCTACAAGCATTTCGAGTGGTGGTGCCACAATTGAAGAGGGGGACATCCTCGTTCATCGGCCTTCACAAAGTCGATTCGAGGTGGTCACCACCAAATTGTATGTCGATTCTGAATACATTCCGATTCGTGCGCTTGAAGTTGGAACAGCTACCAATCTTGCTGCTGGTGCGCTACTCGCATTCTCCAACCCTCGCCCAGGGTGCTCTGAAGGTGCTCTAATTGTCGAACAAAATGATGGCTCTGGGAAATTGGTTGGTCTCTCCGGAGGACGTGAGCGTGAAACGGATGAGGAGCTCCAAGACCGCATCATTGATTCCCAAGCCAATCCGGCCGCAGCTGGGAACAACGCCGAGATCATTCGTGCCGTAGAAAAGACCAGTGGCGTTCCGGTCCAAAAAGCGTGGGTTATTCCAGCGTGGGGTGGCCCTGGAACGAACTGTGTCCTGTTTACTCTGCGCCCTGATCCTAACAATGGTTCACGTTTGCCAAACGTTGTTCAAATTGGTTTGGTTGAGGCAAACCTTCGTTCTGAATTTCCCGCCGACTTCGGAATCAATGTTGGTACCCTTATTTCCGTTCCGACCATGCTCGCGATTTCGGTCACCTGGAGAACTTCAGTCGCTGGGTGGGTAGACTCGAATCCATGGCCAATTTACGACAAAATCGGTGGTGATGAGTACCTGATCAAAGTGGTTGGTACTCCCTCTCCCACCACCTCCACCATGCGCGTGTCCAACATGGGCGCTGGTTCCTATCCCTCCCCTCCCTCTCCGATCGTTGGCCAAACGATCTCTGTTTTTGACCTCAAGACGCGCGCTTTCAAGTTCAAGCGCATCTCGGCAATTTCGACGGTGGTGTCTGGGGTGACATGGGATCTCACGTTTGACCTTGCCAATAACGCTTCCGACACGTTCATTCCCGTGGCGGGCCAGGTGGTGTCGCCTTGGTCGCCTAGTTTGAATTTGCTGCCGAAGTCGATTCTATCCTTTTTTACAAAACTAGGTCCTGGTGAACAATTGGCAGTCTTTTACGATGACGGCCAACGTGGGCGACGATTCCCGCGCTCGCCAGATGAATGGTCGAGCGTGATTACCAACCAAGCGCTTTTGGGCGCTGTCATTGGTACGCAAGCAGCGGCCGACGCCGAGGTGCTCTTGCCAAACATGCCATACCCAACTCCCCTTGGCGTTCGTGGCGTATCGGCAAAACTGCTCCAACTTTCCGATGTTGGGGTATACCCACAAGTTTGAGGTGACCCATGGCCGGTGGAATTGAAGACGATCGCTTTACATACGACCTTTTGGCGATTGATGGTGGTCCTCGAAAGCCAAACCTGCACGACTTGGGTGGGGATGAGATGGTCGATGACGACCCAGCTCCAAAAAAGTACGAGCAGGTGTGTGCCGCATGGGCGAATGGCGTTGGGCGGTTGTTGGCCGCACTCGTACGAATCAATGGTTCGGTAAAGGTTTGGGTGGAGTTCGTATCAGGGGCACCAATTGTGTCGAAGGTGAGTGCAATGGGCACCATGATCGACAACAGCTCAATAACGGCGACATTGATTGGGGTGGGTGAGGTGGAGGTGGAGTGGGAGGCGAACACGTTACCACCGATGGAAAACGAGCCAATCTCGTGGCTTAATTCTGGTCCTGGGACCATTTATGCCCAACGCGATGGCACCAATCCGAACAAGGTATTGGTGTTCATGAGCGCCAATCTGAACTTTGGTCTGGAGATTGGCTGATGAAGTTTTCTGCATTCACTGGGCTTGGTGTATTCGAGTTCAAAGCGGGAAAGCCAATCGAAGTCGAATTGTACGACGCCATTTTGCAGGCTTTGGGCGCTGGGAATGGGCTTTCAGTTGAGCCGGGGTCCTTCAATGATTGCTTCGCATTCATGGCTGCGCGCGTGATTGGGTTAGCCTCGCGCAAGGTCGAGCGTGGCTCAGAACAGATGTTCGCCAAAAAGGTGTACGATCTGCTGAGCCAACACGAAAAAGAGTACAAGATCATCCCAGATCCAACATCGACCATTCCACAACGCAAGCGTGCTTTGCTGGCGAAGAAGATGGCTCGACAAGGCTCACGCCCCGCTGCTCTTGGGGAGCAGATCCGAACATTGCTTGGGTCTGATTTCGTTGGCTTGCACATTGTTACCGCCAATGAGCGGCAAGTGTGGCCCGCAGAATTGGGCGATCAACCAATGCTGCTTGCTCCAGCGAACATGGATCGGAAGCTGGCCACAAACATTCTCCCAATCAGCATAAACCTTGGTTCGGCCCATGTCCTCCCATACACCCCCATCGACCCAATGCCATCCGACAACTCCGGCATCTTTCGTGAAGGCGACGTCATCATCCTCGAGCCTGAAATCATCGGCCGCTGTGAACGCCTTCAAGTGGAAGCGACAGGGACAACCACCATCGATGGGGACACCTACAACACGATCACCCTTACCCCCTCCAACGCCCACGAGCCGGGTTGCAGTATTGCCTCGTTGCCATACCCCATGTGGACTGGTACGCAGCGTGAGACGGCTGTAGTGGTAAAGCCATCAGTGATCCAATCACCAGCCAAAATGCGACAACTGCACAACCTTCTCGACCAAGTTCTTACTGGCGTGAGCACATGGGCAGTTGTTCAAGAATCAACAGATGGCTCGATGGCAGCTGGGCCATTCACACTCGACGATCCATTGCTTGGTCTGTTGGACGCAAATGCACTTGATGAAACTCCAGTGAACGTGGTCTTCTAAAATGGCGCACTTTGATTACATCAAACCTGGTGGTGTTTGGTCACTGCTATCGCTCCTCTCATCAGGCATCATGGCCGAGATCGATCGACGTATCTACAAGTCGATCAATGGGGATGAGGGTGGGGTGTGGGCGCCGACGCCTACAGCGATCATCATTGGTGGTCTTGGGCTACAGGTAACTGGACCATTCACTGCATCAAATGCAAATATCACGATCAAAACAGGCAAGTTTTTGACCGTTGAATCTGGCGGAACGGCCAACTTTCTCAGCGGTTCGGCTATCAACTTGGCTGGAGAAACGACGGTATCGGGTCCGCTGAGCATAACGAGCGGGACGGTGGTGGAGAGTGAGGGGGATATCGAGTTAATTGGTGGTTCGTTCACGATCTCGAGTCCCACCTCGTTCACGATCAATACAGCCACGACCCTCGGCGCGACAATTACGGTATCCGGTGGAGCGGGTATTGGTGTTGCCAATACAGGCAACATCACATGGCAAAATGGCGCCTTGGCCAATTACAATTCGGGCTCAATTGGGACATTTGCAACTGGTTCAACACTGAACGTCAATGGTGCACTCGCGCAAGGAACAGCTAGCGTTTGGACCTTAAATGGGACGCAAACGCTCAGTGCGACCGCCGTTTTGACAACAGCTGGCGCAACCACAATTACATTGAACAATAAGCCCACGCTGAACGCAGGAATGTCGATTGGTGCCACATTACTTCGGACGTCGTCTTTCCAAGACCATCTTCGTCTTTATGAAGCTCCCAATGCGAATGGTTCAATTCTTTTCAGTAGAGATGTGGTCCAAATACCCGGCGATCTTGGAACCAGTAAAACATACAAAGTATTGAACCCATTTTTCTCATTGGCAAGTGATGAATGTATCATAAAACATGTGGTTCGGTCTCCAACCACAGACAGTTCGGATGCTTTATTGGTCCGGGACGACATTAGCTCAAGTCTAATTTGTACGTTAACAAATACAAATAAACTCAAGGGCGTGACGTTAGTGTACTCTGGTGCAACATCGCAATGGAGTGTACTGAGTTATTCCGGTGTATTAGGCACTGACATTTTGCTCTGAGGATCGCATGTCCACTCCAACGGCTAAATTATTGGTTCGCCTGAACAACGGATCGCCACAATCAGGCGGCATCATTGCCTCTCCAGAGGACGTCGTGCAGCTCGTGGCTCAATCATATGCTGGGTGGGGTTCGCCTGCGGCACGGTGGGAGATTCTCACTTATCCGGACACCTGGGCTACACCGAGTGGCTGGACATTGGACACTGCATCTGGCGTCATCTATTACCTTGGCATCAGCCCTCCCTCCTTCACCCTTCCCACCGCCAGTCAAGTTGCGAACAATGGCATGTTCGGCGTGTGGCGGTTTGCGCTCACGGTGAATGGTGGTGGTAGAACCGATCTCGTCGACAAAAACAAGACGGCGATCGAACTCATCTCGGTGCGAGGTGTGCGCGATGTGGCATTCGGCGAGCGAAATGAGTTTGACCCGAAGTTCTCGCACGCGTCTAAATTGGCCACCAATGCACGTAAATTAGACACCGCGGTTGGTTCGATATTGGCGCTTGGTTCGTCGACACCAGCTGTGGTCTCTGCGACCACGGGCGTCGCTGGGAATGGGACTACGGCCGCTCCAATCAACCATAGCCACCAATTAACCGAAGATGTATTTCGCGCGGTGGCTACAGGACTGACCAATTCGTTGGCAGTGAACAGTCAGCGAATCACGAATTTGGCGCTGCCCCAAGGTGTTTCAGATGCAGCTCCGAAGCTCTACATCGATGTGCTCTCGGCCAAAGTATTCGTTCGTGGCGCAAGCTTGGCAAACCAATCCCTTTCGGGGGCGTTGACCGAAGATGGAATCACCTATCAAACAGGCGATTACTATTTGGCCAAAAATCAATCCACCGCCTCGCAAAATGGCGTGTACGTGGTCAATACGGCTGGCGCTTGGACGCGACAGGACATGATGGCAACCAGCGCCCATTTGGCGAATGGTGCGTTGGTGGGGGTGAGGGAAGGGACTACGAACCAAGGCACTGGGTGGATGTTGACCACACCTGCACCCATTGTCCTTGGCACCACGGCCCTTACGTTTCAACGAGTGTGGGGATTGGAATACACGTTCGGAAATGGGCTCACCACATCCGGACTGATCGTTTCTGTATTGGCAAATAGCGATGGATCGATTGTGGTTGGGGGAGGGGGAGTGGGGGTTGGTGTCCTTGCTTCAGACGCTCAACATGGCAATCGAGGTGGTGGTTTGACGCATTCTTTGGCGGTAGCTGGTACCCCAGGAGTGGCTGGTTTTATTGACGGTCCAGACATCGAAGCGCTTCAGTCGCGTACAGAGTTCGCAACATCAAAAAGCATGGTTTTGCGAAATTCAGATGGTGGCGCATATCTATTTTCTCTTGCTGCGGCGACAAGTGGATTACTTGTGCCGGCGACAACTGGATTCTTGCGCGCGCTAAACGAACAGACCATCATCGCATGTCGTAATGCTTTAAACAACGCCGATCTTCGCTTGTTCAGAGCATACCAAAACGATTTGTTTGTTGGTGATGACGCAGCGAATTTGACAATGGACCCCAAAGCGGGTCTTGGTTTTTTTGGACCTCCAAATGTGGCTGGCGGCGAAGGGGTGGTCACCATTCATGCTGGTGTGTCGGCACCAAATACGCCTTTGGCAAGCAATCAAGTAGATCTGTATGTTTCGCAAAGTGCGTTGTATGGGTTGTCGACGAAAAACCTAACCACTGTCTTGGTTCCAGAAATTGCCGGGGATGATGCGACATCGACTGTCTTGTCGAAGTACATCGCCAGAAAAAATCAGGCGGCTGGTTCTGGTTCGACGACATTGCTGGACATCCCATTGGGCGGTAGCACAGCGACTTTGAGCATTTCTTTTGTTTTGATTGGCAAAAGCGCCGATGCTACCTATGTTCGTCGTAGACTGGTTGTGATAAACAACCAAGCACCTGGAAACATCGTGTCAACTGACACCATTGGCACAGATATTGACACGATTGTGGATGGAAACTCCGCATCATTTACCATATCAGGTAGTAATTACCGCATTTCGGTCACTTCAGCAGCTTCTTTGAACATCCATTGGTTCTGCAAAGCTGAAGTGGAGTACAACGAACCGTAACACAGAGGTAAGATGAAATCGAAAGCGCATTTTTGGTTTTTCATGGCGTTGACTAGTTTGGCCATGTTTGCCACCATTTTGGCGGGATTGGCCAAGGACGAGTACGGAGTCACCAATGCTGTTGCCATGACGACTTCAGCAGATGCTGATTTGTCGGTTATGGCAACGACGTCCACAAGTAAAAAAAGCAACGAGTGCGTATTGGATTGCGCTTTGGCCAAAGACCAAGAACGGTGCTCGTCTCGAATGGGACTGATGATGATATGTGAGAACAGCACATGCATCCAATCTCGTTGTGCCGTGGATGCAGACTGCTTCACTTTCGCAAGTGCCTATGGCATGTATGATTCATGCCGCACATATTCGTGCTTACACGGCCAATGCATTGATCAGTTTGCGGTCGCAATCCCAAATCCACCCGTCCCTGGCGATATCTGCACATCGAATTCTGTTGCGTCGGGAATGTGTTCGCAGCACGGAAATTGTGAAGAATTCGCATGCAAACAGGACGCTGATTGTCCACCGTATGCCTTAGAGTGCGCGGTGATACGTTGCGACATTGGCGATGGCATGTGCAAGCCTATGCCACTCCGGAATGGAACCCCATGTTCCAACGGCATGTGCTCCAACGGTACGTGTAACTAAAAAACGACACAACAGCCCACGAGCGGTCTGGACATCTGCTCGTTGTCGCAAACAACGCGACCCGAGGTTG
>JACCDR012568432.1_pt1 | contig 18055 bp, 16 predicted proteins | sample 7446431 | NCBI WGS metagenome assembly JACCDR01 (sample SAMN15323443, study PRJNA562643) | freshwater metagenome | isolation source: river surface water | place: USA:Blue River Watershed | collected 2017-08-17
CATACATTACTAAGCAACTGCATACATTACTAAGCAACTGCATACATTACTAAGCAACTGCATACATTACTAAGCAACTGCATACATTACTAAGCAACTATATTTGATACAGTTATGTCTATATATCAATATGTCATTTTTATAAGTATTACGATATCGATAGTAACAGGAATATTATTCAATAATAGTAAAATCACTTCACTCAATTTTATCCTAATAGAAATTGTATGTTTTATGTTGATTGCGATCGTGTCACAGATAAATATTATAATTGGCTTACATAGATATATAGAACTAGATATGAAAAAAAAATATAAGATAAACTACGGACATAAGAACCTATAATTTACAATAAGTTTTAATGTGATTTATATTCGATTGAGATTTTCAAAGATTTTATCAAATCCGATCTTAATTTGTAATAATTCTTCACTTGTAGGATTTTGAAGTTTATTTTTTGCAACATCAATTTGTTCATCTAAATCACTCTTTATTTTTTTAATTTCTTCACGCAATATCATTTTCTGTTCCAATAAATTATTATGCTCATTCTTAAGAGCTTCTAATTCTGCTCGAGATCTATTAATATCACTCAGTATAATACTATGTTTATTTTCTAATTTATCTAATTCCATTTTAGTTAATACATGATTAAGATTGGTATCGTTATTTCTTATGGGTGATAATAATTTTCTTTGTGATATGTCTTGTTCCAAAGAATGTATTTTAGAATGTAATTGCTGTATTTGACGGCTTAACATGGTTCTTTCGCTGCTAAATTGTTTTATTTGTACCTGAAGAATATTTTGACTTTTGCTAAGTTCTTCTTTAAGTTTTAGATTCACTATACGTAATTCTTGTATTTCATTAAGCATTTGTTTATTTTCTATATTGTTTCTTTCGGCTATTTTACTTTCATAATCTTGCTTAAGTTTTAACAGTTTTTGTTCATAATATTCTTGCAAGCTCACCGCAGTATCAACGATACGTTCTTTTTCAAATTCAGCCTGTTTCTTTGCTAATTCTATTTGTTGTTTGGCCAATTCTTCTTCAAAAGTTTTTTGTGATATTGCATTATCGGTCATTGATGCTTTAAGTAATTCCATCTCTTGCAATAATTTAGATCTTTCATCATCCATATTGTCTAATTTCTTTTTATATTCTTGCTGTTTAATAGATAACTCCTGTTTGAGTTGTTCTTGAGCTTCATTACTAAGTCGTTTACTTTCTTCTAACTTTTGTTCCCATGATTTATCTTTTTCTCTAAGTAGTTCTTCTCTTTGCGCGAGTTCTTCGTGTATATAACGCAATTCTTCACCACTCGTTGATGAATCAGATCCTTTAAGTAGTAATTGTTTTTTGAGTGTTTCAACTTCTGATGTTAAAATGCGGATGAGTTTATCATTTGGATCTTCATTAACTTTAACATTATTAATAATTTGTTTTGCATTAGAAGCATATCGTAATGTACTTAAACTTTCATTGTAGTTAATAGCACTTGGTGATATTGTTGCAACCATATACGTTTTGGAGTTACCGCCAAGACTTTCCTTTAATATCCATGTTAATACACTATCTCTAAATGGTACATGATCTGTGATAGATACTCCTTTAGATTTTACAGGAGAATGTTTATGTGGAGATATATTTATTCTGGGAGATAAATTTAATCTGGGAGATACTTTAGTATTTAATTTAGAGAATATATTAGGATGTATCTCAGTAGCATTTGACACAGATGAAAATACATTACTGCCAGATAACTGTTTAATCAATTGCGGTTTTTTTGAAGTAGATAATAATGCAAGTTTTCCTATAACAAGACCTAATGTACTAAGAGATTTATTAATATTAATTGCTTCTTTAAAATTTATACCAGTAACACCACTCATTTCTATTTTTTCACTGCCTGCTAAATCTACTAGATTAATCTTACTTACAATTTCTCGAGATCTACCTATAGATGGATCTGTTATAATTTGTGTAAAATACAAAGTTAGAATAGCATGGCTGCGAGAACTACGAGAATTCATTAAGGTTGCAGCAGTAATACGTTCTTTGTTGCCTTGATCTATAAGTTTTCTGGCTGTTTTTGGATTTTCCACCAAAATCTGAGACAAACCTTCTACATATGGACCTAATTCTGGATGTTGTCGTACCTTTAATCCGCCTGGTGGATTATTTTTAGCCAGTAAATCTCTAACTTCTTCTGAATAAATTTCTAGATATGACAGTTCAATTTTATAAGATATTGTTGTATTATTCATGTGTGACATTTCATCCTGTTTGAAAAATAGCGAATCACAAATTTTAGGTATCAAACCTAGATCTCTTCCAGTACCCATCATCGTATGTGTTTTACCTGAATTTCTTAATATAATACCAGAAGCATGTTGAAATCTATGATTTTTATCAAGCATAAATCCATAGTAATCATTTACTCCTTTTTCTATAAATTTAATTCTGTACGGAATATAATCATTTCCCTTTTTATATACACCTGTGTGTATATATCTTATATCAATATCCCGAACGGATAATTCATATATATTACTATAAAATATAGTGCTAGGCAAATGGTCAAACTCTGAAATATCTGCAACAATCATTATATGAGACATATTAACAGAGTAAGATGGTAATTTATCATCAAGGTCTATTACATCAAACATATGTTCTCTATTATGAAATAGATGTATTACATTTCGCGGAGTATCATCATCACCCATCACAATGTCGCCTAATTTTATATCTTCAACATTTTTTACATTACCATCAAACATCATTATAGGAGTACCTTTACCAAAGCAACCTGTCTGTCCATAAGCAAATATACAAGCATTATAACCTTTGAATGCATGATCGATAATATTAGTTCCTATATTATTAAATACATCCGACTGAGTGGAATTTGTATTATATACATAATCATATGTAAATGTTTTCTTTTTATTATCTTCTGGATTTTTTATATATAAAGTTGCATCCTTGGCGCTAGTTATTATATCAGTATCAGCTTCTCTGGCATTTAAAGGACGAACCCTAACAGCTACTTGAACTGATGATTTTTCGCTATTGTTCGTTTGCAAAAATGACATGTGCATATATAATATACCTTAACAATTTTTGAACAGAAAAAAAGAAGTTTGTTTGTTGCGGTTTAGACGATAATTTTGATATTTTTTAAGATATTTATTAATTTACCAAATACTTGAAATGATATTGCATAAAAATATTGGATGATATGGAATAGTATCAATCAAATAATTGTCTACATTTGTTATAACTACGTATAATTTATAGGATAGATGATATCTATTCATAGCTTTTCTATTAGCTATTTCTTTCAAATTGTTTGAGTTGAATTTAATGTTTGACACAATAGATCTTTCTAAATTCTGAGTTAGAACCCATGATTTTAATTTCAAAATATGTATCAATAAACACGAGACGTATATCGCTAATAATACATATAATATGTATTTACAGATATATAAAATTATTAATGACATTCAGAATATTTAAACTGTTTTACCAGCTATAAGTAATTCAAAACATATGTAAATTCATTTTTCTATTATACTGAAAAAATAATGAGTTGATAAATATAGAAATTTGAGGTATGAGCAGCAGTAAAACAACCGTTAAAAACAAAAATACTGGTAAAGTTCCAAAATCTCCAAGGTCAAAAAAGAAAAAATGTGTAAAAAACACGTTTGATATGGTTCAATTTAAGAAAATGATTGGTAAAGGATTAGTCACCATGTATAAAGGTGCTGTATATCCACAAGTTAATGATATTAAGGATAAAATTTTGTCCGGCAACATCAAAAGTATTGCGATGACTGGGTTTGTAAGTAGTGGAGTTATATACGTATTTAATGGTATAGAGAGATTAATTGCAATACATGCAATATCATATGCTGATATTAAAAAGCATGAATTAGAAATAGAAATTATTATAAATCAGTACTCAAAGCTCACTCCACAAGATATAACTGATATGTTTTAATATACTTAATGTTTACGAGATTTACTACGAGAACGAGAACGCTTGCGTCCCTTCTTCTTAGCACCTTGAGATTTACTACGACGACGTTTTGCACCACCTGTTGTTCCTGGCATTTTTTACTATTACGAAAGATATATACTATAAATCAAAAAATAATTAAATAATTAATATTTTATTGTTTTATTAAATATTAATTACATATTGTTTTATGAATTTTATAATCTATGATTTGACATTCTCTGCAGCAATATCGAGCAACCTTACAACGCTTGCATCTAAGAATATTTCTTTGTAATTCATGTCTATTACAAACTTGACATATACTTACATTGCGACATTTCTCTAATATTTCCAAACTGCCTTTAATATCTTTAAGTTCAGTAAATATAGAGCCATCTACTATTAAAGGGTCTCCTTCCGGGAGAAATTCAATATATCCGATATTATGTATAAAATTATATTCTCCTATCGTATTAAGTAAAAGAATATCTATAGCATTAGAATTGACAGGTAACCATTTATCAACTTCTGTTTTAGAGCCATCTGGCAGTATTGCTGTTATTTTTTTCTTTTCAAGAATGCGTGCAGCTATTGATTTTTTGACATATAAAACAAGATTAATGACAGGTTTATGCTCTGAGTCATATGCTAAATTAGATTGACATCCTATATCTGTATAAGATACTTTGTAATCTTCATAAGAAATATCTTCAATTAAAGCATCTTTAACATTATATGCTCTATATTTATTAATTTGAAGGTTAGGAAGAACTACAGAAGTAGAGTATAATTTTTCCATATATGGAATATTTTCTCTTTTAAGACGCGGAGAAATGTAGATTTCTACAAGTTGATTAGCAGATTCAAATGCTATACGATTGATTTCTCCAACGGTAGTTTCAATTTCTAAATACTGTGACAGAGTATTACCAAGAAAGAAATTTAATAATTCATTAGCTCTAACAACATCATTCTGATTTCCTCGTGTAAATGCTTCGTAAATTACACCCCAATGTTTATTAACACTATTCCAAAAATTCGTGTAATCCGAATCAGTGGGTGTCGTATTAGATGAAATAGTATCAGATGAAATAGTATCAGATGAAATAGTATCAGATGAAATAGTATCAGATGAAATAGTATCAGATGAAATAGTATTCATATTTGTCAAACTTATTAATAAATATAAATCTTTCATTTTTTAAAAAAATAATATGCATAGATTTCACATAACTTGTCTGTAAAACTGTAGTCTATAATCTATAATGCATTTAATTTTATAACATATCCAATTCTACCACATAGGTAAATAGTATCCTTCCAATACTATGTGATTAGTTTTTGTAGTATTTTCATCAGTAATAGATTTCCCAACATCTACTGGTTTAAAGTTTGCATTTGTGCATAATGTTATGTGATTACCAGATAACTGTTCATCAATAAACTTGGTTACTAAACATGAGCCAGCATCGTTATTTGAAATTCCTAATACTTCAAATCGTACTGATTTGCCGATTTTATCAAATTCTGAACATTCTACTTTTTTTGAGTCCCCTCCTATGAAATTAACAGTGATATGTAATGGTGTATGTTGGGTGATAAGTATGTTAGGAAAAGTAGATGTAATAACAGATTTATTCGGAAATACACCAAAGTATGCAGGCCCTGCGATTTTGTATTTGTTATACATTTTTTCTAATGATTCTTTTGGTACATCATGTTGATTCCGTTTTGTTAATATATTGACATCATATTTTTTCATATGTAAAACAATGCAAATACATCCATTAGCAGCTTTCAAATAACGATCATATTCCCAACGTATTAAGTTAGTATTATCTACAATACGTATCTGTGCTGAAGAATTGTTAAATCGTTCAAAATTCTCATTATGTTTCGCAGGTAATAATTTATTGTTAAACTTATACTCTCCATTTTCAATAAATAAATCGTCAGTTGAAAAACGTTCTGCTGTTATATTAAGTAACTTAAGCTCTTCTAATAAATATTGAGCTACTGTCGTTTTACCACTTCCTGGTAATCCCGACATAATAACACATACAGAAATTCCAAGTTTTGCACAAGTAATAACGGCATTATAATATTTATGTTCTTCAAGATTAGTTAATGGATTAACTTCTTGTTTTAAATCATCTACTTTTTGCTGCACAGGAATATTATTGCTATAATAATACCAGATCTGTCCCATACCTATCTCGCTGAATGGTCCTACATCAGAATATTTGTATATACTATTGTAAAGCCATTGTGAAAATTTATAAGCGTGTGACTCCCATAATTCTAATTCTTTAGGAGTCATATGTAAAAATTGATCACTACGCTCATTTAATCTATTAATCAAACGCTCAGATAACGATTTATATTCTACCGTCGATTTATCCAGACGAGAAATAAGTTCTCTCCAGCACCGTAAAATAATATACCATTTTGTTTTATGTTTCTGGCGATATGTTTCGCCAGTTTCCGTATTACGATAAACAATAACAACTCCTTCATCATTTACTTGATTTCTAATAGATTGTAAATAGTCAATAGTTGGCATGGTATTAGTTTTTTCATTAGTATTAATAGAGAGATATGGACAATTGAAATATTCGATGTGAGGAGTATATGTTGTATATGTTTGTGTTTCAGAATTGTAGAAACAACTATATACCATGTGCTTATAATCGATATATTCTCCACAAAATGTTTGACGCGAGTTGCAGAACGTATCAAACATTTGACGAACTTCCTCTAAATCACTATTTTTTTTAGCTATTTTTTCAGATTCATTATGATGATTTAAAATATCTCTACATACTCTGTTGAGCATTTTTTCATGCAGTTCATCCGATTTAGATTCATCATATAAATCTCTGATAATATGTACATTTTTAGATCCTCCAAAAATGTAAGTTTTATTATGCATTTCAAATAATGTGAATATAACAAATTTTCCGTTATATTTCGGTTGATATTCTACTTCTAATACTTTGTTGGATTCCCATTGTTTAACTTTTTCTTCTGGGAACAAACTCGTATGATTATCCGTTGACCCTTCATAAGGAGCATCATCTTCATCTATTGATGAAGTACCATTAAATTTCTTAAGTCCGCGTAAAGAACACACAAATTCATCTCCTAGAAACAAATCTGAACACCCACGAGGTACCAAATCAACTAATTCGGGAAAGTTGATGTAAGTTTGATCATCAGGTCCATGTCGAAGAACTTTACCATTATTATTGGTTGGAAATACTGAATATGTTTTGATTGTGAATTCACCGCTTTTTCTATTAATTGCCTTTACATATTTCTTTAAATGTGTAGGTATAACTAATGGCGCTTGAGAAACTGACATATTATAGATTTATAAATTATATGTTTTAATACTTATATTCAAATTTGAATTATTCAAATATGTATTATTTTCGATTATATTATGTGTGGTATTCATTTTGGATATAATGCTGGTAGAAAATCATCTGATGCTAAATTCTTTATACCAGGGAAATTTGCAGAAAAAAATAAATCAAGAGGACCTGATCAAAAAAAAGTAGTTGAAGGGGATAATTATATTGCTACATTTTACAGATTAGCTATAATGGGCGTAGATACTGGAGTTCAGCCATTTGATTATGATGATATGTTACTAATGTGCAATGGAGAAATATATAATTATAAAGAATTAATAGATCTTTATAATCTTGATTGCAATACGGATTCAGACTGTGAATGTATCATGTGGTTGTATAGGAAGATAGGACTTAGAAATATGATAGATAAATTAGATGGTGAGTTTGCATTTATATTATATGATAAAAGAAATGGTATGATATATTTTGCCAGAGATATTTTAGGTCGCAAACCATTGTATTTTTCACAGTTTGAAAATATACTAGAGATATCCAGCTTATACGGTGGTTTGGAATGTATAGGAGAACAAGTTCAACCAAGAAATATTTATAGTTATGATACAAATACAAAAACTATTATAAAACAAGAATATAATGCTATAAAGTATTTAAAGACGCGTATTAGCGACACGGAATATATTTATGAAGCGCTAGAAAAAGCGGTACTTAAACGTATTCAGCATTCAGAAAGACCTATTGGGTTTTTATTGTCTGGTGGATTTGATAGCAGTTTAGTTCTAAGTATTGCTATGAAATATTACGACACGCTTTATCAAAATCATGTTAATAATTTATGTCCAAATGGAGGTCATTTTAGAGATATAGTCGCAGCTCATGAAATGGCAAAAGAAAAGAGAATTAAACCGCATGTATTTACATTTGGATTTGACATAAACGCTCCAGATGTCAAATCAGCTACTATTATGATTGAATGGTTGAAAAAGAAATATGGATATGATAGTTTTATATGGCATTTAGTTATTGAACCAGTTCAAAAAGGATTAGATTCTTTGGAGGATGTTATTGTTGCATTAGAAACATATGATACAACAACTATACGTGCCGGTACCCCTATGTATTTGATATCAAAATATATTAAAGAATACACCGATGTTAGAGTCATAATTAGTGGGGAAGGCAGCGACGAATTATTTGGCGGATATTTATATTTTATGTATGCTGAGTCGGATTCCGCATTCAAATCAGAAATTATTAAATTATTAAATGAATTATATTTATTTGACGTATTACGATGCGATAGAACAACGGCAGTTCATGGTTTAGAAGTTAGACCGCCATTTTTAGACGACCATTTAGTATGGACTGTATTAGATCATCAGAAACTTAAAAAATGTAATGTTAAGTCTAAGGAATTGATAAGATTAACAGTACAAGATAAAAATTTATTACCTGTGGAAATATTAGAAGGAAAAAAAGAAGCATTTAGTGATGCTGTGGGATATTCATGGAAAGACTCTATAGAATCATATGCAATCAATAAGTTAAAAGAAATGACCACTGCAGAATCTAAGCATTATGACTCATATAGTCCTCATATCAAACCAATTACTAATGAAATGATGTACTATCAAAAAATATTTAGTAATAATTTTGGCGAAGCATGGCATTTATTACCACATCTATGGTTGCCGAATCAAAACTGGGTTAAAACAGGAAGTGAGCCATCTGCTAGAGTATTAAGCGTATATAAGAATTAAAAACAATAGCGTATATAAGAATTAAAAACAATAGCGTATAAGAATTAAAAACAATAGCGTATAAGAATTAAAAACAATAGCGTATAAGAATTAAAAACAATAGCGTATAACTGATAATTATTTATTTTTTATATTTATACGATTTATTAATGAATCCAATATATCTGTTCTAATAGATGTTGAGTTTCGTTGTGTATTAGCCGAAGGAATGTTTCGTTGTGTATTAGCATATCTATTATAAAATATGTTATGCAAATTGGGTAAATTAGATCTCATTATGCTTAATATTGTATTTCGTTCAGGAATAGAAGCAGATCTCATAAAATTATCCATTGATTGAAAATGATATAACATATTTCCCTCATGCCCCATAGCATCATTTCTCGCTCTTACTCTGTTAATATTGTCATTTTCAAGTACATGTAAATGACGTAAAATTTCATTTCTACGTCTATTAGACTCTCCATATCCTATAATATGGTCTAGCATATTATTTTCTTTATATTCTTGATTAATGACAGGTCTTCGAGGAAATTGTTCGTAAATGTCCTTTATTTCATTTTCATTCGCTAAATTAGATTGATTACTATTGTTAATTTGCGATAATAGTTCATCAATGCGGGATGATAAATTTTGATGCTTCACCTCTTCATTTAATTTTCTTTCTAATCTATCATCTATATTGCTGAAGAAAAATTCATTGATATCCGACGGATTTATATCTAAATTAATTATATTATATTCAGTTCGTGATGGTTCTCGTGTAACTAATCGTGTAACTAATTGTATGTTATTTTCTTCATTAGATTTAACCTCATCATTAGATTTAACCTCATCGTTAGATTTAACCTCATCAGTTTTATAATCTTTATAATATTCTGGAGTAGTTCTAATATATTCAGCAACTTCAGACATATTTCTTCGGCAAACAGGACATTGGACGTCTCGGTTTTCTTCAAATAATGGAATTTCACTATCATCGAATGCTTTAACATGTTGGGCTAAACAATTTAAATGAAATCCATGAATGCACATAGTAAAAATTCTTGTATTATCTAGTTCTACCCAACAAATAGGACATACATGTGTTTCTTGCTTCGTTGATTGCTTACTATCTTTGTTTTCGCTATTATTTATATTCATTTTTACTGTATCTTATACTATTTATTATTCAAAATTTATCATAAAATAAATTTAACTATTTTTTGCCATTTTTTTGATAATTTTGATATATTTAATTTATGATGCATATTTTCTTGTATTACATCAATCGTATTCCAATCAAGTATCACGTATCGTCTCTCAATTTTTTGTATATTCTTTCTTATCCATAAGAATCGATTGTCTATCACTAGACTACTACGTTTTAATAGAGTTGGTATCTTATGTATTGTTAATATCGGACAATTATATGCTTCTAAGGATAATAGTGTGGTATGCGAAATATTAGTGATAGGATTATTCGAACATATTAAATGTTTTATTTCAGGCAGATCTGGTATACGCGCTATCATATTATATGAACAATTTATATGCGTCAATTTCATTAATTTTGGAATCTCAGATATAAAATTATTAGAACATTCTAGAATTTCTAAATTTGGTAATATAGGCAATGTTTTTATATTGCAATTATTACATTTTAATATTTTAAGCGATTGTATATCCGGCATATATTTAATACTATTTCCAGATATATCAAGTTCCGTTAAGTTCAAATAAATTAACGTTCTTGGAAATATATATATTACATTTTCATTCGGAATAATAAGTTTATTATTATTTATTATTGGTATTAATCTTTGTTTATTCTTGACGACTAAAAGAGGTGCTTCTAATAAATCTTTGTTATAAGGCAATACTTGATTTTTAACTATTTTTTTTCTATAACAATCAACGCAGTTGCAATTCATTATATTTAACGTAATTTATTATATTTAACTGATATGCTGTTAAGTAGATTTTAGTATATAGCATCAAGTCAATTTTAGTATATAGCATCAAGTCAATTTTAGTATATAGCAATAAGTCAATTAAAAAAGAAAGTATTGTATCTCACTTCAACTTCTATTACAGGTATCTATTGCATATATCTATTGTATATATCTAATATAGAGTTGACATCTATAAACTTTTGGATAAATATATCTTTTTCTAGACTTGCTGAGTTGATATTTTCTTCCTTAAGAAAAATATCTATTGCTCGAAGATTATTTTTCTTAAGAGCTTCTTCTGCCATTTTATTCCATGTTATGACATCAGCATATTCATTGTATTTCATAGACCATGGCTTGGTATCAGACATATAATGTATAACTTTTGGGAAGTCATTTTTTGATAGAAATCCATCTTTCCAAGCGATATAATTATATCTTTGATGAATAGCTGTCCAATTCTTCTTTTTAATAACAGAATAAAAATAACAAATACTTTGTTCATCATATCCATTGATACATTTTTCAAACCCAAAATTTGTAAATGTTCTCAACATAGATATGTAACTATTATAATCTTGAATAGATGGTTCTAATAACATAGAAGATGAAATAGGCAACACTCCTCCTTTATTGATAATATTTGATATCAATACATAAGGAATGGTAGCTGAATGCAATGGGTATCCATCTTTTCCTCTTTTGCCTCGATAATGATCTGGTAATCTTCCAAGAGGTTTAACAAACGGATTCGCATATGGAGCAGCTGGGGTTGTTAAATCAAATAAGTCATCTGTATTACATGTATGAATTGTATCAGCATCAATAAATATTGTTTTCTTATATGGAAGAGCCAACATATTTAGTTTTGTATACGAAGATTCAATCCAATTAGAATACATTTCTCTTTGGCGTTGTGTTTTAAGTGGTTTGCTTTTAACACATATATATGGAACATCGCATGTATGTGTTGCTACTTTTAATATTTTATTTTTTGTTTCTTGTGAAACATCATGAGTAGTCATAACAACAAGATTGGCGTTAGGTTCTGTGCGTTTTACACTGAAAACTGAAGTGAAAATGCCAGGGAGATATTTATCTCCTTTCATGAGCAACCATACATATGCTCTCTCATTAGTTGGATTAGAAGATAATGTAAATGGCGACGTTATATTGGGCAAATCTAAAGCATTATATAATTGTAATGATGAGTTTTGAGATATGTTTAGTATTGTGTTATTTTGTGTTATAATATTACTTCCAGACATTTTGTTATTTCATTAAAAAAGAAACATATATTTATAATAAATTTAACAACAAGAAATATAGGATAGAATAAGTGTAATATAAATTATCTAAGCACTTTTTCTAATGTCTGAACCTTTGTATGATGTTCCACTAAAAACCCTTCATTTCGTAATAATGTCACTAGGACTGCCGACGAACGATCTCTAGAACCAATAATAATAAATGTCGATTTATCCATAGAGGATATTATTTTTCCAGCAAAATACGACATTAAATGATCGGCTGCATCATTAATACCAGAATCTATTTTGATTACTTCTCCATAGGGAGAAAATTTTGATGAATCTACTGTTGAAAATACAGACATGAAAAAGTAGATTTTTTTAATGGAGGAAGACAATTTAGTTATATTTGGTTGCATATTTTCTAAATCAATTAATATGACTGTATTTCCAACTGTTTTTGCTTCCCATTCGATATTTAAACGCGATAAATCGAGTATTTCATTTGAGCTGTTTTGTACCTCTTGTGCATCTTGCAATAAAGTAGTAGATGATCTATTTGCCTGCGCTGGAATATTTGTGCTATTTGCTTGCGCTGGAATATTTGTGCTATTTGCCTGCGCTGGAATATTTGTGCTATTTGCCTGCGCTGGAATATTTGTGCTATTGTTTTTAACAGATTTTATATTATCCTCAAATTCTTTTACAAAATCTTGCATTGTATTTGTTTTGGATTCTGAAATAATATGAGATCTGTCACTATTTAAAGTTATTTTATCAATCTTATTACATTCTACATTAGATTTATCATATACTACATTATCTTCTCTTTCTCGTATAGTAGTGCTAATGTTTTTATCAATACTTGATATAGATTGAGGGTTACGAATTACAGTTGTATTATCTGTTTTAGCGTTTACTTTAGTTTCATTTGTAACTGTTTCTTGCTTTTCTTCCATTAAGACATCATATACTATTTTTGCAGCTTCTTGTTCAGCTTCTTTCTTGGTCCAATGAAAACCACTTGTTATTGTAAAATTATTACTTATATATACACGGCTCTTCCACTTAGGCATATGTGGTTCTCCCTCATGTATGGAGAAATACATAGGTAATGCCATACCATTTTTCTGACAAAATTCTTGTAATTTATTCTTATAGTTTTGCATTATTTATAAGTAGTATGTTTAATCGGCTAATATAGTTTATATGGCTAATATTTTTCAAAATTTATCGCATTTCAAAAAAAAATAATTAGATATTAAAGCAGGATAATAATACATAAAATGCTAGTTACATATGAGCTTAACAACGTTACCGGAGACCTATGAGCTTAACAACGTTACCGGAGACCTATGAGCTTATCCGTACAGCACTGGATTATCTGGTATTATAATTTGTTCATTATATTTATGATTTGGAAGAATAGATGAAATAATATTTTTATCAGGAATACAAGTAAATAAATGCACAGGTTCTAATTTACTTAAAAATGATTTTTTCATATATTCGATATATTCTTCTGCTTCTTTTAGATTTTTAAAAGATTTTTCATATTGTAGTGTCGCTAAAGCTGGTTTGTCAGAAACATGAATCTTATAGACATGAATGATAGACGACATTATTATTCAAGTTTATTGCATTATATTTTTTCACTTTTTTAAAAATATAATATTACTCTTCACCTTCAGTGTTATGTTGTGATATACATTTGTCTATCAAAATATAATCATCATCTTCATGAAGAGAATACATACACTGCTTTATCTGTTTAGCTCTGTCAGATGTAGCATTATCTATCTTATTTAAAACTTGTTCTAATGTATAATATCCTTTTGCTTTGGATAAATATAATTCATGTGATACTTCTTCCCCTGTATTGCATAACACATCGACTTGATGTGCAAAATATCCTTTTGCTGTTTTTACTAAATGTTTTGCATATATATCAAATGTAATTTCAGCTATTGTTTTTGATGCAGATTTAATTAATATTAAACCAATATGAGACATAATACCATATATCAACATATACATATGTATTTATAATAATGTCGACAATTAATTTAGCAAACATGTAAAAGTAGTAAGCAAGTGTTTTTATAACATTGTAATCAGTTAAATTTAATAAATATTTATTTATCTATATCTAGCATACTGAGCGGCTGTATTTACCATTGACATAATAGCTCTATCTTTATCACGTTCTTCTTCAGCTGTATATTGCTCTAATATTTTATTTGTGGCAGTGCCTGCTGCTGCTCTAGATGAAAAATCTGACCAATATGTGGCCCAATAACTTTCTCCTGCACCTTGAGCCCATATATTAGCATACATTAGATTAGCTACAATAATAAATGCTGATATGCCATAAAAGTAATACAAGAATGTATTTCCTTTAATACCAAATAATACTTGTATTAATATTACTATAGCAACGCAAAGCAAACCTTGATATACTACTGACTTTGATCTTCTTGGATATGATTCGATAACTATTTCTTTTACTCTGTCAAGCAATTTCTTCTTATCTTCATTACTGCCTCCCATACTTTCTATACCAACAATATGTGTTGTTATTTCCTTATATGTATGATTACATAAAGGATGCCATGTCTCATCGCTTGGAAATAATACAGAAGCAAAAGTCTCCTTTGGTTCTTTAAATTGATATGATGAAGCAACAAATGATAGATCTACTTGTCTGTCAGTCACTCCTGCTGCATTTTCAACTGATTTTTTATCAAGTTTATCTCCGTTTAAGAATACAGTACTCATTATATATCAGACAAGCGAAAAAAATAATAATATAAATTGAATTAATATTGTCATTATTTTATAACTTCGCTCTTGTTTTATTCTATTTCTTCATATGTTGTAACAGTTCCTTCTGGAATGTTATCTAACTCTATACTATTCAACATGAACACTGGAGTTTCGTATTCTTCTTCGAAATATTCCTCTAGTTCGTTTTGGAGTTTGTCATTTTCTAGTTTTTTTTCTTCGTACATTCTTCTACGTTTTGCCTTATCACGTAATTTTTTAAGCTTTTCTTTTTCTTGTTTTTCTTTTAATTTTTCTAATAAATTAGGAAGCTTTGTTTTTGTTTTTTCTACTTGTTGTTCATACATACTCTTTCTAGTTTCTGCTCGTTTAAGCTTTCTTTTAGCATTTCTAACTCTATCTTCTATCTTAGAACTTTTTCTGTATTTTAGTTTATTCCTGTGCATATTTTCTTCTTTATCTGTTTTAACTTGATCTAATGCTTTTTTGAATGTATCATCCAAAGTAACATCAGTCATATCACGTGTTTTGTTATCACCAATAAGTCTTATAAAGATATCTGGTCTTTCTGAATTTTCTTGTAATAATTTCATAATATATGCGGCAGATAAATCTTGATCAAATTCCCAATTATCCCAGTCTATTTTTTGTTCATAATTTGCATAAAATAGTTCATACATTTTTTGTATTTGATATTTATTACAAGATTTTAATTCCAAAATTTTATCAATTCGACCAGGACGCATCATAGCTTTATTTTCTAAAATACATTCTGGATTATTAGCACTCATTAAAATAATACGTCCATGAGGTTCTACAACTCCATCTAATACATTTAAGAAACAATCCATAGATAAACTTGGGTCTCTATATCTTGGATTAAAAAATTCTGCTCGTTCTGCATCCTCAATTAATAAAATATATTTCTCCTGATTAGTGTAATAATTTAATTCTGTCATAAGTTTTATTAGTGTTGGATTATCGTTGATAGTAGTTAAGTCCAGACAGAATATAGGAGTATTATACTTATTAGCGATAATTTTAGCCACAGATGTTTTTCCTTGACCTGGTGATGAATATAGGAAATATCCGCGTTTATATGGTATACCTTTTTTAGCATATGATTCTTCATTTATCATAAACATATCTATATCATCAAATAATTGTTTCTGAATTTCTTGAGAATAAATAGTATTTTGTAATGTTTTATTTGTTTTAACTAAAATACTCTCCCATTCCACAGTTCTATCTTCTTTTTTCTTACCATGAATAATCGGACGAAATACTTTAATAATATTTGAACTCTTAAGCTGCACAGATGAAATTTTTTTAATATATGTTTTGATATTTTCAGGAGTTGCTGTTTTAGATGAAATTACTATCTGACGATATGTACTCCTAGAATGCCTTGATCTTACTTGATCTTCTATTTCTTCTATTTGTAATTCTAAATCATGATTTACACCATTATCCGTAAATGAATCATTAAATTTTTTACCTGTCATATCTCTGATGGAAAAATCTATATCTCCATATTTTGGAACTAATTCGCATGATTCAATCAATTTAGAGTATTTAACAGTTAAATAGTCTTGAACTTTATCAAAAAGTGGATTGAAATCTTTATCTTTAGTTTGATCAGGAATAGTTATTTGTTTTTTTTTACATAACAACCATATACTTCTAAACCAGTTGAAATATCTATCATTCATAAGTTCGGATATCAATAAACCTAAATGCATTTTTATATTTGGATCGCTTACAGGAAGCCATGATAATATAAGAGAAACTAACGCTGTTTTAATAACACTCATAATATTTTGTTTTACAAATTATTTATTTTCAAAATTGAATAACTAATCGTTTACTATAAAATTGAATAACTAATCGTTTACTATAAAATTGAATAACTGATAAAAAATGCCAGACATTTCTGATGAAAAAAATAACATATTGGGTATGATTATTGGGAAAATGATTGAAAGTATTAGAGGTTGGTTAAATGATGAGCATCCAGATGTTGATAAAGATTCATATATAGAATCAAAATATCATTTAATAGTGCAATCTGCTAATTATATGTATGATTCATTCGATGGAGATGGACATCTCGAATATTTAGAACATCCAGAAAACGATTGGTTCGATGAATGGATTAATCCTGATGTTTATATCATGGTGTAATATTAACTAAAAAAATAAATATCTTCTAAAAGATATTCTATATTTTATTTTTTACTTATACTGATGTATAGGCTTACATTTTAATGTCATATCCACGGACATTGCCTTCTGTAACAAATGTAATAAATTGTCTCCATGGTGCATCATTTCCAGAACCATAGTTAACTTCAAGATAATTACGCAAGAAATGCAAGAATCCAAACCCATACATTCGAAATATATCTGATGCATCCAGATATGTGTAATCATTGAAACGAACACGAGCAGCTGGTTCCAAAGTTTCGCCTAAATGCACTCGACGAATAAGTGAACTAATGAGATTTGTGTGCAAATATTGATCGACGAGCATTCTATGATCCTTGATCATATCATTAAGTTCAATAAATTCCGATCTTTGCAATGCATAACATTTATCAGACATTCCCATAGGAGTTATATCATTATTAGCTCTGACATTTCTCGCCGTCAACGGAATATGATTTGTTCTTCCTTCTTGTAATCCAATGAATTGAGTAGCTGACAATTGTTTTATATTATTTAAAATGACGTCTAACATATTCTCAACAGCAGAATGTGCATCAGCTTCAGTTTTTGATTCATTCTTAGCTTCCGACGAAGATTGTTGAGCTGGAACAGATTCCGACGAAGATTGTTGAGCTGGAACAGATTCCGACGAAGATTGTTGAGCTGGAACAGATTCCGACGAAGATTGTTGAGCTGGAACAGATTCCGACGAAGATTGTTGAGCTGGAAC
>JACCDR011222324.1_pt1 | contig 18048 bp, 15 predicted proteins | sample 7446431 | NCBI WGS metagenome assembly JACCDR01 (sample SAMN15323443, study PRJNA562643) | freshwater metagenome | isolation source: river surface water | place: USA:Blue River Watershed | collected 2017-08-17
ACGTAGGTCGTCTCTGGATTCAGCAACGTTTGGAACGCGTTGCCAGATTCTTCGACCAGTAGGATTGCCGACATCAGATGGTGCATCTCGATCTTCAGAGACTTGTCGATGAACGCATAGGCACCTGCCAGCTTCAACGCCTTGAAGTAGCGATGGCTGACCTCAGCCTTCTTGATCTCCTGATGATCTTGCAGCTTGTCTGCATACGCTTCGCACGCGATCTTGTACTCCAGCAGGCGAATGCCTACGTCATCTTCGACCGTCATACGCCAACCGAAATTGGCTGGATCAGCAAGGTCGGTGAAGATGTTCGACCACTTGTTGACCGATGCGTTGTTCTGGGGGTTCACCAGGTTGTGGTAGATCTCGGCTGCCGTTTGGGTATGGAACGCTTTGCGTTCCTGCTGGCCCCAGCCGAACAGACAGCGACGTGCATAACCAGTATCGAGCATCGAGTAGAACTGCTCTTCGGTCTGTGCACCATCCAGCAGCTTGCTCGGGCTACCGAACAGCAGCAGGTTTGCTGGAGTCTTGCCATCGATCTCCTCATTGCGAGTGTTCTCGGCAGTGTTCTTCGTGAGCTTCTGCTTGATCCTGCCTTGATCGTACAGTTCAAGAAACAGGGTCAGTGGTTCCAAAGCGTTGGCGAAGTTGAGACCCACTTCATCCACTTGCAGATTGATCGCACCACAGCCAGCAAGCAGAAGCTTGTGGCGAAGCTGCTTCACAGCAGGTCCAGTGGCACTGTCGAAGGTGAACGGATAAGCACCTGCTCGTCGATACTCCTTCTTCAGGAGTTCAAGTTCCTCTTCTCGGTCGGAGTTGCTGGCGAGTGCACGTTCGTCAGCCAGCTTGTTCAACGACTCTTCCGAAATCGTTGGCATGGTCTCATCCATGAAGCGTCGCTTGAATCCAGCGAGTACGTCTTCTTCCATGATGGCAACCGAATGGCCTTTACCAAAGCCAGAGGTTGCAAGGTTCAGTGCATAGATGTTGACTGGGATATCACCACGATCCTTCGTGGCGATCACAGCACGCATCATGCTTGCGGTCTTCCCCAGGAAGTAGGCCACTTCCGTATTGAAGAATCCGCGATCCGTGTTCTGAGTTTTCGCACACAACACGTCCGTCAGTTCCTTGATCGAACGATGGTGCTCGACACCAGTGATGTCAATCATTGAAATACTTTCTCCGTTGTGAACAGATGGGGTACACGTTGCAATACTCGCAACGCTTCGGAGAGCCTTGCTCAGTGACGACGATACCTGCTCCACCTTTGATCACTTTCCAGTGATTCATGGCTTCAGCTGCGTCGTCGAAGTTCTTGGTGGAACGACCAGACGTGTTGGATGCGTTGGCGTAATACTTGTACTTCGGTGCACCGATCCACAATTCTTCCGGGGTGCATTCCGGAATGGTTTCTTCTGGTGCAGCTTTGTACTTCTGGATTTGAGCGATCCTGTTGGAGATCCAGCGTTCCGTCTCTTCGGGGGACATCAGCTTGTACTCCTTGAAGATCACTCGGGACTGAGGATACTCAGGATTCTGCTTGGCCATGAACTTCTGCCAATCAGTGAAGATGAAACAAATGCGAATCACGTCACCACTAATCTTCTCTGGATGGATCCAGCGATAGATCGATCCCTGAAGAATGTAGTCCTCGTCTCGATTGCCCTTCATGTATCCGAAAGTGCCAGTCGATTTGGCATCATGCAGAATGCCTTCTGCCACTACGTCGAATTTGCCACCCACAGTGTAGGTGACCCCATTGACTGTGATCTTGCGAAAGCCTCGCTGTTCCAAGTAGACAGGAATGACTCCTGGCTTCAGTTCATCGCTGCTTGGATTGATGCGAACACGGTCGATGACCGAATCGGCGATACCCAGCTTCTTCAGATTGGTCGCATAGCCTTTGACCCATGCCTTCTCCACGGAGTCATGGATCGAGTGCCCCATGGCACGGCTAATGTAGTCATCGACATCGCTGTCCTTCGTGAGTTCCATCGGCACACGGGGTGCCAGGACAATGTGACGCAGGGGTTTCAGCAGAGCAGTTGCAGAGATGTAGTTCTCTTCGTTCACGTAATCGTATTCGTCATGGACTGCCCACACGGCGAGTACGAGAGGTATGTTCTTCAGGTTGGTGATCATATGGTTCCCAGTAGATAAAAAGCCGTAGCCCATTGAAAAGGCTACGGCGTTGAATCAGGAACGAACTTCAGTTGACGCTGTTCTTGGAAGCCAAGGCAGTTTCGGGATCCATGGTCAGATCCACCTGCTTTTCGACCACCTTCAGACCTTCGGGTGGAGTCTTCCACTCTTCCTGGGTGAAGTACCCCAGGTAAGTCAGGTTGAGGATGACGACATTGTGGATGACCGTACCAGCCTCACCGATGCTGTGATGCAGGTTGAGTTGCAGTACCTGCTGGGCACGGCCCAGATCTCGCATCATGATGTGCTTCGCATTGGTCATCAGGACACCATTGTTCTTGATCGTGTTGATGGTTCCTTCCGGTGCACCCGGTGGGGTGAACGTCAGTTCGCCTGCGATCAGATAGTGGTGCTTCTTGACATTGCTCATTTGTTGGTTCCCTTCTCTTTGTTGCTGGCTACGATGTTCAGAATTTCTTCTGCTGTTGCACCATTTGGTATGCCGATCTCGTTCTCCCACGATGGGTAGAACACCGATAGCTCACCTCCTAGCTTGACTTCCGGATGCCAGATATCCGGATGTTCTTGCCACTGCACTGCTTTCACCAGATGCTCGTTAACGAACATCAGGTCTTCCAACGTGTTGCGAACCATCATGTACTGGGCATCATGGATGTGGGCACATGGTCGAACGTTCAAACGTCGATCACTCTTGCGAACCACTCCCATGAATTCAGCACCTGCACGTTCGTTCAAGAGACACCAACTTTGGCCGAGGGCATTGCCTGCCGAACGACCTTCTGCGTCTGCTTCTCTTGGAGTCTTGCTAGTACCACGAACAACTTGTTTCAGCAGTGGAGTACGGATGCGAAGACCAAATGCTCCAGTGATGTAACCATCCTTCGCTGCTTGATCCAACTTCGCATTGACCCAATCGATGCTGACCTTATACAACGACTGAAAGCGTTCAAAGATCTGAATGGCCTGTTCCTTAGTGAAGCCACAGTTCTTCATCAGGGTGATGTACGTACCCTGGTAGGTTAGAGCAAAGGTTGGAGCTTTGGACTTGCCACGTAGCTTCCCGTACTTTTTCTGAATCGAGTTGATGCTACTCACCGACGTAGGATCGATGTCTGTCATCTGCTCGGACCAGTAAGTATACGCTCGTAGCGAGTGTCCGTCGAAGCCATCGGTATACACTTTCAGCTTCTCTGGATCCTTTGTCGTCAAGGCCGAGATACGGTCTTCCAGCGACATAAAATCCAGGCCACAGAACACCCATCCATCGGGTGCCATGAAGCAGCTTTTGATCAGCTTGGCATACTTTGAACTGGCTGGAATATTCTGAAGATTTGGATCGCTACTGGACAGTCGCCCAGATAGTGTCCCACCGATGTTGAAGTTGCCGAACAGGTAGTGCCAGCCATCCGGACCTCTGACAGCATTCTTCATTGCAGGCAAGAAGCTATTGAGGATCTTCGCGACAGCTGCATAGTCCAACATGGCATCGAAGAACTTCAGCAGTTCTGGATCAGACGTATGGTTCTTCAATGCTTCCATCGTCTTCTTGCCAGTGGCTGGCTGTTTGCTCTTCGTCTTCGCGATAACAGGCATGCCTAGCATGCCAAACAACAGCCGTTGCAGCTGTGGTGGGGACTCAGGATTGAATGTGATAGCTTGTACTTCAGGATCACTAAACGTGATCCTCTTCTTCTTCAGCGTTTCGTTCCTGGTTCGGATGTGTTCTTCACGCAGTTGATGCGTGAAGCGTTGAACAACTGAACTTTCTCCGAGAGTCTTGATTGCCTGTGCATAGTCATGGAACAGCAGTTGTTCGACCTCTAGAACACGTTGCATGTTCAGAGGCATACCAGTCAATTGCATCTGGATGATATCTACGACAGCAGGCTTAAAGATCGTTTCATAGACCTCTTCCTGTTGATCGTTCACCATCGTCTGGTAGTGCTTGTTGTAGACGTACCAAGTGGACAGTCCATCCACTAGGTTGTATTGCAGCAGCTGATCCAAGGGAATAGATCTAATATCACGTATGTCTTCCAAGGCGTAGTTGCCTGCAAAGCTCTGGGCCTGATCCTTTAGCGACAGGTGATTACCTGCACAACTGTTGGTTGCCAGGTAGGTGATGATCTTGGTGTCATCCCAATTCTTCAACATGATGTCGATGCCGTTCAACAAGCCTTCGGTATCGATCAAGTCATGCATGAACAGCTGGTAGATCATTGCGTATACGTCGAATGAGATGTTGTGATAGATCATCTTCTGTATGAAGCGACTGAAGAATGACCTCAACAGTACACGCACTTCTTCGTTTCGTTTCTGGTAACCGAATGGGGCAGATGTAGCACCCTCGATTGGCACGTAGTCCACAGGGAATGCAATTCCCTCGTGTTGGTTCCAACACAGAGTCATCGTGGCGATGCCACTGCTATGGTGCTTCAGTGAGAACGCTTCGATATCGCACGACAGCGGAACGTCCATTTGCAAAAGACGTTCCAGCCATGAGCTGATTTCTTCCGTGGTTCGTGGATACTCAGCGAATTTGATGATGTTGTTACCGGGAGCCTTGTACCCACCATTGGCATGATCCACGAGAGCGTCCATGCCCTGCTTGATCTTGGCCCGTACCACATCAGGCTCGTAGAATACGCTCCTGAAGTTGGGCACGTAGACAACCTTAAATGGGCCGTATGCACAGTCCATTACGTAGCCAAGATTAGCTTCTGCTTTTGGTTGCTTCGTCAGGATCTTGAAATACTCGCTGTCACCTACCAGCAGGTACTTGACCTTCATGTCTTCCAATGTCGAAAGCAACTCACTTTCGACGTATTCCTTCATTTCCTTGACAGGTGTTTTCTTCTTGTCTTGGCTCACATGTAGATCGAGTACCAAAACCTTGTTCTCAGGGATACCGAATGGTTGCAGATACTCGGCTTTGATGGCTTTGGTATCGATCATCGGAACGAGAATGCACAATGGGTAAGCCGGTTCTTGGGAGTAGGTGTGGTAACGCATTATTTCCCCATCAATTCAGCCATGCTGTAGATCGAGAACATCCTGACCATTTCTTCTAGTTGGTTCCGTTGGGTTTCCTCAGTGACCGCGTACATGAAGTCTTCCTTGGTTCTTGGGAACTGGGAAATCGGTAGTGCATACTGATCCACTGAATGTGGAAGTGCATCCCTGAAGTCTTGCAGCGTCCTAGCATGTGCAGTCAGTATGCTAAGCATCTGCTGCATCATGAGTTCTTCCTGATCCAGCTTCTGCTGTTTCAGATAGATAGCTGTGCCCCTATCGAACAAGTCCAGATGCAGGACAGGAATCCTTCTTGGTTTACCAGGTGGTTGTCTGACAGCTAGCCATTTGGAGTGACTGAATTCCCTACCTCGAAAGCTGACAGTCACTTCGGTTGGTTTGTTACGCAACGTCCTGTGGTCATCGATCAGAAGATTGATCTCTTCCTGATGCTTGTCCTTGATGTAGCTGGTGACGTTCTTGATGATTGCTTTGATCGTTCCTGTTTTACTCTTGTAGTCGATCAAAGCTTTCATGTCGAGTTCTTCTGACATCGCTAACTCCTGACGAGGTACCCATACTTCTGAGCCAGGTCTCCATAGAAGACGACTCGATGACGTGCACGAGTCACTGCCACGTACAGCAAGCACGCAGCAATCGCTGGGTTATGGCAGGTGCTCAGATTTCCCAGGTCCACGTATGAAGTCTCATACGACGAACCCTGCGACTTGTGGATCGTGCATGCATCCTTCGGTCGTAGATCTGCAAAATTCTCTTGCAAGTGGTAGTACATGAACCAGTTCTTGCTCTTCCTGTAATACTTCAACAAGCTGTTGAAGTGGTCTCGGTTCGCAGGCAATGGCACATACGACAACGTGCCACCATAACCAAGATCCAGATCGACCATGATCACGTCGAGCGTACTGCCATCGGGCAATGTGATTTCCTTGCCACCGTTACGCTTTTTGATCGTCACTTCCTGCTCGACGCTCATACGCTGACCATTGACCTTGCAGGCACTGTTGTTGATCAGCTCTTCGCCTTCACTGTAAAGCTCAGGGATCTCCCGGATCGTTCGGATGTAGTCGTTGTACTGGTTTGCACGAGCGTTCGTGTAACACACCACTCGATGGTTCACATGCTTTTCCAGGAACTTGGTATCTAGTTCCTGCTGCATCTGCTCAGAGGTCAGATGATCGACGACACCTGGGAATAGCTTCAGTGGATGAAACACACCAGTTTCTACAGTGTCACGAACCGTGGCACACAGCTCCAGCAATGCTGGATGCGATGCACGCATCGGAATCGTCAGCTTATGGAACGTCATGCTGGAATTGAACACTGGACTGAAACGCTCACCCACAGGTGGCAGCTGACAGTGATCCCCGATGAAGACGATCTTGCAGTTGACCGTGGCTTCACGGATCAATTGCAGTAGGGTCCAATCCACCATCGATGCTTCGTCGATGATGATGATCTTGTTGTAGTGGATCTCCCACTTTTTCGTCTTCTTCAGACTGGTCTTACCGGACTCGTAATCTGGCGACACGATCAGATTGAGAAACGAATGGATCGTCTGTGTGGATCGATTCGTAGCCTGTGCCAGAACCTCGGCTGCCTTGTTGGTGGTCGCGGTGAATACGACTTCATCGTATCGTGCCTGGACCCCCATCAACTCAGCCATGTCGTGGTACTTGGGTAGGATGCGGTCAATCAGATGCCCGAGCAAGAATGTCTTGCCGTTACCACCTGGACCGCTGATTCCCATTTCCTTCTCACTCGAAAACAGGAACTTGAAGAAGCCTTCCTCAGCAGCCAGCTGGTCGGCATTCAATTTGACTTCGGCGCTCATGGAGACTCCGTAAATAGAAAGCCCTCATCACTGAGGGCTAGTAGTGGATCTGTTAGACGTACTTGGTCAGATCCGGCTTGAAGTAACTCGGTCCTTTTGCGATCTTGCCTTGTTCGGTGAACGTTGGTCTGCCATCGATGAACTTGGACCAGTTGGACTCGTTGACATGCTCGATAGCGTCTTCGATGTTCATATCCAGAAAAACACCGGTACCGGTGGCAGTCACGAGCTGATCGCACAGTGCATCGAGCATGTCGATACGATCATCTTGCATTACTGCGTAGTCGTCCGGATTGGCTTTTATGTGTTCTGCCAGATCCTGTATTGCCTTCAATGCAGCGATGACGTTGATCGAAGCGATGAGTGTATTGCCTGTGATGCACTCCAGCATCTCACCCACTTCTTCGAAGTGGACACCCATCTGGACCATCGCGTCCTTCTGCGTGGCAGCCGGCTTGGCTCGATGGAACCATTCGATCATGCTAGAGATGGTTGGAGATTGTCTCTCGTTACGGTAAATCTTGCTCATGGTTCCGTCCTGTTGTTGTACGCATCGTTCAAGAGCTTGCGAACGAAGTCTCGGATCGAGAAGTGATCACTCAACTGATCAGCGACCCATTCCATTTGTTCCAGTGGTAGCGACTTGAACACGGCTTCCATGAAGGAGTGCCGAGTGTCAGCAGGCTGCACACCCATGGCATGTAGTCGCTGAGTCACTGTGGTGGGGTGGCAGCCAAGCTGCTTGGCGATGGTGGCCAGAGAAAGCCCGACCGAGTTCAGTCGAACAAGGTCGGGGTCTCGGGCCTTTCGGTTGGCTCGGTTTACGTTGGTCACTGTGGTTCTCCGGGTGGTACTCCCAGTATAGCTCTATCTTGGAGTACCGGCTCGGATTACCACTTGTCCTGGTCGAGCTTGGCCTTGATGGCACGTTCCAGTTCGGGTGGGACTCCCAGAGCCGACCAGCTTTTCTTCGCCGATTGCTTCACGCTCTGGGCAGAGCGGGCGATGCTCATGGTGATCTGCTCGGGGGTCTTGCCCTTCAGCAACAGGGCCAGATCCTCGCGTGGCGTGGTCTTGCTGGCCGTCTGAGGTACGGCCTTGGGGGTTGGTGCGGTCACGGTGGTCTGCTCCTTTGCGGGCTTCCTGGAAGCCTTCTTGGATGGTGTGATGTCGGTTACAGGATTGGTGCCGTCGTTCGGGATGTCCAGCTTGTCCCAGTGCACCTTGCACTGCTTCTTGTAGGCCACCAGATCGTCGTAGGTCTTCGGCGATGGGTTGGCCACCCAGGCGTCGTACAGCTGCTTGGCGACCTGCTTCCGGCTCAGATTGACCGTGGCCTGTACCTCAGCCACCTTCAGTGGTTCGTCGGGCAATTCCGGCTTCACCACGGAGTCTGGCAGGGCATCCAGGCTGAGGTTGGGGTCCAGGTCCACAGGCTTGGTCTCACCGATCTTGGTGATCTCCAGCTTGCTGCCCTTCTGGGCCAGGATCTTGACCACATGGGTCACATCTGGGACGTTGCCCTTGGTGACGTTGGCCAGGAGTGTCTTGCCGGCTGGGTCATCGCTGATCGGCTTGTTCTGCTTGACCAGCTTGAACATCTCTGCCGTCAGTTCAGCGACGATCCGATACCGGCAGGCACGTACCTTGTTGGCATCGTAGTGGGGCACCGCGATGATGTCCTCTGGTGCTACCAGAACGATGGTGCAGACGGTGCCGAACCCATGGCCGGTCAGGTAACCACGACGGGCGATGTGCAGGCCGTTGGAGCATTCCTGGCTGCGGTTGTGGTCCACCAACGACTCGGACATCTCGACGATGCACCCGATCCACTGGGTGACGTTCTTGCTGTGCACATCCACGAATTGACGTTCTGGTGCGTCTTCAGCCTTGCTGACGTTTTCAGCTACGTGCAATGCTTTGAATGCGATGATGTTGCCAGCATCATCCACCCGCATGTCGCCACGCTGCATGAAGCGAAGGACGTCATCGATACCATGGCCACGCTTCTTGATGACCTCGCTCAGTCGGGTGATCAGGTTGGTCACACCTGCGGTGGAACCAAACTGAAGAGCGTGTTTGAACTGAGACTCGATCATCTCCATGCCGGGGATGATCTCCCCATCGACGACTGCCACGATGGTATCGGTGGCTTCCACCTCGTCTTCCAGACGTTCGATGAATTCCTTATCCACCTGATCGCTTGGAGTGGTGCCGTTCTCGTGTACCGGCTTCTGACGTTCGATTTTTTCCGAGTGGAAGTCTGGATGCGAAGCCGGGATGGCCTTCTCCAGGATCTCCTTGATGGCTTCCTGCTTCCTCTCCAGAGCGGTATGCAGAACCACAGGAGCGACATGTTCGTCTTCCTTACGGTCCTGCTTGGTCTGCTTGCCGGTGATGCTGCGAATCATCTTCGCAACGAACTTCTTGGTGGTGCGGAAGAACGAGACCTTCTTGCCGGTAGCCTGTTCGAACTCTTCGAACGGCATGGGGTCAGCAACCTCACGCAGAAGCAGTTCGGTTGGCATGTCCACAACACCATGGATGGTGAGTGGTTCGGTGATGAAGGCGAGGATCTTGCGAAGGCGAAAGTCGCCTTGCAAGATCTCAATGGCTTCACCATTGTCGTCGTACATCGTCAGACGTTCTTCGTCCACGACGGCAGACACGATCTTGATTGTTTTGTTGAGTTCCATAAGTCTCCTATCTATTGATGAGTTGGATAACTAGGTTAGAGAAGATTTTCTTCTCATCATCTTGCATCTTTGCGAGTGAACTTCTCTCGATTGAATACAGAGCAGCGAAGAATCTTCCGCTCAAGTTGGTGTTGTTTCTGAGCTTCGCAATGAAGTTTGTTACTTCCTTGCTTGGTTTTTCTGGTTTGAGAACCTTGACAGCCTGTAGGTCAATCTTCCACTGTCTGCTCCAGTAGCCGCTTGTGATTTCTTCGTAGAATTCTTTCCACATCTTTTCTTCTTCAGTTGGTATCGGAAGACCGAAATGCTTTCTGAAGTCGTCAAGTGTTAGAGCGTTTTCCACGACGGTTTGTACGTATCTCGAAAGGTTTTCAAGTTTCGTCAATTGATCGTACATGTAACTTACGTCCACGATTGTTTGAAGAATACGTGGATTGGTAGAAATCTGATGCATGAAGTCTTTTGCTACGTGGACGTTGAATGGAGTTGCACCTGCACTGTAGAAACGCTTGGCAGTTGCCTCACGGTTCGTGATGCCAGTTACATGCATGTACCTCTTCAGCAGCCACTTCGATGTGGCTATGTTCAATCCAGGGAGAGTCTGTGGCTCGTTTGGATTTGCCTTCCTCACCAGAATTGCTTCAGGACTTTTCATCAGCACGATGGACTTAGCTGACTGCCAACGATCTAGGTTGACTTGATCCTTGTCATAAAACACATTGCACAATCCTGCAATCTCGTCCTTCGTTGCACGCTTGACAGGTTCCTTGATGAGACCCTTCTCGATGCCAGCACGAAGCTCTTGGTTCTTCTTACGCTGCTCTTCAAGTTCGTACTCGATGAGATCCGTCTGAGCTTCGGTGTTGTTGATGACATCGAATCCATACTTCATCAGCGAGCGTTGAATTGCAATGCTGTCGTGCTTCTTTCGGTCGAGCTTGATGACGTAAACCACGTAGTGTGCTGGGTTCTGAACGCGTGTCGTGTACCACACCCTGCTGAAACGTTCAGCAGTTCTGTGGTTCCACACCAGGATGAACAATGGATTGGCAAGTGCCAGCATTCCTTTCCTGCCTTCAGGCAATGCATTGAAAACACTTTTGTTCCATGCGTCATACAGCATTCCACTACCGTTCGACCAGTTGGTAGAACCCGAACTCTTATTGGTATCGAATGCAAACATTCGCTTCTGTGGATCATCCACAAGTCCACGCATTGCACGCAGGTACGGCTTGGTGATGCAGTTCAGCAACGTGCGACGCATGTGCTGATGGTTCGGTTTCATCTGAGCTTTGCCATAGGTACGGACGATTTGCTCATTTCTGAAACGCCCGAACTTCGTCGCCAGATCCAACAGCCTGTTGGTGTAAAAGCTACGGGTATTCAGATCGTTCATCAACTCCCTGAAGTTGAAGATCACGTACCACATGGTGAACTGTTCCAACGTATGAGCATTGGAGTTGTCAAGCACCACATCAGCGTCGAAGGCTTGGGTTCGAGTGCCGACGAAAATGTCGGACAACCCTCGGTTGTATTCTTCCTTGGGAGACCACGCTACGGTTGGCCAACCACCGTGAACTTTGGCAAGCATCATGTCCGATGGTGCCCAGCCATTCGCTGCAAATCGCTCGATGATCTTCGCGATGTACTTACGCTTATCCTGGGCCAATGTCTCACTCAGGATCTTGAGGGCATTCATTAACAGTTGCTTGACCGTCTTGATGGTTCGCGGGTTGTATAGCAGTGCCTCGCGACTTGGCACCATCGAGACGCTGTGAGAGTCGGCTCGCAGGATCAGCATGTAGTCGCGATAGCCACCGAACTTCTTCTTGATCAGCGTCGTCACCGCATGGAATTCTTCGCTGAAGTCGCTCATGAAATCCAGTGGATACACGACTGCACCATACCGAATTCCAATATCGGTCCTGCCATAGACTGGCAACTCTCTCGCTTCAGTGACGAAAGAGACATCGCTGCCTGCATTGTCCATACCACAGACTGGCAAAACCTCACCATCGAGCGTTGCATTGATGTCACCCAGATAGACGACATCACGAATGATCCTCTTGAATGATTGGACATCCTCTGTCTTCAGTTGAAGTGTGACCTCCAATCCCGTCTCGGAACTTTCGCCACGATGCAGCACCTTGGCAGTCGGCTTGCCCATGGATTGGGAATCGGACATGGCCATCGAATACATGGTGCGATAGCCACCGTTGTGGGACACCACACCAAAGTGATCTCGATAGGCGAACGGAGCTTTGGAACCAAGTCCAAAACCACCCGTCTCATCATCCGATTGGACCTTGGTCGAATCGCCAGCTGTGCAGTAGATGTCGCCGATCTTGTCGTGTGGGATGCCGGGTCCAAAGTCACGGACACTCAGCACGCCCTTTTCGTTGATCTCGATCTTGACAGGGATGTCTCGCACGCTGGCACTGATGTGTGCATCCCATGCGTTGCAGATGATCTCTCGTACTGCTGCCAGCTTCGGGTACTTGTACAACCCGGTGGATAGCAGGAACAGAACCTGAGCCGATGTGGATGCCTTGAAGTCAATGACCTCACCCTTGCCCAATACGGCATGGGTGATGCCAGTGTTGTCATGCACTACTTGCATGGAATTCTCCTGATAGTTGAATAAAAAGCCCCATCACTTTTCAGTGACGGGGCGTAGCCCATAACATGGGTCAGGCTGGTCTGTTCCTTTCGACTATGAGGAAGAACTCATTGTCTGCAACTTTGACAGCAGCCCAGTAGCTGGCTCGATCAGATGCTTCCACTGAGTCATATGGCACGAGGCACATGCCATTGATGACACAACCAAGGCTTAGCATGCCTCTCCATTGAGACGACATTCGTGGACCTGCTCGATCAGCCTCATCGAGTATTTCTTGCACGAGTGTGTAGTACCCGTTCTTGTACTCCTGATCGACTTCCATGGTTCACCCCGGCACAAACTCGTTGGGCAACATCTTGCGAAATTGTCGGCTATCTTTCAGATATTGCACAGCCTTCTCCAATAGTTCGATGTTGTCTTTGAAATATCCGAGAGCACGGTTGCAGTTGCTGCAAAGCATTCCTCGGAAGTCATTGGTGTCATGACAATGATCGATGTTGAGTTCACCCCATCGACCATCGCCAGCACCGCCACAAATGTCACACTTGCCGCAATGATTCTCTACGTGTTGAACCATCTCTTCAGTGGGTTCAATTCCCTTTCGTTGAAGACGAATGTAGGCATTCTTCTTCTTGTACAGGTCCAGCGATTGCTGTGACAACTTCTTTCGATTTGCCTTACTGTACTCTCGCATGTACTCACGTTGCTTTTGTAGCTTCTCCGGGTCTGCTTTCACTTTGGCACGTTGTCGTGCCATGGCGTCTAGCTTCCTTTGAGGGGTTTTATTTACCCGACTCATCCCGGAATGAACTCATTGGCAAGTTGCTTTCTATGTTGTCGCCATCCACGGAAATTTCCGTGTTCGTGACGGTTCTTCCACTGTTCGTCTCCTCCGCCCATATTGTTGTACTGGCCGTCAGGTGTCGCCTGATGCTCAGCTGGACTGGCATGTAGTGGTTGGTTCACCATCAGCTGTTGAAACAACTTCAGGTCAGCGTCGAAGTTGGCATTGTTGTTATCGAAGAGTTTATAGCTGACGCGGGCACACCGTGCAGCAGACGCACGCTTCAGCAGTTCAATGACTTCGAACTCAGTCACATGGTCCAGTGGATCTGCATTTTTCTCCAGATATTCGATGGCTGCACTGCGATCTTCTTCTTTGATGTACGGCAGATGCCATTTGCCGTGAGTCAAAAATATCGGCTCACGCTTGCTGATCTCTTCCTTCATCATCGCAGCCAGATCACGGATGTGAGGTTCAGCATCCTTGTGGTCTCGCAGAGCGTACCAGTTGTTGAAGTCGGTAGCCGTGACTAGGACATCGATGTAGTTGTATGGTTCGGTGATGCGGTTGACGATCTGCTTGTGGTAGTCGGCCTTGTGGAATTCTTCTGCCATCTTGCCCGAAAGCCATGCACAGAAATGCCATGCATGTTCTCGTTCGGCAACCAGTATCATTGGTTCCTTCAACTCGACTTCGTAACGCAACACGGTTTCTGCGAATACCTTGAAAGCTGATACCAGATGCGTTGGGATCCTTACTGGCTGCATCGTCTCTTCTCCGGCTTGCATGCCAGCCTGGTTCTTGCCCCAATGGGTCGGACCCCATGGATGCCGAGAGACGGAATCGATGATGGTCATGCTCGGACGTGCACGGCTGCTACCAGCGTTCCGACTGAAGACACGATGTGTCATCAGTTCAGAATGAATCGCACGCCAGTATTGCAGCTGCCATGTGGTCAGTCGAATCCCATTTGGGCTGATTGAGTCAGCGATGATGATGGGTTGGGATACAGACTTCATTTCGATTCCTTTGCTGCGATGATTGCAGCTTGTTCGTAGATCTCCTTTACGTCCGAATGCTGAGCGATCTGACGAACGGCCTGAGCCAGATGTCGATCCTCGATTCGTGGGTCTGTGGTGTAGGTACGTTCGGTTCCCACTTTGAATGGAAAGCTGATTCCAGTTGGCATGTTGATATATCTCTTGCTCATCTGAATTCCACCCTGACGTCTTGCTCACAGTCCTCGCAGTACGTGTCATCATAGACAGATGCCACGACCCATTCCTGTTTGTCGATATTCCACCGAGTTGCAGCATCGCTCACGAGATTTGTGCCACCACAGCTGAGACAGTAGAATTGCTTCTTTGGTTCCTCGGCGATCTTCGGATGAAGATCATGTTCGTAATGAGCTTTGGCCCATTGTTGCTCTTGTTGGTTCATGGTGGATCCTTGTATCGATGTTGAGTTCCACGACCTGATTCCGCTTATGATCCAGTAGAAGACCTTGATGATCGCAAGCGTGAACATGCCGGAGAACAGGGCACCACCGATACTGAGAGAGACCCACCCAGTGAGTACGACTTGAACCACAGTCAGCACGTATCGCAGTTTGTGCAGGATGCGTGCCAATGCCCATAGTGCTTTCATTGGTTCACCTGATGAAAATAAAAAGGCAGACCTGTGAGGGTCTGCCTTTACTCTTACGCCGAGCAGGCGGGGTCTGTAGACGAAGCTGCACTGTGGTTGGGTGTCCTGATTGGCTTTCCGTCCAGATCAAACTACCCATTCACACCGCTGTGGTGGCCCCACAGGGAAAGATCGGCTGTACAGCTTCAGATGCTACTAGCGAGTACGAGCAGCATCTGTGGTTACACCCACCCTTTCATCGCACGTCTGCTTTGCCTTAGGGTGTAACCACAGATGCAGCCCGAGAACTACATCTGCCCATCCTTCTGGTTCCAAGCGGATGGGGACTCAGATCAGGCAGCAGCCTTGATCAGATAGGCGTCATCATTGGCGTCTATAGTTTTGCGCTCTTGCCACTAACACTCATGCCCGTCAATAGGGCAATCTAAGTCCGAATTTCACGGAATCACTGTTGTGTGCGGTGAGTCGCCTCTCCGGTTGTCTGCTCGGTTATCTACGTCTGTCGAAACCTGGTCAGCCCCATCAGTTGCACTCTCCAATGTTCGGGCAATCAATCTCATCCCCTAGCCTCTCGGACTAGCACGCCACTGGAGAGCGCATGTGGTGGAGCTGGCGGGAATCGAACCCGCGTCCAAACGTCCTTCACTTCGCTTCATACAACCATAGAAGTGCAGCCTGATGGGAGATCCCTGTCAACCCTTGGCCGCATGAGGGCAAGCAGGCGGGGTCGATCTCATGTTTCAGTTGTTCCCATTCAGGCTGCACTTCTATGAGTGCTGCCCCGTATTTTGCTCCGGGGCCGAGCATCCAGTTTAGATGCCAACGACGACAATCTACGCACTGGGTTGTAAGGTCTGCCGTCACACGGTGCACGGGGACCAGGGTTCATGCAGGGGAACATGAAGACTGATACTACGTGTGACGGCAGATTTGGTACAGGTGTAGGGATTCGAACCCTAGACCTCCTGCTCCCAAAGCAGGCGCTCTAACAAGACTGAGCTACACCCATGAAACGAGATGTGAGTAAAACGTAGAGGATTCGAACCTCTCCCTCCGGAACTTTTTCGCTAGATTACTAACACGCGAATGCGTTCATCTAGGTACTCGGTTCCAGTGTGCAAGCCGTTACACTTACGCACCGTAGCTTTGGTTTCGCGTTCCTCAGCTACGTCTCACAATTGAACTGGTTGCAAGTGATGGATTCGAACCATCGACCTCACCCTTATCAGGGGTGCGCTCTGACCAACTGAGCTAACCTGCAATGTGATTGGGTGCGGATGTTGGATTCGAACCAACGACTTCAGCATGATGGGGGCTGCACTCTACCACTGAGTTAATCCGCGCAAGAACACTAAGAGATCCGCCGCAATGCGGCATAGCCTACATGCGTTATGGAAGAATGCAATCCAGCTCTATTGTAGAACGACCGTTACGTTTTGGTGGTTCAGCTCATCTGGTAATGCATCAAGCACTAAGCGGATCTCTTAGCATTCTCAGTGACCCATCCACAACAAGGGTCACTTGGTCCTATTTTTCTGCATACAGCCTGTTGCGTAGGGGATCGAGTCTACGATACGACTCTTATCCGATGCAAGCATCCCAGGCTGGTGTTGACGCCATGGGTGAGCCTTCTTCTTGGAAGGCTTGGGGGTCTTGTTCTTGGTCATTGGCCATCATAAAACAGGGTGATATGGAGTCAAGAGGGGGATCATCGATCCCCCTCTTGTGCCTAAGTCAGCTACGACGAACGTACTCGACACCATCGACCAGGATGGTCTTGTTGATGTAGCGGGCGAACTCGACGTTCAGCTTCGGCGTCCAGTCATCCGACGTGATTCGGTACAGCGGAGTGCCTTCGTCCACTTGGCTTTCTTCGATGACATCGAAGAACTTCTGCTGGGTGTTCAGCACCAGGATCTGGGCTTCCAGGATGGCATGGATGCTGGAGCGGTCGTTGGCCGGACCGTCGTCATCGACGTTGATGTAGCCGGCAGCACCCAGGGCATGGGCCACCAGCACCTTGGCGATGAACTTCTTCTGATCGTTCAGGTGCTGAAGGTCGAGGTAGACCTTCTTGCCGATGTCGCTGAGCGACTTGTCGAAGCGCAGCTCGTTGGAGTTCAGGCGATCCTGCAACACCCTGACCTGGTATTCCAGGTGTTCGATGTTGGCCTGATCCGCCTTTCGCCGATAGGCTTCCTCACTGTATCCCGCATCGGGGGCTTCGGTCTCCTGTGCCGATGCCGTTTCCGGAAGGATCCGGACCTCTTCGATGGTGGTCTCGATCTTGGGCTTGCGGTTGTACGCCCGCTTCTTGACCTTCGGCTTGGCGGTCTTCTTGGCGGTGGTCTTCTTCGTGGCCTTCTTGGCCGGCTTGCGAGTTGCCATTTGCATGGTTCCTTGGTTGGATTGAATGGGATGATCCCGAACCACAGGTAAGGGATTACTTGCTGCGTGCCTTGACTGGTTGATCTTCTTGGTTCTGGTACTTGCCGTTGTATGCCCTGCTGGTGTGCAACTCATGGAACACGACCTGGGCGATGCCAGAACCGGCCGGGATTATCAGTTCTTCGTTACCATGATAGACAAGCTCCAAGGTGAGGAAGCCTTTCCAGCCCGGCTCGATAACGGTGTTGAACACCGATAGTCCACGACGTGCCCAGGTGGATTTGTCGTGGACGATGCCCATCAAATTGTTGGGCATGTCGAACTCTTCGATGGCTGATGCCAGTACGAATTTCCGGAACCTGATCCCCCACGGCTTGAAGACGACACGTTGCTTGATGCGAATGTCGTAACCGGCTTCGGATAGACCATAGGACACGTCACCATTCGAATGCTTCTCGGTGAGCATGTCCTTGATCGGCCTGGCTGACACTAATGCGAGACCGTTCAGGACCATGATCAGGATGCCTGCTTGAACAGGCCCAGCTGCTGTTGCTGGAAGAACACGGCACGGCGCTTGTCGTTCTTCCGCTCACGCTTCCTCTCAGCAGCGATGATGCGACGTTCCTGAACTTCCGACGGCAGCAGATCACGCTGACGGGTGTAGCTGTACTTCTTCCGCAAGTGCGGTGGCAGACGTTCCACCTTCATCTTAGACGAGGGGATGCCGTCGTTGTGGAGTCCCAGGGACACGAAGTTCAGCATGCGGTTGAACAGGTTCTTGAAGGGATTGAACATGATGTTAGTCCTGTAGGTTGATGAGTTCGCCGAAATTGGCAACCCCTTGTGGATTGTTGTGGCATACCCAAACCACGGGTAC
>JACCDR011091584.1_pt1 | contig 18040 bp, 21 predicted proteins | sample 7446431 | NCBI WGS metagenome assembly JACCDR01 (sample SAMN15323443, study PRJNA562643) | freshwater metagenome | isolation source: river surface water | place: USA:Blue River Watershed | collected 2017-08-17
CCCCATTCCGATTGGTTTGTCCTGTGCAAGAACTGCGGGGCCTCTGCCCCGATATTCAACGACGTCAAGCTGGATGGCTGGAACCTCCGCGCAGCCCCTGCCGCCCAGGCGGTGGACGAAGAGGCGGAGCGGGCGAAGTTTGAAGCGTACATGCGCTCGGAAGGCTGCCCCGTTGAAAAGACCGACTGTAGCAATCCAATCTATTTCAGCAGAGACGTACAGGGCAGCTGGTCGACCTGGAAAGCCTGCGCCGCCCTCTCTGCGCCTGTGCAGAGCGAGCAGGAGCCAGTTGCCGGGGTTTTGGACAGGACTCGCAGTGGCATGTTCGTAATTCTTACGGGTCACGGTAGAACGCTACCGGACGGCACCAAGTTCTACGCTGCGCCGGTACGGGCGGTGAAGATACCTGATGACCAATCGCAACAACTCGCCAAGCTGTGCGGCCTGTTGGAACTGGCAGTCGACGTGCTCAAGAACGTAGACGACCTCGACTACACCGGCGAAGGGGTCGTCAGCGACATCGAACGAGAACTCAACAACATGGCTGAACGCCGGAAGGAGGTGTGACATGCCCAACCTGACCATACAATCTGGAGACCTGCTCCAGCTGAAATCGATGACGGTATCCAAGCAAGGCTTGAGCGCTACCTACAAGCCGCCGCGCGGCGAGGTGATGGTTGTCCTGCTGCTGGGCAGCCGGCCGCCAGAGAAGGGCGGCGACGATCCGGCGGCGTTCGACGCCTGGCTCAGAGAAGCGTTGAAGAATTGCCAGCTTCGCGAGTGGCCAGCTGAGCAGCAGATGCATGGGCGCCAGCTGAACTGCAACCAGCTCGCGGGCCAGGAGACCCAGTACCGGGTTATCTTCGAACAGACCGTCAGCGCTGAGGAGCCGGAGGCCGCCGCGCGCCTGGCACTCCAGCAGATCCTGAACGAAGAGTCAGAGACCGGCGTAAGGGTTGAGGACACCAGCACCGGGATGGCCTACACAGTTCACCTCTGAGCCGCTATAGTAAGGTAACCCGGCCACCGCCGGGTTTTCTTCGCACTGAGAAAATGCAGGAGCTTCCATGAAGCGCTTCTTTATCGATAGAGCCCGGCGCTTGGCCAGGGTGTACGAAGCCGGTGACCTCTTCCCGTCGCAACGGTGGGAAGAGGTCAGCGAGACTGCCTACGAAGAGTTCAGGGCTGAAACGGAGAAGTTCAGCGCCAAGGCTCTGAAGAAGATGCGGGAGGTGAAATGATCCATGCGCGCTGGGCAGACGGTCGGCTGGTGTGGCTGAAGGCAGAGGCTTCGGTGCGCCGCCGGCGCTGGAAGGTGACAGTCACCTACCAGACGCCGGAGGGGCCGCAGCGTCTGGTAGTGGAGCCGAAGAGCCGCTGCATGCTGGCCGACATCACGCCGGTCATTGACGCGGCAATACGGGAGGACGCCGCAAAATCAGGCGGCGTCTGGGCAATCACCTGGGATGCAGTAGGACGATAGACATGAGCGAGAAACGATTCAACGAGCAGTGTTTGGTAGCGCGGCGCGGCCGCGGAGCCTGTACCGAGTGCGATCTGGTGGGAACCGGCTGGTTCTTCGAAGGGGACGGCGAATGCCTGTGCGGACGCTGCGTCGACTTCGAGGAGCTGAACCCAGCCGCTGAACAGAACGCCAGGTTTCTGAAGGGCTATCCGGTGCGGGCCAACGCGGCGTTCACTGCAGACTTCGGACTGCTGACCAGCGCAGGCTCCGAATCCGGCAAGTTCTTCCTCAAGGCTCCAGGCTACGAGAACAAGTATGTGAACCTGTTGCCGGACCTGTGGGCCTGGGGCACCAACAACCTGGGCGCCCCTCTGGACCGCGATCACTATTTTTTCGAGGTGGTGACCAAACCCTATCGCGGCCAGGACTTCTTCTGGCTGACCCTCCGGGAGAAGGAGGGACTGGGCGTCTGGTGGCTGCAGTTCATGACCGGCCAGCGGTTCCATGACTGGGTATCGCGGCTGTGAGCCGGGTATCGGTGTGGGGCGGCCTGGCCACGGTCGATGTGCCTCAGCTGGCCAGAGTCGCGATGAAGGTTGGGTCACGGGTGTACACCTACGTTGCCCACCCGGACCCACCCTCGGCCAGCGCCAACCGGCCGCTGCGGATCAGCGAGCTGGGTAGCGGTTTCGACACCCTGGCCCAGCCATGGCACCCGAAGACCAAGGCACCGCTGCGTGAGCAAGCCCTGTTGCCAGGCCGCGCGGACCGGTTGACCGTGGCACAGCTGCGAGAGGCCATGCGCAGCGCGCTGGCTGCGGTGTTGAAGCACCGCAGGCCAGAAGGCTACGAAGAAGAAATCGACCGCTGTACTCGACAGCGTCTGGCCTGGGAAGTGAGCAACGGAGGTAACAGGCCATGCCCATGACGATTCGCATCACTTCTTCATCAGCCCGCAAGAAGCCAGCGCTTGGTGACCGGCGCTACCTCAAGGGCCGAAAAGTCTGGCAGGTCAGACTGCCCCGTCAGGTGCCGCAGGGTATGCCTTTCGCTGGCGCCTGGCTGGTCAGCAATGGGAGAACCCTATGGCGCTGGGTGGATGAAGGATCAACCGAAGACTGGTACACCAGAGGTGCCTATGGCAGTCAGAGAAAAACACCCGGGCCGTAAGGACCGGCTTTCGGCAGCAAGCAGCTCGGTGCGCAAGATACTGGACTGGGCCAAGAAGAACGGCTGGAAGCCGGAGAGAACCGGCGGGGACCACGTCCGCTGGGGCAAGAACGTCTGCGACCAAATGACAAGCGCGCTGACACACCGGACGGACACAGACGCCAAGAGGGAGATCAGCAGGATGAAACGTGCGGAGAAAAATCGAGATGCTAAAGCAGCAACAAGTGACTGACCTGATCAACCATGGGTACCGGGTCTATCGCCTGCATCGGGACAAGCAGGTGTTCCTGGGTGAGAACGGCGAGGCCATGTTCCACCACAACGGCAAGGACCGTCGAGTCGACGAGCATTACCGACCCTGGCTGTATGAGGTGGACACCACGGACCCGTCGCACCTGTTCATCAAGGGGCCGGACCTGATGTTGATGCACCGGTACAGCTGCTTGGTCAAGTTCGAGAAGGCCGGCGCGCCGGCGCTGAACTTGCTGATCGGCGTGCTGGACCCAACCCCTGAGCTGGCGACAGAGAAAGCGATCGACTACCTCTGCCGGATTGGCCACAGCGACTACGCTAAACAGCCCGTACTCGTAATCTGAGGTGGATATGAGCCTGAGTTTGCTAGACCCAATCACGATCTATACGGCCATACAGAATGGCCTGGCTTTTTCTGCGGTTACACCAAGCCAACGGGCGAAGACCAAGGCCTGGTTATTCTCTCGGCTCTACGACGCTAAGCGCCCAACCGCCATGGCGTTGGTACTGGTCACTGAGGAACAGTTCCTCAAGCTCTACAGCGCTGACCAGATCAAACAGCTCGCTGTCGTAACCCGCTGGACAGCCGCGTCAGGGGTGAGTCTGTACGACCACCTGTGTGGGGTGGCCGGCTGGGTGACCAAACCAGACGAACAAGAAGGAGACGCAGATGCACCGACACAACCTACGAGCTGAGCTGTTGAAACTGAGTCGCCTGGTGGGTGACCAGGACGACGGTAATGGCGGAATCGAGCGGGTGGTAGACAGCGTGATCTACTCCCTGGAAGGCGTATTCACTCCCGAGGCGCTGGCGGTGTTGCATCCGATCCAGGCCCGCCGAATCCACGAGTGGTGGGTGGGTTTCGTGGTGGCGGAACAGCGCCCACCTTTCGCAGCCGAGGTCATGACCAGGCTTCAGGCGTTGACGGCCGACAGACGCGGCGTCGAGGTATACAACCCGCTGCCACTCGAACAGAACGTGTTCAGACTGCATTGACTAGACGGCCACGGACCTGTACCGTGGCCGTCTTTATAGTTTTATAGTCATATAGCCATAAAGGTGAATCATGGCACTATCCAAGAGCCAGAAAGTAGTAGCCGACCGGGCTCTGTCCGTTATCTTCGGCCCGATGAAAGAAGGTGAGGTCAACGGCTTCACCATCATCGGTGAGGGCGGGACCGGCAAAACCTACACCGTCTCAGAGATCGTCCGGGTTATCGTTGAAGCCAACAACGTGCTGATGGTGGCCCCTACCCACAAGGCCGTGAAGCAGATGCAGAAGTCGTTTCGCGCCGCCGGCCTGCACAGCAGCCGTATCGCCTTCTCGACGGTGCATTCGGCCCTGGGCCTGGCGTTGATGCCCAGCGACGAGAACAAGTATGTCAGCCCGGTGAAGGACTCCATCCTGAGTGACTTCGACCTGGTCGTCTGTGACGAGTCGTCGATGCTGAACAAGGTGCTGCTCGAGCGCTACCTGCTGCCAGAGCTTCTGGAGAACGGCACCTTCCTGTTGCTGATGGGTGACGACATGCAGCTGCCTCCAGTGAAGGAACGCAAGTCCTCAGCATTCGGTCTTTTCGAGACGGCCGAGCTGACGGAGAACCGACGCCAGCTGCTGAACGCTGACGGCAGTGAAAACGGCATTCTGCTGGAAGCCCGGCGCATCCGTCACGCCATCAAGGACTCCACGCAATACCGGTTCGAAGACCGCGGCCTGAACAACATCACCTGCGTACAGGACCGGGTGTTTCTGGCGACGGTCCTTGATCGGTTCACCCCCGAGACGGACTTCGAGAACACCCGTTGCCTGGCTTGGACCAACGCCCGGGTCGACGACCTCAACCATGCGATTCGTCACAAGCTGTACGGTGAGAACCGCGAGGTCTATGAGATCGGGGAACGGGTGATCACCAAGGAGTCGGTGAAAGACGTCAAAGGCGAAGTCCAGCTGACCACCGGCGAGGAGTGCATCGTCACCGCCAAGCGCGACTCGCAGTTCAGGAACCCGATGGACAATGAAGTATGGGCCACAACCGTACTCACTCTGGCGCCGTGCTACACAGGCCAGAAGCAGGTGTTCGCCACGGTGCTGCATCCAGGGGAGGCTGATCGGTTCGAGAAAGAGCTGCGCAGGCTGCGCAAGATCGCCCAGGACGCCGGTGAGTCAGGCCGACGGGTGGCCTGGCGAAACTACTGGAACCACCACGACATGTTCGACCGGGTCGGTTATTGCTACGCGATGACCATCCACAACAGCCAGGGCAGCACGTTCGATACGGTGTTCCTGGATGTCAAGGACCTGCTGCGCAACCCCAACCGTGAAGAGCGCCAGCGACTGCTGTACGTCGGCTGGAGCCGGCCAAGGCTGGAGCTGGTGATAAACAAGTCTGGATTTGTGGCCTAGCCAAGGTATCCTGACAGAACCGCCAGAATCATAGACCGCCCGTGAGCCCACTCACGGGCGAAGGAGTGTCAGATGAAGAAAGCGACAGGCCTCGCTGCCCCGCCCAAGACTCGCAGCCGGATCGACTACGAGCGCTTGACCAAACTGTACAACGAACTGGAGGTCAGCAAGCGTACCCCTGACCCCTACATCGAGATGGACCAGGTGTATAACGCCACCCTGTTCAAAAAGATGATCGCCAACCGCGGCCTGGTGCCAGGCGTTGACTTTGACGTCAGGGATCGCCGTCCGTTCACTTACCTGATCAAAAAAACCAACAAGAAGATGAATGACCAGGAGTGACCATGCTCAAGTTCTTGCAGTTCAAACCGGACAAGACTGAGCCGTGGAGGCCCTATACCAAGGACCAAATTGAAGGGGGCAAGCTGGAGGCAGCCCCGGCGTTCGAGACTGTGCTGTACGTCGACCAGGACCCAAAGAACCTGGAAGACCAAGGGGTGGAGGCACTGACCACGGTCAAGTACCTCGGCCCCTTTTACATGGACTTCGATTGCGACGTGAAGAAGGGCCAGACCCTGGACGACGTGCTGGATCAGGTTCGGGATGTCCTTGAGTACCTGACTGGCTTCCTCAGCGTGCCGCCACAGTTCATCAACTGCTGGCTGTCGGGCGGCAAGGGCGTTCACATCACGATCGATGAGCGGCTGTTCGGCGTGAAGTCGGCCACCAAGTACCTGCCGCTGGTATACCGGGAGGTGATGCTGGCTATCAAGGACGGCGCTGACCTGCCTGAAGACAGCACCCTCGACGAGACGGTCTACAGCTGCGGCCGTGGCCGGATGTGGCGCTGCGAAGGGATACCCAGGCCTGGCAAGGAGACCTACAAGGTAGCCACCAACCTGGAAGAGCTGCGCACCATGGACGCCGAAGCGTACCAGCTGGCGGTGGCCGGCCCTCGCCCGCCCCTGCAGCGGCAAGCACCCGGCGATATCGTGGTAGCACGCTGCGCCGAGCTGCTGCTGCGTTGCAAGGCGGTGGCTGCGAAGAAGGTAAAGGCCAGGCTGGACGCCGATGTGGTCCCGAAGGAGGTCTTCAAGGCCATCGAGGGGGTACCAGGCTGCATCCAGAAGCTGATCACAGAAGGCCACGGCCCGGAGTCAACCTGGAACCAGACGGCAATGCAGCTGGCCAGCTACATTGCCGCCAAGTACGAGCGGTCGGAAGAAGCTGAGTACATGGAGATGCTGGTCAAGCCGTTCGTTTCGAACGTGACCAGCAGCTCCCGCCCTAGCGAAACCGAGCGGCTGAAGCACGTCAAGGATCAGCTGAACCGAACGTTCAAGGGCGGCTTCAAGTTCAGCATCGGCGCGCTCATCAAGTCCATAGGGGGTGCGTGCCGCAGCTGCGCGCTGTGCACCCGTGACCTGGCGGCGCCTGAAAGTGAAGAAGCCGATGAGGCCAACAAGCACGCCGCCAGCGGCATCATGTGGGACTCACGCGGTTACTGGATGCTGGGCGACAAGGGTCGGCGGCAGCTGACCAGCTTCACCTTCTGGGCCCACACCGAAGTGATCGACGAACGCGGTAACCGGTTGGAGCTGATCGGCAAGATCATCGACGACACGGGCCGGGAGTTCGAAGAGACCGTCATGGAGGCCGCCTGGGCGTCCAGGCGCGACTTCCTGGCCGCCTTCAAGGGCTGGGGCGAGTCCCAGGTATTTTGCAGCGAGGCGGATCTGCAGTGGCTTCTCAAGGCCGTCCTGCACTTCTCCCGTGAACGCTGCGAGGACAAGGAAATGACCCGTAAACAACGCAGTAAGGTCTGCGGGCTGATCATCGAGCAGCGCGCCGGCCGAAAGGTGCCCCACTACCTCGAGTCGGTCGGAGCCATCACCAACACCGGACGCAGCCATTACAGCTACGACGGCGAGCCGGAGATGTCACCGCAGCTGCTCAAGGCCGTGCCACCGATGGAAAACGACGTTGAGCTGACCCGCTGCATCAGGGCCCTGACCAAGGTCAACACCCCGATCGCCACCGCGCTCTGCCTGGGATGGTTCGCAGGCTGTCACTTTCGTGAGCACATCCAGCAGGAAGAACCGCAGTTCCCCTCGCTGAACCTGAACGGTAACGCAGGGGCGGGCAAGACCTCGCTGGCGGTGCTGATGGCTCACATCAACGGCATGGACTACACCCGCACGCCCTATGTCAACGCAGAGATCGCCACGGCGTGGCCGCTGATCCTGTACTTGAGCAACAGCACCACCGTGCCCAGGCTGGTGGATGAGGTCAACCCGCTGCAGATGGGGCCGACCCTGTACCCAAGGGTCATGGGCATCATCAAGGCGGGCTGGAACCGGGCGGCGGCAGCGCGCGGCGGCCGGGCCAACGAGGGTCGCAGCGTGACCCAGGACCGGATCTCCTCGCCGATCGTGTTCACCAGTGAGCAGGTAGCCCTGGTGCCGGCGGTGCGTGAGCGCGCTGTTGAGGTCAGCCTGCAGTCCAAGACCATGAAAAATCCTGTGCACCAGGAGGCGTACAAGGAGGCGTTTGCGCTGCGCCATAGCCTGTACAGGCTGGGTAAGGGGCTGCTGACCCTGGCCATGAACACCTCTTCGTCGGCGGTGATGGATATTTTCAACGTCAAGGGCATGACGATCCGTACCGACTTCCCGCCACGCCAACGCTGGGGGTTCCAGACCTGCCTGCTGGGGCTGCACATGATCTCGGAGGTCATGAAGAAGTACGGTGTAGAGGGTGTAGAAGAGGTTCTGCACCTGGAGGTGACTCTGTCCACCTGGCTTGACAGCGAGGTCTCCTACCAGGAGCAGCGCGGACGAAGCGCCTCCGAAGTGGCCAAGATCATCGAGACCTTCAACGTGATCTCTGACCGCGAGCTGCCCAACGGCAGCGGCCTGCGCCCGGGCCGCCACTACTGGCGCGTTGGCAACCAGTTGATATTCAACCTGGCCAGCTGCCACATGGTGTACCTGCAATACATGCGCAACATCGGCGAGGCCCCGGCCATCCGAGCCATTCAGCAGCTGACCAAGTTGATTGAAGGCGAGGTATACCACGAACGAACTGAACGGGGCATGGGAGGTCGTCCGACCCTCTACGTCCTCAACATCCCAGCCCTGGAAAACCTGGGCATCGAGCTGAGTAACTTCGTGGAAACCGAAGTGCCGGAGGAAGCATGATGGAACGTTTCGCGGACCCGCTAGACACGGCGTCTGAGCAGGAGCAGAGAACCCTGGACCACCTGATCCAGAAGGCGCTCGATACCAAGAAGAGCAACCTTCGACCCGTAGGTGCCTGCTACAACTGCGACGAGCCGTTGGGCCAGGGGCTTCTGTTCTGCGACCACCACTGCCGGGATGACTACGAGGCGAGGATGGCCTCCAGGAGACGCGCATGAAGACAACCCTTCACGACCTGATGGTTACCATCGGGTCGGTTGGGCACCCAGACTGGTTCAGCAAAGTCGAGGTGCCCCACTGGCCGATGCCTCACCAGCTGAAGATGATCCACACCTATGCAAGGACGCTGCGCTGGCTTGACGCCGGTGAGCCAGGGATCGGCAAGACTTACCCGGCGCAGACCCACGGGGTGCTGATGGCAGCGCTGGGCAACAAGGTGGTATACACCATGCCACCCAAGCTGATCATCCAGTTCTACCGCGAGTTCGGTGAGTTCTTCGTCGGTATCCACAGCCACCTGAAGATCGTGCATCTGTCGGTGTCAGCGCTGCAGAAGCAGAAGTACCTGGCAGAGTGGGAGGCCGACGGTTGGCCTGACATCCTGATCATGAGCTACAACACGTACCGGCTGTACAACGACATCCACAGCGGAAAGGCAGTCGGGCGCAACCTGTGGCGAATTCGTGACCTGGACAAGCAGGGCACCAAGGAAGAGTTCGCCAAACCGTTCTTTGACCAGGACGGGCAGCCGATTGACATCAAGCTGCAGCCGTACACCAACAAGGGGGAGAAGATCGGCCGGGACGGGAAGAAGAAGAACCCGTACCAGATGCTGCTCAAGCGGCGTGGCTACCATGTCAACTTCTTCGACGAGGCGCATGCGCTGTGCGGTATGGACTCGATCATCTCGATGTCGGTGTCAGACCTGTCAGAGGAGCTGGGCGACGAGGTGGCCATCTACCTGATGACCGGAACCCCTATCCCAACCCACCTGCACGATGTCTACGGCATCATCAGGCTGATCAACCCTGACGCCTACATGGGCAAGTCGTCGTTCGTTCGACGACACTGCATCACGCAACAGTTCAGCATACCGCTGCCCAACGGCAAGTCGAAGTCGATCACCAGTATCACCGGTTATACCGACACCGAGGGCATCTACGAGAACCTGTGGAAGAACGCCAGCAGGGTTCAGAAGCGTGACGTGGTGGAGATCCCTGACCCGGTGATCAGCGAGCTGCCTGTGGAGCTGGAGGGCAGCCACAAGAAGCTGTACCGCGACATCGTGAAGAACCGGTTTGCTGAGCTGGGTGAGCAGGTGCTGGCGCCGGACAGCGCGTCGGCGCTGCGGCACTTGGCCCTGCAGCTGATCAGCTGCCCCGAGGAGTTCGGCTACCAAGGCGTGAACAGCCTGAAGGAAGCTGCAGCCGAGCTGATCGACAGCATCCGGCCCGGCCCTGAGCGCAAGACCATCATGTTCGCCTACTACCGCAAGGCCATTGGATTCCTGGCCGAGCAGTTCAAGGAATACAACCCGGCGGTGGTGTACGGCGAAACCTCCGACGCCCAGGACCAGATTGACCGGTTCATCAAAGACCCTGGCTGCAACTTGCTGATCATCAACTGGATTGCTGGCGGCGCCGGGCTGAACCTTCAGGCTGCAAGCCACATCATTTTCTACGAGTGCCCGACCTCACCCAAGGACGCCAAGCAGGCCATTGCCAGGGCTGACCGAAAGGGGCAGACCCGCATGGTCAACGTGCACTTCCTTAGGGTGCTAGGGACCCTGTCTGACAAGAACTTCAAATCCCTGCTCAAAAACGAGCAGAGCAACAATCGTGCGATCAAGGACAAGCACGACCTGCTGCACGAGCTGTTGACAGCCTGATGGACCGGGCTTAATCTCAGCGCATCCCCGGACGGTTTATCCGCCGGTGGCCGATGAAACTTAACATATCAGACCATAAATCCAGAAGGTAACTACCATGGCACTGCGCAAACCCGCTGTAACCACCACCCCTGATCCTGTAACCACCGAAGAAGACACCCGCGTCGCAGCGGCTGACACCACGGTGGTCGATGCCGCTGAAGAGCGTACCGAGCCGCACGCCGACGTCGATGAAGGCCTCAGCGACGCCGATGAAGGCAACGCCGGCCTGGACCAGGAAGCGCCGATGAACCCGGCCTCCGAAACCGAAGCTGACGTTGTGCAGCCTAAGACCAAAGTCGACCCGACCCCTGAAGTCAAAGAAAGCAAGTCGACCCAGGTAGCCGAGAAGTCCGAGAACACCCAGGTGGCCACGGCCAAGCCGGCAACCGGTGCTCAGGCGTTCGTCCAGGAGCTGGCCAGCCAGGGCTTCGAGGGCCTGGAAATCGGCGGCATGTCCTTCGACCGCGTCAAGCTGGACGACGGCGCCTTCCTGCTGGGCAGCGACGAGACGCCAATCGGCAGCTCGTTCGTCTTCAAGACCCACAGCACCCGCTCGATCTACCTGGTGCGCCAGCACGACATGAAAGAGCCCGAGGTGTTCTACAGCTACGACCCTGAAGGCAAGCTGAACACAGATGGCACCAGCGCCCAGGCCACCCTGGACGGCTGGATCGAAGACGGCTACGGCCCAGATTCCTGGGTCATCAAGAAGTACCTCGAAGTCCAGGCTACCCTGGTGGACCGCGACGACGAGTACAACGACATGCCGGTGCTGCTGTCGATCCCACCTGCCTCGGTGCAGCGCTTCTCCGGCATCTTCGCCGTGGGCTTCCGCAAGTACCCTGAAGCTGGCGAATACGCGCCGAACCTGAAGCTGAAAGCTGAAGTCGGCAAGAAGATCGGTACCGGGGAGAAGGCGTTCCGTCCCTGGGTATTCACCGCCGTCGGTGTAGTCGACGGGGTCTGACCCACCCGCTGCAAAAAGCCCCGGCACCTGCCGGGGCTTTTCTCTCCCACAGATAAATAGGACCAACCATGACTATTCACGGCGACTACGACGCGCAACACCCCCTGCTGGCCGATATCAGCGAAGAAGGCAAGCAGAAGATCCTCGGCACCACCTTCGAAAAGATGGTTCAGGATCTGGCAAAGCCGGGCAGTGACATCGTGTCCAGCCTGGACCTGGGCAAGTTCGTCAACTTGATGAACATCTGCATGAAGGTAATCAACCGCGGCAACGAGCTGGACATGGTCAAGAAGGCCACGGTCTACAACAAGCCTAACGTAGATCTGTACCAGGAGGTTCGCCTGCCAAGCAGCCAACACCTGACGCTGTCGTTGCAGGCTCTGACCGCCGAGAAGGCCCACCTCCTGCACATGGCGGTCGGTCTCGCTGGTGAAGCCGCAGAGATGCTGGAGCAAGTGGTAGGCCACGTGCTGGGCAATGAACTGGACGGCGAGAACGTTCTGGAAGAGGCGGGCGACGCCAGCTTCTACCTGGAAGGCCTGCTCTCGGCGGTTCAGGCACCTCTCGCTGACGCCCACTTTGCCAACAAAGTGAAGCTGCTGGGCCGGCGTTACAAGGAAGGCCGGTACTCCGACCAGCAGGCTCAGGACCGCGCTGACAAGCAACCAGGCCAATGAGAGGTAGACCATGAGCACTGAAATGGTAGAAGTCCAAGGTTTCTGCATGGCAGCTGGTCAGTCGGTGCCGCTCCTGGCCCCGGCCATCCGACTGGTGTCGATGACGCAGCCGGTGGAGGAGCTGCGCCGCGACGGTATCGAGTCCGCGATGGACCTGATCGCTTTCTGCGCCCGGGTGAGCAACCCGAAGAACCAGATGAACAGCGCCACCGCTTCCAAGCTGATCAAGTTCCTGATCAACCGCTCGGAATGGTCACCGCTGGAGCAGGTGGACATGGCCTTCGAGATCGAGACGGCCCGCGATATCACCCGTCAGATCCTGCGCCACCGGTCTTTCACTCCACAGGAGTTCAGCCAGCGCTACGCCGAGGTCGTAAACTTCTGCGTCCGTGAGGCCCGGCTGCAGGATGAGAAGGACCGCCAGAACAGCATCGAATCGGTGCCGGTTGAGCTGTACGACTGGTGGATTGCCAAGCAGGTAGAAATCCTCGAGCTGGTGATCCCTGTCTACCGTGAAGCGTTGAAGCGTGGCATCGCCAAAGAGTGCGCCAGGGTCATCCTGCCCGAAGGCCTGACCATGTCCAGGCTGTACTTCAAGGGCAGCATTCGCAGCTGGATTCACTACCTGAAGCTGCGCTGCGACAAGGCCACCCAGAAAGAACACCGGATGATCGCCCTGGAGATCGCCAAGGCAATCGTCAAGCTGTTCCCGATCGACGAGGTGGTTGGCGGTGTTCAGTGACAACGTGGGAGCCGCGATTATCGCGGTGACCCTGCTACTGCTGGCGGCCATCCCCGCCAGCTGTACGGTACTCACCAATGCCCGGAATGCCGAAGTGATCGAGAAGGCCGTTGAGAACGGAGTCGACCCGATCACCGCCAGCTGCGCGCTGAAGGGTGAGAGTCAGTACGGGGTTATGTGCGCACTACGAGCCGCACAGAAGGAGAAGTAAATGGAACCCAAACCCATACCTCTGCACTACCACATCTTCGACTTCAAGTCGGTCATCAAGCACACCTACTTCGGCTGCCGCGACCCTGAGTCGATCCACTGCATGAAGACAGATCGCAAGTTCCCCAACTGGTACGCAGCGGCCAGTGACCTGGTCACTCGCTACCTGCGCCTGGTCTTCGAGATCGGTGACAGCCCGCGCGACATCATCGTGGCCCACGACATGGGCCGAGAGTTCCGCACCCTGGTCTACCCTGACTACAAGGGCCAGAAGGCCAAGAAGGATGAGAACAAGAGCCCGGTCGAGGTCGAACAGCTGCAGCTGTTCGAAGCCTGGGCCAAGGAGTTCTTCCGCTACCTGGGCGTGACCCAGATCGGCGTCAAAGGCGTTGAGGCTGACGACGTCATTGCCTGGATTGTCCAGTCGGTGGAGGCAGCGAACGGCGCTGCCACGATCTACTCGGTCGACTTCGACCTGGGGGTGCTGGTCAGCGACCGCACCACCTTGCACACCCGTGAGTGCGTGTTCTACGGCGCTGAGGGCGTGTTCGAGACGCCGGCCGGCAGCAACGACCTGGAAGGCATCCCGTTCAAGCTGACCAGCTTCGCCAAGTCGATCATGGGCGACAGCTCGGACAACTACAAAGGCGTGCCAGGCAGGGGGCCGGCAGCGGTGCGCAAGCTGATCGAGTCGTTCGGTGTGGATGGCTGCGAAGAGCTGATCCAGATCGTCGACAGCGGCGACACCACTGTACTGGATGAGGTCATCCAGGACACCGGCGACAAGACGCTGAAGAAGCTGCGTGAGAACTTCGAGTCCTGGCGCCTGGGCTGGAAGCTGGCCCAGCTTCGGCCCGAGCTGTGCTGGAAACCTCGCAAGCGCAAGCTGACCAAGCCGATCATCGATAAGCGCATCCCCAACGCACAGAAGCTGTTCGACCTGCTGGTCAAAGCCGGCTGCGAGGACATGTGGGAAGGTGAAGGCCTGAGCAGCATCCCACCAAACACCCTGCTGATCGACGCCAGCAACTGGGGTGAAATGCGGGATGCGCTGCTCGCCGAGATCGAGGCCGGCAGCCTGGTCAGCTTCGACTACGAGACCAGTGACAAGCAGCCGATCATGGCCTTCCGCAAGGCAGCGAGTCGTGGCAACGGGTTTGTCGACGCGCTCAGCCAGGAGCTGACCGGCGCGTCGTTCCAGTTCGGCAAGCACCTGGAAAACGTCGTCTACATCCCGGTCGATCACCGTGACTCGATGAACCTGAACCGCGACGTGCTGGCTGAGATCCTGCAGTTCTGTGTCGACAAGGGCAAGCAGCTGGTGGCCCACAACGCCTTCTTCGAGGGTGTAGTGACCCGCACCAACCTGGGCATTGGCTTGGCCAGCGTCTGGGACACCCGGATCATGCAGCGGTTCTACGACGAGAACAGTGAGGCAGGTCTCAAGTTCATGTCGCTGAACTACCTGCACTACGCCCAGAAGAGCTACGAGGAGACGCTGGCTGGCGGGTCTGTCCGAGAGGGCGGGGCAGCCATGATGTGCGAGCTGACCGCCGATGAGACGCTGAGCTACGGCGCTGACGACGCCATGGTCACCGGCTACCTCTGCGACCTGATGCGTATGCTGCTGGTCCTGGACGGTCAGTGGCTGTTCTACACCCAGGCGGCGGTGCGGCCGACCGAGGTACTGCAGCGTTCCTACATCGACGGGGTGTCGATGAACTGGGCGTTGCAGCGCCGTAAGCACGCCCAGGACCTGCAGGCCATCGAGGAAGGCATGACCGACCTACGCCGGCTGCTGAAGGAGAACGTGACCGGCAACATCACCGAGGGCGCCAAGTCGCTGATCGAGGCCGAGAAGGACTATGTCTACCGGTCGGCGCTGAAGAAGACCGACAGCAAGGACGAGGCGGGTATCAAGCTGTCGGAGTGGCGCAAGAAGGTCGAAACCGCCTGCCAGTACACCCCGTACCGGCAGGAGGAGGTGATGCCGAAGTTCGCCTTCACCGAGAAGCAGGTATCAGCCGCTGCGCTGGCGGTTGGTCTGCCTGAAGTCGAGAAGCTGACCCAGCGGGGCTGGAACGAGTACGCCGAGAAGATCGGCGCGGTGGGGTTCAGGGACGAGTGGACGCTGACCAAAGATCAGCTCGAGTTTTTCGATGTCGTCAGCCAGGCGCTGGCAGCCGGCGTGCACAAGATGGGCGATCTGCGCAAGGCCGCCGAGTCCGAGTCGGCAGAGGATAACCTGGCCGAGCAGGAGGAGGCCCTGGCCAAGGCTGAGGCAGCCAAGGAACACTGCGGCGAGGTCATCCAGCGCCTGGCCAAGGTGCAGCCGAACATCGTGTCTTCGGGCGACGAACTGAACGTCGGTTCGCCGCAGCAGATGCAGCACCTGCTGTACTGCAAGATCGGCGCACCGGTCAGGCTGCGCGGCAAGATCAGCAAGAACCGACTCAGCATCGGGGTCCGTGAGGCCGGGCCATCCACCGATGAGAAGGCGATCCAATGGGCGCTGGCCAACGACATCAAGGAAGGCAGCTGGCAGGCTGAGGCCCTGCACGCACTGTTCAAGGTCAAGTCGGCCACCACCCGCTGCAGCCTGTACCACGACAAGTACCCGCTGTGGCGCCACCGCGACGGCAAGATCCACCACTACATCACCGACTATGGCACCGACACCGGCCGGCCAACCGGCAGCGCGCCCAACGTGCTGCAGGTCTCCAAGAAGGACATGGAGATGCGGTCGATGTACATCCCGCCAAGCCGAGACTACGTCTGCGTGGCGATCGATTACAACGGCCAGGAGATTCGCCTGATGGCGAACTTCACCAAGGACCCGGTGTTGATGTCGGTGTACGACCCGGACGATGAGAAGGACCTGCACAGCATGACCGGGGCCGGCGTGGCCAAGATGAGCTACGAGCAGTTCAAGGAGATCCTTGAGGACAAGGATCACCCGCAGAACAAGCAGATCAAGTTCATCAGGAACAAGCAGGCCAAGCCACTGAACTTCGGCATTGCCTACGGCGCCGGCGCCGGGACGCTGTCTAGGAACATGATCCAGCCGGTGGAAACCGCCAGGGAGCTGCTGAGCAGCACCATGAACCTGTACACCGGTATCCCGGTGTGGCAGGAACGCAGCGGCAAGTTCATGGAAGCCCACGGCTACACGCTGACGGCCTACGGCTGCAAGCGACACGCCACTCCTGACCTATTCAGCAACGACGAAGGGAAGATCGCGCGGCAGAAGCGCCAGGGCACCAACTTCGAGATCCAGGGCACCGCAGCTGACATGCTTCGGATCGCACTGACCTCGGTGGCAGCCTCGGGGATGATGGACCGCCTGCGGATGGTGTTCTTCGCGCCGATCTACGACGAAGTCGTGGCCTGGGTGCACAAGGATGATGTCTACGACTACTGCCACGAGATGGGCAAGTACCTGGCTGGCGCTACCCCGCCGGATCATGAAGTCCGTCAGATCCCTGAGTTCTCCATTGGCCCTGACTGGGGCCGAGTCGAGGAGCTGGGACGGGACATCAGCCGTGAGAACGTGGACAAGTACGTCCAGATGGCCATCGAGAACGCCGCGGATATCTGGGAACACGACGTTCTGCAGCCGTTCGAACCGCTGAGCAAGTACGTCACCGTCGAGGCTGACGAAGACGAAGACGCTGAATTGGCCGAACCGGCCTTTGACTGAGGAGTTACACCTATGAGCTTCAACGGAAACAGCATCACCCTGTTGGCCCACGACTACGAGACTACCGGCCTGGTCATCAAGGAGTTGGGGGTTTGCCAGTCGGCCCTGTGCATCGCACGGATGGAACAGGACGGCAGCTTCACCGTCGTGGAGACCGACGTCACCTACCTGAACCCTGGCGTGGCCATCAGCCCTGAGGCCAGCCAGATCAACGGTATCACCGACCTCGACGTGATGGACGCGCCGGAGTGGGAGCCGTACCTGCGTGAGCAGATGCAGACGGTGAACGAGATGAACCTGGACGCTGTGGTCTCTTTCAACGGCAACCGCTTCGACAACCAGATCGCCCGGCGGGTCGGCTGGCGCTCGCTGCCGTCCCTGGACGTGTACCGCTACGCCAGCATCATGAAGAAGGCCGGGGTGATCGACAGCGTCAAGTTGACCAGCACCTACCAGTTCTTCTTCGGCAAGGAGCTGGCAAAGGCTCACGATGCGCTCGCTGACGTGACAGCCACCCTGGAACTGGTCAAGCCAATGCTCGAGCACAGCGGTACCGGCAGCCTGGACGCCTTCCACAAGCTGTGCCAGGGCGACGACGGCACCGGTGAGATGAAGATCGGGTTCGGCGCGCACAAGGGCAAGAAGGTCAAGCACATCCCTCGCGACTACGTGAAGTGGTTGCTCTCGGACAAGTGCGACATGGACCTGACCTTCGAACTCCGTACCGCGCTGGAGAACTCGCTGTGAATCGGCCGGCCAGGGTGATCGCCCTGGCGGGCCTCGCCCGCAGCGGTAAGGACTCCGCGGCTGACGTGCTGGTGGCTATATTGGGGGCGCAGCGCTACGCGTTTGCCGAGCCCTTGAAGACCATGCTGAAGTCGGTTTTCGGCGACCACTTTCACAGCGGTGACCGGGAGCGTATTTGCCCTGAGGCTGGAGTCAGCTACCGCCGGCTGATGCAGACCCTGGGCACCGAGTGGGGTAGAGACCTGATCCACCCGGCGCTGTGGATCCGCCTGGTTGAGAAGGAGTACGCAAAGGCAGCCGAGATGGGCGTGCCGTTCGTACTCACCGACCTGAGGTTCGCTTCAGAGGCTGAGTGGGTGAAACGGATGGGCGGGTTGATTATCTACGTCGATCGGCCAGGCGTTGCAGCGGCGGAGGCGCCAGGCGGCTGGCTGGCAGCCGTGAAGCGCAGGATGCGCGGGGAGACCGCCTGGCGCTGCAAGCCACACCAGTCAGAAGCCGATGAGGCCAGGCCGTACGCCGACTACACGCTGGTCAACGACGGCACTCTGTACGACCTTCGACTCGCCGCCCAG
>JACCDR010677836.1_pt1 | contig 18035 bp, 7 predicted proteins | sample 7446431 | NCBI WGS metagenome assembly JACCDR01 (sample SAMN15323443, study PRJNA562643) | freshwater metagenome | isolation source: river surface water | place: USA:Blue River Watershed | collected 2017-08-17
CGCTGGATTTTTAAAGGGGGCCCACAGGGTGGTGGCGCCCACACCCACGGGTGTGGGCGTGTACGTGGACAGTGTGCGAGTGGTGACCGGGGACCCTGTGGTGCCCGGGGGGTTAGTGGTGGCGCCGTGTGGACGGTACCCCCGCGGTGTAACCCACCCCGTAAGTCCTGTAAACACCCTGTGGGCCGTGTCAAAACGCGGCTGGCCCGCGGGCCTGCCCCCGGAAGTCGGGCGGCAACTCATTGGTGGGCTGGCATTAGCGGCGCCAGCGACTGCGATGGCCGCGTTTGTGGCCGCCGTGCCGCGGCGTGTGTGGCGTTTGGAGGCAGCCCTGGAGCCATTGGCAGACATGTGGACCGCCGGTACCCATGACTTGGTCATGGGTCTGGTGGCAAGACTGGTGTGTGGTCGGACCCTGGCCGCAAACAGTCCAAGTGCCACGATACGGGCCGCGGCGCTGCAGTTCACCGCAGCTCACGTTCCGCAGTGGGCGGTGGTGGCAGCTGCACTAGCAACGGGTGGTCTTGCCGCCGTGTGCGACAAGGCGCTGTTGACGCTGGCGGCCACCCACGGTGACAGCGACCGGTACCGGACGGATTCGCCGCGTTTGAAATTTTTTATTTCGTCAGAGGGCCTGGATTGGGAACTGCACAAGTCCGCCAACCCACTGAATGTGCACCACTTGCCGTCGTGGCACTTTTGGGCCGCGCCCATGGGACTGAACTGGGTCAGTGCGTGGGTGCAGGGTGACTGGGGTGGCCCCCCCGGGCTGTCCACCGGCCCGGAAGTTGTCAGCGTGGTGACCCAGGTGACGTGGGACGACGACGCGACTGCGCCACGTACCCGAGGCCCGCCCTGCGAAGACCGCGACGCCGTGAACCAGTACCGTGCCGTCCAAAGGGCGGGTCCCAGCCAGGCCGCGGGCTGGGTGTGGGGACCTCGAGACGGCCCCGGGCAGCGACTCCACTGGTTCGGGCCGTGGCCACCCGACCCGGTGTCCGACCCGGTGTCCGACCCGGTGTCCGACCCGGTGTCCGACCCGGTGTCCGACCCGGTGCCACCCACAACCAGTTTTCGACGAGGCCGACCCGTGGCGGAGACACAGCCCGGAGGCAGCGGACCGGCCCGCACCGGCAGCAAACACAACGCCACAAAAATGGTGCAGCGATGGGAGGACTCGGTGTGCAAACCCGGGCACGGTACCCAGTTGCGGGGCTTGTTGGGGCGGCCCGGCCAGCTGCGGTGCACCCCCATCGGAACCTACCTGCAGTGGGTAGAAGACGCGGTGCTGCGCCCCGACCCCACACCCGCCAAGGCGGGGAATGTGGGGGGTGCCACCGCGTTGCTCACCACCGCGCTGTTCCTGGGGGTGACGGGGTGGTACCCCCACGCGCCCCGCGGCACGGCGGTGGATGTGTGCACCGCCACGCAAGTGTGGCTGGGGTTGTGGGGCGGCAGGGGCGGACCGGGGGTAACCACCACTGTGCCCAGGCTGCAGCTGCTGTGGTGGCTGCAAGCGGGGCGGGGCAGCAGTCGCGCCTCTGGCCCCGCAGGGCCCGAGCTGTTGGTGCACTGCGCAGTGGTGGAGTACGTGGGGGCGGCGCTGCTGGCTAGATGCGGCGGGCTGGAGCTGCTGGGGGACAGCAACGCGTGGGGTGCCCACGTGCACGTGGTGACGTGCGCCATGAACGCGCTGCGGGCGTGGGCGGCGCCGTTGGGATGGGTGGGGATTACCGGCACCGCTGCGGGGCAGTTTTTGGACGCAGCCATCCGGGTGGCGTGGGCCAGCGGGGTGGAGCCTCCTCGCAAGGTGCTGACCACCACCCTGCCCTTGGTGCTGTTGATGAAGGCCCTGCACACCACCACAGACACCCTCAAAGACAACGACAAAGACACCGAAGACGAAAACAGCGAAGATGAACACGAACACGACCACGACCACGACCAAGACACGTCCGGCGAAAGGTGTGAAGAGGTGTGCGGCGAGTTGCGGGGTCACGGCCTGGACTTTGTGTGGCCCGAGGGAGTGAAACGGGACGCGGGGCCATTGTGTGGCAGCGACCTCCGGGTGCCCACTGGCATCATGGTGTTTGTGAAGGACATTTTCAACTCTTTGAACGACACCCGAAACCTGTTGAACGCCCTGGTAGCGGCATTGACGGACCCGTCGGACGGCGTGACCCAGCCCGGGTCTGGGGCCAGGTTTGTGGCTGCGGTGGCGTTTGTGGTCACGCTGGCTACGACACCCCTGCAGCCCTGGGGCATGGGGTGCGCAAAGGTGGAGGCCGCTGTGGCCGCCGCCACGGGTTTGCCGGCCACTGCGTCGGGTGTGGGGGCCGTGACCCAGGACCAGCTGGAGGTGGTGTGGGCGGTGTGGCAGTTGCTGTTCCGGGTGCGGCCCCACTGGCATCTAGACCGCGCGGGGGTGGTGGCCGAGCTGCGGGAGTTACTCCCCGAACTGCCTCACGCAACCCAGGCCGCGTTGGTGTTTGTGACGCTGGCCGCGCAACGGGCCGCCAGCGTGGGCCGGCTGACGGTGGGCCCGGACACGGTGCGCGCCGCCGAGGCGGCGGTAACCACCGCCAACGGCGGCAGACGTCTGCCGGGCGCGGGCCAGGTGTTGTTTTGCTCCAGCTGCTGTGTGGTGTACGCCACGGTGGTGGCTGCCGCGCCAAGCACATGGGTGAAGGCCGGCAGCATGGGGTCTCACGGGGTGGCGTGCGCCCCGTGCCCTGCGTGTTTTGACATCCGGGACTTGGGGGGGCACCCCGAGTGCCCCTGTGCCGGCTCCGGGGTTGTGTTCACCTGCACCCGCAAAACCCCGGCGGACTGCAGCCGCAACAAAAGCAAGCGCTGCGGCTCGCAGCTGCAGGTGCTGGATTTGGCGCGACACGGACCTGTGCGGGTGCTGCACACCACGGTGGCGCTGTGCTGTTGTTGTGGCGTGGTGTTTGTGTACACGTCGGCGGCGTGGGGAGTGGGTGCCGCGCCGGGCCCGGTGTGCCCCATGTGTGTCGCGTTCCACGCGGCGCACGGTTGTCTGCCTCGGGCGGTGGACCGGGTGGCGGTGGGCGGCGGCCCCATCACGGGCCTGCCAGGCGGCATGGGTGTAACCGCAAAGACCACGGTTCCGGTTTGGTGTGGCGTGTGCGGCGTTGTGGTCGCGCCTGCCTGCGGTGCGCGGGTGTGTGTGCCCACCGGCGGGGGCACACGAGTGGTTGGGTTGTGTGACAACCACAGTCGGGCGTTGGTCCGGGCCACGGATGAGTGCAGCACCGGGTTTCGGGGTGTGTGGACGAAAGATACCTTGATGCGGACGCTGCAATCCGTGGGGGCGGCTCCCTCCGAGGGGACGGGTTTCTGCGAGGGGTTGCCGGCCCCCCTGGTGGACCCGGGGGATTGGGATCGTCTTAAAACCGCCAGCGGCGCGTGGCGCAGTCCCGGGGCGGCATTTGCACCCCGAAACCCATTTGGGGTTGCTGCTGACATGACCCACGTGGCGGAGTTTCCGTGCAGAGCCGGCGTGTCTGGCCTGCGACGGGAGCTTTTGCTGGCCGGCTTGCCTCCCCCCATTTTAAACACACTGAAAGGACTTAGTGCGCAGCACCTGCTTGAACTAAAGGCGCAAGCCATGCTGTAAACAACACGCAGCTTTCTTTTTCTGCTTTTTGTGTACGTGTACGTGTACGTGTGAATAAAGCCCAGTTGCATTGCGCACGCACACCAAAGAAACGTGGGGGGGCTACGGCACTGCGCGTGCGCGGTACACGTCTTCCAGCAACATGCGCAACACAAAGTCGACGCCGCACAGGGTTTGCGTGGTGGCCATCCATTCTGCGCTGTCGTTTTTGGATGCGGCAAAGTGGGTTTGCACCGCAACCGCACGCAGACGCGCAGCGTCCCAAGTGGCAAACATGGTCCAGGCCACAAACACCAGCGCGGACAGAACCACGTGGGCAAGCCGCAGCACCCGAGCCTCGAACAACGCCACTTCAAGTACCGCCAAGACTAAAACCTGCACAATGGTGACAACGGTGGCGGCCCGGGCGTGTTTGCCCGCATTCAGGTCCAAGAGATGGCGACCGGCGGACGTGCGACGTCGCTCCACCCGGGCGGCGGTTTTGTCGTTGATGGCCTCCGTAGCTATCCACGTGCCCAGAAACACCACTGCCGCAGCCGCGGCCGCGGCAAACGCCACCACCCAGAACCACTCCCGGTCCAGCGCAGACACAATCAACGTAAACGGCACACACACGACTACCCAAGTTGCGGGTTTTACAACCGCGGCACTGGTGAGCTGCGCCCAGGCAACGGAAGTCGGTTCAGTCTCCGTAGCCGCGGTCTCCGGCTGGGACTGCACACCCGTTTCTTCGTCTTTGTCGTCGTCGTTGTCGTCGGAGGAGGACGCGTCGGAGTCGTCGTGCGACCCCCGTCCCGAGGTCCGGGAAGGAACCCGGGCGGGCTCCGGTGCAGACTCGCGTGCGGGCTCCTGGGTGGACCCCCGGGCCTTGCTTCGTCCCGACTTTACCAAACACAGAGACACCAGCAGGGCTACCACTAAACACAGCGACGCTGCAAAACTGGACCCCACCGGCAGGTCCCACAACATCTCGGAAATGCTGTCCGTGTGCAGTCTTCCCATTACCGCCACCACACACAGAGCACACAGCTGCACACCGTGGCTCACGTGCACCCACAAAATGTGTTTGTACTCCCGTGTGGAGGTCCAGGCGGGCAATGCTGCCGACATCTTGGGTAGTTGCTTGGCTGCGCCACCGGGCAAGTCCTCCGCTTGTCTGGCGTTCAAAATCGTGGCCCGCACAAGGGGTCTTTTACGGGACATGCGCAATTACCGCGGTATTGCCCACGGTGCCAAGTTTCGGGCCATACGCAGTTTTCGTTTGCAATTAGACGGAAGCGGGAGCAGGAGCAGGAGCAGGATCAGGGACAAGGGTGCGCGCGCTCACACGCCACTTGGCTCTAAAACGCTCCGCAGCGACGACTGCCTCCATGGCCTCCACGGCCTCTGCCACGGGGTCGAACACCCGGAACGGCGTAAACACGGCCCGGGGGTCTCGACCTGCCAGGTGCGCCCCCAGAGTGGCAACCAACACATCCGGGCGGGGCTTCAGGGGCGTGAGAATCATGCGGCCCAGCGCCGACCGCCGACTGAGTGCGCCGTCGGCACCGGGCAGTTGCCCGGCCAGGATCACAAGCTGGGACTTGGCTCGGGACACACCCACGTACAGCAACCGGGCGTCGGCGGTGAAGGACGCCGCGGGCGGCACCACCACCACCACCCGGTCGCCCTGTCCGCCCTGAGACTTGAACTTGGTGCTGGCGTACCCTAAACCCACCCGCTGCCACGGCAACTGCAGCTTTTCGTCGTGTGGCGTGACCAGGTCCGCGGTGCAAGTGCGCAACAACAACACCCACACGCTGCCGGGTCGTGGTCGCAGCACCGGCCCACCGTCCAGCCACCGCACAAACAAGCGCAACAGCACCCGCTCCGCACGAGGTTTACCAGGGCGATACCGCGGCACCACACACGGCCGAGTGGCGGACGCCGGCATTTCTGGTGGGACCACCAACAACTTGGTTGGCACCATGCGGGTGTGCACACTGACCACCTCTGCTCCCAACAGCAGGAACGTGTCGCCGTTGGCCACGCTTCCCGCAGGGGCCTCCACCACGTACTTTAGTCCCGGGTAAAACACGCCGTCCTCCAGGCTTTGGCCCGCCACCTCCCGAGCCAGTGCCGTGTTCAGCGCTTTCACGGTGTCGTTGGTGTGGGTCAGCACCAACACCGTGCTAGCGTCAACCGGCGCGTGCAGCGTTGTCTTTAAACTGGGACCGGCAGCCTTCAGGGTGTCCACCACCGCACGGACCACCGCGGTGCCGTCAGGGCGACCGGCTGCCTCTGACCACTCGCACGCCACCGTTTCAACAACGGCGCCAGCAAACCGCTCCGCGTCCCGCCACACGTTTGGGCCAGAGGAAAAGGGCACCGTCCGCGCCGCCAGTGCGTCAAAGTCCTGGGTCAGCACCTCCCGGATGCAGGCCCCCACCCCCGCGTTGTACCGGTACACGTGCTCCAGTGTGACCACCGTGCCCACGGCCCCCGGGTGGGAAGGCGCACCAAGAACGGACGGATCACTACCGCTGCCGCTGCCGCTGCCACTGCCACTGCCACTGCCACCCAACAACACCGCACGCACCGACGCCATGAAATCCCCCACCCCAATGGCCTTCAGCTGGTTTGTGTCCCCAATCAACACCAGGTGTCGCAACACCGGAAACAGGGCTCGGTTTTTTAGGTACGTCAACAACGCCGCCGCCATGCCCGCGTCCACCATGCTGGCTTCGTCAATAATGAGCATGCGCACACCCACAAACGGAGACACAAACGGCTTCGCAACGTTAACAGGCCCACTTTGACCTCGACCGCGACCTCGTCCACGACCAAAGCCCGCACCGGCACCGGCACCCGCACCCGCACCCACACCCACACCCGTGGCTGCGGCTGCGGCTGCTTTGATCGAACGCTGCAGCGCGTCCACCGCGGCCCGCGTCACGGCCATGAAACTTGCGTTGGTGGTCATCCACCCAAATGCTACCGGCAGCTCGGTCAACCCCCGGTTGCCGGCGTTCACGGCCTTGGTGGTGCACGTAATCATGACAACCCCCTCTCGAAACGCGTCCCGGGGCACGCCCCGAAACGCCACCTTGCTCCCAACCCGGAATTGGGTTTGTGGAGCTCTTCGCGCAACCTTTCTCGCGGGTTCTTCCTCGTCCTCCTCGTCCTCGTCCTCGTCCTCTTCGTCTTCAGCAAAGGCGGCGTACGTGTGGTCCACGGGGTTGTACAACTTTGCGGCCGCGGCCACGACAGCGGCCATGGTGGAGGATTTCCCACATCCCGGTGGGCCGTCAATAACCACCAGGGGCTGCGTAACCGCCGCTGTCACGGCCGCAACTTGCCGCGCGTTCAAACACACGCCCCGGGCCTCCTCCAGGAATGTAACCCCCGCAGTCACAGCAGCCTCGGGCGAGGTTACAGGCACCGCCCCCAGTCCTCGCGCAAACCGAAACGCCAGTGTGCCCACCGCCTCCGCAATCACCACCCCGGTGGCAGCCGCGGCGGACGTGGCCACCACAAGCTTGTCCGCGTCCGCAAACAGCCCGCCCGCAGCCGCCATGCAAAACCGGTCACTGCGTGGATCCCAGCCAGTGCCCCACCGACCCTCGGGACCGTGCACCGGCGCTCCGCCTGGCCCCGCCAACGGCGCCACCGCCCGCAGAATGCCCTGGGTAAACAAAAACGCCAGCGCGCGCTTGCCGTCGGGCTGGGCCAGGACCGTGTCCAGGGTCAGGGTGTCCCCGCCCCGTCCTGGCTGCAGCAACTCCCCCAGAGGCCCCATGGTGGCCCCGGCCGCGTCCAGTGTCATTTTCACTTTGCGGTGCACCTCCAGTGCCAGGGGCAGGTACGTGGCCCCGGCCTCCAGCACCTCTCGCGGCACGTCGGTGCCGGGTCGTGTCGCCGGCCACGTGAACAGGGTGGTGCGCGAGGCCCGTCGAGGGAGTGACGCCTCCGCCGGCTCCGCGTTGGTGGTAAAGCCGCAAGCCAGCACCGACTCCACGTCGTCCTCCGGGTCCTCGTCCCGCAGCTCGCGTCGAGGTGCCGAGGCAGCGGCCTTGCGCACAGTCAGCACCCCCGGGTCCAGTCGCACGTCGGGGCACGTGGCCGCAAACAGCAGTCGGGCCGGGCCGGCCCGCACGTCCTCGGGGTCTCCGCCCGCAATGTCCAGCACCGTGGCCAGGTCCTCGGGCACCAAACACGTCAACGCCTCCATGGGCACCAAGGGGTTGGACCCCACCACCACCGCCCGCAGCCAGGGACTGAGTCGCCACGCGGCCAGGGCCCGCAGACTGGCAAGGCCGCCCCGGGGCCCCGCCAGCGACGCCAGGAACGCCCGCAGGCGCGAGTCCGCGTCCCCGGGCAGCCGCGCCGCGGCGTCCTCCAGCTCCGCCATGGCCACACGGTTGCCGGCCAGCGCCACCCGCAGGTTGGCCAGCGTCAGAGGCGCGGGCTGCAGCCACGCGCGGGGCGTTTTGGGCAGGCCAAACCCCGGCACCCGCACCGGCGGCGGGAACGTCAGCAGCCACAGGCCCGGGCACGCGTCGGCGGGCACGTACACCTCGGACGCGTCCTCCACCCACACCGACGGCGTGGCGCCGCCGCCGGAAAACTTCACCGCCAGTCCACCGGTGTCGTGTGCGGGCGCGCCCACCGGCCACTTGTCCGTGAAGCAGTCCGACAGGGGCACTCGGGTCAGGGCGGCCATGGCACTAAAAATTTTGGTTTTCCGAGCACCGCGTATAGGAAGTTTGCCCGGGCCAACGGACACGTCAAGACCGCGGCCATGAACACCATACTGCTGCACCTGTTCCGGGTAAACCAGCACGCGTACGTGGAAAACGTACAGCGCGGCATTTACAAGATGCCAAAAACACTAAAATTGCTGTCGACGTTGCTTCACAAAACCGCGTCGGATATCGCGTGTTGGGTTTTCTTGAACAACGTCCAAGAATTTAACAATGGCGTAAATCTGCTTGTCAAAAACAACACAATCCCCTTTGACTCTGAAAGGTTGGCGATGATTAATGCCATTTTTAAAGACAAGCGGGAAGAGTTTGCGTATCTTCTTCCTTGTGTACTGGAAACATTGTGGAAACGCGATACCGAGAAAACCGAAAATTACCTCCCACCAGGTTGCGTGCGTGCGTATTTCGAAAGGCTTCCAAACCGAATCGCTTCGACGCACAAAATTGCAATTGGTATTATGAGGGAAAATTTTCAAGGCAGCGCGCAAATTGTTTTTGGACACTTTGAAGAGCAAGCAACAACAAAAAAGTTTACAATGGACATCACAAAGTTAATTGTTGCAAAAAAGCTTCAAGAAGAAGCAATGCAACTAAACGATTCTATTTATGTTGAATTTTTTGAACGGTTGCAGTCTGGACGGGCAAACAGCGGCGTAATTGTAGCTTTCATTAGAAAGTTGGACGACTTTGTCGCTAGAAATGAAGGCGCTTTTGGGTTCGTCGACAAAATCAAAGGACCCGCGCCTGATGTGCACCTTTTCCTGCAAAGTGCGCTGGGTGCTGATTTGACCACGGTACGTGAATCAGAGGGGGATTCATTCAAAGAAATGGCCAAAACCGCAATTAAAGGATGCCAACGTTTGGAACCGCAACCGGGTTTACAAATTGGCAACATACTTGCGGCGTTTCAGAAATTTGAAGAATTGCCTGGCCCTTCCGCGGGCAGCGCACCTGAAGAAAGTCCAGACACTGGAGCAGAACTAGCTGCAAGGAATGATGTATCAAGAAGGGAGAGGATTAGACTTGACCTGCCATCAGATGACGACATTGAACTTACAAAACAGCAAACGCCATTCAAAGACAAGGTTTCGAGAGCGGTTTGGAGAACGTTTAGGACTATTTTGGAAGAAGCTTCGCACTTTTCTAGTATGTTTGAGATTGGGATTGGTTCAAAAGTAGAAAAACCTGCACAGGGGCGGCTTACGCCTTTTTGTGCGCTTTTCACCATTTTAAATTCCAGCCTTCGGCCAGAAACATTTAACGTCAACGGCTATTACACAGATTTTGAAAAATGTGCACGGCATGGCGCAAATGTGTTTGAAATCACACGCGAAGACACAACCGAAGCAAACACTGAACAAGCAGAAAAGCTTAAAAGTTTAATTGAAAGCTTTTCTGACTTTTTAGATGAGGCGACTGAAGAAATTAAAGACACAGAAGGGTTGATGTTTGCTTGTACTGCAGCAAAAATGTTCAACATCGTCTGTTTTGAGACAGAATCTGGTGCAAAAGTCGTAGATCAAACCGAGGCGGTTAATCTAATTGGCGCAGAGTTGGCCAGAGAACGACATGTACTTTTACAGTTGATGGCCGAATCAAGGGTGCGTTTAGAAGACGACCAAGAAGCAAGACCACCGATTGCTCTGCATGCACAAATTGAAGATTTGGCCAGAGAACGGCGTAGACTTTCACAGTTGGTGGCCGACTCAAGGGTGCGTTTAGAAGACGACCAAAAAGGAGAAGACGAAGAAGAAGAATCACCGACTGTTCCGCGTGCACAAATTCGTCAGGTAATTGACGCCGGTGTTGCGACAGACGAAACAAAAGTTGACGCGGATCCCGGAACGTACACCCCAACATTTGCTCTGCTGTGGATTCGGCAAAAGGGCACTGAAAGGCTGGATCTGTCTCTAAACAAGTTTACGCGAGCAAAAAAGCAAGAAAGGGTGGACTTTCCGGAGTTTAAGCTTTTAGTTGTTAAAGAAAAACTTGATGCCGCGGTTGATTTTTGTTCTGTGAATGAGTTCGATCTTCAGGAAAAGTACACAGAAGCTACAAAAGCCAACAACCTTACTGTGGTTTTAGGAAAAACAAGATTGACTTCGACGAGCGGTCCCGTTGAAGTGGAATCTAAAGCAGTTGAGATGATTGAAATTGAAGTTAATGCGTTGATTGGGGAATTACGGCTAGGATTCGGGACGGCAAACCGTAAAAAGTTCAACGAAGCAATACACGCACAAATGCAAGAAACGAAACAATTCGCCCACGAGTCAGGGGAGGATTCAGCCGAGGATTCGGCGGGGGTTGAAATTGAAGATACCCGGCCAAAGTTAAAAAGGGGGAGTTTCACGGAAACTTTTATTTCCGGGTTAAGCACGGTTAAGTCGGGCATTTTTGGAGCAGCTGGGAAAGCTGCAACTGCTGTTCTTGACACACTTGCGGATGCATCTGCGCCGGAGTACGTTTCGGAGGTCAAGTCGCAAGTTTTCCCAGACACAAGCAAACTAACTCCAGAGTCCGCGCTATTCTTAATTTTAACAAATTCAGCACGCCCACCATCATTTAACACTGATTCATTTGCTGGGGATTTACAAATGTGCAAAGATGAAGATTACAGAAGCAACAAATTCACAGTTGTTTCGGCAGCTGAACCAAAAGATTTGGATACTCAAGCAAAACTTCAAGCTCGACTGCAAGCCCTGATTGCAAAACTTAAAAGGGTTGAACCCCAAAATTATGATGGTGCCACACAAAACGAAAAGTTTGTTGTTACCACTCTTTCCATTTTAAAAAGAATACAAATAATTCCTGAACGAGAAGAATTCGCTGGGAAATCGGTTAAATTAAACCCGTCGACGATGCAGCTTCTTGAAAAAGAAGTGGACCGACAAATTCGCGTGGTTGGTAAATTGGTTGTCCCTGAAGGCACAACCAAGGGGAAACCCGGCTTCGAGCAAACTGCCAGCAATCGGTATTCTTTGCGAAGTAGCGCCAATTCTGCTTCCGCAGAGGTTACCGGCTCGGATGTTAATCCAGACGAAGGAATGATCACACCCGGGTTTGCCTTGGGAAAAATCGCAGCCGTCCCGCAACTTAAATTCTTCGTCGGAGACAGTTTCTTTGTGGGATTGACTTCAAGATACGGTTCTGCGTTAAACGTGTTTGAAACAACAAATGCGGGCAAAACCACGCGCAAAGAACACGATACAAATGTCAAGGAACTCGAAAACATCGAAGCGAAATCTGCATTCTTTTTTCTTGTCTTTCGGAAAATTAAAAAAAACGTGCTTGATGACAAACTTCAAACAATAACCAGCCAAGGATTGAAGGTTTTAAAACGGATTATTGAAATTTTGAAAACTGTCCAATGTATACCAGACATTGAAGAGAAGACAGAAATCAAACCTCAAACCGAAGAAATTACGTTCATTAAAAATGTCTGTAAATTAGTTATGAACGCGATACTTGCATTTTTCGACGAAAGCATCGGGCGTGCTTATTACGAAACCGAAACACCGGAAGAAATAGCAGCTGACGGTCAAGTTAAAATAGTAAGTGCCGCGGTTTTGGAGGCGTTAGCGCGTGTTCAACAAACGGCTTCTTCAAAACCAGAAGAAGTACCCGCCGGAGCAAAAGGTGGCGGGGCTGGTGGCCCGGGAGCGCAACCCAAAGTACCAGTAGAAGTACCCACCGGGGAAAAAGGTGCCGCGTCAACAAGGTCCACAAGGAGAGTTGCTGGTGGCGGGGCTGGTGGCCCGGGAGCGCGACCCCAATCACCCGAGCCTTCTTCCGCGGCACCGCAAACAGTAATGAAAATTGGCGCCGGCAAACAATTAAAACCCGAATCTTGTGCTCTTGGTAATTGGTTGATTACTGAACGAGTCGCCCGAGAGTTTCAATTAGAGAAATTTGTTAACGGCCTTCAAACATGGTGTTCAGAACCAGGTTTTGTTAAGCCCAAAGGTGGGAACAGTCCGAACGACAGTGTGTCTTTTTTGGTCCAACTTCTTTGCGAACCCCGAACTCTAGACCGATTAATTAAAGAGAGGGGAGACTGTAAATTTGCAATTGCAAGTTCAGGAGGAAATAAGCTCAGCGACACGGAAGCGTGTTTTTTCGGTCTTAGCAAATTTGCTAGTGCTGATTCAAATTTTGCAAAGGATGCACACGACAAGTTTACTCAGTGGGTTAAATCTCACACGACTGATGAAAGCAGGGACGTTGATCGTTGGTTTGTTTCCCGACCCGCTTTTGCGCTTTTAACTTTGATTGGGATTTTTATGACGGCCTTTTCTTCTGGGGAAAGAAACAACGTTCTTGTTATTGGTGAGTCGGAAGTCGAGTTATTCATGGGAACCAAAATTACGTATCCGGAATCGTTTAGTGCCCTTTTGTTAATTGTGATGGACCCGTGGTTTCCCGTTCCCATTTCCGAGTAATTTATCCCCGGTGTAAAATGCATGTATTTGGTCTCCCGCCGCTGTCTGGGCGGGCGCTGGTGTTTCCCTGCGCGGCGGCGCGCGCCGAGGTCCGTGTCGCGACATTTGGGACAGACGACGACACAGACGCGGTAACGGAAAGCGGCATTGCCGGCGCGCTGGCGCTGGCCAAACGGCGGGCCGCACGCCGCAACGCGGACACCCGCACCTGCGACATGTTTTTATCTGCGGGGGCGGCGGTGCGCACACTTGCGGCTCGACTGTCGGAGTCCACGCCGCTGGTGGCAGCGGTGGAGGCGCTGCCAGACGTCTGGGCCGCCACCGACGACGCGCTGGGGGTGTGGACCGTCCCCGATGCGGTGCCGGTGTTTGGCATGGCCGCGGTGTTGCTGCTGCCCACAGCCGCGGTGCAGCTCACGCTGCGGGTGTTGGAGGTTGCCATCGAGCGGGATTTGCCCCATCGAACCCATGGCGCGTACCGCACCGCGGTGGCGCTTTTTGACGCGGTGGGCGCAACCGTGCCCGGGAACCCGCGCCAGACCCTGGTGCACCGCGTGCTAACCTCGGCACAAGATGGACTGGATGGTCCGCCGCCCCACGTGGTGGTCACAGTCACTGCGTTGCTAACCGCAGCTCTGGCCCGCGACTACGCGACCCTTGTGCGCGAACTACCCAAGGATGACCTCTTTGCCGGGGTTGCGCCCGACGCGCTGGTGGCCGCACTCACCGCGCGGAGCACGCCCGTGCCACCACTACTTTCCGACGTGTACCGTCAACGCGGCGTGGACACCACGCCCCTGGACGCACTGCAGGCCTCACTGTGTGTGAAATGATTGTAACCCTTCTTTTTTGTGTGTGTGCACCACTTGAGATGTGTGTGTGTGTGTGTGCGCAACACACTTGTGTGTTACCCTGGTTACTCAAAGTCAAATTGCCAAGCCTGCAGCACACACAGCGAGGTGCAAGCCAGCATGTGCCCCAGAAAAAACAGCGCGGTCATGCCCGGGGTCAGGGCGTGGGCCGTCACCCGCAACAGAATGGTGGTCAAAAACACGCCCAGCGCCACTAGGCTGGCGTACAGCCACAGCAAGCCGTCCACGTTTCGGGGTCCCGCCACCGCCCCAGCAGCGGTGCCCTGGAACGGCAACGGCGCGCCGGTCAGCACCTGGAGCACCACCGCGGGCACGTACAGCGCGGGCCCCACCAGCACGTACGCCGGCTGGGGTGTGTACCCTGCAGTAACGGCCCACACCGTCATGGCCAGCAGTGCGGTTAGGGCCGCCAAAAACTGCCGTGTTGCGGGGTCCTCCACAAAACACGTGCGCCAGCTGAACACCGCCCGAATCCCAAACGCCACCATCGCCACCCCGAAACACAGCCCGCCCACCACCGTCGTAAACCCCCGCCAGCACGCCTTTGCCGCTCGCGCAACGCGGCCACTGGTCTGAGGGTTTCCGGGGGGTTTCCCTGGGGCGCCTTTCAACGGGCGCGCGGACAGCTGGGGCGGGTCCCCTTGCGCAAACTTCGACGCGGGCGTTGGTGAGGCCTTGCCCGGTGGAACACCATCGGAAACACCATTGGGAACCGCAGCGGTTGCGCCCCCCGCAACCACCAACGCCCGCAGCAGTGTCGGCACCGGATCCAGCACCGTGATGCCCTTGCGGTGCTGCACCCGAACCACCGGCGCCGCGCCCGCAAGGGGCGGCCCGCCGTCTGCGGGCAGCTGCGCCGCGCTGTGCACCACCATTAACAACTCGGGACTGAGAACCACCTTCACCAAGCCGCCTTCACGGGTGTACACACACACCGGCACCGGCACCAAGCACTGCCCCGGCACTGCCCCCCCCGTGGTATTTTGCACCACCGCACACCCGTACTGCTCCGCAGCGGTGGTCCATCGCCCAGACTCGGTTTGCACCGCCACACGACACGCGTCCAGAAACCCCGGACGCCACAAAGGGTTAAACCGCACCGCGCGCGGGAACCGTGCTCCGCCCTGTCCTTCCGCCACCTCAATGTCGTCAACCACCTCCGCGCCTGGCAGCAGGTGGGCAGTGCACGCCTCCAGTTCTTCTTTCACCGCCCGAACCTCGTCTTCGGGGGGTGACGCCGGCCTCACCGCTTCCATGTTGCGTGGTGTGGATGCCCGCTTCCGTTGCAACGACACATACATCCCGCCACAACCCCCTTCGTCCCCAGTTAAAATACACACAAAAGGCGACCCTGTGACACATGCCCTACAAACTGCCGCCGTTGTGCACCACACACGTCCCGCTTGGGTCCTGCACCCAGATTCGTTCCAACGTGGGCAGTCGCCGAAACACGTCGTCAATCAGCCCTGACTCAATCCACCCACGCTTGCGCACCACCACGTACATGCGCAGTAAGCGTGGGGTGTTGCGGTGCAGCCAGCCCACACACGCTTCCAAGGCGTGCACCACCCCAGGTTGACGTTCCGCGGGCAATTTCAGCGTAAAGTCCAGCACACTGCAACGCGCGTCTCCAGGCGGAACCTCCACATCCACAACATCTCCAAACAAAAACAAGTCCAGTGTCACGTCGGTTGCGTCCTTCGCACACGCCTCGGCAAGCACAAGCAATAAATCCCTGCGGCGCAGCGCCGCCGGCCCCACCGTCACCGCCGTTCCGCGACTTAGTCCATTGACCACAAAAAACACTGCTTCCGCAACCAAAAAGGGGAGCACCTCCGTGGGCAACGCAGCCAAGTGGTCCGTGCACATGTCGGTCACGAGGGCCACAAACCGCACCCGGCCACACACCGCGGCCACGCATCGTGACAGCGTCTCCGACTCTTTGGGGTTGAACCGCGCATCTGGGCCGCGCTGGGCACAAAACCAGTCCATGTGCACTTGCAGGGTGCATGCTTGCGGCAGCTTTAGCTGCCACACGTGCGTCAGGTCTCCAATGGAACAAGGCCCCAGTCGCACCTTCAACACCCGGGCCGCAACCTCTGGCGCGGCCCGCAGCGCACTTACAAGCCGCGGCGTAAACCCGCGACTGCCTCCAATCACAACCTCAAACTGGTCCTCCAGTTCCCGCAACGCGCGCTTTTCCTCCGGGCCCACTGCGCCAACAAACAGCGCCTTGGTCGCGTCGGGCAGCATGCCACGCACAACCAGGGGGGAACTTACCGTGCAAATACAATCTACGTTAACAATAACTTTTCGTTCTAAATAAACACTTACTTGTTTTTGAATCTGAGTTAACGGTAACTTTTCGTTCCAAAAAAATCCGTAACGGTAACTTTTGGTTCCAGATTTTTGAGTTAACGGTAACTTTTCGTTCCAAGAAATACTTATCCTTCAAAAAAGTAAGTTCTCCTTTCTCCCAAAAAGTAAGTTCACCCCGCGAAGGTTCGCGGAAAATAGGGAGTTTCCGGGCTTTAGTAACCGTTCCCCGGAAGTGGGGGAGCACTCGACTTTGCCATGCTATCCATTAAATTTATTATTTTTGAGATCTTTCCGGGAAAGATCCAGGAAAAGAAAAGGGAACGCTTACAACAAGCACGCCGCCCTTGCGACGAACCAGTCGGCGCGGAGGTCTGCGGGTTGTGCTTTGGGGCGCGCGGCGGCAACACGGCGCCGTAGCCGCAGACAGGGGTGAGCGCACAACAACAGCACCAGTTCGTCGTTACACTGATTCACAGCCTCCGCCAGGGCCGCTTTTGCGCACACCATCAAGTGTGGACACAGACGCGGCAGCTGCGTTGCCGCGTCACAAAGATACTGCACCACCGGCGTGTGCCCGTTCATGGCAGCAGCCATCACCGCGTTTTTCAGGACCGACCCGATTTCAATGCCCAAATCCGGGAACACCTTTGCCGCACAACACAGTGCACGCGCCACGCCCAGGTGCCCCGCTTTCGCCGCGGTGCGCAGTGGCTTGTTGCAACCAACAGCCGGGTCAAGCCCCAGCGCCGGAAACGCATTTGCGGTTTCACACAAAAAGTACACCAGCTCGTCATGGCCGTGCTTCGCCGCTTCCACCAGCAGCGTGTTGTTTTCGCCAGCTGGATGAATACCCAGCTCCGGGTGCGCCACAGCAACGCCACACAGCAGCCGCGCAACCTGCGTTTGACCGTCCGCCCCAACGCCCGCCTGCCAGTGCTGCAGCCTCAGTCCCAGTTCTGGCGCCACCCGCGCGAGACTACAAAAAAACCGCACCACCTCCACGTGCCCGTTCACGGCCGCGGCCGAAAACGCGCGACTGCGCCACACCGGCAAGTCGGTGAACAGGTCGGGGTGTGCTGCGGCGCACTGCGACACGTGCTGCACCACGCCCAGACGGCCCGCGGCAGCAGCGTCAAACAGCAGGTTCCGGGTGGGCGTGCCGCAGCGAATGCCCAACTCGGGGACAGCCACCGCCGCGGCGCACAGCACCTCCACCACTGCTTCGTGCCCACGGACAGCTGCCAGACACGCTGCCTCCAGCCCGGCGTCGTCGACAAAAATGCCAAAGCGCGGCAACGCCTGCGCCATGTTCACCAAAAACGTCACCACTGCCACGTGTCCCTCCCCGGCCGCGGCTGCCAGCACGCCGTCCCCGGGCCTAATGCCCAAACGGGGACACCGCACCGCGGCTTTGCACAACACCTGCACCGCCTCCACGTGGCCGGCCGCCGCGGCGGCGCGCAACACCGCGTCATGGCCGGGCTGGATGTCGGTGTCCGGGGTTTCAATGGCAAGTGCGCACAGCTTTTTTACCCGGGGCGTGTTGCCCGTCATGGCTGCCTCCAGCAAACACGCGGTGGAAGCCTCAAAGGCGGCGGTGGACACCCCCGGGTCGCGCCGCCGCTTGGGCATGTTGGAACACCCGGTAACGGACACTTTTTGTTCCAAGTAAGCACTTACCTGGTTTTGAATCCAAGTTAACGGACATTTTTGATTCCAGATTTTTAAGTTAACGGACATTTTCCGTTTCAAGTAAATACTTACTTTTTCCGTAACGGTAACTTTTGATTCCAAAAAAGCCCCGTAACGGTAACTTTTCGTTCCAAAAAATACTTACTTTTCAAAAAGTAAGTTCTTCCTTTCAACGGAAAGTAACTTTTCCCCGTGAAGGTTCTTGGAAAATAGGGAGTTTCCGGCCTTTAGTAACCGTTCCCCGGAAGTGGGGGAGCACTCGACTTTGCCATGCTATCCATTAAATTTATTATTTTTGAGATCTTTCCGGGAAAGATCCAGGAAAAGAAAG
>JACCDR011576379.1_pt1 | contig 18035 bp, 12 predicted proteins | sample 7446431 | NCBI WGS metagenome assembly JACCDR01 (sample SAMN15323443, study PRJNA562643) | freshwater metagenome | isolation source: river surface water | place: USA:Blue River Watershed | collected 2017-08-17
TTACATTAGAATACCCATTTACATTAGAATACCCATTTACATTAGAATACCCATTTACATTAGAATACCCATTTACATTAGAATACCCATTTACATTAGAATACCGTTACAAGTCACCACCAAGGAGAACTTGCGTCACAGACCTGTATTCCCTCTGCCCAGCAGTTGAGGGATTTTGCGGAGTGTCCATATAGAATGGTTGCTGAGTCGCATCTCGCAAATAGTCAAGGTACTGTTGCATCTGAGATACAACCTTCGGAACAACTGCATTCACAACTATCTCATTCAGTCTTGCTACTTCAGCTGTGTACTTTTTCATTAGCAGACCTTTTTGTTGTTCAGACATCTTGTCGTCAATGAGAGGTGGGTGTGCACTATATTCGAGAAAGATACTTCTCATAATCACTAGCAATTCATTATTCGACTGCCTGTCGACAACATATCCTGTTTCTTTGTGCACAATGAATCGGATGAGTTTCTGCATATTGTCAACATTTTTATCAGAAAAGAACAAGAATGTCAACGGCGTTTCTCCATACAGGTTCTTGAATAAATGTCTAGTATTGCTGCCTGTCAGTTGATCGTCATTGTCAGTTAGTTTGTACCTACCAGGACTTGTCAATTCACTTACCGTTGAAGCTAAACGCTTCTCCCTTTGACTTCGAACGTTATTTAATGTTCGCTCATCAACTGGAGTATCCTTAAAAGTCGTTTCAAACATACTAGGATGAAACAACGTCTGTTGAACGTTGTTTTGCAAATTCATTTTGTACTATATAATCTATACAATAAAAATATTACTGTAAATACACCGTAATTACGCCGCCAAAAATTTACTTGTCATCAATAAACAGTACCTAAATGCATCTCTAGCTGCCTCCACAGACATTCTTTGCATAGGATCAGGATTCAAAAGACCTAACAACACTCTTCTTATTACGAAAGAGTCTTGAACACAAAATCCTAGCTTTTGTATTGATTCCATCATCTCAGTAGAATACATTGCTTTGTTCTTCGGCATCATATTTGTCTTGAATAACTTGTATTTAGCATCCTGCTTTGAGTCTGCCGCTTCCCATGGCATCCCATCAAACAATAAGTTGTGTAGCACCACCCCACAGCACCAGGCATCTATTTTATCAGGCATGTATGAGTCATCCGTATAGAGCTCAGGAGCAAAGTATCCCTCTGTACCACAAATTCCCCGCCCATATTTATACTCACCCTTTTTCTTGAATACCTTTGCCTGACCAAAATCAATCAATTTGATCACATCAGTTTCTCTATTTAGGACTATGTTCTCTAACTTGAGATCCATGTGTGCAACCCCACGCTCATGCAAGTAACAGACAGCATTTAATACCTGTTTGAACCATTCCATTTGCTTCATTACTTGTCTCGGCTCCTTCAAGTTCATGAAATCCAGAAGGTCAATTCCAACAAAGTTTTCGAGTATTAAACAATTACTAAGCTCGTCAATATCAACTGTCTTTATAATATTCTCGTGTTGCAAAGATATTCCAACTACATATTCGTTATGTAGCATTTTTGTCAACAACTTTTCCTTTGTAGTTATGTCTTCTGTATTAACAAACAAAGCATCTTCAAGCGACAATCGTTTAACTATATAGCATTCGTTGCATAGTTTCTCAGGCTGTCCCGAATGATGTTCAGCGCATTGGTACACGTTCACCGTTGCAAAACCACCATGACCAAGCGAAGTTTTACATACTGCTTTTCTCAAATGTTGAAGTGACTTAGGGTGAAAATAATTGCTTCTATCAAACATTAACTCCTTCTTGTAATAGTATAAGATGTCCGACAGGGCTCTATTTTCAATTTATTAAACATCAATAATCTCCACAACTAGTGAGTGATTTGGTATTGCTGCCAGAAGACACTTGGTCTGTGTTGTTAGTTGAACGCGCACCTCAGGTGGTGAATCATGAAACAATAACCAATTGTTATTTCTGTCAACAATTTTATTTGTTACTATAAGATAAGTCTAAATGCAACTCTCGAACGACAGTAAACGCAGAATCCCATACATTATGGGTATCATCGCTGCGCTCTACCTTATCAAACCATCAATTCTCTTTAAGCCTAATGGCAAACCAAGAGATTATGGAGTAGGATTTGACGAAGAAGGGTACAGAAAAACTCTCTACACATTTCAGTTTGTGATTATCATTGCTGTTTTAATAATAATAAAGTACTTCTAGACTTCAGCTGAAAATGTAATATACAATATCACTAAACCACCACCTTTTACTTTTCATCCAGTTTGACATAACTTCCAACGATTTCTGCATTACCTCAGCATCACAATTTGTCAACACTATCTCGCCAAAATATGGATTTTTCAATTTGACATCCGTACAATCCCCGCTAATTATGTTCGATACATATTGAATATGAACAAACTTTCGATAGTCAACTATATGTTGACCATTTAAACTAACATAGTACACCCCATTCAACTTGAAAAAAGAAAATTCCAATTTCCTACCATTGTACTTTTTCACAATAAAGTTGTCTGTGCTAACACCTGCAAACTGCTTTATAATCATCTTCCCATCTGTCTCCTTGAATTCCGTTGTAACCTCACCGCTCTTTGATAAATGCGTATCAACTATGGTGTACGCTTTTTCCATTTTCTAGTCTTTTAACTTATCCCTAGAAAAGAACCCTAAAGTTAGTTGCAAAATACTTCTCTTAACAACTAACATAAAACTGTGTTTAGGATTTCAAATAGTATTCATACCTATACGCTTGGCATCTAACCTCTGCATCGATATGTTGTACATGTAGTAATAAAGCTGCGCTGAGCCTCTCAGGAACTTGTACTCATAATACTCTTTTTCGGTCACTCCAATGATATCAAGAACTGTAATCATGTCAAAAATAGAGTGTTCCGCAGCATACAATCCGATTGCCTCCAGCACGCTTACCTGCACTTTGGCAGAATCGTCATTGAAAAAGTATGAGTAAACATGTCCTGCTTTACACCGAATACCGTTTGATATGTTGAGAGTGTCTACTGTTATCATGCATACAAAATCAGTTATAACGTTGCCTTCTTTGATCACAAAACAATGTATATTTGGAGTTGTGAACATTCTGTATACATCAACTCTAGACATTTTAGTATACACTGCAAAATTGGCCTTACTATACAACTCTAACCTATCGTGTACTTCATCAACAAGTTGGTTGTCGATGAACTGCTCATTTGAAAAATGCACAACCTCTGTTGCCTTTTTCATATCATATAAAACATTGAAAGATTTATACACGGCCATTGTGCTTTTACGAAGGAAAATGTCACCAATTAACCCTACCTCCACTAATCTTTCTATACTTAATGGTCTATGGTAGTATCTCTTAACACCAAAATGTTCAGTATGAAGCTGACGAGCAACTGTGTAAAAGGCACCGGTCACATTAAACCGCTGTAAACAGTTTTTTGCCAACGTATTTATCAAAAATGGTGAAATATTTGTTTTTCTGAGCTGTTGTACCACACACAAGAAATTTACCTCTACACACTTTTTCTCTTCAAAGCTGTCAAACCCAGTTTTGATCATCACATCTCTCACACTACCTACAATAAGACCTACTGGTGCATCACCCCCGGTAGGATAAAACATCAGAGCTATATGTCGGTCACTTCCAAAAAACTGCACAACCTCTTCGTAGTACTGTAACACATACTTAGAACTTTTCCAGCCATAATTCTTGTTGATGAACTGTACAACAGTGCTGATATGTTCTTTATTACTCAAGTTCAACGCATCATAACGTAATTGTACCTTCGACGCGCCCAGCTCCTTGTCTATATTCTTCATCAACTCCTTTTCTTGCAATAAATGTTCAGATGTATGCGTGTTTGATACATGTATCGGTTTATTTGACCAGAAACTCATTACTACTTTCCTTTCTTATTTTTCTTTTTCTGTTTTGACGAATTACCAGCTACCATGTCTTCATATACGTACTCTACTTTTGTAGTATCTGGAAACTTCTGTAACAAGTCTTTTGTCTGTTGACGTAGTTTTTCCTGATTAGCACTTGGGATTCCTGCAAGACCAGCCCTAAAATGCCCAACCTTACTTTGCGCAGCGCTACCCCAATCAATATACAAGTAAAATGGTTCTATAAATGCAAGATAATACCCATTTTGACTGAGCTTGTTGATAAGAAACAACATACATAGCTTCATATCATACGAAGGATACCCTATTAGTATTTTTGGCACTTCAAAGATCACAAATGTTTGATCAGTGTGACGATTAGTGTATGTAATCTTCTGAATACATTTGCTGAGAACTATATTGAAAATTTCAGCTTTCGAGTTCTCTTTAATACTTTTCTCCTTGTGTAAAGAATCAATACTAGGTATTTTATTCATTAACATAGTACCTATAAAATAATTATATTTTTTTAATAATTTTATGGTCTTATAGCAGCAAAAGGAATGATATTTGAAACGTGCAATGTGATTTTTGGTTACAAAAATCTAGAGCAGCTCCAGTCCAGCAAGTTTCCTGTTTTACTTATTGAACCCAGGCGAAACACAATCGATCTTATACGGAATAAATCTGATGGTTCTGTCACGAGTATAACACATTTGTCAAACACGAAATTAATACCACGATTACTGCACACAACAATAACAGAACAGCTATTAGTTTTTCAAGACAACACGTATACTGTTAATATGATTAATGTTAATACTTCAAGTAACAAACACAAAAGAGAGAAAGTGTTTACTACAACCCTTTTAGATGTAATAAAAAATTATAGTATTCGTACTATTAAAAACTTTATAGTTAACTTGAATATCGACTATCTTAGCTCAATCTTATTGAGCATTGAACCGTACAGTCATAAGATAGAAACAATACAAATCGATAAGACAATAAACTACTGTGCAGCACAAGACTTCATGACAAAGTTGTACATTCCAGTTTCTAAAGATAACAGCGATTATACTTGCTTTGAACATGTTAATATCAAGACGCCACTCCCACGCACATGTTTGTTACTGATAGATGCTGTACCACCGAATGTGCGCGAAAAACTGGACATGCTGGTTTCAAGATACAACATGACGACAATGGATGCATCAAAACTTGCGAAGGGTGATTTACAAAACCTTACTATTGTTCTTTCTGAGTTTTATAACCATGAGAAACAACAAAACACTAGACACGATACTATTGTAGTTCTTAAACCTTCATTTTTACAATTCGTCGACACTATCACATTAAGGTACCCTCTACAAGACAACCATATAATAGTACATAAAGGATATGACTTTATTTATTCGACGAAAAATTGTATGTATGAAGTTCTGAATGAACTCCAATCTGACACCTTCCACAAGTTCATAGCATCAAAAGCAAACAACAAAAAGCTCTTCCCTTTCCAGTACAAGAAGTACATGTATTCCTACTTGGAACAAGTCTTCAATGTTACTGATTACTAAATTAAACTACAAAATCTTAGGTAATTTGTGTTTGGGAATGGTACACCTATTGTACTTTTGACAAATGATAGCATCACCAACATGCTTGTTAACCTCAAAACAAACAGTCGATGCACTTAATTTCTTTTGCTTCTTGTCCCACTTGATCACTTTGATAGACATATCTGATGTAAATAACCTCACATATTCTTGCCTGTCCCTGTACTTGTCATTCGATATCAGCCTGCAATCAATATGCTCGACATTTTTCATTGACTGAAAGATATATTGGCACAAGAAATCATCCTTATTCTTATCTAGCAAACCATTGTTATATCTATCTTCAATAATCATAAGCTTTATGTCAAACATCTGATACTTGCTAACAATTTCCTCTAAAATGTGTTCGTAGCCGTATAACTTTTTCATGACAAAAATAAACCGACTCGACGTGTCAATCTGAACATATTCTATGTACTTTGTGAAGAACAAATCAAAGAAGTCCTTTGTGTCCTGAGCCTTGTTATTGTGCTTGACAGAATGAAAATCTACGTTACTTTGTTTATACTTGATTTCCCTGAAATCAGAAAATATGTTGAAGAAATCAACTATGTATGTGCGAATAGCTACTTTACCTTCAGCAGCTACAATTGACGGAGCGCTGTTAATGGATGTTTCTTTAACATCACCAGAACGACGATTAGAAACAACTTTCGACATACTTTTCATGTAATTATTTACATAAACACATCGAGTGTTTAAATTCATTTTTTGATTGTTGCCTGGGTTATTCTTGTCTACCCCCCGCCTAGTCGATTGGTTAAGAATGTTTCAATAACAGATCTCAACCAAGATATTTGCTCAACTTGATGATTTTGAGGCTGTACAGTGAAATACACAGCCAGAGAAGAAAGACTTTGTCGCACAGATGGTAATCCAGGATATTCCTGACCCAAATACACTCCAGTTAAAAGAACAAGCACAGTGTAAAGCATTTAACCAATATACTTGGTGAAATGATTCATTTTTAAATCAAGGTATTTTCTACATTAAGGTACTTTATACATTAAGGTGTACTTGTATTTTAATTGGTGCACTTGTGAACGTCTTAGTTTTCTAACAATTTTTGAATATTGTTCAAGTCCTCCTTCCATAAATCCTTGGCTGTTTTTTTCTGCAACTCTTCTAATTGCACCTTTTTATGATTTTTCTGTTTTGTTAGTTCTTCTATTCTTTCTTTTGTTAAAGCCAAAAGTTGCATTTTCACTAAATAATCATATGATGGCTTTTCACCGTCAGCAGATGTGTGTTTTGGGAACTTCTTTTCTTCTAAAAGACTATTCACATACTCTTTACTCCTTCTATTGATATCCAAACTTCCGTTGATGTATTCTTCAATGAAACGAACCTTTGCTCGTAAAATGCTCAATTCCAACGCTAACTTTTTGATAAGATGCTCTCTCCGCTTGGTATAGAACTCTAGCCTCATGTCATAAAAGTCCAGCAAAATGTCCACAGTGTTCTTATACGATGACGGAATAAGACTATCATCAAACAAGTACATGTTGTTTGTGTTGAACGGTTTGATAAGCTTCAGTTCCTTTTCAAGTGTTCCTGCTTCTATTAGTTTGTCAAGCACACTTGTATCCTTGAAATCGACTACAAAGCAAATACCTGAATTCTCATCGGTTGTCTTGTTCTTGACATCTTTCAATACCACCGCATTGACTTTCTTCTTCTTTCCACTTGCAGTATCTTTTTTGGGTGCAAGTGCACCATCAATCAAACTCTCAAGAAACTCTTTATATGGTGTAACCCAAGTTCCAACAGGAAGCTCAGTAATTTTGATTTGACCTTCTGAAACTCTCTCCCATTTCCCCTTCGTGACATACGACCCCTCACTAACTTCTTCCACTACTCCACCAAACCCCTTGAAGTATGGTTTCATAGGCAATGCTTGCTTGTCATCCATCACTCTCAAAATGTTTGTAATAACATCCTTGGGATTGTGGGGGGGAACGTAGGTTGAATACCCGGTTCCAATACCTTCACAACCATTCACTAGTACCATCGGTATCACAGGAATGTACCATTCTGGCTCAATTTGATCACCATCGTCATACTGTGCTTGAAGTAAAGGTGTGTCCTCGGGATTGAATATATGCTGTGTAATTTGTGACAAGAATGTGTAGATGTACCTAGGACTAGCTGCATCTTTTCCACCCAACAGTCTACTACCAAAGTTTCCATCTGGATATAGCAAGTTGATATTGTTAGAACCAACAAAATTCTGAGCCATGCCCACAATGGCTTGTTGCAAACTTGCCTCACCATGGTGATATCCAGTTTCAGCTGATACATAACCTGACAACTGCGCCACTTTAATGGTTTTTGTCACGTTTTTCTGCAACATGTAGTATAAAATTTTGCGCTGACTTGGTTTCAGCCCATCGCATAAACTCGGAATGCTTCTTGTGTTATCATATATAGAGAAATGTATAAGTTCCTTGTTAATCAGGTCTTGGTAACTTACCTTTTTCTGCTTCGCATCTATATAACTTTGTTTATCATAAGTCTTCAGCCATTCCTTTCTTTTATCAGTACAACTCAAATATGCCATTGCTTGTGTCTGTTCACCATCGTCTTCTGAAGTGGTCTCCAACGTCTTGGCTTTCTTTACATTCTTATCTTTTTCAAATGCAAGAAGAATAGATGCATCGCACTGTTTGTCTTTATAAAAGTAATCAACCTTTAGTTCATCAATCCTGCCAAAAGTGTCTTTGGCATCATCCTTTTGTGATGTTCCTAGACCCTTAAAATATCGAATTCTATATCCTGACGTGTTGATGTTTTTGTTATCCTTCCATTTGATGTAGTCTTGTTCAGTAAAAAATTCAATCACCTGCTTGCCCTTAATAGCTTTTATAATCGGTGTTCTGAGTGTCTGAATAAAATTCATCTTGATCAGACTTGGCCATTGGGCATGAAAAAAATTGACGAGAAGTGACTTAATGTGAGAACCATCAACATCAGCGTCCGTGAGACACATCACTCTTCCATACCGCAAGTCAGTTGTGTCAGTATATTCCTTTCCTTGTTTTAGACCAATGATCTGTTTTAAGTTATTAAGCTCTTCGTTGTTGATCAGTTGTTGTACAGTAGCATCTCTTACATTCAGCAACTTTCCCTTCAACGGAAACACACCAAATTTCTCTGCTCCAACTACTGACCTACCCCACATCGCAAACGTCTTTGCAGAATCTCCTTCTGTTAAAATTAGAGTGCACATGTTAGACTTTGCCGTCCCTGCCCAAAGAGCATCTTCAAGCTTTGGGATGTAAATCTTGCTTCTTTTTACACCATCAGTCTTCTTAGCCAGTTCAATCTTCTCTTTCATCTTGCATAACTCAACAATATCTTCGATAATGGACGATTTCCATAACTTGTCGCAAAACTTGTCAGGAATGTCAATCTTGCAACCATACTTGCTGCTTTGAGTTGTCAGGAACTCCTTGGTTTGACTGCTAAACTGCGGATTCACAACTGTTGCTCTCAAGAATAAAAACATCTTCTCACGAATCATTGCTGGCTTGACATCTTTCAGCTTTTTCTTTGTTTCGAGCATTCCTTTTAGTTTCTTTGTAATTTGGTTCATGACCAAGTCTACATGAGTACCACCTTGGTGGGTTGAATTACCATTCACGAACGACACATGCTCGAACTTATCCCAAGGGACGATGGCAACTTCCCACATAAAATCAACACCAGATTCTTGTTGAGACACATTCTCAAAGAACACCTTTGTATCTCCATCAAAAAAGAACTTGATGTAGTCCTGCAACCCCTTTCCTTTCAGACGCTCCCCATTCAAGTAAATACCCACATCCTTGCTTGTACAAACCATACAGTCATACACTCTTTTGTTAAGCAAAGCTATGGTGTCTTGCTCAAAACCATTCATACCAAACTTGCTGTAGTCTGGTAACATAGTTACCTTCGTGTAACTCTTTCCTTTGTTTTTTGTTATTTTTGGCTTTGATTTCTGAGACATGTTGTCAGTATATTCTTGCACAAACTTCAGACCTGTATCAGAGTCCAACGTCTCCACAATAAACTTTTTTGAATAGATATTTGCTAGTTTTACACCAAGACCATTCAATCCACTTCCAGTTCTTTTATCATTATCATCATAGTTACTTCCAGACAATAAATGACCAAATATTAGCTCCGGGACATAAATGTTATGTTCTTTGTGAATAACAACTGGAATACCTTTACCATTATTGAATATACTTATCTCGCCATCTTCCGTATAGTCTACCTTGATAGTGTTGGCAGTTTTGTCTCGAGTTGCATGGTCCGTTGCATTCGTGAGTACCTCGTCAAAAATCTTCAGAAAGGCTGGCGTATACTCAACAAACCTCTTAACCATTTTTTCAGTGTCTTTGTCAAATACCCATTGTTCTTCTACTTTTTTGGAAGTATCACCAATATACATCCCTGGTCTTTTCAAAACATGCTCTCGCTGAGTCAGCTTCTGATAACGCTCTTCAATTGTCTTGTTCTTGCTCGACATCTCTCCTGCAATTGTCGCTTAACCTGTACTTCTGCATTGGCTTTAAATTCTTTTCAATTTTTACAATACACTTGACCAACAAGGTCTTGGCTAACAAACTCGCATTCGCCTTATTCTTGCATTTATTTTGTAGTTATTAGTTAATAGCATGCCAAAACCACTTGTCAACAACAAGATTACTTACCAAAGTTTACTTGGTAGAGTCATTCAACATGATCTCTTTTTGGACCAAGGTGTAAAAGTAAGCGATTCACCTACATTTGCAAACTTGCAACTTACAGGAGACTCAACCATCGAAGGTAATTTGTATGTTCTTGGTAATACTACAATACTTGATACTAACACCATCGAGTTCGAAGACAATATCTTGCTGCTTAACCGACTAGAGACTGGAAGTGGTGTGACATTAAACCAAGCTGGATTTGAAATACAAAGAGGAACTCTAGAAAACTATAGAATTGTGTATAATGAAACACATGGTACCGTTAAAATTGGTCCAATCAGCAACATGCAATCCGTCGCAACACGAGAAGACACACCGCTTCCGAACGGTGTTATGACTTGGAATGACACTACAAAACGGCTGGACTCATCAAACACAATTAGTATAGACTTGTCATTAACGTCTACAACAAACTCAACAAGCAGTTCTACAGGTTCGTTGACAGTTGCTGGTGGAATTGGGGTGGAACAAGACATTCAAATGGATGGAAAACTCTACTTGCGAGGCTCTGACAATGCCAATAAGTCTGTTATGTGGACAGACTCTAGTACAAACTCCCTGCATGTAACTAGCACTCAAGACATATTCCTAACACCTTTTAACAAGGTTCAAATTCCCTTCAATAAGACACTCACTTTTGGTTCATCCGATCAAAGTATTTCTGCAAACGCTTTCACCAATGATTTGGAAGTAAAAGGCAGAGGAAACATTTTTTTCCAGTTGGATGCTAATAAGAGGATTAGTGTACCCAATCAAATTCCAATCACATTCTCTACACAGTTTGAAAAAGTGTATGCAGACAGTTCAAGTAATATGGTTGTGGAAGGAAGTCAAGATATCCATTTCATTCCTGGGGTCAACAAGAAAGTTTTCATTCCCGTCAGCACCCCATTAGCCTTTAGTAATTCTAATCAGCAAATAAGTGCAAACTTGAACAATGACCTTTCTATTGTTGCCGGCAACAATATCCTCCTCATACCTGGAACTTCCCTAGATGTCCGCATCCCAACAGACAGTGGAATGAAGTTTGGTGACAGTGGGACACAACGCATTGTTGCTAACAGCAATAATGACCTGAGCATTCTTGCATCTGGTAACATCAACCTTACTAGCAGTACAAAAATTAATATCCCAGCAAACGTACCACTCACCCTTGGTGGAAATGCACAATACATCCAATCATCTTCCAGTGGACATATGCAGATTGCTGCACAGACAACTAATTTTGTGAACGCTCAAATAATTCTTGACAATACCCAAGATGCTACATCTGGAACAACTGGGTCGTTGTATACACATGGTGGCATCGCCGCACAAAAAACAGTCTATTCAGAAACTGCTGTGATTGTTGATTCAGACAACGATAATGCTCTTCTTATTCGTAACAACACATCTCGGAACACGTTTCTTGTTAGGAACTCAAGTAGTGGCAGCGTAGAAGTAAATGCTGGCAATGGTACATCAAGCCAACCTACTATGCAATTGACATCTACTTCAGTTGTAAATGCAGGAAGTTTGATACAATTAACTACAGCTAACGACAGCACTCCAGGTTATAACATAGGAAGAGGTACGTCAACTGCAAATGACGGCCGAACATTCACGGTAAACCTTCCCACGTATTCAGACTACAATGAACTTGGGGCCCGACCAAAGTTTGCTGTAACCACAAATGATTATACGACAGAATTATTTAGCATAGAAACTGACACTGGGAATTTAAGTTCTGCTGGTATATTGGGGCTCACGAACACTCAAGACTCCACTAATGCCACAACAGCATCTTTTGTCATCTATGGCGGTCTAGGAGTTGTAAAAACTATATATACCAATGGCAGATACATTGCAGAGACATCATCTACTGAAGCAATCCTTATCAAAGATGCTACCTTACAGAATGTCTATACTTTAGACACCGTCAACAAGCAAGCTCAATATGATGCATCACTTGTCGTAAATATGACAACTGGTCAAGCCCTGAATGTTAATGACTCATTAATTGTAGATTCAGACAATCGTGTGGTATCTAGCTCCTACAGAACAGTTGTAAGTAGCAGTGATGACTCAACTGACACATCAACTGGAGCACTAGTTGTCTCGGGAGGCATGAGTGTAAATAAAAAACTTCGAGTTGCAGACACAGCGTATCTTACCAATGGACTTGATATGGGTAGCACAAGGATAACAAACCTCACGAACCCAGTATCTTCACAGGATGCTGCAACAAAAGCATATGTCGACCTTATCAAACAAGGTCTGTTCGTCAAGGACTCTGTTAAAGCAGCTACTGAAATAGCTGGTACTCTTGCTACAGATTTCCAGCCTGGAAGTGTCATTGATGGGTATACTTTACAGACTGGCGACAGAATCCTTATCAAAAATCAACTCGATTCCATAGAGAATGGAATTTACGTTGTACAAGCATCAGGAGCGCCGTTGCGTGCAAATGATTTGGCTATTGGTATGATTGGTGCTGGAGTATTCTGTTTTGTACAAACAGGACTTGTTAATGGCACACTTGGATGGGTGTGTAACTCTTCCCCAGGTGTAGACATTGTTGGTACTCATGGGTTGTCCTTCACACAATTCACTGGACTAGGACAAGTAACTGCCGGAGCCGGTCTTTCTAAGAACTTCAATCAGATCTACGTAAACGTTGATGACAACAGCATAGAAATTTCATCAGATATTCTACGTATTAAAAGTTCAGCAATTGGTACAGGACTTACAGGAGGAAGTGGGTTGCCCATTCAAACCCTTTCAGACCAGTCCCATGTCACAAAGGTTGGAACCATCGACTCAGGTACATGGCAAGCATCAACGTTGCAAGTTCCTTATGGCGGCACTGGTCACACTCAATTTAGTTCTGGTAGTATCTTATTTGGCAACGGAAGTAACGCTCTCAATACAGCTAATAAACTGTATTTTGACGCTGGACAAACAAGACTTGGTTTAGGAACTAATATGCCTACTGAAATGTTGCATCTGCAAGGAACAGATTCTACAGTTATTCTTCTTAACGCCAACTCTGATGGCAACTCTTCATCAGCAAAGCCAGAAGTTCGTTTTGCACACTCTGGTGTCAATAGAGCTTCCATTGCTTTTTCAAGAAACTACAATGAATATGCAAACAATATTCATGCAAATGCTCTTGTTCTTGCCAACAACGATACAGGAGTCGACTCAGTTATCCAACTTGCTACTCAACAACAATCTCGGGTTACCATACTGGCAAACGGAAACGTTGGAATCAATACTTCAGTTCCATCTTCACAATTAGAAGTGATAGGAACATTTTCTACATCTGGACTGAATAGGTTCGTGAATACAACTAATGCAACTGGTGTCACTAATGGAGCCGTTGTTGTGTCTGGTGGTGTAGGAATCAGCAAGGACCTTAGAGTTGGTGGTTATGCACGTATCTATAATACAGAACCAACGAATGACTACAACAGCGGTGCATTGATTGTTGACGGAGGGCTGTCTGTGAAGAGTAACCAGAACGCAACAAATATAGGCAATGGTGGTGCATTGAACGTTGCTGGTGGCGCTTCCATTGGAGGTGACCTATGGGTTGGAGGAGAAATCAATGGTAGCGGAAGCAGTTCCAGCACTTTTGCTTACCTCACTTTGACGGCAACAGACGAAGCAATTAACTTGACATCTGGCGCTCTTGTAACATTTGGTGGTATAACTATACAGGCAACTACAAACTCAACCAGTATAACAAATGGGGGCAGTCTTCTTGTTGCTGGTGGGGCAAGTATTGGATATGACATGTACATCGGAGGAAGCGAATACTTGTATGGAGCTCAACACAACTTTAGTGCCTACGATAATCTCTTGAACATATATGACGCTACCTCATATAACCAACGTTGGTCCATTGATAGGAACACTGTGACAAACAACTTTTCGATCTCATTTTATGATGAAACTGGTAGCTTTGTTGAGGAATCAATGTCTATTAACAGTACTACTGGCATCATAACTTTATCAAACAACACACAATCACTAACACCAACCGTTGCGAGTCTTGTGTTAGCAGGTGGGATATCCGTACTATCTACAGCCAACGCAACGAGTTTAACATCAGGTGGAGGCATCACCTCCCTTGGTGGTCACAGTATTCTACAGAATTTGCTCGTTGGAGGAGACACGCACTTGTACTCAACAACCCAAAACAGCGGCTTGACTAACGGAGCACTCGTGGTCAGTGGTGGCGCAGCCATAGCCAAAAATACTTCTATCGGAGGTACGCTACAAGTTGGCGGGGATGTCACCTTTACAGAAAGTGTTGCATATAAAGGAAGTGGGTTGCTTGATGTCATATCTAACACATCTGGAACTTCAATGTGGTACTATTTTGGCCAAATAAACACTAACGTCACCGCATATACCGAAATAGAACTCAGCTACGGAACTACAGCTCCTAATATAAGTTCTATCAAGTTCATTGCATCAATCAATGGAACAAACGCGTCATTTTCTCATACACAATCTGGAAACCTTCATTTCTCTGATCAGGACAAAGTATCTTGTTATGTTTTTAATGACTCTGGTGATTTCCATCTCTTTGCACAATGCCCTCAAGACACAACTACCTTTGTAAGAGTCATTGGCCAAGACGGAACTGCATTCAACATTGTTGCAGAAGGCAGCGGTACCGAACCTAATGGATTATCAAGTGGTTACGTGAACACTTGGGTGCAAGAATACAACACGTTGCAAGAAAGTAACCTTTCGACAAGTGTTGGAGACCTTACTGTTGAGGGCACACGCTTTAAGGTCGCTGACAACATGGTTATTGTTGGTTACAACAACCAAAATACTGTGTCTTCAAGGGATATTGGAACTGCATATCAAAGGTATCAAAAATCAAACAATAGTGGAGTCGGTGACATTGTGGCACAGACACCTGTTCTAGTCGATACACTACCAAATCAGTCAACTGCAACAACAACACAACTTATCTTCAGCAACTCGGCCAGCTCCGCGAATGACTATTATGTTGGTTGGTGGGTTAAGGTTGCTACAGGTCTCAACACTGACCAAGTTCGAAAAATCGTTGCATACAACGGATCTCTGCGGGTTGCTGAATTGGAAAGTCCTTGGGATACTACCAATCCAAGCAGTGGAGACATAGTTAATGTGTATAATGCACCATATGTGATTACATACTTTGATGAAGACACCGACAAGTTCAAGTTTGCAATGGCAAGCATTGACTTGTCGAATAATATTCAGCATCATAATGACTGTGATGTCCAAGTGAAAAATTTGTATGTGACTGATACCACAGCAAGCACAAGCAGCACAGTTGGTGGAATCTTTACGCTTGGGGGTATAAGCATTCACAACACTACAAATAGTGACAGTTCAACTAATGGCGGAAGTCTTACAACAATCGGCGGAGCTGCTATCAGGAAAAAGTTATACGTTGGTGATAACATTGCCGTTGGTACATCAGCATTCCAGCCACAAACATCATTGCATATCAACCAAGTTAGCAGTACTATCAGACTAGAAAACACAAACGGAAGCTTCTCATACATAGATTTCCAAGAAACTGGCAGCACAATTAGATTTGGCGCAGTCCGCAGTGGTTCTATGCTACACCTCACGTCAAGCACATCCAATGATACACCAGACAATGCCACAAAGGCGTTGACAGTAACTTCCAATGGGTATGTAGGTATTAACACTACAACCAACATCAACTCACCTTTGACCCTTCCTTCTAACAACTTTATATCATCATCCACAAAAGATGGTTTCATTGGTATGATTGCTGCAAACACCAATAGCACTTCTTCTACAGATGGTGCAAAAATTATTGTATATGGCAATGATGACATGAGCAATGGCGGCAACGTGCAGTTGCATACAGGTACATCCGGATCTGTCCAGGTTTTCAGTCAAGGTACTGAACGTTTGCGAGTGGCGTCTAGCGGTGTCACTAATTTGTACAATACAACGACTTCTCAGAGTTCAACACAAGGGGCTTTTGTAGTTTCAGGTGGTATTAGCATATCAGGAACTGAAAACTCACAATCACCTACTAGAGGTGGTGCTCTTACTGTTGCTGGAGGTGCCTCTATTTCTAAAGATATCTTCATTGGTGGTAACTTGTATATTACAGGCAACTTGAATGCAAGTGGATCTGTACTGACGCCAGTTATGTCGTTCTCCAATACAGATTCTTGCACAGTCACTGCCCATGGCAATGTAAACTTGATAAATGTTTCCAGCGAAGCTACCCTTTCATTCTATGTTGAGGTGACACCTCTTGCTGCCAGTCAAAACTGCCAGTTCCAATTTTCTTTGCCCGACAGGATAACCAACATTGTTAATAGAGGAGAACTCGTAGCAACGTGCACTGGCTACACAGACGACTCCAGTATTATCCCATTGTTCAACTGCATTTGCGTTGGTTCAAGTGGAAGTACAAGAGGACTTGTTAAATTCCAAAGCGTGTCAACTGGTATACATTACCTAACAATCTTGTGCAGATACTCTAGAGTGTAATAACACACTACTTCAATACCATATCAAATTACAATACACAATTGTCAAAAAACAAGTGTATTGTAAACTTCTGATTCAAAACAAAATATCCAGATGTTTACGATTTATACAATATTTGTACACAAAACTAAAAAGGATTTGTTTGTCAAAGGAATAAAAAAGTCTAAATACATTAAGAGTACGATATGTAGCGTTACATTTGTAGAAATAACACGTTCGTATTTTCATCATATAAAAAAATAGTGTCCTGTCATTTATATACCATCAAAATTAAGCTAAAACACATTTTCTTCTTCATTAAGCCGTTTTATTTTCGTTTTCCAATCTTCATCGTATCTCACTCTTATTATTTTATGGTCTGGAAATTCTAGTCGCCATAATATATCATTCATTTTATCTTGTGGTCGTTGAACAAATTTACCATCTCTTCTTATAAAATGCGTTGGTCCATCAAACTCTAGTATTATTTTCATATAGGGATTATAAAAATCTATATGTGATTCTGTATATCTACTCCATTTCTGACTTTCCCAACCAGCACCTAACATAGATAGTATTTGTTTCTCTGTTTTATTGAGTTGTGATTGCGGTGGAGGCGTTGTATAAACAGAGAAACACTTCTTACTAAATAATATCCTACATACTCTATTAATACTTGTTTGTTCTATTTTTGTGAATCTGTCCGGAAGACTTAGAGCATAGTCAATCAGTTTTTTTATTTCAGACTTCTTATCTACTCCAATGACGTATAACAGGCCGAATGCATACAGGGTGTTTGATAAATCTTGTGGGTTAAACTCACCTAACTTACGAGTTGACTGGGTTTGCCATTCGCGTAACCAAGGGTCATCTGGTGCTATACCTAAAATACCGAATGCATATAGGGTGTTTGATAACTCTTGTGGGTTAAACTCACCTAACTTACGAGTTGACTGGGTTTTCCATTCGCGTAACCAATGGTCATCTGGTGCTATACCTAATTTAGCAAATGCATATAGGGTGTTTGATAAATGTTGTGGGTTAAATTCACCTAACTTACGAGTTGACTGGGTTTGCCATTCGCGTAACCAATGGTCATCTGGTGCTATACCTAATTTAGCAAATGCATATAGGGTGTTTGATAAATCTTGTGGGTTAAACTCACCTAACTTACGAGTTGACTGGGTTTTCCATTCACGTAACCAAGGGTCATCTGGTGCTATACCTAAAATACCGAATGCATATAGGGTGTTTGATAA